>Ga0308157_10001171_pt1 | contig 59821 bp, 49 predicted proteins | sample PhyBR1_FD_201035 | JGI IMG/M metagenome (GOLD analysis project Ga0308157, IMG submission 201035) | Phyllosphere microbial communities from UC Gill Tract Community Farm, Albany, California, United States - DLSLB.R1 | ecosystem: Host-associated > Plants > Phyllosphere > Unclassified | place: USA... | reverse complement strand
CGAAAATTTTCCCATTCAACCCGACATGACCTGCCCCCTCCCACCGCACCAAGCAGGCAAAATTCCGGGATGAAACTCACCGATTTCTTTGCTAAAAGCAGTGGTTGCTGGTTGAAGACACGGTGACGCACGGTGACGTTGAGGCCTATCGCTACTTCGAAATGCGGCCACTGTAGCAAGTAGCAAGGCGCAATTTACCAATGATAAGGTCCCCTTGTCGCAAGTTCCCGGTTGCTCCCAAGACACTGCAATTCAAGCACCCGGGTGCGTCGCGCACCGCCATCACGCATGCGATGGCGTCTCGCAAGTCGAGGTCAGTCGCGATCGATAGCATGCGGAATGAAGCTGATGCGCACACGGCCGGTCGCCGGGTGCGTGTCGACTTCGGCGGACACGCCATACACCGCCTGAAGAGTGGCGGGCGTGAGCACTTGGGCCGGCGCCCCCTCGGCCACGATGCGGCCCTGGTCCATGAGCACCAAGCGGTCGCAGTAATGGGCCGCGATGTTCAGGTCGTGCAGCGCCACGATGGCACTGAGCTGCAGGTGCTTGAGCAAGCCCATCACCTCCAGCTGATAGCGAATGTCGAGATGGTTGGTCGGCTCGTCCAGCAGCAGCACCTGCGGCCGTTGGGCCAGTGCGCGCGCCAGAAGCACGCGCTGCTTCTCCCCGCCCGACAGGTCGGACACGGCGCGCTCGGCGAGCGCCAGCGCACCCACGCGCTGCAGGGCCTGGCGCACGCTGGCGTGGTCCTGCGCGCTGTCACGCGCCCAGCTGGCCTGGTGGGGAATGCGGCCCATCATCACCAGCTCGGCCACCGTGGTGTCCAATCCATGGGTGGACTCCTGCGTTAGCACCGCCACCTGCCGCGCGAATGCGCGTTGGTCCATGCCCGCCACGTCCTGGTCCAGCAGCAGTACCTGGCCCTGGGTCGGCTGCAGCACCCGGTAGAGCATGCGCAGCAGCGAGGACTTGCCGCTGCCGTTGGGGCCGATCAGCCCCACGCACTCACCGCGGGCCAGGGCCAGGCTGGCCCCGTCGACGATGCGGCGCGCATGCACCTCCCACTGCAGGTCGCGGCCTTCGAGCATCCCCGTCATGTGGCGCGCCCGCTGAACCCGGTGTTGCGCACCAGCATCCAGACAAAGAACGGCCCGCCGATCAGCGATGTCACGACCCCCGCCGGGATCTCGGTGGGCGCCAGCCAAGTGCGCGCCAGCAGGTCCACCAGCACCAGGAAGACCGCCCCGCTCAGCGCCGCCACCGGCAGCACGCGCTGGTGGTGGGTGCCCACCAGCATGCGCGTGATGTGCGGTATCACCAGACCGATGAAGCCAATGGCGCCGCTGACTGCCACCATGGCGCCCGTCAGCAGCGAGACCACCACGAACAGCCGACGCCGCAGGCCGTGCGTCTGCACGCCCAGCGTGACGGCCGTCTCCTCCCCGCTGCCCAGCGCATTCAATGCGCGCGCCTGCAGCAGCAGCCAGGCCATGCAGGCCGCCAGCAGCAGGCTGGGCAGGCCCAGCTCGCGCCACTCCGTGCCGGCCAATGAGCCAAGCGTCCAGGTCATCAGCGCGGCGGCCAGTTCGCGCTGGCCGGAGGTCAAGGTGATCAGACTGGTGATGCCCACCAGTACGTAGCCCACGGCCACCCCCGACAGGATGAGCCGCATGGAATGGATACGCCCCTGCACATGCGCCAGCGCGTACACCACCAGGGTTGCCGTCAGCGCGCCCGCAAAGGCGCCGACCGTCAGCGCATAGGCGCCCGCCGCCGCCAGCGCACCATAGGCCAGCACCGACACCGCCCCGACCGATGCGCCCGATGACACGCCCAGCAGATAGGGGTCGGCCAGCGGGTTGCGCACCATGGCCTGCATGACCACGCCCACCACGGCCAGGCCGGCCCCGACCAGCGCCGCCAGCAGCACGCGCGGCATGCGGATCATCCACACGATCTGGAACTGCTGCACGGACCACGTCGGGGCGGCCGGGGCATCGGCGCCCAGCCATTGCATGGCCTGCGAACCCGCGATGCGCCATACCGTGGCCGGCGCGATGTGCACCGAGCCCCAGGTGATGGCCAGGGTGATCGCGCACCCCAGCAGCCCGGTCAGCACGAGGCACCAGACCGCGATGGGCCAGCGCCGCGCGGGTACGAACAGTCTTTGGGCAGTTTGCATGAGTCCGCTTAAGGCCGGCCCAGCAGCGCGGGGTGCAATGCCTGCGCCAGCGCGCGCGCGCGTGCCATGTTGCGCGGGCCCGGCGTGGCCTCGGCATAGGTCAGCACGAAAAAGCGCTGGTTGCGAATGGCATCGACCTGCGCCAGCTCCGGCTTACGCCGCAGGAAGTCGATCTTGCCCTGGGCACTGGGCAGGCCATAGTCGACGATGACGATCCACTCGGGATTGCGCTCGATTACATCTTCCCAGTTGCCCTTGGGCCAGTTGTTGGCGATGTCGTCGAAAATGTTCTTGCCGCCGGCGGCCTCGATGATTGCCTGGGGCATGCCGAAGCGACCGGAAGTCGTCGGGATGTCCTCGCCACTGTCGTAGACGAAAACGCGCGGTCGCTGCGCTATGCCCTGCGTCTGCCGCTGCAATTCACGCAGCGAATCCTCCAGCTGCTGGATGCGCGGCTCCACCCCGGCCTCGACACGGAAGATACGTGCCACATTGCGCAGGTCGGCCAGGGTGTCGTCCATGCTCACATGCGTGCGTGGACCCACGCGTATGCAGGATTCGGTCAGCACATAGCTGGGGATGCCGTGGCGGGCCAGCAGCTCGGGCGTCACTTCGCCGGGCCGAAAACCATAGCTCCACCCAGCAAACACGAAGTCCGCGCGGGCATCGATGATGGCTTCCACATTGATGCCCTTGCGCGAGAGCACTGGCGCCCGCTCAAGCTGCTCGCGGAACGCCGGGTCGACCTCCTTGTCCGCGGGGATACCAGCCGTGCCCACGAGTCTGTCACCCAGGCCCAGGTAGAGGAACATCTCGGTGATGCCCACATCGTAAGTGACCGCGCGCTGCGGCACGCGCGTAAAACTCACGGGCTGGCCGCAGACCTGCACCGTGACGGGCGCCACGGCAGCGGAAGTCGCGGACGTGCCGCCATAAGACGCCAGCGGCACTGCGGCCACCGGCTGGTTGTCCTGCCTTGAGCAGGCGCCGAGCAGCACCAGAAGAACGGCAGCGCAGAGAACGGACGGGCGCATGCGTGCCTCAGAAGCGCAGGTTCGCGGCCAGCTCGAAGCCGCGGCCCGGACCGATCAGGAATTGGCTGCCGTAGGTTGCGTTCGCGTAGAAGCGGTCCGTCAGATTGCGCGCGAACAGGCTAAACGTGGTGTTGGCATCGAACTGCCAGTGCAGCGCGGCGTCCAGCAGGCTGTACCCCGGCACCGCGGTGGTGTTGGCATTGTTCGCAAAGCGCTTGCCCACGTGGCGCGCGCCCAGAGAGGTCTGCCAGGCCCCCACGCGGTAGTGTGCCCACAGGTTTGTCGTCTGCTTGGCCACCCCCAGGGGACGCAGGCCGGCGCGATTGCCGCCGGCTTCGAGCAGCGTGTCGAATTGGGCGTCGGTGTAGCTCACATTGCCCTCGAAGCGCAGCGCGACGTTCGCGCGCAGCACGCCCGTCAGCTCCACGCCCTTGGCCGACTGCGTGCCGCCCTGCATGGAGATCGCGGGCCGGTTCGGATCGCGCGTGATAATGTCGTCTTTCTTGATGTGGTAGGCCGCCAGCGTCCACTCGCCCAGGTTATCCGCGAGCTGCTGCTTGATGCCGACCTCGAACTGCCGGCCTTCGCTCAGGGTGAAGTCGCGGTTGGCCAGGTTCAGCGTGAGCAGCGTGGTCACCGGGTCATGGCCGCGGCTGTACAGAGCGTACAGGCTGGTACGCGCATCGAGCTTGTAGGTCAGGCCCAGGCGGGCCGAAGTGGCGCTCAGGTCCTCGTCGAAGGGAGTGCCCGAAACCAACTCGCTGCGTTCGAAATCGTAGGTATCGCGGCGCACTCCGCCCAGCAGCAGCCAGCGGTCGGAGAGCTTCCAGGCGTCTTCGAGGAAGAAAGCGTTCTGGCGCAGTTCGGTGTCGAACTTGGGCAGTGTGCGGTCCGGGCTGGTCCAGCTGCCGTGCTGAGGGTTCAGGGCTGAGACCACCGAGGAACCGCCATAGGGCGCGTTGTTGCTGCCGCGGAATTTGGCATTGGAGAGCTCCCAGCCCAGGGCCAACTGGTGCCTGCCCAGCGCCAGATCCACGCCGAAGCGGTTGCCGGTCTGCTCCAGGTCGTGCAGGATTTCAAGGTAATCGGAGCGCGCCACGGTGCCGGCCGCCGGGTTGTAGGCATAGGCTTCGATGTTGCGCCAGCGCCGGTCGGTCTTGAAGTAGAACAGCTCGTCGCGCAGGGTCAGGACATCATTCGCACGCCAGCGCAGCTTGGCCTTGAGGCGGTCTTCTTCGTAGCGGATGATGCTGTCGCTGGCGTTGTAGTTCTCGCCGCGCAGGGCTTGGACCACGCGGCCGTTCACTCCGGGCGTGCCCCAGTACCGCGAGGGTTTTTGCCGGATGTGGTCAGCGATCAGGTCGATCTGCAGGTCGCTTGAGGGTTCGATGCGCAGCGTGCCCATGAACTTGCCGCTGCGCGAATCATCCAACGCCCGCTCGCCATCGCGGCGCTGGCCGTACACGTCCAGCCGGTAGCTCATGATTTCACCCAGCGCACCCGCGGCACCCAGGCCGATACGGCCGGTGGTATCGGTGCCGCCGGACACCATGGCCTCGTAGCTGCGCTCGCGGCTGGGCTGCTTACGCACGGCGTTGATGGTGGCCCCCATAGTGCCGCTGCCGTACATCAGCGAGGACGGGCCGCGTAGCACCTCGATGCGCTCGTAGCCCCAGGTTTCAGCCGGAGAGGAAATGGTACCTGCCGCCACGCCGGCGGCCAGGCCGTCCTCGGCCACACCCACCGAGTTGGTGCCGACGAAGCCGCGGCTGCCGAATGCTAGGCCTCCGTTGCCAGGCGTGGCACTGGAGGTCAGGCCCACCGTGCGGGTGATGGCGTCGGCCACGCCGGCATCACCGCGCTCGCGCATCTGTTCGGCAGACACGCCGTCGACGCTAGCCGGAGTGTCCTGGATGGACAGGCCGGTGCGGCTGGCGGTGTTCGCGGGCAGGCGCAACTGGGCGCCGGGTTGGTCGGTCTCACCGGAGACACGCACTTCAGGCAGGCTGGATTGCGCGAAAACAGAGGTACACAGCAGAGCGGCGCACAAGGCGACCGGGCGCAGAGGAAAGAACGGGCGTTGCATTGTGGTCAACCAGATGGGACCGTCTGTCATGACAGCAACGCGCGCAGTTGTCCCTCCGTGGGGCAGCCGGCTTCGCGCTACTGTCTGCACCCCGCAGACGGTCGACTCGGCACATGTTGAACATGTGCAAACGCGCCAGGCCGGTCTCCGGGCTTGCAAGGGGCAGAAGGAAGAACTTCCTGCCAGCGCCGCGTCTTCCCAGACACGCCGCGCATCTGCATTTGCAGACCACGTAGGTGCCCAGTGACGGCCCGGTCCTCTGGTTGTTCCAGCAGAAAAGGCGGTCGGCGTTGTCGCTTGCTTACCGTTGCGGGGGCAGCCGGGGAATGGACGGCATCACTGCCGTCTTCACCCCGTTCCCGTTTACTCTACATGCGAACATGCAGACACCTGGCGCACGATGCCCCGGGAGCGATCCCCGGGGCCTGCGGATTATAACCAGCGTGTTGCAATGGTTTACTGGCGGTGGCACAGCCAAGGAATTTGCGCTCTTTCCCAAGGCAGTCAACACACGGCACCCTGCATTGCCTACATCGAAGATCGTCGCTTTACATGACAACAGATTCGGTCGAGCTGAAGGCTAGCGTGTGGGCAATCCAACGCCACCACCCTAGCGTGTGGTCACGGAGCCCAACAACATCGTCACGGGAAATAGCCGCCTCTTGGTGCTCATCGCGGAACAAAACGCTTGAACCATTGCTAGTTGTTGAATGAGTTATGCATGCAGTATTCAAGCCTGATTACAAGTAACGATAAGTGGTCCACTTACCGAAAATATGCTGAAGTGAGTGCACGAACCGTGCTCAGCCTCAGAGGCCAGCTATAACTGACGAGCTCTACCTATTTTCCGGCAGGCTTGCCAATGGGGTTGTTAGTGAGTTCGGCCATACTTTTCGGGGATCAAGATCTCACAAACCTCGGTTACGGGAAGCGCAAACGCTGCACGGGTCAATTACGGTTGCGTAAAATCGATTTTAAAACAGTGCAACTGAAAAAAAACGATTTTCCGCTCCGTGCATGCGGTGCTAGCCATTCAGCAGATTGTGCTGTCTGCCCCGAAGTGCGGCCTCCCCGACTCCAAAGCCGAGCGCTACTAAAAGTGAGGACGTCGATCCCGTAGCCATTACCTCAGATTTCCAGAAAAAGCTCGGCCACCGTGGAGCGCAGCCAGCGATTCGCGGGGTCGTGCTGATAGCGCTCGTGCCAATGCTGCTTGATGGAAAATTCCGGGAACGCATAGGGTGGGGCCAATGCCTTGACGTCGGCGATCTTCACCAAGGTCTGGGCCACACGCTGCGGCACGGTGGCGATGAGTTCCGTGTTCGCCAAAAGATTGCCCACGCCGGGCAACGTGGGCAGTGTCAGTGTGACTTTGCGTTGCACCCCCCGGCGCTTGAGTTCCTGCTCGACAATTTCGTTTCCGGTGCCCGGTGCCGCGAGCTTGACGTGCCGTGCATTGCTGAACATCTTTTCCGTCATCCGTTGTTTCACCTGCCGGTGCTGCTGGCCCACCACGCAGGCGAAACCGTCGTCGAAGAGCTTTTGCTGGTAGAAGCCGCTCTCCAACTCCGGCATGTAGCCGATCGCCAGATCGGCCTCCCCTGACTCCAGCAACTTCGCGGTCTCGGGGGTGATGCGCAGCACTTCGATGTGGACATCGGGGGCCGCGTTCGTCACCTTGTTCAACAGCTTCGGCAGAAACTCCAGGTGGCTGATGTCCGTCATGGCGATGTGAAAGGTCCTGGACGAAGATGCTGGATCGAATTGCGCTTGCTGCCGGGTCGCCGCCTGCAGCAGTTCCAGCGCCGCGCGCAGTTGCGGCACCAGCGCCGCTGTCCTGGGTGTGGGCAGCATGCCTTCGCCGGTGCGCACAAAAAGCGGGTCATCGAAGATATGTCGCAAGCGTGCCAATGCGAGGCTGACCGAGGTCTGGGCCATGCCCAGGTTCTCGCCCGCGCGGCTCACGCTGCGGGTCTTGTAGATCTCGTCGAAAACGGCGAGCAGCTTCATGTCCATTATTCAAATTCCTGCTGGGACCTATTACCGATCATCGATGGACTCCATGATGCTGGCTATCTAAAGTGGGCGCAAGGTCGTTGGCGGCCCACTTTCCAACCATAAGATATCTGGAGACATACGTGAAATCGCTTCTGCTTGCCCCGCTTGTTTTGGCGGCACTGTCCGTTGCCGCTACGCCGGCTTTTTCCCGGGAGTGGCCCAGCACGCCGGTGAAGGTGGTGGTGCCATTTGATGCCGGCTCAACGCCGGACCTGGCGGCACGCCTGATCGGTGAGCGCCTGGCCACCCGGCTGCACCAGCCCTTCGTGGTGGAAAACAAGAGCGGCGCCTCAGGCAACATCGGCACCGACATGGTGGCCAAAGCCGCAGGCGACGGGCGCACCGTGGGCGTCAGCATCGCCGGGCCGCTGGGCGTGAATGCATTGCTCTTCAGAAAAATGCCCTATGACGTGGCCAGCGACATCGCGCTGGTAAGCATCGCCGTCTCACAGCCCTCGGTGCTGGTCGTCGGCTCCAACTCTCCCATATCGACTGCTAAGCAGCTGGCAGCCATGCTGAAGCAAAAAACGCCCATCAGCTATGCGTCGATAGGCGCGGGCTCGATTTCCCATTTGGCCATGGCCGCGTTGGTCGCGCAGGCCGGCGGCGACGCAGTGCACGCGCCGTATCGTGGTTCCGCCACCGCCGTGACGGCGCTGCTGTCGGGCGAGGTGAACATGGCGCTGCTGCCCGCGGCAGCGGTGATGCCGCATGTCAAGGCGGGAAAGCTGCGCGCCCTGGCGGTCGCGTCGCCGGCCAGATCGGCGTCGCTGCCCGAGTTGCCCACGCTGACCGAGACAGGACTGCCTGAGGTCAAGGGCGATGCCTGGATCGGCTTCATCGCGCCCGCGAAGACACCTGTCGCCATCATCAACAGCCTGCATGAGCAGCTCACGCAGGTGCTTGCCGAACCGGAGCTCAAGGAAAAGCTGCGCCTGCAGTACATGGACCCCGTTGGCAATACGCCCGCGGAGTTCCGAGCGCTGCTGGCAGCTGACGTAGCGCGCTGGAAGCCGGTAGTGGAAAAGAACAAGATCAATCTGGATTAACAGGAAAAATAATGACATCCTCGCAACAAGTCATGCTCGAGCCGGCCCGCCATCTGCCAGTGCAAGGCGAATATGACGTGGTGGTGATCGGCGGCGGCCCCGCAGGGCTGGCGGCTGCCGCCAGCTCCGCACGGCTGGGCGTCCGTACCTTGCTCGTGGAGTCCTACGGGTTTCTCGGCGGCATGGGCACTGCCGGCGGCGTCACCAACTTCGCCGGACTGTATGGCCGCCATAAGGGCGAAATGCGGCAACTGGTGCATGGCGCCATTGATGAACTTCTGGCTCGACTGGAAGCCATGGGCGGCTTGAACCAACCGCAGGACGGCATGGCAGGACGCATTCGCGTGCGCTCCTACGACACATCCCTCTACAAATGCGCCGCGGACCAATGGATGCTGGCCAGCGGTGTGAACCTGCTGTTCCATGCGCGGGCCTCGTCCGTGCTGATGGACGGAGCACGCATTTCTGCGCTGGTGGTGGAGACCAAATCGGGGCGCCAGGCGATACGCGCCAATGTGTTCATCGACTGCTCGGGCGATGCGGATGTGGCGACATTTGCCGGCGTCGCGTTTGAAGTGGGCGATGGGCAAGGCAGCGGCCTGTATCCATCCACCATGTTCCGCATCGGCCATGTCGATGCCGCCGCGGCATCGGCTGCCATCGGTGAGTTTAGTGCCATCAACGATTTCATGGACCGTGCGCAAAAGGAGCATCCTGGACGCTACCAGTTTCCGCGCGAGGGGGCCATCGTGCGGCCGCAGATCCATGCATCGGAATGGCGCGCGAATGTGACGCAAATCGCGAATGCCGCAGGCCAGGCGATGAACGCCGTGGATGCCGCCGAACTCAGCGCCGGCGAAATCGAAGGCCGGCGCCAGGTCATTGAGTACTTCCGCTTCCTGAGCGAGCAGGTACCGGGCTTTGCGCAGTCGCGCATCGTCGAAATCGCGCCGCAGGTCGGCATACGCGAAACGCGCCGCATCCGGGGAATGTATGCACTCACCGGCGACGACATTCTTCAATCGGCACGCTTTGACGACACCATAGGCATCAATGCCTGGCCAATGGAGTTGCACCGCGCAGGCGGCATTTCCTGGGGATTTCCGACCGATCCCGAGCGCGCTTACAACGATCTGCCATGGCGCATGATTGTTCCCCAGGGCGTGGAAAACCTGCTTGTCGCCGGACGCTGTGCTTCCATGACACATGAAGGGCAGTCCGCAGCGCGTGCCAGCGGCGGATGCTTTGTCATGGGGCAGGCTGCTGGAACGGCCGCTGCGCTGGCCGGGAGTTCATCCATGCAGCAGATGGACCCCCAGCGCCTACAGCGCGCTCTGCGGGAGAACGGAGCCTTGCTCGAGCCATGAGCGATAGCCCGCAGGCTGCGTGCGGACCCACCTGCGACCGCATTGCTGAACCTGATCCGGTCGGCGCGAATGGGCAGGCCCTTATGCCTACCTCCAAGACGTGCTGACCCGGCTGACTACGATCCTGGAACGGCCCCCTGAATCTCAGGACAAAGTCACCCACCTAAGATCGGTGACTTAGGCCTTCGTTGCTTCTCCGTTACTATGGCTGCTATCGGCGGCAAAAGCTGGCATTCCCCCTACGGATAGCCGCTGCGATCCCGACACCTGGATTGAGCGGAGTCGTGGACGTTCACAGCTTTTACCAGACGTCCCAGATCTGCAGCAAAGCGCTGCCAAAGCAGCAGGCTCGTCGCGCCGAAAGCGAGGCACATCCCCAGCCACGCCCCCTCGGCGCCCCAGCCCAGCACTTGACTGCCAACAAAGATAGCCGGAAGGCCGATCACTCCGTAGCCCACCGCGGTGAGGGTCAGGCCCGAGGCGGTGTTGCCAAGGCCGCGCAGCAGGCCGATGAGGATGTTTTGCGTTGCCGCCAGCACTTGGCTCACCGCGCCCAGCCACAACAGTGCAGCGGTCGCCGCGTAGAGAGCTGGGTCTGGTTGGGCGCCAAGAAACGGCAGCAGCGCCCACTGGGGCATCAGCAGGTAGGCCAGCCCAGTGCCTACCATCGGCAACCAGCCGATGAGCAGCGCCGCCCGAGCGATCGCACCTATCTCACCATGCTGCCCTCTGCCCAGCGCGCGGCTGACCATGATGGAGGACCCGTGCGACAGTCCCACATTGATCTGGTAGATGATCTTCGTGAGCTGATGGACCACGTTTGAGGCGGCTAGCGCCACGGCGCCGAAATGACCGATAAGCATTGCTGCGACGGACGCTACCGCAGCCTCAAATCCATACGCCAGTGCAATCGGCATCCCCATTCTTGCAATACGGCGCACGGTGGACCGCTGGCCACGCCAGAAGTCGAACGGAACAAGTCCTTTGAAGTGCGGATCGCGCCGAATGGCGCGGAGGTAAATGAGCAGGGTCCATAGCTGCACGCAGGTAGTGGAAATACCCACGCCCACCAATCCCAGCTGAGGCATGCCCAGCCACCCATAGATAAAAAGCGCGTTGAGAGCCGCATTGACGCCGATGGAGACCAGCGTCACAGCCAGTAACGACCCAGGACGGCGCAAGCCAACCGCGAACTGCCGCAGGACATTGAGCCAAACCATGGGCAGCAAGCCAGGGGCCAGCGCCACCATCACAGGCCACGCCAGGGCTGCGACCGCAGCATCTTGGCCAAAGACCGACAAGCAAGCGCCCAAGGCTACCAGGAGCCCGCCTGCCAACAGAGCTACCAGTGTGGCAAGGAGCAAAGCCGACCGGAGCAGGTCGCGTATTTCCTCCCGAGCGAGGTCATCGCACACGCCCACTCCTGCCCGCTTCTCACCGCGACCGAACGCCATCGCAACCAGGTTGCCCAAACCAGTCACCATGCCCACGCACATGGTGCGAAACTGGTTGTAGAGCAACAGGGCCAAGCCGCCCGCCGCGACCGCCTCCATGCCGATGAGGCCCAACATGATGAGGTCGGTGGTAGTCAGTGCGATTTGGGCGAACTGAATCCCAGCGATAGGCAGGGACAAGGCCAGCAATTCTCGATGGACGGGCGGCAGGCGAGTCATGAAATCGGGCTCCAGGCCCTAAACTAATGCAGATCCCTAGCGGGGCAAACGCTAGATTCTGTTGTTTAAAGCCAAAATCGCTGCACGATCATTTTGAGGCCAGGCCAAGGAAAACTCATGCAACGAGTGCCCCGCGTTTCTCTCAACGCCATCCGCATCTTTGCAACCGTGGCAGAAGCGGGAAGCCTCACCGCTGCCGGCACCACGCTGTGCGTGACCTCAAGTGCGATCAGCCACCAGCTCAAGAAGCTGGAGGACGAGCTGGGAACTGCGCTCCTACGGCGCGGCAACAACTCCATCGCGCTTACCGATGCGGGACTGCGGCTATATGCAGAAGTCGCGCCGGCGCTGGCGCTAGTGGAGCGCTCCATCGAAGCACTGCTCCGGGATGACAGGGACGTCAACGTGCAGGCCTCGACGTCATTGGCAGTTCGCTGGCTAATTCCGTCACTGGAGCGCTTTCGCGCTCTGAGCCCCGATGCACGCGTGAGGGTGGAGACGAGGTCGGCAAAGGACACTCTCGAACGACCGGGCTGCGACGTCGAGATCCGTTACTTCCGAGAAAGTGATTCCGCCGAGGGCTGGACGCTGCTGGCTTTGGATGCGAGCCGCCCGGTGATAGCGCCAAGGCTTTTGCCAAGCGCAGCGGAAAGTCCAAGCGCCGTGGCGATTGGCGGCCTGCCTGTAATCCAGCGTGCGGCCGGCAACTGGGACTGGGAGCACTGGGCACGCCAGTCCGGCATCCCATTGGCGGGCCTGCGCTTCACGCACGCTTTCGACACGGACGACGCAGCCATCCATGCATGCGTCGCCGGGCTCGGTGTGGTGCTTGCCCCGCCCATACTTACGGCCACAGAGATGCGTAACGGCAGCCTTGCCGTGCTTCCTGGGTTCCGGCCAGTCAGTATCGGCGCCTACCGCTATAAGCGGTATGGGTCGTCGCGCACGGTTCGGCGGTTCTGTGAGTGGCTGGAGGCTGAAATGGGTCGGGCCGCCGACTGCTCCGAAGCCTGAGGGCCGGTCCAAGCAAAGCAGCGCGCATGACTGCTTCGCCCAAAGCGGAAGTTCGCTGTCGGTCAAGATGGGATGGCCGCCCGCTTACCTTGAAACACCGCTCGCCTCGCGAGTTCAGGCAGTTGAGAAATTCCCTAAACGAAGGGTCACTTGGTGTCCTGAGATACGGGTGGCAGTCCACCTTGGCTCCTGAGAAGCTAATGCCAAAGCCTGCCGCTGCACCTTGAACGAAAGTGCCTGTGTACGGCACTCCATCAATGTCAATTTGCAGGGTTTTGGAGAATTGGTCCTAGGTGCCTGGATGGACTTTTCCATCCTCAACAAGCTTCAAATTGCCTGTGCATCCAGCCAACAACAGTGCGGCGCCAGTAAGTAAGCACAGAGGAATTATTTTCATTTTTGGGTTTGGTTTTTTGCGCGAAATGAAATCGCAACGCATCGTTATTGAAAATCGAAATGCGTATGAGAGGCGAAGTCGATGTTACTCCGTCAACAGATAGGAAGCCTTGAATTTTGATAAAATTTCGATCTGCGTAGTGTCTCTTATTCCAATGAGCCCAACCATTTTCACAATACCTGGACTAATCGCCTTTTTCCATGTGGATATTTTTCCAAAAAGTAATATCCTCCAGCCTCTTTGAAGAAAATTTTCGCTTTGCATTTTCCGTCAGTCATCTCAATGGGATTTACACTGTTTTCTATTGTCATGATCGCCTTTGATTTTTTTATGCGCAATATTGCACTTTGCCTCGTTAACGAGTGAAATCATAATTTTTATTTCGACCTGCGCAATGGGGGCGATGACGGCTTTCTTTGTGACTCGTTGAGTAGTTAAGAAATATTTTTATATTAATTCTTGGGCGTACTTGTAAAGCGTGCTGCGCCCGAATTCCCAGCACCTTGCAGGCTTTGGCGGCGCTGCGCCCACTGACGGCTAGCGCCTGGATTGCGGCGACTTTTTCCGCATGCAGGCCCGAGCAGGGCCCCTTGCGGCCACGCGCCCTGCCAGCGGCAAGTGCGGCCACCGTTCTTTCAAAACCAAGCGCAGCGCAAATTCGGTTCACGCCGCGAACACATGGAACACCAAGTGCTCGGCCACCGTGCTGGTTGCTATGCGTTCCATGGTGTTCTCCAAACCCACGCCGGCGCCTCCAGTTCACCTACGACCTTGACAAGCTCGGGCAGTGAGCAGTCGGGGCGGTCGAACTGCCAGTCCACCAGCCAATCACCGTATTTGAGAAATGGATCAACTGACCAGGTGTTGATTGTCAAACTTTGTCAAGTTGGCCATTAATGATGATTGACATTGTCGGTGGTTTGAATTTTGTCAAGGTCGGCATTGTCAAACTCTGTCAATTGAAACTGTGATTGTCAAACTCTGTTAACTGAAACAGTGATTGTCAAACTCTGTCAAAAGTGGCGTTGTATCCGATGGTAACTTATACAGTTGAGTTGCATAATTCATTGTCTGTATCACCCATCTTTCATTGGCTGGGTAGTACAGGCGCATTGACGGAATGTTATTAACGAGTCGGTTGTTGACCATTGCCGGGACTCGTTAGCATTTACCACAACACTCAGGAGATTTAGATGCAAGTTGTCCGTAAGGATAGCGGTATAACCACTAATAAAGTGGAAGCCGTTTCGCAAGAGCGCCCTTCTATTATTCAACTTCAGATTGCGCCTGAAAAAGTCATCAGGTTTGAACGTCAGGGCGATGATCTGGCTCTTATGCTTCGTGACGGAAGCAAGGTACTAGTTCCCAATTTCTTTCTGCAGTATCCCGACGGTGGGCGAAATGACCTGCTTCTCGAAGATGACGCAGGAGTGCAGTGGTGGGGCCAATACACATCCCCTTGGAGCGAGTTCCACTTCACTGAAATTGAATGGCTCGATGGCGCTCCCGTCTTGCCTCCAGAAGGTTTTCCGGCATGGTTGCTTGCCGGCTTGGCACTCTTGGGAGTGGCGGCGGCTTCGAGCGGCGGCGGTGGCGGTGGTGGCGGGGATGCACCTCCTGCTCTTAATCAGCCGCCAATTGGTGATTCGGCGCCTCTTGCCCTGCGCGCCGGGGAGGTTGGTCGTGGCCGCGTGCTTGGACGTGACGCTGATGGGGATGCTGTTAACTACACACTCACCAAGCAACCAGCGCATGGTTCGATCACGCTTGATCCCTTGACTGGCGAATACACCTACACTCCAAATTCAGGCTATCGAGGTTCGGACGTCTTTGAGGTGACCGTCAACGACGGTAAGGGCGGTACGGCTGTGGTCAGCGTGCCGGTAAGCGTTGAGCCTCCGGATAATCAAATTCCCACGGCCGACGCCCCTTCGCTTTCGACGCCCGAAGGTCAGCCTGTTGGCGGAAAGATCATCGCTGAAGACGCAGACGGCGACCCTCTTGCTTTTGTGTTGGGCGAAGGCCCATCTCACGGAACGGTAACGCTTGATCCCGGCACCGGCGAGTACATTTACACGCCTAACCCGGATTATGCGGGTACAGATACCTTTACGGTGGTGGTCAGCGATGGCAAAGGCGGCAGCACCACAAGCACGGTGAACATCACCGTAACTTCCGGCAACGACGCGCCCACCGTGCCGGATTACACACTCAGCACGCCTGAGGACACCCCGCTGCAAGGACAGGTGGGGGCCAGCGATACCGATTCGGACGGGCTGACATACACAGTAGGCAAGCCTCCAGCCAATGGAACATTGACGCTCAATCCTGACGGGACTTACAGCTACACTCCAGGTGCTGACTTCCACGGCAGCGACCTCTTCACCGTCCTGGTGAGCGACGGCAAGGGTGGTACAGCTACCAGCACCGTGAACATCACGGTGACGCCTGTCAACGATGCGCCCACGGCACCCAACTACACGCTCAGGACACCTGAAGACACTCCGGTGACAGGCAAGGTAGTGAGCAGCGACGTGGATGGAGACGTGCTCACCTATGTTGTGGGTAAACCTCCTGCAAACGGCACGGTAGTAGTTAACACCGACGGTACCTATAGCTACAGCCCAGGCGCCAACTTCAACGGGTCTGACACCTTCACTGTAGTGGTTAGCGATGGCAATGGTGGCACCACCACCAGCACGGTGAACGTCACAGTGACGCCGGTCAATCACGCGCCAACGGTTCCTGACTACACGCTCACCACGGCGGAAGACACTTCAGTGGCCGGCAAAGTGGTGAGCAGCGACATCGATGGGGACATGCTGAGCTATGTGCTCGGAACGCCTCCGACCAATGGAACTGTTGCACTCAACCCCGACGGCAGCTACAGCTACACCCCTGGCAGTGACTTCAATGGGCTTGACTCCTTCACGGTAGTCATCAGTGATGGCCATGGTGGCACAGCCGTCAGTACGGTCAGTGTCACAGTGACGCCCGTCAATGACTTGCCCACAGCACCAAATTACACGGTCGAAACTCCCGAGGACACTGCGGTCACCGGGCAAGTGGTTGGGAGTGATGTAGATGGTGACGTGCTCACCTACGTCATGGGTGAGACCCCGGTCAACGGCACTGTGGTGCTCAACCCTGACGGTACATACAGCTACACGCCGGGTCTCCACTTCAACGGATCTGACAGCTTCACCGTGGTGGTCAGCGATGGCAGCGGTGGCTCCATCACCAGCACAGTGAATGTCACGGTGACTCCGGTCAACGACATTCCTACAGTACCAGATTACACACTTACCACTGCAGAAGACACTCCAGTAACAGGGCAAGTGGTTGGTGACGACGTGGAAGGGGATGACTTGACGTACACCGTGGGCGAACTCCCCACGAATGGCACGGTGGTCCTCAATCCTGATGGCACATACACGTACACCCCGGATGGCGACTTCGCAGGATCGGACAGCTTTACGGTGGTTGTCAGCGATGGCAACGGTGGCACGTCCACCAGCACGGTGAATGTAACGGTGACGCCAGTCAACGACATACCGACGGCTCCGAACTACACACTCAACACACCGGAAGATACTCCGGTCACAGGCCAAGTGGTAGGCAGTGATGTGGACGGCGACGACCTGACCTATGTGGTAGGTCAAGTCCCTGCGAATGGCACAGTGGTTGTCAACGCGGATGGAACCTACAGCTACATCCCGGGTGCCAACTTCAACGGCTCGGACACCTTCACCGTGCTGGTGAGCGACGGCAAAGGTGGCACGGCCACCAGCACCGTGAACATCACGGTGACGGCTGTCAACGATGCGCCGGTGTTTGTGGATCCGGTCAACGGTACACCGATCGTCAACTACGATTTTGTCTACAACGAGAACAGTTCGGAAACATCCGTTCTGGGCCGGGTGCAAGCCACCGATGTCGACAGCGGAGTTCCCACCTATTCGATTGTTGCAGGCAATGACAATGGATGGTTCGAGATCAATGCCAGCGGCCAGATCACACTGACGGCTGCAGGCGCGGCCGCACAGGCCAATGACTTCGAAGCGGGTCCCAATGTGCATGCCCTGACAGTGCGTGCCAGCGACGGCAGTGGCGGTGTGACCGAAGTTGCGGTCAATTTGACGGAGCAGAACGTCAATGAAGCACCTACTCTCTCAGTCATCTCCGGCAATCCTGTTTATGAGGAAGGCTTGCCTAACGGCATTCATACGGGACCTGCTCCTGCCACGGTTTCTACCGGAACTTTCTCCATCGCGGATGGAGATGCGGGTACAGGGGCTTCCAATTTGACAGTGTCATTGACCGGACCCGCAGGCGTGACCTCTGACGGTCAGCCCGTGGTCTGGACTTGGAATGCAGCCACCAGCACGCTGACCGGCACGGCGACCTTGGAAGGTGTTTCGACAGCGATCATGTCGGTGCAGGTGGGCGCCGTCAGCCAGGTCAGCCCTGGCAATTTCACGGCCAGCTATACGGCAACGTTGACTGGGCCTGTGGACCACGGCGGCCTGGGTGAAGATACGCTGTCACTGAACTTCGCCGCTACCGTCAGCGACGGCTCGGCCTCCAGCCAGACGGCCAATTTCGTGGTGGACATCCAGGACGACGTGCCCGTGCTCGGAGATGGAAGCATCTCAGTGAACGTCGTGCCACTGCAGACCAACCTCATGGTCGTGCTCGATCTCTCGGGCAGCATGGCCAATGAAACGCCAACACGCCTCCAAAGAGCGAAGGAGGCCATTGAAAACCTCATCCAAGCCTACGATGACTATGGTGATGTGAAGGTCAAACTGGTGACCTTCAGCTCGGAGGGAGAAGCCATTGACGGCTGGCTGGATCCTGCAGCGGCCATTTCGACCATCAACGCTTTCGCGTCCGGCGGCGGAACCAACTACTGGGGGGCTCTTGAAGCGGCGATGGGATCGAGCGGTTACACCGATGCGGGCAAGCTCGCAGGTCCGCAAGTGCAGAACATCTCCTACTTTTTCACCGATGGTGAACCAACAGGCGGCCAGGACGTGAATGCGGCGCGGGAATCGCAATGGGTTGATTTCGTGCGAGCCAACGAGATCAATTCCTACTCCATCGGTATTGGCAACAGTCTGAACAGCTCGCACCAGGCAAGGGTGGACCCCATTGCATATGACGGCAGCGAAGGAGCTACTGGCACCAATACCAACGGCTTGATCATCTCCGATACCAGCGAACTGGACGAAATCCTGCAAGGCACTGTCGGAGCGCCCGCAACAGGCAATCTGCTGACTGGCGGTCTTGGTCAAGGCCAAGGGTTCGGCGCGGATGGTGGTTATGTATCGTCACTCACGGTCGATGGTGATGTCTACATGTACGACACCAAAACCGGGTTGATGACCGTCACGCCTGACGCAGGCGTGCCGAATTACTCGTTCAGCGGAGTTGACAAAGCGGTCACGATCATCACGCAGGCCGGGGGCACGCTGATTGTGGATTTTGAGGCTGGTGAGTTTACCTACAACGCCAAGCCGCAGGCCTATACCGAAACCTTGACTTACCAGGTGACAGACCGTGACGGTGATGTGAGCAATGTGGGAACGCAAACGCTCAATGTGACCTTTGACGCCAATCCCACTCCTTTCGCCCGAATGGCATCACCGGAGATGGACATGGACCACAACGATGAGACCTCGTCGGCGCTAGTGGAAGATTTTGGCGTGCAAGAGTTCGCATTGACGGATCTGGTGAGCGAGCCCAGCAAAAATGAATCCTCCCTGGAGGATTGGCTGAATTCGGCCTTTGCACCTGCCAATGCCGACGCAGACAGCGCGCCAGATATTGCATGGACCGACGCCGTGGTGCAATTGGACACCGCTGCCTACGTCCCTCCCCATGTCAGCGCGTTGGATGAAGATCTGCACACCGCTTCAACCGCGTACGCCTAAAAGCCCTGGGTCAGTGACTCTCACGTCACTGGCCCAGCTCAAATCAAGAATCATTGCAATTTTCATGAAAAATAATTCATTTGTTTCGCTCTCGGTTGCCATTGCCACCGGCATTTTCATTGCAGGTTGCGCGACGGGCGGCAATAAAAATCCGGTCGATATCGCCAGCAATCCATCAAAGCTCGATTATCTCGACGTCATTGCCAAGCGTCCTGATTTCAAAGAGCCATTTCTGCGTGACGGAGTCCGTACCCCAGCACAAAAATTCTCGCAAATCGCACCGGGTTTGCCGCAGGCCCAAGTGCAGAACATTCTGGGACAGCCTTTGCAGGTGAATCAAGGCGCCAAAGGCACCGAATGGGAATATAACTTCAAGTTTCAACTGCCGCAGTCTGAAAACTACTTGGTGTGTCAGTACAAGGTGGTGTTCGACACCAAGCAGCTGGTGCAACAGGCATCGTGGCGGCGCAAGCAATGTCTGGACATCTCCAAACTCGCCTGAAATTCACGATGGCTTGGCTGATGTGGCTTAGCTGAGAATTCACCCTGAAACCGGGCCTGGGGCATCTTCACGGCTTGTCCCAGGCCATTTACCGTCAGTATGCAGTGACCATATCGCACCTCGCTAGCGGTATGCGCCGGCATCTGATGGGTTATCTGCGCAAATTCCATATTTCCCTGGTGCCGGCTTTGGGTCCGACCGGCGCTCGGTACAAGCTCGTCCTCACTTATGTTTTCCCATTCTGTGCGCCCTTCGCGCAATTTCTCCACTCGTGCATATGTTGTAGGGACTTGCATGCTTGCATTGGTCGCCACAGCGCGCGCGCAAGCCCATGCGGACGCCATCCATCCAAGCAACCGCGCCAATGAATCCGCCACCGTCCGGCACATGGGTCTCGTGCAAGCCACCCGGGCCGCGGTGGAGTGGCATCCCACGGTGCGCACGGCTGCGCAGGAGGTGCTGCAAGCGGGCGAAGGTATCGCGGCCGCGCGATCCGGCTACTACCCGCAGGTGCGCGGCGGCGTCGGCTCCCAGCTGAGCAATGGAAAAATCGGCTCCTATGACAGCCGCCGCGTCAGCACCGCGGAGGTTTCCGTGTCGCAGATGCTTTATGACTTTGGCAAGGTGGAAAGCGCGGTCGGCCAAGCGCAAGCCTCCGTTGCCGCCTCGAAGGCCCAGGTATTGGTCTCGGTGGACGATGTGGCGCGCGACACGGCGCTCGCGTGGCTTGAGGTTCGCCGCCAGAAGGCACTGGGCGTCACCGCCCACAACCAAATCAGCGGCATTCAGAAGCTTGCGGACCTCGTGACGGAACGCGAACGCAAGGGCGCGGTATCTCGCTCTGACGTGGCTCAAGCACAGTCGCGGGTGGAAGCAGCTCGCGCGCAACAGCTCAACATCCATGCCCAACACGCCCGCTGGCAGTCCAATCTGATGCAGTTGACTGGCTCGCGTCTGCCCATCGATATCAGCGATGATCCTCTCAGCGCGCTTGACAACGCGTGCCGTGTGCTTGCCGATGATTCTGCGTTTCAGCCTCCCGCAGTCCAGCTGGCACGCGCACGACGCGCCATGGCCGAGGCCAACTTGCGCACCGCCGACGCGCAACTGCTGCCCACCATTTCGCTGGACGGCTCGGTAGGACGCGGCATTGATGCTCGCTCTCGCTTGCCGGGTGAACGGGGCGTGGCCGCCACGGTGGGGGTCAATTTCTCCATGCCCCTGTATGAGGGGGGTGGCAACCAGGCGCGACAGCGCGCGGCGGTACATGCCGTGAACGCCGCCGAGGCCGCGCTGGACCAGGCCCTGCTGGGGGTGCGGCAGTCGCTCGACGACGCCAGGGCCCAATCACGGGGACAGGCGCAACGCCTGCCTGTGCTGGCGGCGCGCGTGCGCAGCATTCTTGACACCCGAAATCTCTACCAGGAGCAATACCTTCAACTGGGCTCTCGTTCGGTATTGGACTTGCTCAACGCCGAACAGGAATATCACGCTGCCCGTTTTGAAGAAATCGAGAGCGAGCATGAAATGCGGCGCCTGAGTATTCACTGTCTCTATCATTCCAACCGGCTGCGCCAGACCCTCGCACTGGATGAACCTGGTTTTGCAATGCAAGGGAGTGAACAATGAACGCGCCAGTTGCACCACAGGACATTCAAATGAGCAACGCCTCCAAGGAATCGAAGGCGGGCCCTGCATTCAAGGCACAGGCAAGCACGTTGGCACTGCGTCAATCTTGGCTGGAGGCGGTGCTCACCATTGCCACACACTACCAATTGCAAGCCTCGCGCGAGCGCATTCGTGTGGCAGCGGATTGGAGTGGGCCACTGAGCCTCCAGGAAAGTGCCCGGCTGATGGCACGCCAGGCAGGCCTGACGCTCCATTATGTTGAAACAAGTCTCGATCAAATTACACCATGGCGTCTACCCGTAGCTATTGAGTTGGAAGCAGGTCAGGTTGCCGTCGTCACCGCGCTCACGGAAAAAGGCCTTCGGCTGATATTGAGCGGCGATCAAGGCGCAGAAACCACGCGAACGCTGGAGGAACTCCAGCCCCATGTCCGGTCCGTCGCCGTTCTTCGCCCGCTGCAGTCGGCGCCCGATTCACGTGTTGACGGCTATATCAAACCGGTAGAGAAAAACTGGCTGCGCCGCATCGTCCTGGCCGATCTGCGGCCTTACGCACATGTATTGATTGCATCCTTCATCACCAATCTGATGGCACTGGGGGGAATATTGTTCTCGATGCAAGTCTACGACCGCGTGGTGCCCGCTCAGTCCTCACCTACCCTGTGGGTGCTTTTTGGTGGTGTTTTGCTGTCTCTGCTCTTTGCTTCGTTGATGCGCGGCGCACGCATGCGCATTATCGACATACTGGGAAAGCAGGCCGATCTGCGCATTTCCGATCGTGTCTTCGGACACGCATTGCGCGTTCGCAATACCGCCCGCCCACGCGCGACGGGCAGTTTTATCTCGCAAATACGCGAACTGGAACCGTTGCGTGAAATGCTGACGTCCACCACCGTGGTGGCCGCGGCAGATTTGCCTTTCTTTGTCTTGTTTTGCGTGGTGTTCTGGTTTATCGCCGGCTCGCTGGTGTTGGTGCCGCTGGCTGCGTTTGTCATGCTGCTGCTTCCCAGTGTGATGGCTCAGCGCCGGTTGCGTGAACTGGCACAGGCAAGCATGCGCGAAGCTGCGCTGCGCAATGCCATGCTGGTCGAGGCGGTGCAAGGAATCGAGGACATCAAGGTATTGCAAGCCGAGCCCCGCTTTCAAAACCAATGGAATCACTACAACGCCGTCAACGCCCAATCAGCGCTGAAACTTCGCTCGCTGCTCAACGGGCTGAACAACTGGTTGCAGACCGTGCAAGGCGGCGCATTTGCCGTGGTGGTGTTCTTTGGCGCGCCCATGGTGATGGCTGGGGAAATCACCACGGGCGTTCTTGTGGCCGCATCGATTCTTTCCAGCAGAATGCTGGCGCCCTTGGCGGGCGTCACCCAGGTTCTCAATCGATGGCAGCAAGCCAAGGTGGCCAGCCAAGCCCTCGATCAGCTGATGCAGCTGCCCGTCGACCATGCGGCCGAAGGCACGCGTGTGCACCGCGCCGCGCTCGACGGCGGCTACGATTTGCGCCAGGCGAGCTTCAGCCATGATGGCCAGACGGCCGCCTTGGTTGTCGACCAGTTGACCATTCAGCCGGGTGAGCGAATTGCCGTGCTCGGACGCAATGGCGCGGGCAAGTCGACCTTGCTCCAGGCCCTCTCGGGACTCATGGATGCCAAAAATGGAACGGTGATGCTCGATGGCGTGGCCTTGGCGCACATCGATCCCGCCGATGTGCGACGCGATGTGGCCCTGCTTTCGCAAAATGCACGCCTTTTTCATGGAACGCTGAGGGAAAACCTGACCCTTGGCGCGCCGCACGCCACGGATGAGGAACTGACCGCATCCTTGCAGGCAGTGGGTGCCTGGGGGTTTGTGCGAAGGCTGCCCACGGGTTTTGACCATCCGATTCTCGAAGGCGGCTTGGGACTGTCTGGTGGTCAGCGGCAGAGCCTGCTGCTGGCCCGCTTGATGGTGCGCGCGCCCCGCGTTCTGCTGCTGGACGAACCCACCGCATCCCTGGATGAGACCGCTGAGCGCGACGTCATCCGGATGCTTCGCTCACTGTCACCTGAAAGAACGCTGCTGATAGCCACCCATCGGCTGAGCGTATTGGAAGCCGCCGACCGGGTCATCGTGGTCGATGGCGGGGCCATTGTCATGGACGGGCCGCGCGTGGACGTGCTGGCGCGATTGAGAAAAGCGGCTGCCGCCAATAGCAACCTGGGCACACCGAACACTCGACCCACAGGCAAGCAAGAAGGGAGCACCGTATGAACGCAACGACCATGTCAAAGCAGATGAAGACATTTATTCAGACACGCAGCGCCCACGCTGCGCGATCTTGAGGAGGTCGATGCGAGCAGTTCCGGTCGCGTGGTGTGGATCGTCGCACTGATGCTGGCGGCATTCTTTGGCTGGGCCTGGTATTTTGAAATCGACGAGGTCTCCAGCGGCACCGGAAAGGTCATTCCCAGTTCGAGGGAGCAGCGCATCCAATCACTCGAGGGAGGCATCCTGACGGAACTGCGCGTGCGGGAAGGGCAAATTGTAGAAAAAGGGGAGGTGCTTGCCCAGCTCGATCCAACACGGGGAGAGTCGAACGTCGAGGAATCTGCGTCTCGCTACCGGGCAGCTTTGGCGAGCAGTGCGCGACTGCGGGCGGAAGTGGAAAACCAGGACAGCATCCGCTTTTCTGCCGAATTGCGCAGCTGGCCCGAGCTGACGAATTCCGAGGCGGCGCTGTTTCGTTCGCGCCGTTCCAGCTTAAGCGAAACGCTTGCCGGATTGAACCAGGCCTTGGGCCTCATCCGGCGCGAATTGGAGATAACCCGTTCTCTGGTGGCCAGTGGCGCGGCAAGCAATGTCGAGCTCATCAGGCTGCAACGCCAAGGCGCCGAGCTGGAGCTCAAGATTGCGGAAGCACGCTCCAGCTACATGGTGCGCAGCCGCGAGGAATTGGCCAAAGCGGATGCCGAGGTCAAATCACTGTCTTCGGTGGTACGCGGCCGTGAGGATACGCTGGGTCGCTTGACCATGCTGTCTCCCGTGCGCGGTATCGTCAAAAGCCTCGAGGTCACCACCATAGGCGGGGTGGTGCCACCCAACGGTTCTTTGATGACATTGGTCCCGCTTGACGACCAACTTTTGATCGAAGCGCGCATCTCGCCACGGGATATTGCGTTTATCCACCCCGGGCAAAAAGCGCTCATCAAAATCACTGCCTACGACTATGCGGTCTACGGAGGCCTGGAGGGTGAAGTGGTGAACATCGCGCCGGACACACTGCGCGATGAAATCAAACCGGAGGTGGTTTATTACCCGGTGTTGGTGCGCACCCAATCCGATGTCCTGGTGAGCAAGAGCGGAACACGCTTTGCCATCGTGCCAGGGATGGTCGCAACCGCAGACATCGGAACCGGACGAAAAACTATTTGGGATTACTTGGTTAAACCATTGAATCGGGCTCGAGAAGCCATGCGCGAGCGTTAATCAACTTCTCTTGCCCGCGTAGACCCGAACAGCGTTCCGGCGCTACTTGACTGCCCCCACTGCGGTAGACAAACGCCCGCCTCACGCCCGGGCGCGCTCAAACGCCTCGGGGCTGACTCCACCCAGATCACTGTGGCGGCGTGACCGGTTGTAGAACACCTCGATGTAGTCAAACACATCGGCCCGGGCCAGATCCTGGGTCTTATGGATGCGCTTGCGGATGCGCTCCTTTTTCAGGCTGCGACGTCCCCCCAGATTTGAGTAGCACAGGCACTTCAATCTGGGGGAACGTCGCCGGGCTGGTATGGATTCGGCACGGCCGTCGAGTCCTTGCTGCAGGCCCGGGCAAGAAGCCCGAAGCGCAGATGGACTTGCTGCAGAAGATGTACCGCCAGTGGCCGTTCTTTCGCACGCTGCTGTAAAACATGGACATGCTGCTGGCCAAGAGCGACTTGGCGCTGGCCTCGCGCTACAGCGAACTCGTGTCCGACACGCGCCTGCGCAGGAAAGTGTTCGGCGCCATCGAAGCCCAATGGCAGCGCACGACCGATGCGCTGACCGGCATCAATGGTGAGACTGACCGCTTGACCCACAATGCAGCGCTTGCACGCTCGATACGCCACCGCTTCCCCTGCCTCGACCCGCTGCACCATCTGCAGGTCGAACGGGCGCGCGGGCCAGGACGAAGACCGCGTACAAACAGGCATCCATATCTCGATCAACGGGATTGCAGCCGGACTTCGCAATACGGGTTGACCAAGCTGCGCAGATACGCCGGCAATGCATCGGGCGATGCTTGCGTTGGGCAGCGTCCCGTGCCTGAAAGCCGGTTGCCAGATGCTTTTCCATGGCATCCATCATCAGGTATCTGGGCTCTCCAGGAACTTTCGCGCTTGACCTCGGGCTCCGTCAAATATGGCCGCAGCCAAATCCGGTTGCACGCTGGGGTGCAAATTGGCATTCACCATTTCTATGCAAGCTTGCAGTCCTTCAACCATTGCAAGCATGGCCTCCCAAAGCCCCGCAATGCGAGTGTAATCAGCCAATGTTTTCCAGTGACGGCGCTGTATGTTCTGCAGAGGATAGTGCCGGCTTTTCTCGCCTGGTATGGCCATGGCCATCTTGGCTTTTTGCCGTTCTATCTTGCCGTGCCCATGGCCAATAACCGGCCATGCCGACAGCACGTCATACAGCGGTGTGAGTTGATAGGCTCCACCAGGTTGGATAAAGATAGAGAAATTTTTTGCATGTCCATCAATGGCGGCCAGTAGCCAAAATGCCAGCTGTGCCATCACAAAACGAGCGCTGTCTGCAGCCGACTCTTGACTGCCCGCCAGAACTTGCAGGCAGTCGAAAATGCCCGGCCCACCATCGGCTTCATATTTTTTGCCACCGGCAACTCCTTTTGCCTGGCATAAGTCTTCTTGCGGGAGCCGTGCAATCCATCCTGCAGGGTTCCAGGCGCGATCGAATCGTTCAACACACAGCACCGTGTGCGGGCCGAATGTTGCGATCGTGCTGGTAGCCACGGGGAAGCCCATCGCAGCCAGCAGCTGATTGCACAGCCACTCGTTCTGTACGGACTGGGTAAAGTCAAGACCAGACCTTGGCACCATGCCAATCTGAGGCTTGAGTATGTGCGTGGTCGGTGTGGCTTGCAAAGGCAAAAACCACTGTCCGTCAAAGCTCAAAAGCGCTGTTTTCTCCTGCGCGCCGGCGATCGACAAACGGAAATCTGCGTCATCTTCAAGCTTGCCAAAAGAATTTCCCAGACTTGCCAAGTGTTCTGCAATAGTTTCTTCGTCCAGTGGCTTGCACCGCACTTGGTCGAAGCCCGTAGGCTGCTCGCCCTCAGGCATGAGCTGCACAGCACCCACACAGTCACGGCCAATGGCTTCCAACAAAGAAAATGCGTCCCCGCCACGTACGCCGAAACGCTGATGAATGCGTTTGCGTATGTCGACATTGTCAGGCAGCAGGTTGTCGAAAAAATTTTCAACCACCTGTCCTGAAACTTGCAAGTCAGGGGTAAATGGCAGGGACAGCGACAAAGGCCGCGAATGAGAGCTGGCCAGCCATTCGGCGTCGTATGAAAGCTTGTGCGTTGCTGTTCGAGAAACGTCCCAACGCCCCACCCGCTCACCATTCATCCAGATGTCGAGTGCAGGCATTACCAGCTACCTTTTGGTTTTTTGTTTTTCCAGTCGACTGGCAGGTCTTGAGGCCTCAATGTTGTAGCTTTTTGAACTTGCATTTTGGCGATCTCTGCAGCTTTCAGACCCCTGGCATTCCGGACCACTTCTGCGGGAGTCAGGTGCGAAGGTTTGGACGAGGCCTGGCCTGGGGCCATGAGCGCAGTCGGGCCTTGCCCGTTCGCAGTCGCTGCCGCAACCGAATGATGATTTCGTGCAGGATGCTCTTGTCTGATGACGAGCTGCGCACGGAGCAGTTTCAGAATCGCCATAAATTGCCCAAGACTCACTGCGGCAGGGTCTTTTTCAATGGCAGCGATACGCGATTGGGATACGCCAAGCAAGGTGGCCAACTCAACCTGGCTGAGACCTGCCGCCTTGCGCAATGACTTGAGGTGCAGCGCCAACTGCTCAGGAAATGTCAGAACAAAGTCCATCTCAGCCCCAAAAAACAACTTGTAGATAATTTATCACGAAATCACCTACAGATGATTTTTTGAATTTATAACCTTTAGGAGATTTTTTAGAAATATCACACTTAGATGATATGACACAGCGTGTTCGATGACCTCGGCAGACTTTTGATCGCAGCTGATGACAAGCCCAGCAAGGTCGACAGGTCCACTGATGCGGGCCAGCATCATTGGACCCACCATCTTGCCGAGCAACGTGAGCGATGTGGCGTGAAAACCGTGAAGGCGCAGCTCTTCAAACGTGCAACGCTCCCGCAGTTTGCGATGCAGGGCATCAAGGCTGGCACTGCGGAGGGCGAATAGGTGCCTGCGCCGCGCGCTGACCGCAATCCTGCGGCCAATGCCGCAGGCCAGTGATGCCAGCGTGCGCTGGAGCACAGCCTGCCGCGCTGCCTGCGTCGTGTGCGCGCAGTTGCAGACCTGGGCCGACATAAGTCACGATATCGCCCCCTTGTCGCGAGCAAATCAAGTCGAAGGCCGCTCCGCGCCTTGCCAATACCGTTATTGATTTTTGGCGCCCACACTGCTGTTTCCCGCATTCTGACTTCCCAACGTCTGGCTCGCGCTCATTGCGCAGGCCGAACGAGCGCAGCTTGACGCGGAAATTGCAACAGCCCGCACAGATGCCGCCAGAGAGGTTCTGGCCGGGATGTACTGGTGAACGAATTTGGCTTCGACGCGCAGCAGGGGTGCCCCTGACCGCCGTTGGTGAAGAAACCCCGGCACACTAAGGCAAGGTTCGGGAGGCCGGTACAATTCTGGCTCTCTCCTTCCCAGCAACAGGTCGACATCGACGATCTCAGCCAAGCCAGGAGTTCTCTTTCTGACATCCGGCTGAGGTGTACCTGTGCCCGAGCACTATTACAGAGAACTGCTGCGGTATTTCACCCGCAGCGCAGGCGACCGCGATGTCGCCGCCGACTTGGTGCAAAGCGCCTACACCCGAATCTATGCGTTGCAGCGTTCCGGTGGCACGGTGCTGGATGCGCGCGCCCTTCTGTACAAAACGGCGCGCAACCTGGCGGCCAGCAGCGCGACTCGCCGGCAGGCTGAGCAACGGGTGCTGGATGCGCTCAGCTTGGTGGCGCCGACCAGTGCACCCTCGGCCGAAAGCACGGCAATGGCCCGGCAACAATTGAACCTGTTCCTCCAGCGCCTGGAGGCCATGCCGCGCAAACGCCGCGACGTGTTCGTTCTGGTTCGCATCTACGGCTACAGCTACCGAGAAGCCGGGGAACACCTGGGCATGACAGAAACAAATATCGAACGCCACGTCATGCGAGGCATCCTTGACTGCGCGGGCTATGCGCCTTCGCGCTCCTGATGATGGAAAAGATCAAACTCCATGGCATTCTCTGAACCCCCTCGCAAGAAGGTGGAAGCAGCCTTGCTGCTGGTGGGACGCATGCATCGCGCCGACCCTGACTGCGCGATGGCGGCGGCGCAGGAACTGCAACGCTGGCGTGCCGGCACGGCAGAATGCCGCGCCGCGCTGGAAACCGCCGAACGCCTGTGGGCCAGCACCGATGGCAGCTTCCTGCAATCGAGCGTGCCGCCGCCACAGGGCCACGATGCTCGGCGCGCAAGGCGCAACACCCTGGGGCTGTTGGGCCTGGGAGGACTTGCTGCCGTGTTGTGGAGCGGCGGGCGCTGGTACTGGCAACAGCCGGTCTACGAACTGGCCCTGCAAACCGGGCACGCGCAGCAGCGCGACTTGCGTTTGCCCGACGGCTCGGAGATCAGCCTGGCGCCTCACACGCGCACACGCATCGTGATGTACCGCGACCGGCGCGAGGTCAGGCTGGAGCAAGGCCAGATGCGCTTTCGTGTGGCCCAGGACAGCAAACGCCCTTTCACCGTGGCCACAGAATGGGGCCGTGTCCGCGTGCTCGGCACGGTGTTCAGCGTCGGCGCCCGTGCTGGCCAGATGCGGGTGGAGGTTGCCGAGGGCCGGGTCGCAGTGTGGCCCATGGACCGAACCGGCGCATCAACGGACCTGGACTCAACGCCTCCCATCAACTTGACGGCTGGAGATGCCATTGAAGCGGATCAAAGCGGCCTGGTACATCGCCTGCAGGTTGCCGCCGACAGCGTGGCGGCCTGGCGCAACGGATGGCTGGTGTTCCACAACACCCCGCTGTCTCAGGTCCTTGCCCAATGGAACGACTACCTGGCTCGGCCACTGCTGCTGGGCAGCCACCCGCGGCTCCAGCAACTGCGGCTCTCGGGGAGCTTCCCGCTGCGCCAACCGCAAGCCTTCCTGGCCGGCCTGCCCGATATGCTGCCAGTGCGCATTCAGCGCAACGCGGCGGGCGATGTGACGGTGGAACTGCGTTGAGCTACATGCCCCGTGCGCGCTCATGCGGCGTTGTTACAAAATAGCCAGAGATCTTTTGTCAGGGTTGGGGCCGCTCGTTGGTCTTCTGTGGGAACTCCCCTCAACGCAAGCCCTTTCCATGAACAAAAATCATTCAGCAGCGTCGACCGAACCCTCATTTGACCGATTGCCCTTGGCCAAGGCTGCCTTGGTCTGGGCAGCGACAGTCACCCTTTTCGGCATGGCAACTGCCGCCCAGGCCCAGAGCCCGGCAAGCGAGCCACGCGTGCCAACCGCCGTGCCCGCGCAAGCCTTGGCACAGACGCTCAGTGCGTTGGCGCGGCAAACGGGCATCGCCATTGGCGGCGATGCGGCGCTCTTGCAAGGCAAGTCGGCGCCCGAGTTGCCGGCCGGGCTCACGCTGCAGCAAGCCATGGACCGGGTTCTGGCTGGCAGTGGATTGATGGCAGTTCGCAGTGGCCCGAGCACCCTGTCCATTCGCCCCCAGGTGCCCGTGGGCCAAGGCACCACTGCCCTGCCGGCGGTGACGGTCACGGCCGCCAGGGACACGGAGTCCGCCATCGGCGCTGTGACTGGCTATGTGGCACGCCGCGCCATGGCCGCAAACAAGACCGATACGCCCATCATCGATACCCCGCAGTCGATCTCGGTCATCACCAACGACGAACTGCGCAGCCGCCAGGCTGAAACCTTGTCCCAGGCGCTGAACTACACCCCGGGCGTCACCACCCAGCCCACCAGCTTCAGCCGCACGGCCGACCGTTTCCGCATCCGCGGCATGGATGTGGAGTCGGCCAACAGCGGCTCCATGCGCGATGGCTTGCGGCTGCAAAGCAACTCCTACGATGGCATTCAAGAGCCTTATGGCCTGGAACGGGTGGAAGTGCTGCGCGGAGCGGCTTCGGTGCTCTATGGGCAGCTGTCGCCCGGTGGGGTGGTCAACGCCGTCAGCAAGCGCCCCACCTCAGAGCCCATCCGAGAGCTGGGCTTGCAGCTGGGCAACCACAACCGCCGCCAGCTGACGGCAGACTTCAGCGGACCCGTGGCCGGCAGTGACACCTTGGACTACCGGCTGACCATGCTCGGGCGCGACAGCCATACCGCAGATCGCTACATTCCGGACGACAAGCTGTACATCGCACCCGCCCTCACCTGGCGGCCCAGCGCGGACACCTCGCTTACCTTGCTGTCGTTCTACCAAAAGACCAACACGCGCTTTTCTGCCCCCTTGCCCTACCAACTGGTCGAGGGCGTGGGCGAGGGCCCCCACACCATTGGCCGTGGCAACTTCATTGGCGAGCCCGACTACGACAAGATGAAGGGTGAGATGTTCACGCTGGGCTATGAGCTGAACCACGCGCTGAACGCCAGCACAGGCCTGCACCACAGCCTGCGCTTCTTCGAGTCCAAGGTGACCTGGAACTATCTGCAGGCACAAACGGGTGCAGCTGCCATTGCCGCAGCAGCCTCCACGGGGGTGCTGCGCCGCCAGTACAGCGACCGGCAAGAACATGCCAAGGGCCTGGCCTCCGACACCCGGGTGGAGTGGAACGGCATGCTGCTGGGCGCTGAACACAAAATGCTGGTGGGCTTCGATGCCTACCGCATGGACTATGACTCGCAGAACTTCCGCGCCAATACCTCGTCCCTCAACCTCGGCAGCTACAACTATGGCCAGCCGGTCGTGGTCAACCGCGACCCCGCGCTGAACCGCGGCTCGCGCCGGGAAACCACGCAAGCCGGCCTCTACCTCCAAGACCAGCTCAACCTGGGAGACCGCTGGACCATCCTGGCCGGCCTGCGCCGCGACTGGGCACAGCAGGACCAGACCGCGCACCGCGACGGCACCAACGCCGTGCAAAAGGACGAGGCCACCACCTGGCGAACCGGTGTGGTCTACAAGGCGGCCAACGGACTGGCACCTTATCTGAGCTACAGCGAATCCTTCTTCCCGGTTTCGGTGTCCGAAGTGTCGGGCCAGAGCTTCCGGCCCACCCAGGGCAAGCAGTACGAGGCAGGCGTGCGCTACCAGCCCGATGGCAGCCGGATGCTGTTGAGCGCTGCCGTGTACGAGCTGGTGCAGGACAACGTGCTGAAATTCGATGCCGGCCAGAACACCTACCGCCAGACAGGACAGGTGCGCTCACGGGGCTTTGAGCTTGAAGCCAAGGCCGAAGTCTCGCGCGCGCTCAGCGTCATCGCCTCCTATGCCTATACCGACGCGCGGATCACCCGCAGCACCATTGCCAGCGAGATCGGCCAGCGCAGCGAAGACACGCCCTACCACCAGGCGGCCCTCTGGGCCGACTACAACTTTGCCTCCTGGGGCCTACCACAGCTGCGCCTGGCGGCAGGGGCGCGCTACAAGGGCAGCACCCGCGCATCCGGCATTGCCACCGCCATGCCTGCGTACACGGTCTTTGATGCGATGCTGGGCTACCGCTTCGACGCCCACTGGGACCTCAGCGTCAACGTGAGCAACGTCATGGACAAGAAGTTCACCAACTGCGAGTTCGCTATCTGCCACTACGGTGACGTCCGCCAGGCCAGCGCCAACCTGACCTACCGCTGGTGATGCCGCAGCGCAAAGCCTCGCTGCGGGGCTGGCTGGTCGTCGCCCACCGGCTCGCCGGCCTGACGCTGGCGGCATTCCTGGTGGTGGCAGGGTTGACCGGCAGCCTCCTGGTGTGGAACACCGAGCTGGATGCGGCATTGAACCCGCACTGGCTTCGAGCCACGGCCTCCGACACCAGCGCCCGACCGATGGACGCGCTGGTGTTGCGCGACCTGGTCCAGGCACGCCATCCCCATGCCTTGGCCATGCGTGTACCCCTGGCGCAGGAGCCCGGCCATGCCCTGGTGTTTCTGCTGCGCCCGTTGCCGGGCAAGGCGCCGCTGGAGAACGACCAAGTCTTCGTTGACCCCTACAGCGGCCAGATCCTGGGCGAGCGGCGCTGGGGAGACATCACCCAGACTTGGCGCAACCTGATGCCTTTTCTTTATCGCCTGCATTACTCCCTGGCCCTGGGGGAGGTCGGAACCTGGCTGCTGGGCCTGGTGTCGCTGCTGTGGATGCTCGATAGCATCGTGGGCTTTGCCCTGACGCTGCCGGCAAGCGCGAAGAGCACCCAGCGCCCATGGCTGGGTCGATGGGCACGTGCCTGGAAGCTGGAAATGCACAGCCGCTGGCGCGCCACGTTCGACCTGCACCGTGCAGGGGGCTTGTGGCTATGGCCCGTCCTGTTTGTGTTGGCCTGGAGCAGTTTTGCCCTCAACCTGCCGCAATGGCACGATCCACTGCTACGGGTCTTCAGCATGCAGCAGCCCGGTACGGCAGATAGCCCACGTCGCGCCCAGCCCTTGTGGCAACCCGCGCTTGACTGGAAGGCGGCGCATCTGCGCGCCCAGGCCCTGATGCAGGAGCAAGCCACGCTGCGCGGCTTTTCGGTAAGCGCAGAGAGTTCTCTGGCCTACGATCCCTTGCGCGGGCTGTACCGCTACGACGTGCGCAGCAGCCTGGACATCAAGGACAGCGGTGGCAGCACCCGGCTGTTTCTCGATGGCGACAGCGGCAGCCTGGTTGCCACGTGGTTTCCGACAGGGGCGGCAGCAGCCGACACTTTGATCACTTGGATCAGTAACCTGCACATGGCCTCGGTGGGTGGCGCGGCATACAAAGTGGCCATCACCTTGGCCGGCGCAGGCGTCGCGATGCTCAGCGTCACCGGCGTGCTGATCTGGCTGCGCAAGCGGCGCGCTCGGCAAAAGCGTTGACGCATGTCTTGCCAGCGGTGAATGCCGCCTTGCGTCGCCCGCACTGCGCGGGCCTTTGCGCTGAACATCGGCGTTCAACCCTAGACGACCCTGCTTGCCGCCGAGCAACGAATGGCCGAATCGTTGGTGCAGACCATAAAGCGCAATTGCATCGCCTTCATGCCCAAGCCCAAGCCCGAGCGCGCACGGCCATTGCGAACCTGGTGTTCGCCTTCAGGCATGACAACGCGCACCATCCCCATGGTGCCTTGAACTCCGCTTGCCTCGCGAGTTCAGGCAGCCCTAAACCAAGGGTGACTTGGTGTCCAGAGATATGGGTGACAGTCCACTATCCCAAGCAGATGCCGATAACGTTCCTCCTGCTCAAGGGACTTGACGCGTTAATCCGCGTCGACATCCCTGCCCCATTGTTTACTCTCGTGTCTTTTCATGTAAGCTGGATTCAATGATGGTCATATGAACTTAGCCCATCTGCGCGTACAAATCAAACGGTCATCCAAGATACGCCCGATGGGCAGCTCGATAACGGAAGAACGACCTGGCGGGTGTTGCCCATTGCCGGGCTGCCAGCCGGCAAAGGGGCCGGGTGAAGCAGCGCACTGCGGTTCGCGCACCGAGGTCGTCACGGCGGTGGGTCAGCAATGCATGGCGATGCTCGGCAAGGCGCTTGGGTTGCAATGGCCGGGGGGCCCTGGGGCCCCGGGGCCCTTTGCGGGCGCCATGCCGTGTGCGCCCCCGGCCTGGGGCGATGCAACCATCGCCCAAGCCAATGCCTTCCTACGCCAGCAAGAACCCCGTGCGCTGCAGGCTGGCCAACGCCGCGGCAACCTGCTGCCGGGCGAAGTCATCCAGCAAGACCTCATCGACCAGCAACTGTCCCTCCTTGACAAAGCGCAGACGGCCTGCCCTGACCTCGTTGGCGACATGTGCGGCCAGAGCCTCGTGCGACAGGCTGCCGTCAAGCAAGGGCAGCAGCGTGCGCTCTATGGGTGAAACGCCTATGGACTCGTGCCAGAGATTGCACGCAGTGGCTTCCGGCCCGCGGTGCAGCGGCAGTCCCTGCGCGCTGCGCACGTCCACGGGCGCACGCGGAAAATCGCTGAGCAAGGTACCGATCTGTGCGGGCGTGCGGCGATAACGCACCAGGCCCGCGATCACCATGTCGCCCAGGAAGTGCACGACCAGGGGCGCCACCTGCGCCTCCGCCTGGCCCAGGCGCGCTGCGGCCTCGGCCACCAGCGCCGTGGCCCGCATGCTGGCGGGATAAGCCTGACCCAGCAGTTCAGCGGCGACTTTCTGGGCCGGTTCCTGCAGGCTCACCTGCGCGCGCGCCACGGTGAAAATCTGCGGTTCGGCGCCGGGCGGCACGTCCACGCCGGCGGATACAAAGGGCGCAGCGTATTCCAGCGCCAAAAGCCGCTCGGACTGGAATTGATAGCGGATCTGCGCCGCCCGCACCTGATGCACCAGAAGCGTCTGGCGAAAGCAGCGATTGGCAACGAAGTCGAGGTATTGCTCCATCAATATCTGACCGACAGCGCATTCCCGCATCAAGGGTTCGCGCACCTGCTCGTCATAGTTCTGCACGAACATGTTGGGAAGCTCGGCCTCGGCCAGGTAGGTCAGGCCGCGAACGCCAGCGCGCGCCAACAAGTCCTTGAAGTAGCACGGCGCGTTATAGGGTTCCAGGAATTCGTGCAGCAGGTAGTCGCTGCTGGCTGCGCGCACCAGCGGCAGGTTTTCCTCCAGTGCCTTTTGCAGCACCGTGCCGGGCCGGGCCGATGTCGCGAGAAATTCAAGCATGCCGCGCATAAGCCAGCTTTTCCGCAGGCGCGTCCCGCGGTCCGCCGCGCAGAATCATCGCGTCGCGCACGATCTCGCGCGCCTTCCAGCCAGGGTAGGTGTTGTAGCTCAGGTATGCCACGCCATCGGGCGCGAGGTTGTCCGCGCAGATGCGCATGATTGCTTCTTGCACCTTGGCCGGCACCCAGCTGTAGACACCGTGGCAGATGATGTAGTCGAACTGACCGAACGAGGCGTCGATCTCGGACAGGTCCATGGCCTGCAGTTCGATATTGCCCAGGCCCATTCGCGCGATGGCATGCTGGCCCTGGCCGATTTGAACGGACGAAAGGTTGTTGCGCTACAGCAATGAAGCCTACTGGCTTTCTGGGCGGGTCCCGATTTGCCGGACGGCTGCCCAGCCCTCCAGGCACTGTAGCCCCGCGCACTGGGCCGGGCAGCATCAGCTTCGACGTTCGGCGCGTAAGTGTGGCCGCCGCCCAAGGGCAGGCATGGGCAAATCGCGGTGGCCAGGCCGCTGCCCCAGTCCTCAGTTCGCGGAGCCCGACTGGGACACACGCGCAATGCGTGCCACGCCGAGCTTGAGACCGACCATCCCGAAAATGCGGTTCATCGTAGCCACGCTGCCTTCGCTGCGCCCCTGCTCAATGTCCTGCAAGGTGCGATGAGCCACCCCAGACAGCTTGGCCATCTCGGCACTGGTCAGCCGCATTGTCTTTCTCAGATGGCGTATGGCCTCGGGCAACGACCACTCCGGATGGGACAGCACGTCTTCCACGGCCTGCTGGCGCAAATCCAATTGCTCGACAATGGAAAGAGGGTTGAAACGCTTGTCCATGCTGATCAGGCAATTGCCTCGAGTTCCTGCGCGCGCGCCAGGAGGCTGGGGCGCAGATGATTCAAAACACCCCCATTCATGCCCATCGCCTCACCCTCCGCGGCAATGCGTCGCAGCACCGGCACCATTGCCTGCAAGCCTTTGACCAGGGCCGCGCGTTGCACCAGTACTGGCCCCTTCTTTCTGCGCTCGCGCTGCACTTGGACGGCACGTTGGCAGATGGCGTCCAGTACCCGTGACCAGTCAGGTTGACCGCCATCATTGCCCTCCCAACGGATCCGCCGCGCAATGCCGTCGGGATGCAGATACATGGGCGCAAAGTCAAACAGCGGCGTCAAGGCGATCCGGCCAGAGAAATCGCGTTGCAGCGCCGTGTTGCGTGCGTGGTTGTCCTTGTTGCCCAGCGCGAGATTGGCCACATCGCGCCGCAGGTACTCAAGCACTTCCTGCTGTGGGTCGGAGCAATACCGCAGCAGTCCTTCACACACCTGATCATGCGAAGGCACGGCTTCGAAGCCCGGCATACCGGTGAGCGTCGCAATGCTCTCCTGGGCCAAACGCACGACCGTGCCGCCTTGCACCCGGCGATCGAAGCGCTCTATGAACAGTGCGCGCTCGCGTAGCACCAGCGGCGCATGCACACGCAGGCCGAGCGCTTGCGCCAATTGCATATAGACCGCTTCATGCCGCAGGATGCTCGCCAGGGCGGCATCGCTGCCGCGGCCGAATTTGACGATGTAATGTACGCTCGCCAGTTCATCCGCCAGCGTATGGTCCAGGTAGAGCAAACCATCATGGGCGCGCGTGAGCAGCACTTTGGGCCATTCTCCTTGCACCCCCGAAGACCCGGCAACGAACAAACCATTCGCGGCCAGGTATTCGGAAAACTCGTCACCGCGCTGCGCGACCTCGTCATCGGTGAAGCCGCGATAGCCGCCGGCATGGGCGCTAAGCCACGCAGCCGCTTCCTTCACACGCAGGTTGCCGATGGGATTGCCGGATCCGGCCAGAAGCAAAGGCCAATCGGCGACCTCGCCGGCGGTTGGCGACTGCCCGATGCGCCGCAGCAGTTCCTGGCGACCAAACCCCTGGGGCAGCAGATCGATGAGAAACACCGGCCAATGCGGCAACTGCAGGGGCTCCAGGCCCACAGGCCAACGCGCGCACAACGCATGCGCATCATTGGCCCCAATGTGCTCGAACGCCCAGTCCACCGAGTAGCCCGCATAGGACATTGCTTTCCAGCCGTCGTTATCTGCACCATGCAGCCGCACGCTTGCCACATCATGCCAAACGCCATGCGCATGTAACTGGAGGGTGCAATGACTCATATGCACGAAATTCTAGCAAGAATAACTGTTTTTATGCGATTTATTTGTCTATATTTTCGTGCAAATGAGTTTTTGTATCAAAATGCTTGGCTGCGCTGAGCGTCATTGATGGATCCTTGCTGGCAGAGGACATCGATGGTATTCCATCAAACGTGTCAAGCTCAACCGCGCGTCAGTTGCCCATCCATGACTGCGCCGTCTCAACGGCATTGCCAGTCACGGCGACGGCTACTTGCGCCGCCTCAGGGTCTGTGACATGGGTGGCTGCGGCGATATAGGCAGGCAAGGACGTCTGCGTCGATGATGCACCGTGAAGCCAGGCTTCATCGCTGTCGTCAAAGTTCGCGAGCCGGTTTCCAGAACTTTCGATCTGCTTGGGCAGGTCGTCGGGGAGTTCCAACAGCGCAGCTTGAAGAAGCTCTTGTTGACCCGCGTTTTCACCTTCAGACAGGATCGCAGGCAAGAGCAGATGTGAATTGTCCATTGCGCCCGTGGTGTCGGTGGTAACGAGCGCTTGCAGCACCTGCGCATTATCAATTCGTTGCGCGAGCGTCATCGCGGTGGATTTGTCACGATTGGGCTGGTTGGGGTCGGCTCCGGCCAGTACCAACGCAGCAATTGTTTCCTTGTGCTTAGAGATCACAGCATGACTGAGCGCGGTATAGCCATCGCTCCCACTGTCTTGCGCTTTGAAGTCAAGCGCTTTAGTCAAATCGGCTGCCGCTTGCGCCAACACCGCCACTGCGGCCGCGCTATTGTTGACCGCCGCGTACATCAAGGGAGTGCAGCCGAGGGCACCGCAGCCATTGGGATCGGCTCCCGCGTGCACCAATGCAGTCACTGTGTCCCAGTGTTGGTGCTTTATCGCGTATTGCAGCGCGGTCATGCCTTCCTGCGGATGAATCATTTCAAAGTCCAGCGCTTGTTTGGAATCCGCTGCCGCCTTCGCCAACACCGCCACTGAGTCCGCGCTATTGCTGGCCGCCGCGATCATCAAAGGAGTGCAGCCGTCAGTACCGCAGCCATTGGGATCTGCACCCGCGTGCACCAGCGCAGTCACTGTGTCCAGGTGATGGTGCTTTATCGCGTATTGCAGCGCGGTCATGCCGTTGCGCGAGTGGAGCATTTCAAAGTCCAGCGTTTTATTCACATCAGCTGCCGCTTGCGCCAACACCGCCAAGGTGGCCAGGCTATTGCTGGCCGCCGCGATCATCAAAGGAGTGCTGCCAAGAGTACCGCAGCCGTTGGGATCGGCCCCCGCTCGCACCAATGCAGACAGTGTGTCCCAGTGATTGTGTTCTACGGCGTATTGCAAAGCGGTATAGCGATACGGGGCGGCAATTTCAAAGTCAAGCGCTTGATTCGAATCGGCGGCCGCTTGCAGCAACGCAGTCAGTACGCTCGCGTCATGTCGCATCACCGCATACATCAGCGCGGTATCGCCTCCGGAATCGGTAAAGTTGAAATTCAACGCCAACTGCTCTTCGGCTGCAGCTTGCGCCAATGCCGTGACCGCGGCCGGACGTTTCTCCGATACCGCCATTATCAAAGGGGAGCTATTGCTGGGACCGCAAAAGTTGGGATTGGCTCCCGCATGCACCAACGCATGGATGATGCCCACGTGACCCCTGTGCGTCGCGAACATCAGTGCGGTGCAATTACCGACGCTGTGGAAATTGAGTCCCAGGGGGAAGTTGTTCTGCAAGGAAGTTGCTATCAACGCCTGCACCTGTTCCAGGCAACCGAACTGTATCGCCTTCATCACTGCGTCAAAGCCGTTGCCGTCGAGGTCATTTGCATTGAACGTTTCGCTGTATTCGGGTTCAATTTTCATATGGACTTGGTCGGTCAGGTCGGGAGTGTCGAATGCCAGAATCCCGCCTGCTTGCTGATGGAATCTTGAAATGAATTTCAAGCCTAAATAGTTAAAAACTAAGTAACTATACAGATTGATAGTCTCTATTGCAATTGAGTCGAAATGCTTGCCTCGACCAGACCACCGCCTGGACCGTGGGTGGCAGTGGCAAAAGTGCGGCCGGGAAAGCGCACCAGGCCGACCATTCGTCGGTTGGGCTATCCGGCAAAGCATTCGCTGAAAAGTGGCATGCAGAGTACGAACGCTGCTTTGATCTGCAGCGTGCCTGCGCTTGAGGCCGAAGTATTCTCAGAGCCGAAGAAGTAGGCTGGCGTGGATGGGCGAGCGGTATTGCGCGTTGCCCCCGCGCGTTGTCGTGAGATCGGGCGGGAAAGCACGCTAGCCCGCATTGAAACAGGCGGTCGTCACCGCCGTTGGCCCCCGGTGCGGAGATATCGAACCGATCAACGCAGCTCACACCACCGAACGGTGCATTTCGCCTTGGGATTCCGACCGGTATCGGGTTGGTTGCAATCTTGAAGTATCTTCAGCGTATCGGCTTCGGCGCAGGCAGCGGTTGCATGGACCGAACCGTCGAAGTGGCGGCGAAGTTGCAGTGTGCTTTGGCGATCTTGGCGACGGCACCGGCCAGTGCGTGGCCCGTGGCACGGCGATAGATGGCGAAGTACTCTACGTCCGGCAGCTCAGGCTCCACCTTGAGCCGCACCAGCTGCTTGTGCTTGAGTTCGGGCGTGTAGTAGCCGACCGGCAGCTGGGCAACTGCAATGCCGGTGCGCGCCATTTCGCCCAGCACCGCAAAGCCATCGGCCTGCACCAGGTTGCGCAGCGGGAAACCTGCGCGAGTGAACCACGCACTTTGCAGTTGCGCGTGGATGGTGTCGGGAAATTGGCTGGCGATCGGGTATTCCGACAGCTCCTCCACCGAAAGAACACGCCGCGGTATTCCCATCTTGGGGCTGGCCATCCACGCCCGCTCCAGGGTGCGCAGGGGTACGGCGTCAAAAAGACGCCCCCACATGGGTCCAGGAAGCAAGGCAAGGTCGTATTTCCCGCGGTTCATCCCATCGAGGATCACGCCGCCATTGCGCACTTCCACTTCCAGGCGCAACCGGGGATAGGCGCTGCGCAACGCTCGCATCAGATCGGCCAGCCAGGTCATCGCGATCAGTTCCGTGGCGCCCAGGCGAAAGCTGCTTTCATACTCCTGGGTTTCCCCCAGGTCTTCAAGCAGCCGCTTGGCCTGGGAAAGCATCTGTTCGGCGCCCGCGGCAACACGTTCGCCAGCGGGCGTGAGCTGTGCGTTGCGGCGGCTGCGATCAAACAGGCTGTGGCCCAGCGTCGATTCAAGCTCCGCCACCCGCTTCGAGATCGCCGACTGGGTAGTGTGCAGGCGGTTTGCTGCCGCCTGGAAGCTTCCAAGCCGGCCGGCCCAGTAAAGGGCCTCCAGCTGCTTGATGTTCAGGTTCATTTTTGCTCCGGGCGCCTTGAGCGGGCCCGCTCGCAACTATAGGGCGAACCTACTCCAACTTGAGGCGGCTGTCTTTCACCACAGCGCTCCATTTGGCGATCTCGGCGCGTTGAAACGCGGCAAACTCCACGGATGTCATTGGTGCCGTCGTCAGGCCCATTTGCTGAAAGCGCGCCACCACCTCTGGCATCGTCAGCACCGCAGCCACCTCCTGGTTCAGCTTGTCGACCACGTTCCTGGGGGTGCCGACTGGCGCATAAAGGGCCTGCCATGAACTGACCTCGAAGCCGCTGACACCGGCTTCCTCCATTGTCGGCACGTCAGGCAACTGCGGCAATCGTTTCCTGGAGGTGACGGCCAGCGCCCGCAGCCGTCCACCGGTGACATGCGGCAGCAGCGAAGGGCCGTCAAACGTCAGGGGAATGTGCCCGGCCATCACGTCGGTGATGACGGAGCCGCGGACATTGGGCACATGCGTGAGCTTCACACCTGCGAGCTTTTGCAGCAGTTCGCCGGACATATGCTGCGTCGAGCCGATGCCGGGCGAGCCATAGGAGACGGCGCCCGGATTGGCGCGTGCTGCAACCAATACGTCCTGGACCGTCCGGTACGGGCTGTCGACCGGAACGACCAGCACGTTGGCATTGGTTCCCAGCACCACGACTGGGACGAAGTCACGTACCGGGTCAAAGGCCACCTTGCCAATCAAGGGGTAGATGGCATGCGAGGCAATGCTGCCGGCAAGTAGCGTGTAGCCGTCGGGCGCGGCCTTGGCGACAAAGGCGCTGGCAATCGCACCCGAGGCTCCCGGCTTGTTTTCCACCACCACGGTGGCCTTGAGTCGCTCGGCAAGCTTTTGCGTAATCACCCGCGAGACCACGTCGGAATTGCCCCCGGGCGCCGAGACCGAGACCCAGACAATGGGCCGATCGGGCCAGGGGCCCTGGGCCAGGGTCTCACCCGCAAGTACCGCCAGGGCAGACATTGCCGCCGACCGAATCCAATGACGTCGCTTCATGATTGTCTCCTTTGTCGTTTTTAGAATGTCAGCGGTACGCGGCCATCGGCAACGATGCATTGCGGGGGTACCGGCCGCCCTTCAAGCACCGCAGCCACGCAGTCGGCGGCCAACTCGTTGGCGCGCTGCAGGCTCTCGCGGCTGGAGGCTGCGGAATGCGGCGTGGCCACCACCGTCGGCAGCGCCAGCAATTGCGTGGCCAGATCGCGCAGATGGGGGGCGTGCTCGCACTGAAACACGTCAAGCCCCGCCCCGCCGAGACGATGGGAGCGCAAGGCGGCCAGCAGTGCCTGCTCGTCGATCAACTCGCCGCGCGAGGTGTTGATCAAAATGGCCTGGGGCTTCATCAATTCAAGCGCGCCGGCGCCGATGATATGGCGCGTCTGCTCCGTCAACGGTGCGTGCAGGCTCACGAAGTCCGACTGGGTGAGAAGCTCTTGCAGGCTGCAGCGCGTGACGCCCGCGCGGCGCGCGCTTTCTTCGTCAAGAAAGGGATCGAACGCGAGCACCCGGGCTTCGAAGCCGCAAAGCCTTTGCGCCACATGGCGTCCAATGCGACCCAGTCCAATCAGGCCAACCGTCTTGCGGTACAGCTCCGTGCCCACCAGAACACGCCATTCGCCAGCCTGCATGCGCGCATGTGCCTCAGACACGCCTTTGCCCACGGCCAGCATCAATGCCAGCGCGTGATCCGCGACCGCGGGCTCGTTGCCGCCTGGGGTATTGGTGAGAATCCGTCCCAGAGATTGCACTGCCTTGACATCCACCGAGTCGAAGCCCACACCGCGGCGCGCCACCAGGCGCAGATTCGGATGCCTGGCCAGCAGTTCCCGGGTCACCGGCGCAGCGCCGAGGATCCAGGCCCGAACGCTGGACAGGGCTTCTTCGACGGCAGGCGTGATGGTGGTGTCCATGGCGTCATAGGCGATGTCGGCCCGGACCACGCGGTGTCCGCGCGACTCCAGCCGGGCGACGGCGGCTTCATCGAAGAATCGCACGGTCACCAGTACATCTGGCAGGGTGTTGTCTTGCATGGGGTTGACCTGACCTCGGGTTTTTTCACAGGCCATGGGCGGCAAACATCTTGTCCATCCATGACTGCTGCACCGAGCCTGTGCGGATCTCGTCGCGAATGGCCTGCTCCAGCTTGGCGTGCTGGCGGGCCGCTTCAAGCAATTGCGTTGCCTGCGCAGCCGGAAATACGACAATTCCGTCTTCGTCTCCGATCAGGAAATCGCCCGGCTCCACCACTTGTCCGCCAATGCAAACCGGCACGTTAAGCGACCCCGGCCCGGTCTTGAAGGGACCTCGGTGGTTGACATCGCGGGCATAGCATGGGAAATCAGCCGCCACAAATGCGGCGCAGTCGCGAATCGCGCCATCGATCACAAAGCCCGCGCAACCGCGCTGCAGCGCGTATTCCAGCAGCAGGTCGCCAACGATGGCGTTGGTCGTGGCCCCTGCGGCATCGACCACCAGCACGTGACCTGGCGACATCATCGACAGCGCCTTGTAGGTCAGCAGGTTGTCGCCGGGGCGGGTCTTGACCGTGACGGCCGTGCCGATCAGCTTGCGCGACCGATGGAAGCGGCGCAAGCCGACAACACCTTCCAGGCGCCGCTGGTTGTCACTGATGTGGGAGGTAGGGACGTCCTGGAATGCCTGGAGCAGGTTCGCGTCGGGCGCTGGAGGTGCTGGGTGGATGATGAAATTGGGGTTCATTGGAAGTCAACCTGGTCGAGCCTCGGGATGCGTATCAACGCCAGTCGGCAGTGGATTGCGCACTTGCCGAATGCGTGAGCACTGCAGGAATGGTCGTTCAATGATCTCTTCCAAACAAGCGAAAGATATGCGCATGACACATTCCAGAATGGAACTTGTGGCGGGACTTTGCTTTGCCGGTTTCGAGGCCCGCAAATCGCCGCCGTGATGCAGCAAAGGTGATGGGCCTGCCCCACCAGCGCAAGGTTTATGAAGTCGAGCCAGGCAACCGGGCGCTAGAGCGATTCAGCAGGACCGCCGGCCAACGCGAAAAACCGCCTCGTCATGCATTTGGCCGCCCAAAGGTCCTGCGCCATTCGCTGGGACTGACTTGATTTCTACGTTTGAAATGTTGGCGCAAGGAGGTGGGCGTGTTGAAACCCACCAGATCCGCGATGGACTCCACGGGCAGCGTGGTGCTTTCCAGCAATTCCCGCGTGCGTTGCAAGCGTTCGTTGATCAGCCACTCCATGAAGGTCATGCCCGTGGCCTTGCTGAAGTGCCGCGTGAAGGTTCTGCGGCTCATGGCCGCACGCTGCGCCAGCGCGTCCACCGCGTGCGCCTGGTTCAGGTTTTGACGCAGATAGTCCATCATCTGGTTGATCCTGGCGTCCTGCGTGGTGGCAGCGACGGGCTGTTCGATGAACTGGGCCTGCCCGCCTTCGCGATGCGGCGGCACCACCATCATCCGGGCTAGCTTGTTGGCCGTTTTCTGGCCATGGAACTTGCGCACGATATACAGACAGCAGTCCAGGCCGGCCCCGGTGCCCGCGGAGGTGATCAGGCCGTCGTCGTCCACATACAGCGCATTCATGTCCAGCTGCACCTGGGGAAAGCGCAGCTTGAAATCCTGCTCCGCCATCCAGTGCGTGGAGGCCCGCCTGCCATCGAGCAAGCCGGCATAGGCCAGCGCGTAAGCGCCGTAGCACAGGCCCACGACATGGGCGCCGCGCTGGCGTGCCTGGCGCAGCGCCGCCATCAGGTCGGGATCGGGAATTTCATCCAGATCGTGCCAGCCGGGCACCACCACGATGTCCGCCTTTTCCAGCCACTCCAGTCCGCCGTCGGGCTGCACCAGCAAGGCCCGCTCGGCCGCCAGAGGTGTTCCGCCAGGCGTGATGATCTTCAAATCAAACAGCGCCTGCCCGGGCAATTGCGCGCTGAAGATCATGTACGGCACGCCAAAGTGAAACGGGCTGAACTGCGGATAGGTGACCAGGGCAACAAGAGGAATTGGCTTTGACACGGTATTGCAGAGCGAAAGTGGCCCAAATCTTTCGAAGAATGACTTATGGGCCAATTCTACAAAAATGCGTGCCATACAAAAATAGTGGCTTCTACACATTCAACTCTGGTGGTTCCCCATGTATTCGATAAAAGCCTTTACGCCCTTGCTGGTCTCGCTGTCGCTGGGCGGCTTCGCGGCCAGCGCCTGGTCTGCCCCGGAAGCTGCCCCCGCCCCATCGGTCACCGTGCAGCAGATCCGCAATGCCACCGTCAAGATCGACTTTGCCGGCACCACCTTCCTGGTCGACCCGATGCTGTCGGCAAAAGCGGCGTTTCCCGGTTTCCCCGGCACTTACCGCAGCGAACTGAAGAATCCTCTGGTCGAGCTGCCGTTTTCAGCAAAGGAAGTGCTCGACAGCGTGGAAGCGGTGGTGGTGACACACACGCATACCGACCACTGGGACGAAGCCGCGCAAAAAGCGATTCCCAAGAACCTGCCGGTCTTCACTCAGAACGAAGCCGATGCCAAGCTCATTCGCAGCCAAGGCTTCAAGGACGTGCGCGTGCTCAATGGCTCCAGCACCTTCAAGGGCGTGACGCTGAGCCGGACCGGCGGTCAGCATGGCAGCGACCTGTGGTTTGCGGACGCGGCACGGGCGGAGGCGATGGGCCCCGTCATGGGCGTGGTGTTTGCTGCGCCCAAGGCCAAGACAGTGTATGTAGCGGGAGACACAGTGTGGCGTCCGGAAGTGGACCAGGCGCTCAAGCAGCACAAGCCCGATGTCGTGATTCTCAACACCGGCAGCGCGCTCATGAGTGGTTTCGAGGAGCATCCCATCATCATGGGCAAGCAGGACGCATTGCAAGCCACCAAAGCAGCGCCCCATGCTGCCATCGTGGCCGTGCACATGGACGCCGTGAACCATATGTCACTCAGCCGCAAGGAACTGCGTGAGTTTGTCCAAGCCCAGAAAATCGAGAAAAGTGTGCTGATTCCTGCGGATGGCGAGACCTTGAAGTTCTGATCGTTGAGCGCTGGGTTCAGCGCAATCACGCACGGAGGAGGCTGCACCTGCGTCAGGCAACGCAGCCGGGCCCTGACCGGGGCCTGACCGGGGCTCATCGCACCCAGGGCGCAGGGCTGACCGGCCAAGGCGCGTCGGCAGACGCCACACGGGAAGCATGCGTTTGGCCCGATTTCATCCATTTATGGCATCTTGGCACGTGGTGCACGCCGCGGCCGACTCGCACAATGGGGTCGGGCATCACAAGATGCCCGGCCCATCCCCAGGACAAAAAAGGAAATTTATGAGCCAACGCGCCATCATCGTTGTCGATCTGCAAAACGAGTACCTGTCCAGCGGCAAGCTCCCGCTTGTCGGCATGGACAAGGCCTTGGCCAATGCGCAGCGCATCATTGCCGCAGCACGCGCCAAAGGCGATTTGCTGATTCATGTGCGCCATGAAATGAACCTGCCCAATGCGCCGCTCTTTGTGCCCGGCAGCGAAGGCGTGCAGATCATTGCCGCGGTGGCACCTGCCGAGGGCGAGCCGGTCATCCTCAAGAACCACCCCAATTCGTTTCGCGACACGGCCCTCAAGCAGATGCTGGACGCGCAAGGCATCCAAGATCTCGTGGTGATCGGCGCCATGAGCCATATGTGCATCGAGGCCACCACCCGCGCCGCGGCCGACTTCGGCTTTGCCGTCACCGTCGTGCACGACGCCTGCGCGACCAGGGATCTTGAGTTTGGGGACACCAAGGTCCCGGCGGCCCAGGTGCATGCGGCCTCCATGGCGGCACTGGCGTTTGCCTATGCATCCGTCACCACCACGGATGCCCATCTGGCCTGATCTCCCCGAAGAATGCGCCCCTGCGTTGCGGCCGGGCGCCGCATGGGCGCTCAACGCTGGCGCCCCACCGCTGTGACGCGCTGGCCGGGCGGCCCCCCCCCTCCCGCCGCCCTCGCTTCGGCTGGGGCACTGACGGGTCTGGCGCGCCGATGCAGTCGCAAAACGAATAGCTCAGTTGTCGAATTAGTCGTTTGAATAAGTCGCTGCACGAGGGGACCAAGCACCATCCAGGATGGACTCTGCCGGCGTCGCCGCCCAAGCGCTGGCGGCCCCCTGAGTCAAACCGCTCCGATGGAGCGGGCGTAGCGCTGTGCGCATTCCCATGCAAGATCGGCCAGCGGACCGGCCTTTTTGCCGGTTTCCACGGCGTCATCGGCGGCAGCGTTGCCGTCCGCGGCGCGCTGCGCAATGCTGTGCAGGATTGCCGACATGCGAAACAGGTTGTAGGCCATGTAGAACTCCCAGTGCGCGCGCGGATCGCGCCCGGTGGCTTCTGCATACCAGGCCACGTACTCGGCTTCGTCAGGTATGCCCAGCGCCGCCAGGTCGAGCCCGGCGATGCCGCGCCACAGCGCCGGCGGAATGCGCCAGGACATGCACTGGTAGGAGACATCCGCCAGCGGATGGCCCAGCGTCGAAAGCTCCCAATCGAGTATGCCGATGACGCGCGGCTCGGTGGGGTGGAACACCAGGTTGTCGAGCCGGAAGTCGCCATGCACCAGCGTCGTCTCGTCGTTGGGCGGGACATGCGCGGGCAGCCAGTCCATCAGCCGGCGCATGGCGTCGTTGACGGGCAGCGTGGACTCGCGGCACTGGCGCGACCAGCGGTTGATCTGGCGCAGAAAGTAGTTTCCCGGCTTGCCGAAGCTGTCCAGCCCGGCGCCGCTGTAGTCGATGCCGTGCAGCGCGGCGATCACGCGATTCATCTCGCGGTAGATGGCGCGCCGCTCGGCCGGCTGCATGCCCGGCAGCGACTGGTCCATCAGCACCCGGCCGTCGAGAAACTCCATCAGATAGAACGGCGTGCCGATAAGAGACTCGTCGTCGCAATAGCCGAACATGCGCGGCACGGGCACGCCGCTGCCCTGCAAGGCGCTCATGACGCGGTGCTCGCGGTCGATGGCATGCGCCGAAGCCACCAACAGGCCCTGGGGCTTGGTGCGCAGCACATAGCTGCGCTGCCCGGCAGTGACTTTGTAGGTCGGGTTGGACTGCCCGCCGGTCAAGGGCGTGATCGCCAGCGGCCCGCCGCCGCCCAGGCCCTGCTCGCGCAGATAGCGGGTCAGCGGCTCCTGCAGCAATGCGCAGCAAGCGGCGCTCATAAGGAACTCACCAGATGGGCACCGTCCACCGCCACGGTCGCGCCCGACATGGCCGCGCCGGCATCGGAGGCCAGCAGCAAAAGCGGGCCGTCCAGATCGGTCAATTCGCCGAAGCGGCGGCTTGGAATCCTGGCGCGCAGCTTGTCACCGGCTTCGCTGTGCAGGAATTCACGGTTCAGGTCGGTCACCACATAGCCCGGCAGCAAGGCGTTCACGCGGATGCGGTGGCGCGCCAGTTCCAGCGCCATGGACTTGGTAGCCTGGACCACGCCGGCCTTGGAGATCGCATACGGCGCCACGCCGCCCGCAACGCGCTCGCCCAGTATGGAGGCGACATTGACGATGCTGCCGCCCTGGCCGGCCGCCACCATGCGCCGCGCGGCCTCGGTGGCCATGAGCCAGCAGCCTTTGAGATTGGTGTCCAGCACGCTGTCGAAATCGGCCTCGGTCTGCTCGAGCAGCGGCCGCGTCACGGTCACGCCGGCGTTGTTCACCAGCACATCGGGCGCGCCCCAGCTGGAGAGCTCATCGAAGCACTGGCGCACGCTGGCGCCATCCGTCACATCCAGCGACAGCGCCCGCGCCTGGCCGCCCGCCTGTGTGATCGCATCGACCACCGACTGCAGTTTGTCCGCGCGGCGCGCAGCCACCGCGACGCGCGCGCCGGCACCGGCGAGCAGCGCCGCAAAATGCATTCCCAGGCCGCTGGAGCCTCCGGTCACCAGAACAATGCGCCCGTCAAGCCGGAAACGATCGATGGCGCCGCTCATGCCCGGCCCTCCGCCGCCTTTTCGGCCATGTGGACCAGCTTGCGCGCCATGCTCCAGCGGTGCACTTCGCTCGGGCCGTCATAGATGCGAAAAGCGCGCATGTCGGTGAAGATGCGCATCACGGGCGACTCGCCCGTCACGCCCTGGCCGCCAAGCATCTGCACGCTGCGGTCCACCACGCGCCACTGCGCTTCCGAGCACACGACCTTGGCGCGGCTTGATTCGAAATTGCATTTCTCGCCCTGGTCCAGCAGCCAGGCGGTGTGCCAGATGTGCAGCCGCGCCGTGTGCAGATCCATGTCGTTGTCGGCCAGCATGAAACCCACGCCTTCGTGTTCGGCCAGCGGCTTGCCGAAGGCCTGGCGGCGGCGCGTGTACTCCAGCGCGGCGTCGTGCGCGCGCCGCGCCTGGCCCAGCCAGCGCATGCAGTGCGTGAGCCGCGCCGGGGCCAGCCGTACCTGGGCGTAGCGAAAGCCCTTGCCGACCTCGCCCAGCACGTCGGTGGCGGGAATGCGCAGCTTGTCGAAGCGCAGCACCCCATGGCCGCCAGTGAAGCAGGCATCCATGGCGTCCATGTTGCGCTCCAGGATGATCTCCGGGCGATCCATGTCGCTGAGGAACATGGTCGCCGAGCCGTCTTCCATGCGCGCCATGATGATGGCGTAGTTCGCGCCTTCGGCGCCCGTGATGAACCACTTCACGCCGTTGATCAGATAGTCGTCGCCGTCGCGCTGCGCCGTCGTGGTCAGCATCGACGGGTCGGCGCCCGCGCCGGGCGAAGGCTCGGTCATGGCAAAGCACGAACGCGTCAGGCCTTCGACCTGCGGGCGCAGCCAGCGCGCCTTCTGCGCGGCCGTGGCGACTTCTTCCATGAGATGGATGTTGCCTTCGTCGGGCGCATGGATGTTGAGCGCCGTAGGGCCCAGCCACGAATAGCCGGCCTCCTCGAACACCACGGACTTGGCCACATGGCTCAGGCCCATGCCGCCCATTTCGGTCGAGGCATGCGGCGTGAGCAGGCCGGCGGCCTTGGCGCGCGATACCAGTTCACGCCGCAGCGCTTCGCTGGGGCCGTGGTGCGACTGGCGCTCGTCGTTCTCCAGCGGAATCACCTGCTCGGCGATGAATTGCCGCGTTCTGTCGCGCAGCGCACAGAGGTCGGCGCTCAATTCGAAGTTCATTGATGTGTCTCCTTTGACTACCCAGGCCGTGGCGGAATGTTTTCAATATTGTAGGACAATCTTGAAAACAAAAATAGTCCCATCAATGGAATGCACCAGCCCCGGCTGTGTACACTTTGCGCGCCCCCACAGGAATCCAGACAGTGACCACCGCCCTCTTCCCTCCCGCTGCCGCAGACGCGCAAGACCCTCGCGCGCAGACCGTGGCCAGCGCCGCCGACGAAGTGTTTTTCGGCATCTTCAATGGCCTGGAGGTGCAGCGCTTTGTGCCGGGCCAGCGCCTGGTGGAAGCCGATCTGGCCGTGCAGTTCGGTGTGGGCCGCAATTCGGTGCGCGAGGCCATGCAACGCCTGGCGGCCAATGGCATTGTCGATGTGCTGCGGCACAAGGGCGCGACCATCCGGTCGCTGACGCTGCAGGAGACCCTGCATGTGCTGGACGTGGCCGAGCGCATGACCGGCTTGCTCGCGCACAGCGCCGCGAAAGGCGTACGCGCCGGGCATTCCACGCTGCCCATTCAGACCGGACTGCAGCAGCTGATCGCCGCGGAAAAGGCACAGGATGGCGACGCTTTCGCGCGCGCGCGCCGCAACTTCTACCGCGCCCTGCTTGATGCCGCGGGCAGCCGCGAACTGCGCAGGCTGTTCCCGTCCATCCAGATGCCCACCGTGTACGCCCAGCACCGGCTGCCCGCCCTGCAGAAAATCCGCCTGGCCGACTACCGCGCGATCAGCAAGGCCGTGGTTGCCGGCGACGCGGCGGCGGCCGACGCGGCGGGAATGGCCCATGTGCGCAATGTGCGCGACGAAATCATCCGCCGGCAGGCAGACGCCGGCCAGGACTGAGGTTGTTGCTGCCAGCGGCCGAATGCTGTCAGCTGCGCGCGCGCAACCAGGCCACGATATCGGCCGTCACCGCAGCGCGCGTGGTCTCGTTGAGTATTTCGTGGCGCGCCCCTGGATAGAGCTTGACTGTCACATCCGCGATGCCGGCGTCGCGGTAGCGCTTGCCCAGCAGTTCGATCAGTGCGCCGCCACCGGCAAGCGGGTCGGCGTCGCCGGAAGCGAGCAGCAGGGGCAGATCGCTGCGAATGCGCGCCAGCTGCGCCGCATCGGCCAGCCGGGCCGCGGGCGCGAACAACGCTGGAATCACATCGGCCGGCACGTCCCAGCCACACCAGGGGTCGGCCACGTAGGCATCCACCTCGGCGGCGTCGCGCGAAAGCCATTCGTAGCCCGTGCGATGTTCAAAGCCCGCGTTGAATGCCGCCAGCCCCGCCGGTGCGTCGGCAGGGGCATTGGCCATTGCCGCCACCAGCATGTCAAGCGCGGTCGAGCCAGACAGCACCACGCCTGACCATATCGAGGCGTGGTCGATGATCGCCGCCTGCGCCGCAAACGAGCCCATCGAATGCGCAAACAGAAACAGGGGCAGGCCGCCCTGCTGCGCTCGCAGCGCAGCGCCGAACTGGGCCATGTCGGCAATCAGGCCGTCAAACCCCGCCGTGCCGAAGTCCCCGAGCCGCCCATCGGCAGTGCGGCCGTGCCCCCGATGATCGACAGCATGGACCACAAACCCCGCGGCATTGAGCGCCTTCGCAAACCGGTCATAGCGCGCCCCATGCTCGGCAAGTCCATGCGCGATCTGCACGACACCAACCGGCTGGCTGGCAACGTCGGCCCAGGTATAGGTCGCGACCTGAGTGCCGTCGGCGTTGGAGACAAAGGAGGAAGTCGAGGTGGTCATCATTTGATTCTGACACGCCTGCCATGCGTGCTTAGCTGGGGTAAATGGCAGGGGGGCTTGCACGGATCGGTCGCTCAAGCAGCGTCTTGGCAAAGCGCTGAGATACTGCCAATCGCTGAACGCTCATTGGACTCGAGCTGGCTTTGAAGGGTGGGCAAATGCCATCGGCTATGCGGGCCGGTACATCCGGAACTTCTGCGCTTCACCGATAGAGAAATAGTCTGCGGGCCCCCCCGCGCGCAGAATCACCCCGGAATTGGCCGTGTCGTACACACCGTCCTTGAGCAGCCGATGATCGATGTAGACCTTCACCACCTCCCCAAGCACGAGCCAGGACGAAATCGGCTCATGGCTGGCGGTACGCAACTGGTGGATGTCGGTCAACCGGCATTCGAAGCTCACCGGGCTCTGTGCGACTCTGGGCACGCGTATCAACTCCGAATCCACGGCATCCAGCCCTGCCAGCTCGAACTCATCCACCTCGGGCGGGACGGCGGCGCAGGTCTGGTTCATGGCATCGGCCAGCTCACGCGTGGCCAGATTCCACGCGAACTCGCCGGTCTCCTGGATATTGCGCACCGTGTCTTTCCAACCGATGCTGGAGAAGCCGACGATGGGCGGGACGTAGTTGAAGGCGTTAAAGAAGCTGTAGGGTGCCAGATTCACCCGCCCGCTCGCGCTCCTGCTTGAAATCCACCCGATCGGTCGCGGGCCGACGATGGCGTTGAAGGGATCGTGCGGCAATCCGTGCCCTTTGCGGGGCTCGTAGGTATGCAAGTGGGTTTTCATCGCTGATTGTTCTGGCGTCTGGCCTGTCGAGAAATGCCCAATTGCATTCATGGGCGATAGTGCAAGTCTAACGGCGCGATGAAGGAAATCGGGCGGCAGGGGCTCCACCAATCCTGTGGTCTAACCCGTCGCTATGGCAGACGTGAACTGGCAAGGTGCTAGCGACTCAGCACAAACGATGAGCGGCTGCTTTCCCGTTTAAAAACCGTCCCTTTGAATCGGCAGACCAGTTCCTGCCGGGCGCAAGCAGACCTTCCTGCGGCTGCATGGCCAATTCTGGCCGAACGTCTGGTCTTGGAGGCTGAGCGGTCACCTGCCGCCATACCTGCTGAATGACGGGTTTGGAAGGCGTTTGTGACCCGGTAGGCGAGTACTGACCGTCGGCAAATAGCAAAGCATGTCTTCATGCAGCAACTGCCGCTTTGCAGCGTTTGCAGTCATTCAGACTCGGTCATCGAACGCGTACTATCGGCAAGGAGAAGGCCAAGCAGACTTCAGTGCTAGGCCCCATCGTAGATGCAAATTTGCATCTTCGCCGCGCTGCCAATCGCTGACGGACCGAAGGAACAATGGGTTGTCGAACAGACAAGCCTCTTCCTCGCCTAAAAATGCTACACGTCCTTTCGAGCTACCCACTGTGTGTGCTCGCGAGAGAAAGCATTCTCCGCATCACCCACAAACAGCGAGAATTTTTCGGGGGTGTCAGGTAACAAAGATTGCTCTTTGATGAGGCAAATCTCATGGGCTGCAAGGGCGTAGGAGGCCGCCAGCTCAGAGAATCTCTTGGCTTGCATCCAACTCAAGACGCTAGCCGCCATCGCAACGAACACATCCGTCGGCCAGTACGGTTGATCCGCGTAGACCATGCGCAGCACCGCGCAGACCACGGCGAACAGATTCACCCCGATCAGCGCCCAGAAGAAATACCGCGACATCCGACGATTGAACGCAGCTTTCTTCGTATACCAAGTAAGCTGGTCTTTTATCCGGCAGTCCGCATAGGTTGCTCTGCGCTCTTCTAGCGTGCCGGCACGCATTTTCTCCATCACGGGCGTGAACTGTTGGCCGTCAAGATGCTCCGTCAGCGACTGGCACACCTCGCGGTTCTGCTCAACGATCTGCTTGAGCGTCTGGCTGAAGTCGTTGCGGGCGCTCGCATCACTTCCCTGGAACGGTTCTGCTCTGCAAACATAGCGCCATGTGATGGTTTTGATGGACTCGGCCACTGCCCGACCTGTGTACCAGAATCGATCCGGGCGCATGGCAAACAGGTAAATCGAGCAACTCAGCGCTCCCAGCAAGGCGAGAAGTTGGGCTGCGGCGACCGACCAATGTGGAATGCTGATGATTGAGAGGATCGCCGCAACCACGAGCGTGACGAGATGGACCCGGAGCGCACGAAAGAAGTGCTGCTGTGATGTCAGGGATAGATCATCGGCGGATCGATACAAGGCGGGGAAGTCTTGTTCTTGCATGAGGCCTCTCCTACGTGTAGCCCAGTTTCTTATAAACCTCGTCCTTATAGTGATAGTCATCGTTCGGGTGCATCTGGAAGTTCTCCAGCGCATACGCCACGATTTTCGAAGAAAACGGCACAAAGATCGCGCCGATGTTTCGAATGATTGGCGGACACGTTGCATCCACTACGCGACGTGATCCGTCGAGATTGATTCCAATAATTCGGCAGCCTTTTTCCCTCGCCACCTCCATCTCCCAACGTACGTACTTGTGCTTGGAGCGGGTGTCCTCCCCGATGAGAACTGCGAACGTGCTGGCCATTTCGATATGCTCGCGACACTTGCGCTTGATATACGGTTCGTCTTCGGAGTTGATTTCCTGACCAAGCTGGCAATTGGCGAAGTTGAAGGCGATGTGCTCGTTCTCTTTCCAGGCGAGCATCAAGCGGTAATAGTGAATGTCGGTGCTACTGAAGCCAACGAAAGTTCTGCAAATTCCCATCCCTCACCTCTGAAATATTCTTATATCGAACATGCTTGCCTTCAGGTCACTTCAACTCTGCAGATATTGCCCGCGAGGAGTCTGAAGCACCGCGATTCATTTGCTTAGTTCAGCCGCCAAATTCTTCCATGCCACGAGAACAATCTTCTTTTCTGAGACCCACGCAGGTAACTGCGACGGCGGCTTGTCAGAAGCGTACATCGCGACGACACGCTTTCCAAGGCTCAAGCTTTTTTCGGCTTCCCATTTTACCCATTCGCTTTGCGGAGTGGACTCTGACAAGTACACGACGGTCACGGACGCGCGTTCGATGCGTTCGGTAATCTTTTGACGGATGTACTCCGCACGCTCGCTATCGTAGGGCTCTCGAACTGAGTAATCGTTGAACTCGATATCACTCTTTTCGTTCTTCGCGTGAGCGCGTAGAAGGTTGACCTCGTCTAGATCTTCCATCGAAAAACTGATAAATACGTTGCGCTTACCGCCTTGCAGAGCCGCTTTGGCCCGTTGTTCAAGAGCCCGGATGTCTCCCAGGGATCGTCGTCCGCCGCCACCGCCGCCCATCTCAGTTCTCCTTGAACTTAAATTCGTTGCATGAAATACAGTCCATGCACGGCATTGCCCCACCCAGGTGGCAGGAGTATGTGCCGGAGATGCCTTTGCTCCTCGCAAGCTCGACGACCTCGTGTTTATGGAACACTGACAGCGGCGCAAGGACCCGGATGCGCCGCCCCATGCAGCGCTCAATCATTTGTTCTGCATCGACCAGAAACGCGGTCGTCTGGTCGGGAAAAAGGCTTGTGTCCTCGTGCAATAAGCCGATCGATACGGCATCGGCGTTCATCTGCATCGCGTGCGCAGCAGCAGTTAGCAGGAACAGCATATTGCGTCCAGGCGTGAACGCGTCTTCAATGATGCGCAAGCCGGTGTCGGTGAGACCTGAGCGGATCAGGCGGCCATAACCGGAGAGCTCGGCGACCTGCGGATCGGGTAGCCCAAGTCTTGCCATCGCTGAGCGGCATGCTGCGAGTTCGCGTTCGCGAGCTCGCTGTCCATAGTCGACGAATAGTGGGTACTGCTGGACCCCTTCCTCCTTGGCAAGACATGCGACGAGAGTGGAGTCCAAGCCGCCAGAGACGAGGGTGACAATGCTCATACGAAATCCAACTCCATATTGGGTTCTTTGTCCGCGCGCATAACTATCCAGATGGCCCAGTCGAGCAAACCGACGTCATAACCAATACGGGTGGCGTGCTCGCGCAAGGACTGCTCCAAGCGCAAGTAAGTCGACATGCCAGACACGTATTGCTGGGTGTAGTCGCTGATACCTACTTCGGACATGTAACTGAGTACGTGACGGTCAAGGATGGCTAACGAGTAGGTAAGTCCGGCATTCCTTAGGAACATACTAGCCTGTTTCGGCCCTGCACCAGGTATATGCTTGACGAGCCACTGCCGCGCCTGCGATGCATCGCTGAAGTCTTGGACCAGTGCTGATAGGCTGGCATTGCGGCTATACACTGCGGCATGGGCAGCGGCAAGCTGCTTTGCGCGCGATCCGGGAAAGCGGTAACGCACGGGGCGGCCGTCCAACTCCACCCGATGCATCAGAATGTCTTCGAGCGCGTCAGCCAGTGCAGACTGATCGCTGACCTGGGAAAGTAGCAGTTCTGCCTGGGCGATTGCGTCTGCCGCGGCGGAGGCAATGCCATAGGGCACTTGGCTGCTGAGGATGCAACACGACAACTCCCACCACAATGCCCGCTCGTCGAGCGTGTCGGGCCGTGGCGTGTCGATGCGTGCCTGAATGTCTGGGCAGATGGCCGTTACGGCGCGTTCTAAACGGTGAGGGAAGGTGAAGCTCATGGGAACAATGCCGGCATCTTGCGGGCCAGGATCCGATGCGAGGAACCGAGGATGCGCGCGCTAAGGGCTTCGAAGTTACCTCTGGCCGCGGCGTGTCGGAGCTCGTTTTTCAGTTCCGCGAAATAGTCCAGATTATGGAAAGCTGCCCGGGCGTTGAAATCGATATTTTCGTTCTTAAGCACCTCGGCCACGATCTCGGACTCCGCTTGGCCACTCTGGTATGCGAACAAATCGAAGTGCTGGAAATGGTTTAGCCGGTTGGTCTCACGATCGACGACCACGCGGCACCACTCCAGGCCATCGAAGCTGTCCGCGCCGGCGGCCGCCAGCACAACGATGCTCCATGGATTGCCGGTACCTAGCAGATGCAGCGGTTGGTAAAACGGCAACGTGTTGAGTGCTTGACGGATGCGCTGTACGGTGGCCGCCCGCTCTGCGAGGCCTCGGCCTAGCTCGCGTTCGGGCACAGCGATCATCGGCGGGGTTAGTGCGTCAGCGACGCCATGGACAACTTTTGGGAGCGACGCAACATCGTGCCCGTGATTTTTCGTAGAAGGCGCATGCACGATCGGGAGCACGGGCGCAGTAGTAAATTTTCGGTTGATCTCAACCGCATCAATGACCTGCTTCGTCGCTTTTTTCCACCCTCTGGAAGGCTCCATGACGTCAAAGCTGAACACCCAATCATGCGGGACGTCTTTCAGCGCCTGCTTGAACTTCAGCGGTGTCCAGCTGGTGTCTTTCAGGCGACTCGACTCGTAGTTACCAGAGTCCACCAGTACGAGTCCACCCTGGCGGCGAATATTCTCCAGTTCGAGGAGTATTGCCTTGTCGCGCCGCGCTGGCAGTAGGTCGTAGGCAGATACCAAGACCGCATCCGAGCCGAAAATGCGCACAGCTTGCACTGCCGGCAGTGGCTCGACCTGCGTCTCGTGCGACGAGACCGACATGAACAGCGCAGGCAATCCAAGACGGCCGCCTCCGATGCTGCGGAGCCGCTTCGGCTTGACCGGGGGCGGGAGGACAGTTGCCAGCTTGCGCACCAATTGCAGCAATGCCGGATGGTCAGACTCGCCGTTCCAGCACGTGAAATCGACATCGCTATAGGCGCCGAAGGCGAAGGGCGCGGCGCAGTCCTCCATGCGCGCGGGAACGATGTGCTTGCCTGCATCCCTTGCGAGCACGAGTTCCCCGTGCACGGCATCGCTGGCACAGGCTGCGTGCGTCCAGACAGGCACCATGCATGTAGCGAGACCGATCTCGTTCGGGATGACCTGGGTGTACCGCCCGACAAGTGTGTCGTCCCACCAGATGTTCCATCTTTCCGATAGCAGTTCTGCGAGCCGACCCACCCTTTCCAGGTTATCGGATGTCTTGCTCGAATGGCTGATGAAAATGTCTGCCATGGTTGGTTGCCCGAAGCTGCTTCTGGTCAGCCGCGCGGGGCAGCGGCCGCCCAGAGCGTGAAGTAGATAGACGAGGTGAAGTCGTCAATAACGCGTCGACCGTCTTGCGATGGGGTGCCGGTTGCATGCAGTTCATCGAACAGGACGACCGGGATGCCTGCGCTCTCAAGTCCACGCAGTCGCGACCACAGTTCACCGAGCAAGCCCTCGCCAATAACGAGTGCTGACATGACGGCCGGACTGCTCATCGACGCCCCGTCCAGGGCCGGACAAACCACGCAAGCTCCGAGCTCAAGCAGCGAGGACCGAGCTTCCTCCATCACAAAGCGGCGCCCGATCGTATCGACTGCACCATCAAGCAGCACCACGGGCATTTCTCTCAGCGGAGCTGGCTCGCGCGGCGTCTGCGCGTCGGCGGTCAATGGAAGGATGCCGCTTGCACAGTACGCGGCGACAGAAAGCGAAGCACGATCCGCAGCGAGGATCGCCGGATGCTTGCGCTCTGCCCATTCCAGGGAGAACACGCTGCTGAACACGTCACCCGTACCAATCTTGAACACACGCTCGGACCAGTACGCCGGAACCTCCGACGCGGCGCCACCGCGCTCCATGACTAGCGCCCCGCGGACGCCACGCTTCACGACAACGACGTCAGCGTCGCCCGATTCCAGCAACGCGGTTGCGCCTTCGCGGACATCGCTTCTACCGGAGAGCGCTCTGACCTCGGCCTCATTCAGCACCAACGCAAGTTCGTCGGCAGACGATCCGTTGTCTGCAAACATTGCGGGTCTGGCAGACGTCTGCGGGTCATACACTGCCCGGTTCGCATGGACGATGGCCTCGCCCTCGAGAAAGCCAAACCGAAGTACAGCCTCGCCCGACAACTCGATGGGGGCGTGCTGCGCCATCGCCGACCTGCGAGGCTCGATGTGCGGAGTAGACAGCGGGTGAAAATACGCGAACGCAACGCCGTGAGCTGATGGCTGCAAGCGAAGTTCCAAGCCGAGCCGTTCCAGCGCATCCTGGCCGCTTGACCCAATAACCGGCGCGTAAGCGTGCAGCACCGTGCCGGGCGATAACTCGGCCACTGCGGCAGCAGCTCGCCCACCCGAGCCGTACTCGGCGTTCCAGTCGGGAACGAGGCATGTCTCCTTATACAGACCTCCCGCAATATGCATCGTCTTAATTGGTCGGCTGCTGCTTCATCGACAAGGTTGTTGCATTATGTTGCATATCCTATCAATAAAGTGCCGCGGATGAATAGGCGTATACCCGTGGCACAGGGACATGGTTCGATTGCGACCCGCCGATAAGGTGTCCGGTTCAAGGTTGACTTGGCATCCCCGCCTTGCCGCAAGTGGGCTAGTGCGTCTGCGAGCGCCCCGATAACGTCTCGGCATCGCTCTGAATGATGGTGACCTCCAGTCGCGTCGCGCGCACTCGGTAAGCGAGATGAGGAGAATGACCGCTAACAGCCTTCACCCGACACTAGCAAAACCAAGTCAAATTCCCCTTTCAGACACCCAGCTGCGGCCGCTCAACGCCTGTGCCTTTTGCGTTCAGTCGCACGACTCTCTGATCAGCGTGCATGGAGAGCTTTCTGGATGTCCTCCCGCCAGAATCTCGGACGGATGCACCGTTGGCACTCAGCGCTGGGTGCGGTCACAGACCCAACTCACTCAGGCCAGGGTGCTCGTCCGTCCGGCCGGCGCCCCAGCGGCCAGTGAAACAAGCGCTCGCTTTGGGCGATGGGTTGGTCGTTGATGCTGGCATACCGGTGTGTCATCAGGCCGTCGGCATCGAACGCCCAGTTTTCGTTGCCATGGCTGCGATGCCACTGGCCTGAATCGTCGTGCCACTCGTAGACGAAGCGCACGGCAATGCGATCGGTGTCGAAGGCCCAGATCTCCTTGATCAAGTGCGCGGCAAACCCTGCCGTTAAGGGCGGGGTCAAGCGCGCGGACGGCAAAACCGTCCTGGAGCTGGGGTTTCCCATGGAGTCACTTGCATGAGCTGGATAAAATCCCAGTATGCAGCGCCTGCAGGCCTTCAAATTCCAACTGTTGCCCAACGGGGCGCAGCAGCGCGACATGCGCCGCTTTGCCGGATCTTGCCGATTTGTCTACAACAAGGCTTTGGCACTGCAACAGTCCCACCACGAAGCCGGCGGGAAGTTCATCGGCTATGTCGCCATGGCCAAGCACCTGACCGACTGGCGCCGTAGCATCGAAACACCCTGGCTCAAGAAGGCTCCGTGCCACCCCTTGCAGCACGCGCTCAAGGACCTGGACCGGGCCTACCAGAACTTCTTTGCCAGGCGCGCAGATTTTCCACGTTTCAAGCGCAAAGGGCGTGGCGAGAGCTTGCGTTACCCCGACCCCAAGCAATTCGAGATCGACCAGGCCAACAGCCGCATCAAGCTGCCGAAACTG
>Ga0308157_10001170_pt1 | contig 59826 bp, 56 predicted proteins | sample PhyBR1_FD_201035 | JGI IMG/M metagenome (GOLD analysis project Ga0308157, IMG submission 201035) | Phyllosphere microbial communities from UC Gill Tract Community Farm, Albany, California, United States - DLSLB.R1 | ecosystem: Host-associated > Plants > Phyllosphere > Unclassified | place: USA... | reverse complement strand
ACATTGCGCATGTACTGCTCGACGACCTGCCAGATCGACCAGCCCTTCGGGTGCCAGAACACCAGGCCCGGCGCTTCTTCCTGCAGATGGAACAGGTCCTGCTGCTTGCCGATGCGGCGGTGGTCGCGCATTTCAGCTTCTTCGATGCGCTTGATATAGGCCTCAAGCTGCTTCTTGTCGGCCCATGCGGTGCCGTAGATGCGCTGCAACTGCTCATTCTTGGCATCGCCACGCCAGTACGCACCGGAGATGCGCATCAGCTTGAACGACTTCAGGAAACGCGTGTTCGGTACGTGCGGACCGCGGCACATGTCCACGTATTCCTGGTGGTAGTACATGCCCATCGCGGTGACGTCTTCGGGCATGTCTTCGATCAGGCGCAGCTTGTAGTCCTCGCCGCGCGCCTTGAAGATTTCGACCACTTCCGCGCGCGGCGTCATCTTCTTGATGACGTCGTAGTCCTGCGCGATCAGCTCTGCCATGCGCTTTTCGATCGCCGCCATGTCTTCCGGGGTGAACGGGCGCTCGTTGTAGATGTCGTAGTAGAAACCCTCGGCAATAACCGGGCCGATCACCATCTTGGCATCCGGGTACAGCTGCTTCACTGCATGACCCACCAGATGGGCGCAGGAGTGGCGGATGATTTCCACGCCCTCCTCGTCCTTGGCGGTGATGATGCGCAACGCTGCGTCGTGGTCGATCACGTCGCTGGCATCGACCTGCACGCCATCCACGGCGCCGGCGATCGTGGCCTTGGCCAGACCGGCACCAATGGACTGGGCGACGTCCATGACGCTGACCGGGTTTTCGAACTGACGGACGCTGCCGTCTGGGAGAGTGATGTTGATCATGGGGTTCACCAAAGGTCACGGCCCGCCGGGCGGGCTGGAAAGCGCACCCGAGGGCGCGGTTTCACGGGATTTCGCGGGAATCAGGGCAATAAAAAAGCGCCACAACGGCGCCTGGCATCAGGGCAGTGGCGGGAGATCAGCAGTGGGCGATGGTAGTGCTCATGTCACACGCTCGGCCGGCGTTTGGCGCGGGCCACCTTGGTTGCCGATGGGTTACTGCGGTGATCTTAAACCAATCCGCGCCCAGTTGCCGCAGCCGCCACAAAACCAGGGGGCGGAAACGGAAAAACCCGGCCAATGCCGGGTTCTCGATGCCACTTCGCCAGGAAGTGGTGGGCGGCACAGGGTTCGAACCTGTGACCCCTACCATGTCAAGGTAGTGCTCTACCGCTGAGCTAACCGCCCGTTTCTACAACTTCACCATTGCACGGACCTGAACGCCGGCCCTGACCGCAATGCATCAAATCTGCCACTAACAAAAAAACCCGACCTGCGCCGGGCTGTTTGTTGCCACTTCCCCAGGAAGTGGTGGGCGGTACAGGGTTCGAACCTGTGACCCCTACCATGTCAAGGTAGTGCTCTACCGCTGAGCTAACCGCCCTTCTCAGCAACAAGTTCTTCGTTGCGAGGGCGCGTATCTTAACCCTGACTTTCACGAAGAACAACCGTTTTTCGAAACAATTTCACACCTGGGCCGATCAGCCCAGGTTCGCCTCCTTCAGGCGATGGATCTTGTCACGCACGCGCGCGGCGTCCTCAAACTCCAGGTCGCGGGCGTGCTGGTACATCTGCTGCTCCAGCTCCTTGATGCGCGCAGCCAGCTTGGCCGGCTCCAGCGGCAGGTAATCGGCCTCGGGTTCGGCCACGCGGCGGCCCTTGCCCTTGGCGCTGGACTTGGGCGAGCTCTCTTCGTGGGCACCCTCGAGGATATCGACGATGGGCCGTGCCACCGACTTGGGCACGATGCCATGCGCCTCGTTGTACTCCACCTGCTTCTGCCGGCGGCGGTCGGTCTCGTCGATGGCCGCCTGCATCGAGCGGGTCATCTTGTCAGCGTAGAGGATGGCCTTGCCGCGCACGTTTCGGGCCGCTCGACCAATGGTCTGGATCAGCGAACCAGTGGAGCGCAGGAAGCCCTCCTTGTCCGCATCCAGGATCGCCACCAGCGACACCTCGGGCATATCCAGGCCTTCGCGCAGCAGGTTGATGCCGACCAGCACATCGAACTTGCCCAGGCGCAGGTCACGGATGATTTCCACCCGCTCCACCGTATCCACGTCCGAATGCAGGTAGCGCACGCGGATACCGTGCTCGCCAAGGTACTCGGTGAGGTTCTCGGCCATGCGTTTGGTCAGCGTTGTGACCAGCACGCGATCGCCCATCTTGATGCGCTCGTTGCACTGGGACATCAGGTCGTCGACCTGGGTGCCGACCGGGCGTATCTCCACTTGCGGATCGATCAGGCCGGTCGGTCGCACCACCAGCTCGGTGATGTCATCACCGGACTCACGCAGTTCGTAGGGACCGGGCGTGGCCGACACATAGATGGCACGCGGCGAACGCGCCTCCCACTCTTCGAAACGCAGCGGGCGGTTATCCAGCGCCGAGGGCAGACGGAAGCCGAATTCCACCAGCGTTTCCTTGCGCGAACGGTCGCCCTTGTACATGGCACCGATCTGCGGAATGGTCACGTGCGATTCGTCGATGACCAGCAAGGCATCGGGCGGCAGGTAGTCGAACAGCGTCGGCGGCGGCTCGCCAGGCGCCTTGCCCGTAAGATGCCGCGAATAGTTCTCGATGCCGTTGCAGTACCCCACCTCGGCCATCATTTCCAGGTCGAACTGGGTGCGCTGCGCCAGGCGCTGCGCCTCGACCAGTTTGTTCTGCGCGTACAGCTGCTCCAGCCGCTCCTTCAACTCGACCTTGATGGTGTCCACCGCCGCCAGCACCCGCTCGCGCGTGGTGGCGTAGTGGGTCTTCGGGTAGATGGTGTAACGCTGCATTTTGCGCAGGCTTTCGCCGGTCAGTGGATCGAACATGCTCAGCTGTTCGATCTCGCCATCGAACAATTCGATGCGCACCGCCTCGCTATCGAGTTCAGCGGGGAACACATCGATCACTTCGCCACGCACACGGAAGGTACCGCGCTGCAGCTCGTACTCGTTGCGGGTGTACTGCAGCTGGGTCAGGTGCTTGATCAGGTCGCGCTGATCGATGCGCTCGCCCTTGGACAGGATCAGACGCAGCGACAGGTAGTCTTCCGGCGCGCCCAGGCCATAGATCGCCGATACCGTGGCGACCACGATCGCATCGGGACGCGACAGCAAGGTCTTGGTCGCCGCCAGCCGCATCTGCTCGATGTGCTCGTTGATCGAACTGTCCTTCTCGATGAAGGTATCCGAGGACGGCACATAGGCCTCGGGCTGGTAGTAATCGTAGTAACTGACGAAGTATTCCACCGCGTTGTGCGGGAAGAACGCCTTGAACTCGCCATACAGCTGCGCGGCCAGGGTCTTGTTCGGCGCCATCACCAGGGTCGGGCGCTGCACCTGCTGCACCACGTTGGCGATGGTGTAGGTCTTGCCGGAGCCGGTCACACCCAGCAGGGTCTGCTTGGCAATGCCGGCCTCGAAGTTAGCCACCAGCTTTTCGATGGCAGCCGGCTGGTCGCCGGAGGGCGAATACGGCGATACGAGCTGGAAGCTGTCGGACATGGCCAGGGGTTTGTGCGGGGACCCCCAAGTATAGCCAGCCCCAGGATCACGCCCCGCCAAGGACTAACCCCAGATTCATTTCTCGCAGAAAGCGATGCCCTCGAAGCCTCACCCCGCAGAGGATCACAGGAAGCCCCGCCTCCGTCATGCCTGCATGCCAACCCCCATCCCTTCACACCACCCCTGGCATGCGGCCCAAGGGCATGCGGCACCTGGCTTCACGCTGCTTGAGTTGATGATCACCTTGGCCGTATCCGCAACGCTCATGCTGGCTGCCGTACCGGCGTTCATGCGGATGCGCGAACACAACCAGGCCATCAGCACCGCGAACCTGCTCATCACCCAACTGCAACTGGCCAGAATGACGGCGGTCAACCGGCGCATCAGCACCGTCCTCTGCCCTTCAGTTGACGGCAGGCGCTGCGGCGACCACGCCGACTGGAGCCTGGGCTGGCTGACCTTTCTGGACCGCGACAGAACCGGGCGGCCGAACTCCCCCAACAACATCATCATCGCTAGTACTGGACCATTCACGCAGACGCTGCGCCTGCAAGGCAGCACGGGAAGGCCCCGCGTTCGCTATCTTCCGGACGGGCGCAGCCCCGGGACCAACCTGACGATTTCCATCTGCAACGACAAGGGCGCACTGCTGAACCAGGTCATTATCAACAACAGCGGACGGGTACGCAGCCAGCGCCCGCAACAGCCCGCACAACGCGCAGACTGAACAGGACACTTGCAACAATCCGACAAGCCAAGTAAGATGCGCCTCCCCGCCCGAATAGCTCAGCCGGTTAGAGCACTTGACTGTTAATCAGGGGGTCGTTGGTTCGAGTCCAACTTCGGGCGCCAAATTCAAAAACCTGCGAGCAATCGCAGGTTTTTTTTTGCCGACACTTCCGACAAAAAAAAGCGAGCCGCAATGCGGCCCGCTTTTCCGGTAGAGACACCACTGCTCCTAGAAGCACTTACTGGCATCAGCACCCGCCACACTTACCTCACGCGCACCAGTCTCGTCGATGCTCAGCGTCCCGCACTGGGTGTCCTTGGAAGCCTGAGCTCCCTTGGGCTGCGCCGTAAGGGTGAACGTCGACGCATCTGAGGCCGTCGGACCAATATCATAGTAATCAGCCACCTCGGCCTCGCATGGCAGTGAATCCGGTAGCGCACCTCCCGCGTAACCCGCCTGCGGATTGGTCGCATACTGCCGCTCCATCAACTGCCCCCACTCCAGCAGGCATCCGGCAGCTGCTACGCGGCGCCCCTTGACCACGTGATTGACATAACTCGGGTAGGCGATGGCGGCAAGAATGCCGATCACCGCCACCACGATCATCAACTCAATCAACGTGAAACCTTTTTGCTTCGACATGCCTGTTCCCCACTTATTCCGGAATGATTTCTCGCCAGCTGATACGGCTCGGGCGTCCACCCGTGGGCGGATTGATCCCGCCACTGCCCGTATCAAGACCACCACCGGTGCCCCAGGTAGCCAACGCACTGGTGATGTTTACCTCTGTCGGCATACCCCCAACCACCCCGATGGATCCGATACTACCGGTACTGCCATCCTTGCCGGTCAGGCCGGTCTGGTCAGTGAAGTAGCCGCCTGACTTGGCGCTTGTTCCAGTGAACAAATTCAAGGCATTTACGAAGCCACTGCCGGTTGCACCGGAGCAATCAGCACCCGTAGCGGGGATCTGCGACGCCAGGTACATGCCCGAGCCGTAAATGGTCGGTGCCGAGGTTACACGCTCAGGGGTGGGCAGATCGATATACCAACCCTTCTTGTCGGTTGCCAGCATCGAATAGCTTTCAAACCCTCGCGCGTCCTCGCCCTTTGCGGTTTTTCCGCTGTAGGGGATGGTCCGTGCCTGCAGGTCACTGCGCCCTGAGATAGTGGTATTGGAATCGATGATGCCGTAGATGCTCTGCACCTGCGGGTCGGCGTCCGCGCTGGGCACGTCCCCATTGGCGATGAATCGGCCGGTGCCAAAGCCAACGAACAGGCGACCCGAGGTATCACGCCCCACTGCCAGACCGCCCGTGATGGGCTGCGGCTTATTTGCACCGTCGGTGGCCTGGAATATCTTCACCGCCGCACCAGGATTGATACCCGTGAAATCCCAACGCCAGATATTGCCCTTCAGGTCACCACCGTATACCACGTCGATCTTGCCGTCGCCGTTGAGGTCAGCCATGCCGGTGGACATCAACCCATTGTCGGGCCCCGTCGCTGCCACCAGCTTGTGCATTTTGACGACACTCCCTGTGGCAGAAAGTTCATACGCATAAAGCGCGGCCGATCCATTCGGACTGTCGATGCCGTTCGGCACCAGCGCATACGTTTTGCCTTCATTGCCCTTGCGGATACGCACGGCCCCCAGCACATACCCCATGTCCGCATCCGGATCGGTGCCCGTGAGCGGGGTCTGGAAAGTGTCGTCCCAGAGCACGTTGGCAGTGCCCACCGACGCTGGGTTGGTGACATCCAGTGCAAACACACCACGCCCACCGCGCCCCAGGGCCGCTACCAGAATGTTCTTGCCGTTACCTTGGTTCGCGCGGCTGATCACATCCATCTGGCCGTCGACGAAATAGCGATGCTCGTAACTCGGCGAACTCAAGCTCGCCATCGACTCGAAATCAAGCCCCTTGGGCACGTAGGAGAACAACACCTTGCCGTTGGTCGCGTCGATGGCATGCAACATGCCGTCATTGGCACCGACAAACACGCTGCGGGTATCGTCGACATAGGCCGGCGAGGAATCCACGATATCTCCGATCGGATAGGTACGGCTACGCAGCGTCCCATCCTTCTTGGATTTTTCCTTGCTCTGGTCACCACGTAGATAGGCGATGTTGTCTGCCGCAGAAACTGCATCGGCACCGCTGGTGCGGGCAAAAACCGAGGAACTGGGCAGCGAATCATTGAACAGTGCCGCACGCCCCCCCATGCTGGTCAGCACCGGGCGCGATGCGAACGAGGTCGCATTCACCCCGGACGCGGTGAAGGTCTGCGACAGCTGCCAAAGCGCGGTGTCCGACACGCCGGTCAGCGCCGCATTGAACGGACTGGCCTTGAGATCACCGATCCAGGACACCGACGTGAAGCCGGCCACGAACGTCAACGTGGAGGACTCGGTCTTGGTCGAACTGGAAGCAATATTGGAGCCCGAAGCCGTTCGCGCATCGATCGACTGCAGCGCGCTTTTCAGCGCCGCAGCGAACTTCTCGGTGTCCGATGCCACCACGAACGCGCCACGACCATTCAGGCTGGCGTGCCAGAGGTCATCGATGCGACGCGCATCCTCGGTAAGGGTGGGGTTCGGCCAGGATGCCGGCGCAGGCTGGGTCGGATCCAGCGTACCTTGGGCACCGATCGAGATGCCGAACGTCACCATATGCTGCCAGGTAGCCTCATCCAGGCTGGTTGGCCGCACGTTGTTCGGCATGTTCTTGTCGGTACGCAGATCCGTCTTCCAATAATAGGCAGCCACGTCCGCCAGCGTGTTGTTGTAGCTATCCGGGTACTTGGTTCCGGAGTCGGCGTTTCCAACTTCAGTGGTGTAACCGCCGCCACTGGTGGCATTGTTCCAATAACCGTCGGTCGCCAACAATGCATAGTTCTGGCGACAGCTCAACTCGTTCCCGCTTCCGTCGCGCCAAGGATTAGCATCATCGGTACGACTGAAATATCGCCCGGCACGCTGCAGCGAACCGTGCAACGGCGTGCCGTTGAATGCCACCACGCCTTGCAGCCTGTCGAAGAAGTCGGTGCGATTTTCAGAACCCGTCTTGTCCTCAAACAGTCCGTTATTGCGACTGGTCGGAATCGGGAAAGAAGGACTGTTGCCACCCACCGAACCACCGCTGCCACCGCGGTTCCAGATGGTGTCAAAACCGATGCGATAGTTCTTCTCCAGCCCACCAAAGGCTTCGGATGCACCGCCCTTAGCCATCTTGTTGCGCGTGCGGTAGTAAGAGAACCAGGTCGCGTAGTTGGTCAGCTCTTCCGCCACCGAGCGCGTACCAGGAAGCGCCGAAGCGCAATTGATCCAGTCATTACTGCCCGTACCCGTGCCGCACCGATTGGTGGTGGTAACGGTGGCACTCAGGGTCACATTGGTGAATTTGCTGGAAGCATAGAACCCGATGTAATACGTGCCGGCAGCAGGATTGGAGATCGGGCAACTCTCGTTATTATCCGAATTCCTCGATCTGCATACATACGAACTCGTAGTCGGTTGCGATCCGAAAGAAACGTAGAGATCGCCATTTCCGTTATTCCAGCCACTGGACGCACCCACATCCAGACTCGTGGCATTGGCGGGCACCTGGATCGGAAAACTGACCCAAGCGCCTCGATTCGCTGTCTGTCCAGTTTTGGGAAACCCCGCCGCATTCGCGGTACTGGTTACAACCTTGCCATAAGTAGTGGTGCTGACGATATCTGCACCGCCGGCAAGAATCTTGTAGAACCGGTAGTTCAGACCATTGGAAAGATAACTATTGCTGGTATCAGCGCGGTTCTTGGGTACAAAGAAAACCTGCTCGCCACCGCAGACCTCGGTACCACTGCTGTACTCGTCCGAATAGGCGGTATTGTTGTTGCTGTTGCCGTCATTGTTGTTGAACCTGGCACAGCTACTGGCATTACCAAGATCAATGGTCGTGCCACCCACCAGATTGAAACTGCCGTATGCCGCCGAATAGGAGGTTCCACCGGTCATGCGAGTCTTTCCATCGGCCTTCAACCACGGCTGGTAGGTCACCGCCGGGTTGTAGAAAATGGTATTGCGCGCATACGTATATCTGGCAACGTTGACATTGCTGGTGGTCCACTTGCCGGTCACCCATTTGTTGTTCACCCGGCAACCCTGGTCCGAGTACTCACAGGCATCATCCGGCATGACCTCAAAGGCCATGGAGCCGGAGTCATCCAGGATCAACAGGATGTTCGGCGGAATGGAGTCACCGCCGGTCAACAGCGGATAGGGCGGAAACGAGACCGCTGCTGGAGCCGAGCCGGCCGCAGCCAGCGAGACAACCAAGGCAGCCAGACAGGTACGGATACGTTCGCCAAGAACACCGCTGGTTTGAGAACTGTTCTTCGAATTCATGGCCGACCCCATCAGCGACGGTACAAGGATTGAACAATCACTTCAGCGCCAGTTGCAGTGGCAGCATAGGAAGTGATCCGGAATACGCTCTGCTCGGTGGTTTCGATGCAGGCCTTGGACAGATCGATGCAGTCGGAGGCACCACCACCACTCACCGAAGTCCCGAAACTCTCGATCACAAACTTGGGTGCGATATCGCCATTGCCTGTTTTCACCTGCGTCCCCACACGAAAACCGCCACTGGTGCCCGCCCAGAAACTACTGCCCGTCCAAGGTGCATCGACGGCCGGATCAGGCATCGCGCAAAGCCCATTCGAGCAACCTGAGGACGGGAACGAGACACTGCCATCACGCACCACGATCTCGGCTTGGCGCAGGCCTGCCTCAGCCGCCTGGAACGCCATGCCGCGCGAAATGGTATTGGCCGCCATGCGCTCCTGCATGATCGCCCCACGCATCGATGCCAATCCAAGCAAGGTGATTACCACCAGCAGCATCAGCACCACGATCAAGGCCGCACCAGATTGCGCCCGTCTTGAAGCTGCGAAATTACTGTTCTTCATTGGATGTCATCCTGATGGTTGCGGAGCGTGATGTAGTCCTCCATGGTCCGCGTCAGGACGCTACCATCCACACCCTGGATGTCCGACTCACTCATTGCCCCCTGTTCGGCAACCAGGGTCATCGCCAGATGGAGGGCCGTCACCTGCCCCCAGGCCGACGCCGCACTGACCGCAGCCGCATCTACATAGTTCGAGGCTGTACCGATCTTGTATCCGATTGCCAGGCCGGTGATGCCTTCGGCGATTTCGCTGCGAGTCCCCTGCACCGTCCGGTACAACGAAGACCCACCACGGGTATTGCTGGCAACGGTCCAGCTCGCCTCGTAGGGCACTACCACGAACGACGGCGACCGGCTGATGCCACGCGGGCAGGCAGTCACGTCTGCCGCAGTAGGGGTAGTCGCGATGCGGAAGCAGTAACCCGGACCAGACACCGCGCTGCTGCACAGACTTGCGTCTGGCGTAGGCGTCAAGCCGGCGCCACAGTTCTGCCCTGCTGCGTGCTGCACGGCAGTACCGGAAATGCCGGTAGCTGCAAAAACGATCGCATGGTCGGTATTGCATGCCATCAGTGTCTGGCCAGCAGCGAGCCCGTTCACTGTATTCAAGGTCACGGGGTCAGCCGGCCTCGCATGCGCGGTGATCCGGTAATCACGATTATTGGCCAGGTAGAGCGAAATCGAATCATTGCCACCACTGCTGGCACCAAACACACCATTGGCAAAGCGCCCCCAGAACTGGGCATCCACACCGGTCGCCTGCACGGTTATCGGATTGCTCGCATTGAATCTGGAGCAGGGATTGACGCCGGCTTCACGAATATCTCGGGCGATCATTTCAAAAGCTGCCCGCTGGTTCTCTTGGATTCGCCCGACTGCCTCGGTAGAGCCATAGACACGGCGATTGGACAGGAAAATACTGCCCGCCGCGGCAACCACTAACAGCCCCAAGAGCAGGGCGACCATCAACTCAATAAGGGTAAAACCCTTCTGTCGGCTGGTATGCAAGCTGTTCATAGGCTGCTGGCCACCTCAACGTTCTGGGTCTTGCTGCCACCCGTGGCACGTTCGTCATTCCATTGCACGCCCACGCTGCAGGTCATCTCACTTGCCCGGCAGATGACCCGCCCCTGTGCGTCGGGCGCCACGGTCCGCTTCAAGCCAGCCAACCATGCGTCCATGCTGCCAGCGCTGCCGCCGTCGGCAGTGGTGTAGATATTGGTGTTGTAACTACCGATATTGGCGCGATCAGCGCGAATGATGTCCATCATCGAATAAGCCTGCAGGGCGGCCTGGGTACGTGCCGCCGAGCTGCCAGAATTTTTCAGGGTAATGGCCTGCAATGCTGCGATACCCAGCACGCCAATCGCCAAGATAAGCACCGCCACCATCACTTCGATCATGCCGATACCGCGCTGCCGCGCGGGCCCGGATGTAGCCTTGCCAGCAAATCGTGTCATATCAGATATCCCCTGGCGCGGAACAACCGGCGCCTGCCGCGCGCCGTGCGGATGCAATGCGCACTACCGCCGCTGAAACGTCCATCGCATTGTTCCCGGCCAGGTCAGCGGCACAAAGCGAGAGGGTTCCACTGCTGGCACCGCCAACCTGCACAAAACCGCCAGAGTTGAAGGCAAAGCTTGCGGTGCCCGACAGGTTGGCACTGGGCACGATACGCAGCGCCGGATTGGCCGTCACCGAACGCAATACCGTTGGTGTGCCATTTTTGGTGGATACGACGATCCAACGCGACCCCACATTGCCCGAGCAGGTGCTGCCATCGGTGCTGGCGCAGAAAACAGTGCTCGAGCGCCGCGTCAACGCTTCGGCACGTGCCAACTGCAGGCCGGCGATCATTTCGTTGCTGCTCGACACCAGGCGGTTGTGGCTGATCATCTTGCTGAAAGCCGGTACCGCAATCGCTCCCACGATGCCCATCACGGCCAGCGTGACCATCAACTCGATCAAGGTGAAGCCGCGGGCTGTCCCGAACCTCGCCCCACAGCGCCCTGCAGGCCAAAACCCGACCATGCGCAAGCTCCCCATATTGAATAAGCTCACACGCTAGACCAACCCCGATCCCTGCGACCAGCACCTGCCGATGGACGGCACTTCACCCATGACCAATGGCAGCCCCCCCTCCAGCCCTCCTCCGCGGCCAACAATCACCCCGCTGGATACACTCTGGAAAGCGCCGACACTTATCTGGACCATCCTGGCTGGCGAAGCCCTGGCCATCATTCTCGCCCTGGCGCCGGAAACCAGTGGCAGCCGCTGGGTAATGTTCGGCGCGCTTTCACTGATGGTGCAATGGGTGTCGCTATCGACCCTCGGCGCGCTGTATCTGCTGCGCCGACCGCTATCACGACTGCCCCCCACCCTGGTCGCCAACATCTCGCTGCTCCTGCTGGTGGCCTGCAGCGTGCTGGTATGCATCGCGTGCTGGTGGGTACTCAAAACCTTGCTGCCCATGTCAGCCGGCAACTGGCTGTCCGCGCTGCTTCGCTTCACCGGGATCGTGCTGATATTTGGCCTGCTGGGCCTGGCGGCATTTCAGAATCACTGGCGGGCCCGGCAACTGGCTGTCCGCACCAAACAGGCCGAGCTTGAAGCCCTGCAGGCCCGGATCCGACCACATTTCCTGTTCAATACGCTCAACACAGGAGCCGCGCTGGTTCACCAGCGCCCCGAAGATGTCGAACATCTCCTGCTGGATTTGGCCGACCTGTTCCGCGCGGCACTTGCCGGCCCCGACCAGGTTCCCTTGGTCGACGAGATCGCACTCATCCAGCGATATGTCGAGATCGAGAAGCTGCGCTTCGGCGAACGCATGCGCATCACATGGGACGTTCCCCAGCCACTACCGACCACCTCGTTACCAACCTTGTCCTTGCAGCCATTGATCGAAAACGCCATCCGCTATGGCGTCGAACCGATGACGGAGGGGGGCGATATCACCATCCATATCTGCCTACACGACAAGCAGGTGCGCATCACCATCGACAATCCGCTGCCGCCAGCAGGCTATCTGCCCCGCAGAGGCGGGCACAAGGTAGGCCTGGAATCCGCACGCGCGCGCATCCAAGCCCTCACTGAAGGCCGCGGTGATGTGACCACCCAATCAATCAATGGTCGTCACATCACTACGGTCACCCTGCCCGCCTGATTCTCAGGCAACGACCTGGTAGCAAGGATGGTACTCACCGGAGATCTTCATGCGGCGCTGCTCGACGAAGGCTCGCAGAAGTGCGTCCAGCGCCTGCATCATCTCGGGGTCGCCGTGGATCTTGAACGGCCCGAACTCCTCGATCCGCGCCATGCTCTCTTCTTTCACATTGCCCGCCACAATGCCGGAGAATGCACGCCGAAGATCGGCAGCGAGATCCGGCGCCGGACGCCCCTTGTGCAGGTCCAGGCCCGCCATGGCGTCATGGGTGGGAACAAAGGGCTGCTGGTAAGCCAGCGGAATATCAACCTGCCAGTTGTAGAAGAACGAATCGCGATGGGCCAGGCGGAACTCGCGCACGCGCTTGATTCCCTGTGACATCCGGCGGGCAACGCCCACCGGGTCGCCCACCACGATTTCATAGCGCTCGGCGGCTTCATCACCTAGCGTCAGGCGGATGAAACGGTCGATCTGCTCGAAGTACGGCGCGGCGATGGCCGGCCCACTGAGGATCAACGGGAACGGCAGATCCTTGTTCTCTTCGCGCAGCAGAATGCCAAGCAGATACAGGATCTCCTCTGCGGTGCCCACGCCGCCCGGGAATACGATGATGCCGTGGCCCAAACGAACGAACGCCTCAAGGCGCTTCTCGATGTCCGGCATGATCACCAGATGGTTGACGATCGGGTTCGGCGACTCGGCGGCGATGATGCCCGGCTCGGTGATGCCGATGTAGCGGGTATTGGTCTTGCGCTGTTTGGCATGGGCAATGGTGGCGCCCTTCATCGGGCCCTTCATCGCACCCGGGCCGCAGCCGGTGCAGATATCCAGGCCACGCAGGCCCAGCTCATACCCGACCTGCTTGGTGTACAGGTACTCGTCGCGCGAGATGGAGTGACCGCCCCAGCACACGACCAGGTTGGGATCGCTGGGCTGCAGGATCCGCGCATTGCGCAATACACCAAACACGGCATTGGTGATGCCGTCCGAGCTCTCCAGGTCGGAGGCGTACTCCGGGCCCAGCTCGATGGCCATATAAGCCAGGTCGCGCACCACCGAGAACAACAGTTCGGCAATACCGCGAATGATTTCGCCATCAACGAATGCCATCGCCGGCGCGTTGCTCAGATCGATACGAACGCCACGGTCCTGCTGGGTAACCTGCACGTCGAAATCCGGATACAGGTCGCGGGCAGCACGGGGATCGTCCGATGCACTGCCGCTGGTCAGCACGGCCAGCGCGCAACGGCGCAGAAGCTCATGCATGCCGCCGCTGGAGGCATCGCGCAGACGGGCCACTTCAGCCCGCGACAGCACGTCCAGGCCACCGCGCGGATAGATCCGCGCATCCTGCACCGGCAGCGCCCTCGCTGCCCCTTCACTCTTGGTCATTTCCACTTCAACTCCTTTCATTGGCGACCGACTTTAGCGCTCCCCCGTGAAAAAGAAAACGGCCGGGTTGCCCCGGCCGTTTTCGTGTTACATCCAATCAATCAATTGATCAGAACTTGTACTTCAGGCTCAGCATCATCGACCAGCGCGACACACCGGTGTTGCCCTTGTCGTTGTTGTTTTCCTGGATCGTCGGGTTGTCGGTCGAACCGGTGAACTGGTAGATGTACTTGCCGGTTTCCGGATCGATGCCGCCGTAGTTGGCGACGCGACGGGTCGAATAGAAGCCGTAGTCGTCGATCAGGCCCCACTTCTTGTTGAGCAGGTTACCGACGTTCATGATGTCCAGCGACACCTCGGTCTTGTGGCCCTTCATGAAGCCCGGCAATTCCTGGCTGATGCGAACGTCGAAGCTGTTCACCCACTTTGCGCGATGCGAGTTGGCCGGCACGACCTGACCCTTGTAGCCAGCCAGGTCCGGATTCTGATCCAGCCAGTCGAAGAACGACTTCTCCATGGCGGCATCCTGCTGGAACTTGCCGTTCACGACCTTGCCGAACAGCACGTCACCATAACCCGACGGCACATAGAACAGATCGTTGGTGGTGGCACCATCGCCGTTCGCATCGTTGTAGAAGATGTAGCTGAACGGACGGCCCGAGCGACCTTCATAGAACAGGCCAATGCGGGTGGCGTTGTCACCGAAGAAGTTGTGCTTCCACTCAACGGTACCCGTCACGCGATCCTTGATGGCATAACGCGAATCGTAGGCCACTTCTTCATTGGAATTGAAGACCATCGTGTTGTTCCAGTTCGACGTGTTCTGCGAACTGGTCAGCGGGCTGACTTCCTTGGCTTCGGTGTAGGTGTAACCCAGCGACCAGCCCCAGCTCTCCGTCATCGCCTTGCTCAGCGAGAAAGTCGCCTGCGAGCTGCGGCCCTTGCTGGTGTTACGCAGCAACATCACGTCGCCAACGTTGCTCGGACGATTGGCACGGTTACCTGCACCACCGGTGCCGTTCTCCATACCGAACTTGCCGGCATTGTCCGGGTTCAGGCCAGCGGCGTTCCAGAAGATCTCACGACCGTCCTGGCCGATCGCGGTAGCACCCACGCCATTGGCGTTGTACAGGTCCAGACGCTGGAAATACAGCGCGTCGTTGACCTTGGTGAACAGCAGTTCGGCCGATGCCACGATGCCGTACCACGGCAGTTCGTGATCAAACGCAAGGTTGGTCTTCCACACCGACGGCAGCTTGGTGCCCGGCTCGATCAGGTCGACGTTCATGCGGGCCGCACCCGGGGTCATGCCAGCGGTGGACGGCGGCAGGGTCGGATCGAATGCCGGAGCCTGGTCACCGCGCAGATCGTACTCGACGTAGTTCAGGCCGGTGTTCTGGTAGGCGCCTGCCAGCCAGACGTTCGGGGCAGCACCACCGAACAGACCGATACCACCACGCAGCTGGGTCGGACGATCGCTGTCAAAGGTGTAGTTGAAGCCCAGGCGCGGCTGCACCAGCTTGTCGTCAACCAGGTTGGTGTTGTTGTAACCGTAGATCTTCTCGATTTCCGGGTTGTACAGGCGCTGGTCGCTGAAGTCCGGCATATCAACACGCACGCCGAACATCAGGTTCAGGTTGTAGTTGATGGCCCAGGTGTCCTGCACGAACACACCGGTGTTCTTCAGCTTGAACGAAGCCGGGATATCGGCCAGGCTGCCGTCCGCACGCGGGGCACGCAGCTGGTACTGGCTCGGCTTGCCTGCAAGGAAATCCTGCATGTTGGCAAAGGTGTACACGCCATTGAGGTTACGACCGTAGAAATTCATCAGGTCGTTGTCGGAGTAGTCGAAACCGAACTTGACGGTATGGTCACCCAGGTACCAGGTAGCCGCACCGAACGCGCTCAGCTCCTTGGACTCGACGATGTTCACGTGCGAGTTCTGTTCGGTACCGAACAGCAGCGCCGAATTGTTGGCGAAACCGTTGATCCGGATCTGCGGCAGGTTGACGGTCGGCACGCGGTTGGCCGAATAGTCCTTGTGCGACACCTTGAACTCGGTGGAGAAGTTCTCGGACCAGTCGGAGAACAATTCACCCATCCAGGTTTCATAGATCTTCGGCTGCGCATACCAGTGGCTGCTCAGCGATACCGTACCCGTGGCCATGCCCGGGAAGCGCATCACGTTCTGCTCCATCTTGTTGTAGCGGAGCGCGGCGCGGTGGTTCTCGTTGATGTTCCAGTCCAGCTTGACCGCATACTCTTCGATTTCGGTCTTGTTGGCCGGGGCATTCAGGCTGCCGATGTCGTAACCGAGGCCCGACATGTAGTTCTGCGCGGCAGTGATGTCGGCGTCGGTGATGTTGCCCTTGCCGTACGGCGAATCGCTGACGGCCACGCCAGGTGCCGAACGCTCGTACTTTTCGTAGTTGGCGAAGAAGAACAACTTGTCCTTGACGATCGGGCCGCCAAAGGTCATGCCATAGGTCTTCTCGTCGTCAAAGCCGTTGAAATCGCCCTTGTCGGTTTCCAGACGGGTACGGAGCATGTCCTTGTCACGGTAAGAACCGTAGACGGTACCGTGGAATTCATTGGTACCCGACTTGGTCACGGCGTTGATCACCGCACCGGTACCACCGTAGATGGTGGTGTCGTAGTTGGCCAGGTCGATGTTGATTTCCTGGATGGCGTCCATCGACACCGGCTGACGCTCGGTCGGCAGGTTGTTGGATTCCAGGCCGAACGGGTCACCTGCGCCGATGCCGTCGATGCGGATGGCGTTGAAACGGGTGTTCTGGCCACCGGCCGAGATCGCGCCGTCGGCCTTGCTGACCTGCGAGATGCGCGGATCCAGACGGATGTAGTCCTGGATGTTACGGTTGGCCGACGGCAGTGCATCCATCGTCTCACGGGTAATGTTGCTGCCCGTACCCATCTTGTTGGCGCTGAAGATTTCCGAACCACCGCCGACAGCCAGAACCTGCACGGCTTCCAGGTTGGTCGCAGCCATGTCACCGGTCAGCGCGGCGTTCACCGTGTTGACCTGATTCAGGTTCAGGTAGACACCTTCTTCGGTCTTGGTGCCTTCACCGGACTTGGTGATGGTGATGGTGTACGGACCGCCGACGCGCAGGCCGCGCGCGTTGTAGCGACCCGACGCATCGGTGGTCGCGCGGCTGACGGTGCCCGACTCAACGTGGGTGATGGTGACTTCGGCACCGGTCACCGGCTGGCCGGCGGACGAGGTGACCTGGCCGCCGACACCGGCGGAGGTGCTCTGAGCGAAAGCCGGTGCGGCCGCGAGCGCGGCGACGAGACCAAGGGTGAGCTTGGACATCCGGATGCGAGGGTGGTTCATTGTGGGTAGCCTCGATACGAGTTGGCGATTGAGAAAAAACGCGATCCATCAGCCCCGGGGTCAACCGGGCGCCTGATCGGCTTGAATCTTGGGGGTCCCTTCCGAAGCGGTTGCAGCCGCAACGGTTAAGATAAGGTTAACACGGTAATGACAGTTTATGACTGCAATAAGACAGCCGTGCGGCGGCGCAACATGACAAAAAGCGACAAATCAATCGGTTAAGCCAGCGAACCGAGATACGTCGCCAAGCCGTCCAACAGCATCTGCACCGAAATCGCGACCAGCAGCATGCCCATCAACCGCTCCAGCGCGGTCAGCGCGCGGGCACCCAGCAGCTTGTACAGCAGGGTCGCGGACATCAGGATCGCCGCCGTGGCACCCCACGCCAGCAGCAAGGCCAGGCTCCAATCACCCAGCCGTTCGGGCTCGTTGCTGCCCATCAACATCACCGCTGCCATGCCTGAAGGCCCGGCCACCAACGGGATCGCCATCGGCACGATGAATGGCTCGCCGTCCGGCACCGCCCCCATCAAGCCTTCGGGCTTGGGGAAAATCATGCGGATGCCAATCAGGAACAGGACGATGCCGCCGGCGATGGCCACCGACTCCTGGCGCAGGTGCATCAGCTCCAGCGCGTATTTGCCCCCCCACAGGAACCCCATCAGCACGGCAAGCGCGATAAGCAGCTCGCGCACCAACACAACCCGCTGGCGTTTCGGCGTCAGCGGCTTGAGCAGGCTCAGGAACACCGGGATATTGCCCAGCGGGTCCAGGATCAGGAACAGCAGCAAGGCTGCCGACAGGATGGTCACGCAGTGAGATCCATCACCTTGCCGCGCCAAGAGGCGCCGGTGGCCGCCAGCAGCTGCGCACAGGCATCGGCATAGCTGGCCGGGTCAACCGGGGTGCTGTCTTCCTCGTGGGTATAGGCGCGGGCGCGCAGCCCGGTGCGCATCGGACCGGGCTGGATGCCACTCACCCGTACAGGGCCATTGCGCAGCTCGTGGTGCAGGCTCTCGATCAGGCCGCGCAGGCCGTACTGCGCCACGCCGTAGCCGCCCCAATACGCCTGACCCACACGCTGCGGATCATCCAGCGCAAACACCACCGCCGCGTCATCCCGCTGACGCAGCAGCGGCAGGCAGGCCTGGGTAAGCCAGGCACGCGCGGTGAGATTGACATGAATTGCGCGGGCAAACGCTGCAGGGTCGCCCAGGGCGAACGGTGTCAGGCCGGCAAAATCGGCAGCGCAATGCAGCACCCCATCAAGCCGGCCCAGCTCGCCTTGCAGGCGTTCGGCCAGCGCGGCGTAATCGTCCGGCCCGGCCCCTTCCAGGTCCAGCGGATACAGCAACGGCTCGGCGCCCAGCGGCGCGGCGCTGTCGTAAACCCGGTTCAGCTTGGCCACCTTGCGGCCCAGCATGACCACCGTAGCCCCGGCTGCAGTACAGGCACGGGTTGCGGCCGCCCCCAACCCACCGGCCGCTCCGGCAATCAGAATCACCCGACCCGCCAGATCGGCACCCGCCATCCCCCTGGGCTGGGCACTCACGCCTGCCCCGCCTCGGCAACGATGCGCTTGAGCTCACCGGACTCCAACAGCTCCAGAATGATGTCGCAACCACCGATCAGCTCGCCATGCATGAAGAACTGGGGAAAGGTTGGCAGGTTGGAGAACCGTGGCAGGTTGGCGCGAACTTCCGGAAATTCCAGCACATTGACCGTGCGCAGATTCGCCGCCCCCGCCGCAAGCAGTGCCTGTACGGCACGGCTCGAATAGCCGCACATCGGGTATTGCGGTGTGCCCTTCATGAACAGAACGAGCGCATGCTGCTCAACTTCTGTCTGGATCTGCTCCATCACCGGCATTCAAATTCTCCCAATTGCGAAAGAACGGCCCGTCCTGGTCGGATAGACTTTCCCATGGTCGGCCATTGTAAGCCGAGCCGACCGATTCCCGGCGTCCTGCCACAAAAAAGAATGCCCCATGCCCCTGGAACTACCCGCGCTGCCCTACCCCCGCACTGCGCTGCAACCACACATTTCCGCTGAAACCCTGGACCTGCATCACGGCCGCCACCACCGGGGCTATGTGGATGCAGTCAATGCGCAGATCGCGGGCACCGAACTGGCCGATGCCACGCTGGAAGAGATTGTGCGGCAAAGCCAGGGCAGCCTTTTCAACGCTGCCGCACAGGCATGGAACCACGCCTTTTTCTGGCAGTGCCTGCATCCGCGGGCCGGTGGCGAACCGCACGGCGTACTGGCTGAATTGATCAACCGCCAGTTTGGTGACGTGCAGAAGCTGCGGGACGAATTCAACAAGGCCGCACTGGCGGTATTCGGCTCCGGCTGGGCATGGCTGGTGAGGCACCCGGACGGCAAGCTGGCCGTGGTTACCACCCGCAACGCCAATACCCCGCTTACCGGCGCCAGCACGCCACTGCTGGTCTGTGACCTGTGGGAACACGCCTACTACACCGACTATCAAAACGAACGCGCGCGCTACCTGCAGGCCTTCTGGAAACTGGTGAACTGGGATTTCGCAACGGCGCAACTTGGCTGAGATGCCAAGCCATCCTTGCGCAGGGAAGTAAGTCCCCATCGGCGCGGGTAGCTGAAGCCAAGGCCAAACGCGGTCGTGCCCCCGCCCGCACGGGAGTGACGGCTTCAAACCAAGCCGTCACGACATCCCGGGCAAGCGCAAAACGGCCACGGCACCGGCGCACGTCAGCCGGCCCGTCCAACGGCAATCAAATTCGCGCCGAACCGGCACCAACCTCAATCGTGCGCAGCCACGGCATCAAGCACGCGCGCCGAGTACACCATTGCCGCGCCTGCGTTCAGTGCGACCGCAACACCCAAGGCTTCGGATATTTCCTCGCGGCTCGCGCCCTGCTTGAGAGCGGCATCCACGTGCGTGGTGATGCAACCATCGCAGCGCGTAGTCACGGCCACCGCCAGCGCGATCAACTCGCGGGTCTTGCCGTCCAGATGATTGGTCTGCGCGCCGGCGCCACTCAGGGTCAGGTAGCCCTTGAGCGTGTCGGGGGACAGTTTGCCGAACTCGCCGATACGGCCCTTGAGCTCGCGGCGGTAGTCATTCCAGTCAAGCATGGTGGTTCTCCGGTAAGGACCGGAGAACCATACCCCTGCAATGCTTAGTTCGATGTCATGCCGGTGCGACGCAGTGTTTCCACCACGGGCGCCACCTGCGCCTGCCGGCCCAGGGCCTCGCCCACGCGCAGCAGCGCGTCGGCCAGTTCCACCACGGTATCGGCGCGCAGGTTGGCATGACCGACCTTGCGGCCTTCGCGCGGCTGCTTGCCATAATCGTGCCAATGGCCGGAAGGCTCGCGCAGTACCGGTGCGGCATCGGGCATCTGCCCCAACCAATTCAGCATGCAGGCCTGGCCCAGCACACGGGTATCCCCCAGGGGCAGGCCGAGCACCGCACGCAGATGGTTTTCGAACTGCGAGGTCTCGGCACCATCACTGGTCCAATGACCGGAATTGTGTACCCGCGGCGCCATTTCATTGGCCAGCAGCTCATCGCCACGGCAGAACAGCTCCAGCGCGAACACACCCACATAGTCCAGATGTTCGGCAACACGACGGGCGTAATCGATCGCGGTAGCCTGCTGCGCCGGCGTGACCGACGCAGGCGCCAGGCTCGCCGAGAGCACACCGTCCACATGCCAATTGCCGGTCAACGGCCAGGCACGGAACTCGCCATCGCGGCCGCGCACGGCCACCACGCTGACCTCACGGTCAAACGCAACGAAACCTTCCAGTATCAACCCGGTTTTCTCGACCTGCGCGCCCAACGCCTGCCATGCAGCATCCACGTCTGCCTGGCTGCGGATCCGAAACTGGCCCTTGCCGTCGTATCCCAGGCGGCGGGTCTTGAGAATGCACGGCGTGCCGAACTCGGCCACACGGGCAGCCAGCGCATCGCGACTGCCGATATCGGCGAACGGCGGCAGCGGAATACCCAGCCCCTGAAACAAGGTCTTCTCGCTGAGGCGGTCCTGCGCCACCGCAAGGGCAGCGGGGTTGGGATAGACCGGTTTGCGCTCGGCCAACCAACGGGCACTGGCCGCCGGCACGTTTTCGAAATCGAAGGTGATCACGTCCACCTTGGCCGCAAACTCGGCCAGTGCGGCAGCGTCATCAAATGCCCCGACATGCAGCGGCGCCACCTGCCCTGCACAGGCATCGGCGGCGGGATCGAACACGACAAAGCGCAGCCCCAGCGGCGCGCCAGCCAGCACCATCATGCGGGCCAGCTGCCCACCACCCAGAATTCCAACGGCGGTCATAGGCGCGGATCGTCGCTGGCCATGACGTCTTCGGTCTGGCGGCTACGGAACTGTTCCAGTGCCTCACCGATCTGCGGCTCGGACGATGCCAGCATCGCTGCGGCAAACAACCCCGCATTGGAGGCACCCGCATTGCCGATGGCAAACGTGGCAACCGGAATACCGGCCGGCATCTGCACGATCGAGAGCAGCGAATCCATACCATTGAGCGCCTTGGACTGCACCGGCACACCCAGCACCGGCAATGCGGTCTTGGCGGCCAGCATGCCCGGCAGGTGGGCGGCGCCACCGGCACCGGCAATGATCGCGCGCAGACCGCGCGGACCGGCCTGCTCGGCGTAGCTGAACAGTACGTCCGGCGTGCGATGGGCCGAGACTACCTTCACTTCATAAGGCACACCCAGAGCATCGAGCTTCTGGGCGGCGTGTTGCATGGTTTCCCAGTCGGAGCGGGAACCCATCACGATGCCGACTAGCGGCGCGGGGTGGTTGGGGGTCATTGGCCGTCACCTGCTGCAAAGACGTATTCTAGCCGTCTTCCCGGCAAGACCACGAACTGATGGACCGCAAACTGCTAGACCTGCTCGTCGCCCCCGATACCCGCCAGCCGTTGGCCCTGCTTGAAAGTGCCGGCCTGGACGCCATCAACCGCGCCATCGGCGCAGGCGCCCTGCTCCGCGCCGACGGCAGCGCACAGGCGCAGCCACTGCGCGAAGCCCTGATCACGGCAGACCGCAAGACGGTCTACCGGGTGGATGACGGCATTCCGGTGCTGCTGGCCGATGAAGCCATCGCCACCGCCCAGATCGCCGACTTCCCCGCCAAATGACACTGCCGCACCCGCCCCAGGCGCCGGCCCAGGAGGTCATCGAGGCCGATGTCGCCCGCGCCCTGGCCGAGGACATCGGCAGTGGTGACGTCACCGCCGCGCTGCTACCGGATACGGCCGACATCGCCTACCTGCTGTGCAAGCAGGACGCGGTGATCGCCGGCCGCCCCTGGTTCGATGCCACGCATCGCGCACTCGATCCCCAGGTGCAGATCCATTGGCGGGTGCTGGAAGGTGACCACGTCAAGGCCGGCACGGTGCTGGCAACCCTGTCCGGGCGTAGCCGCAGCCTGGTCAGCGCCGAGCGCACCTCGCTGAACTTCATGCAAACCCTGTCCGCCACCGCCACCACGACCGCCCGCTACGTGGCGGCCGTCGCCGGCACCAAGGCGCGCATCCTCGACACCCGCAAGACCCTTCCTGGGCTGCGCCTGGCGCAGAAGTACGCCGTGCGTTGCGGCGGGGGTGACAACCACCGGATCGGCCTGTTCGATACGGTCATGCTGAAGGAAAACCACATCCGCGCCGCTGGCTCGCTGACCGCAGCCGTACGCGCTGCACGCAGCCAACAGCCAAGCCTGCCGTTGGTGGTGGAAGTGGAGGACCTGGCGCAACTTGAGGAAGCCTTGGCCGCAGGCTGCGAACGTATCCTGATCGATGACTTCAGCCCGGCCATGCGCCGCGATGCCGTGCGCATTGCCGCCGGCCGCATTCCCCTGGAAGTGTCCGGCAGCGTCGACCTTGCTGGCCTGCGCGCCATCGCCGAGGACGGGGTGGACTGCATCTCCATCGGCGGCCTGACCAAGCACGTCCAGGCCATCGACCTGTCGCTGAAGCTGGGCCCGCCGCCGGCCTGACTCACGGCCTGCATACAGCCCGGCCTGCGACACTGCCCCCATCCCCCCGCGGAGTCTGCTGTGGCTTACCGGTACCTGTTGTGCGGCCTTACCCTGCTCGCCCCCGCCTTCGCCGCACACGCGGTGGAGGCCTGCGATGTTCCACCCCGCTTTGGCCTGAGTGAGACCGGCAAGGCGGTGGTCCGCGCCGCCTGCGGCGAACACCGCCTGTGGTACCGCCCCTTCATTGATCGAGACGGCCGCATCGCCAGCCTGGGGGTAACCGAAGCCGAATCCGACAATCTGGCCGACAACGGCCTGGTCGCCTGGCAGCGCGTGGCTGGCTACTGGCGCGAAAGTGGCACGCTGGCGCCGATGGGCGCCATTCCCGGTGCGTCCAGCTGCATGCAGCCGGCCGGCAACCGCTATACCGACAGCGACTGCCGCGCCTTCCTGATCGACAATCCGTGGTCAGCCGCCTTCATTTCCTGGGTAATGACCCGCGCCGCGGTTCCCGGTTTTGCGCGCTCGCCCCGCCATATCGACTACATCCGCGCGGCCTACCAGGGCGGGGCGAACGGCAGCCCCTACCGTTTGACCGATCCTGCGGTCGAGAAGCCCGCTCCCGGCGACATGCTGTGCTTTCTGCGCGACCGCAGCAGCACGCTGAACTATGCCGGCCTGGTAGAGGCCCTGGGCAGCGGCCGTACCGGCAACTGGAAGTCCCATTGCGAGATCGTGATCGGCGCCAATGTCGGTGGCGACCGCACCCTTTATCTGATTGGCGGCAACGTGGCCAACAGCGTGGTCATGCGCAAACTCGGCCTTGACCGCACCGGCCTGATCGAGCTGCCGAAGGCCGCCGCTGCACAGCCGATGGTCTCGGCGATCGAAACCGGCTGCTCGCCTGGCCAGGAAGAGGAATGCAACCTCAATCGGCAGGATTGGGCGGCGCTGCTGAAGCTCACCGCTATCGCGCCCGCTCCTGCGCCGACGCCGGTGTTCAACTCGACAGCGCCATTGCCGCCACCGCCGGACGAGCCGGTCCCACCGACGCGCTGAACCCATCCGCCCGGTGCCGTTGCCCACGGCACCCGGGGCCTCGCACGAAGCAGCGCGCGATACCCTAAAGTAGCGGCATGCCTACGCTACTTATTCTGATGATCGTCGGCGCCATCGGCTTTGCGTTCTGGGACCGCTCCCGCGCAGCAGCCGACCGCGCCACCGAACTTGGCCGCAACGCCTGTCGCGCTGCCGATGTGCAATGGCTGGACCAGAGTGTGCACGCCACCGGCATGCGTCTGTGCCGCCTGCCCAACGGTTGGCTGGGTTTCGAACGCAGCTTCCGCTTCGACTACTCCTACGATGGCGTCGAGCGCCACACCGGGCGCATGGTGCTGCGCGGCCGTGAACTGGTGTCGTTCAGCGGCCCCGCCGCCGCACAGATCGGCCGTTTGCGCCAAAGCACCGAAGAAGCCGAAGACATCTGAACCACAGCACGAGCGGTGCAAGCCGCGAAGCAAGCAACCGCTGAAAGACCTCAAAGGGCTACCGCCCGCCATCCTGTACTCGCCCGCCGCAAAGGCAGCGGGCCAGGTGCCGCCCTGGGCAAATTCCGGTCGCAGCAAACGCCCCGCCGCAAACTCCGAAAACAAAATCGCCGCCCTTCGGCGGCGATTACGGGGTTACTTCACCACACGCAGGAACGGGCGCTTGCCCGCCGGTGGCGGCTCGGGCGCGCTGGGCGGCGGCGTATCGTCGTCATCACCCGGCAGCGACTCGGCCCCCGGGATGTCATCGGGCAAGGCCATGCCCTGTCCGGTCTCGCGCGCATAAACCGCAAGCACCGCCGAAATCGGCACGCTCACCGGGAAACTGGTGCCGCCAAAACGCGCCGTGAAACTCACGAACTCGTTGTCGATGTGCAAGCCCACCACGGCACGCTCGGCAATATTCAACACCACGCGCTCTTCCTTGATCGCACTGCTGGGGACCTGGACGCCCGGCACGCCGGCATCGACCATCAAGTGCGGGGTCATGCCGTTGTCGTTGATCCACTCCACCAGCGCGCGCAACAGATAGGGGCGATGGCTGCTCATCCGGAAAATTTCTTCAGTCATGCGGTAAGTGTACGCGGCATTGAAGCGCGATCACCGCCCTGCGGCGGTGATCGATAAGTCGGCATACAGCCGCTACCGCCGGTCAGACCGGCAGGTCGCGCAGCTTCTTTTCCTGATCGGTAAGGCTGCGAATGAAACCCGGGTTGCGGAAGATGCGGTTGCCGTAATCCTCGATGGCCTTGCCATCCTTGGGCAGTGCCACACCCAACGACTCCAGGCGCCAGATGATCGGCGCCATCGCGCAGTCGGCCAGGCTCATTTCCGGATTCAGGAAGAACTTGCTTGCCTTGAACAGCGGCACGGATTGGGCCACCAGTTCCTTCAAGCGCTTGCGCCCTGCCTCGGACTGGGTCTTGTTGCCCAACTGGATGGCCTGCACCTGCGGCACCCAATCGTGCTCGATGCGCAGCATCGCCAGGCGCAGGCGCGCACGTGACAACGGATCCACTGGCATCAGCGGCGGATGCGGGTAGCGCTCATCCAGGTACTCGCTGACCACCGACGCCGCGTACAGCACCAACTCGCGCTCAACCAGGGTCGGCACCGAGTGGTACGGGTTGAGGTCGATCAGGTCTTCTGGCGGATTCTGCGCATCAACCGGCACCAGGTCGTAGTTCACGCCCTTGGCCGCCAGCACCAGCCGCACGCGATGACAGAGGACATCGTCGTTGGCAGAGAACAAAGTCAAGGTATTACGCATACGCACACTCGCCGCCATCAAAGGCTCTCCAACGGCCGGAATCCGCCGGCCTTACGGCCCCGTCGACCCATTGCCGACGGTCGCCACGGTCACCCCGAGTGTGCCTACCGATAGGCGCACTTGCCAAGACCCTATACCCATCCCCGGGTTCTAGCGATGCAAATCGCCCTCAATGCACGTCCTTCCAGTACTCGGTCTTGACCAGATAGGCCAGGAAGGTCAGCAGCGCCAGGAACAGGACCACCCACACGCCCAGGCTCTGACGCTTCAACGCGGCGGGTTCGCCGGCGTACTCGAGGAAGTTGGTGATATCGCGAACGGTCTGGTCGTACTCCCGTGCATCTACCTTGCCGGGCCGCTCGATCTTCAGGCCGACCACAGGCGGGTCGATGCCTTCCTGCTCGGCCTTGCCATGGATGGCGTGCTGTTGGCCCTGCAGCTCCCACAACGGGTTGGGCATGGAGGCGTTGGGGAAGACCTTGTTGTTCCAACCCAACGGACGTGACTCGTCCACGTAGAACGACTTGAGGTAGCTATAGACCCAGTCACTGCCGCGTACGCGCGAGATCAAGCTCAGGTCCGGCGGCATCTTGCCAAACCATTTGGTCGCTTCGTCATGCGGCATCGACACCTGGATCTGCTCACCGAAAGCCGCACCCGTGAAGTTCAGGTTATCCATCACCTGCTGCTCGCTCAGGCCCAGGTCGTCCGCCATGCGCGAGTAACGCAGGTACTTGAGCGAATGGCAGCCAGAGCAATAGCTCATATAGGCCTGCGCGCCACGCTGCAGCGAGGCCCGGTCGCCCAGGTCATTGCCCGCCTGCATCAGGCCACCACCTTCGGCAGCGAATACCGGCGCGCAGAACATCATCGCGGCGGCCATGGCCAACCGCACAATCCACTTGTCAGTCATGCGTCGTCACCCGGTCCGGTACCTGCTTGGTGCTGTCGATCCGCGTCCAAACGGGCATGGTGATGAAGAAGGCGAAGTACAGGAAGGTCAGCACCCGCCCGACCCAGGTTTCCCAGATCGCGGTGCCCGGGCCGGAACCAATCACGCCCAGCCACACGAAGCACACCGCCAGCACGCCCAGCATCACCTTGGAGATCGGGCCACGGTAACGGATCGACTTGACCTTGGCCTTGTCCAGCCAGGGCACCAGGAACAGGATGGCGATCGCCGAGAACATCACGATCACGCCACCCAGCTTGTTGGGCACCACGCGCAACATGGCGTAGTAAGGCGTGTAGTACCAGACCGGCTTGATGTGCTCCGGCGTCACCAGGCGGTTGGCCTCGGTGAAGTTGTCGTGCTCCAGGAACAGCCCGCCAAACACCGGCGCGAAGAAGATGATGAAAGCCGCCAGGGTAAGCAGGAAGCCGACGCCCACCAGATCCTTGACCGTGTAATACGGATGGAACGGAATGCCATCGGTCGGCGCGGTCGGTGACCAGCGGTTGCCCTTCGGCCCCTTCTTGATCTCCACGCCATCGGGGTTGTTGGACCCCACCTCATGCAGCGCGCCAAGGTGCAGCACCACCAGCAACAGCAGCACCAGCGGCATGGCGATCACATGCAGCGCGAAGAAGCGGTTGAGCGTCGCGTCGCCGGGCAGGTAGTCGCCCATGATCCACTCGGTCAGTCCGTTGCCGATCACCGGGATGGCACCGAACAGCGAGATGATCACCTTGGCGCCCCAGAACGACATCTGGCCCCAGGGCAGCACATAGCCCATGAAGGCTTCGGCCATCAACACCAGGTAGATCAGCATGCCGAGGATCCACACCAGCTCGCGCGGCTTCTTGTAGCTGCCGTACATCAACCCGCGGAACATGTGCAGGTAGACCACGATGAAGAACAGCGAGGCGCCGGTGCTGTGCATGTAGCGGATCAGCCAGCCCCACTCCACGTCACGCATGATGTATTCCACCGATGCGAACGCTTCAGCCGCGCTGGGCTTGAAATGCATCGTCAGGAAGATGCCGGTGACGATCTGGTTGACCAGGATCACCATTGCCAGCGAACCGAAGTAGTACCAGAAGTTGAAGTTCTTCGGCGCGTAGTACTCGCTGACGTGCTTGCGGTACACCGGCATCAGCCCCGGCGCACGCTCATTGACCCAGTTGGCAACGCCGGTGGCGGTGCGGGTAAGGATGTTGTCGGCCATGATCAGGCTGCCCCCTGCGGATCGACGCCGATGACGATGGTGTTGTCATCCACATAGTGGTGCGGTGGCACCAACAGGTTGATCGGCGCCGGCACGTCCTGGAACACGCGGCCGGACATGTCGAAACGCGACTTGTGGCAGGGGCAGAAATAGCCGCCCTTCCATTGTGCGTCGTAGGGCTCGGGGCGGATCTCGGCAACCATTTCCGGCGAGCAGCCCAGATGGGTGCACAGGCCCACCAGCACGGAGACATCCGGCTTGATCGAGCGGTATTCGGGATTGGCCTTGAGCACGTAATCCGGCTGCTGGTCCTTGTTGCCGGACTCAGGATCCTTCAAACGCCCATCCAGGCCCGGCAGGGCTTCAAGGATGGCCTTGGACCGCTTGACGATCCAGATCGGCTGGCCGCGCCATTCCAGGATCAGCCGTTGGCCTTCCTGCAGGGCGCTGATGTCGGCGGTCACCGGGGCACCGGCCAACTTGGCACGAGCGCTGGGATTCCACGACTTGATGAACGGTACCGCTGCGAAGCCGACGCCGACTGCACCTACCACGGCTGTGGTTGCTGTCAAAAACCGCCGACGTCCGGTGTTGACTGGATCGTTTACCCCATCGTTGGCCATCCGGCACTCCGAATTGATTAGGTAGCGTGAGGCTGCCAGCGGTCTGGTGGGGGCCATTCCGCTTTGAATCGAATCGTTCGCGAGTGTAGCGGAACGCTTAACGCTCGCACAACGCGATCAAACACCAAGCTGCGGAATTTGTCACGGCCTGCCGCAGCACGACCGGGCCGGGCTACTGCCGGCTCGCCTGCTCGCCCCGGTAACGGTCGGCCAGCTGTGCCACGCGCTGCACGTAATACTGTGTCTCCTTATAAGGAGGCACGCCGCCGTGACGGTCCACGGCGCCTTCGCCGGCGTTGTAGCCAGCCGCAGCCAGGGTCAGGTTGCCGTTGAACCGGCGCAGCAGCCAGGACAGGTACTGCACACCGCCGCGAATGTTCTGGCCGGCGTCGAAGGAATCGGACACACCGAAGCGACGTGCCGTGGCCGGCATCAGCTGCATCAGGCCCTGGGCACCGGCACGGCTGAGCGCGGTCGGGTTGAAGGCCGACTCGGCGTGGATGATCGCCCGCACCACCGCCTCCTCCACCCCGAACTCGCGGGCCGCAGCGGCGATCTCGGCGTTGTAGGCCTGCGTGTTCAGGCGCACCGAGCCGAAGTTGACGGTCGAGTTCACGCCGCAGGCGAAGCAGCGCTCGATGTAGCTGTAATGGATGGTGCGTACCGCGCCGACGTTGGCCACCTGGGTCGGGCGGGTGCTGGTGTAATGCCGCACCCCGTCCTTCATGTAGGCATAGACCTGGCCGCTGACCACCCGCTGCGCGCGGCCCGCCGTTGCGGGCGCCGGGGTGGGGGCCACCGCGGTGGGCGCGGACTGCGCGGTCAAGGTGGTTAGGCTGCGCTCACCGGCCGCAGGTACGGCATTGGTGACCGCAAGCGGTGCCGGCACCGGCGCGGTAGTGACGCGCGGCGGCGGGGCCTCACGTGAGGGCCGATAGCTGCTGACCACGCTGCAGCTGGCACCGCCAATCCGCTTGGTGACGTAGTTGGGAATCCCGTCGCTGCCGATGCACTTGTACAGCGTGCCCGCACTGGCCGGCAACGCGACCAATGCAGCAGCAAGAACGACGGTGATCCCCAAAATCCCCTTCATGGGCGGGGAGTCTCCCAGCTTCAATGGGGCTTGCCAAGTATTTGACGCGATTCGGTTTCGCGCCGGGCATCCCGGGCCGATACAATAGCCCGCTTCGATGCGGCCCCAGGTCGCCTGCCCGCCCACCCGTCTGGAATAAGCGCCATGCCCGGGACGCCAGCTACATCCCTGCCGAATTCGGCCGGCTCCGCCGCGCCTACTGTTGAAATGACCACTCCTGAATTGATTCCCCTGCCCGGCGTCAAGCCGACGGTTGCCGGCGGCGCGCACGGCAAGCTCTACATCAAGACCCACGGTTGCCAGATGAACGAGTACGACTCGGCCAAGATGGCCGACGTGCTGGCCGCCTCCGAGGGCCTGGAACTGACCGACAACCCCGAAGAAGCCGACGTGGTACTGGTCAACACCTGCTCCATCCGCGAGAAGGCGCAGGAAAAGGTGTTCAGCCAACTCGGCCGCTGGAAGGAGCTCAAGGCCAATGGCCGCAACGTCATCATCGGCGTCGGCGGCTGCGTGGCCTCGCAGGAAGGCGAAGCCATCGTCAAGCGCGCGCCGTATGTTGACCTGGTGTTCGGCCCGCAGACCCTGCACCGCCTGCCGGAGCTGATCCGCGCCCGCCGCGAGCAGAACAAGCCGCAGGTGGACATCAGCTTCCCCGAGATCGAGAAGTTCGACCGGATGCCGGAGCCGCGCGCCGAGGGCCCATCGGCCTTCGTCTCGATCATGGAAGGCTGTTCCAAGTACTGCTCGTTCTGCGTGGTGCCCTACACCCGCGGCACCGAGGTCAGCCGTCCGTTCGAGGACGTGCTGGTCGAATGCGCGCAACTGGCCGCCCAGGGCGTGCGTGAGATCAACCTGCTCGGCCAGAACGTCAATGCCTACCGTGGCCCCTACGGCGACGGCGAGATTGCCGACCTCGGCCTGCTGATCCGCACCCTTGCCGAAATCGACGGCATCGGCCGCATCCGCTTCACCACTTCGCACCCGCTGGAATTCAGCGATTCGCTGGTCGACGCCTACCGCGATGTGCCGAAACTGGCCAACTACCTGCACCTGCCGGTACAGGCCGGCAGCGACCGCGTGCTCAGCGCGATGAAGCGTGGTTACACGGCACTGGAGTTCAAGGCAAAGATCCGCAAGCTGCGCGCGGTCCGCCCGGACATCTCGATCAGCTCGGATTTTATTGTCGGCTTCCCCGGCGAGACCGACGCCGACTTCGACAAGACCATGAAGCTGATCGAGGACGTGGGCTTCGACCAGAGCTTCTCCTTCATCTATTCGCGCCGTCCGGGCACCCCGGCCGCCGATCTGGAAGACACCACCAGCGAGGCCGACAAGCACGCGCGGCTGTCGCGCTTGCAGGCACAGATCAATGAACATGCCGCCAGCATCTCCCGCGGGATGGTGGGCACCGTACAGAGCATTCTGGTCGAAGGCCCCTCGCGCAAGGACCCGAACGAATTGACCGGCAAGAGCGAGAACATGCGCTCGGTGAACTTCCCCGGCAGCCCGCGCATGGTCGGCCAGTTCGTCGATGTGCTGATTACCGAAGCGCTGAGCAACTCCCTGCGCGGCCGGGTGGTAACGCAGGACTGAGCCACAACAACGCCGCATCCCGGGCAAGCACCAGCGCGCCCGGGATGTAGGCCATGCTGGAAGGTCCACGATAGAGCCCCCGGGTGCACTGGCGCTTACCCGGGCTGGCGGGCTCGGCCGGCGCCCGGTCATTTTTTCGCCACACGACCGAGAGGCCCGTCATTGCTGGGCTGCGAGCGGTTATCCACATGTTGGTGCACGCTCGGTCCACACCCAATGTGGACAAGCCTGCCGGGCATGGCAGTTTTTTGACCAAACCGGGCCACCCCCTTGTATTTCAAGGGCTGCGCCACGATATCCACAGCTTCGTCGCCGCCACATCCACACCTGCTGTGGAGAACTGGCCCCCTGCAGGCAACCGCCGATCCGGCCACCTCCTGGCCCCGCGGCGCCGCCGACAACCGAGCTGCCATCACGATGACCACTAGCCACCATCACGACTTCACCCTGGAACCAACTGATACCGAGCGCCTGGCCAATCTCAGCGGCCCGTTCGACGAACACCTGCGCCAGATCGAGTTGAAGCTGGGCGTGGAGATCGCCAACCGTGGCCACGTGTTCCGCGTCAGCGGGCCGGGCAAGACCGCCGCCGAGGCCGAGAAGCTGATCAAGGCGCTGTATGTCGAGGCTGCCGATACCGTATTCGACAGCCATGCCATCCACCTGCGCTTGAACCAGGCCAATGTCGCGCAGGTGGTGGACCACGCCTATGAAGCGCAGGAAGTGGCGATCAAGGTCAAGCGCGGCACGGTACGTGGCCGCGGTGCCAACCAGTCCAAGTACCTGCACCAGATCACCACCCACGACATCAATTTCGGTATTGGCCCGGCCGGTACCGGCAAGACCTTCCTTGCCGTCGCAATGGCCGTGGAAGCGCTGAACGAGTCCCGCGTGCAGCGCTTGATCCTGGTGCGGCCGGCAGTGGAAGCCGGCGAGAAGCTGGGCTTCCTGCCCGGCGACCTCACCCAGAAGGTCGACCCCTACCTGCGCCCGCTCTACGACGCGCTGTACGAAATGCTGGGCGTGGAAAAGGTCGCCAAGCTGCTGGAGAAGAACGTCATCGAGATCGCCCCGTTGGCCTATATGCGCGGGCGCACGCTCAACGACGCCTTCGTGATCCTGGACGAAGCGCAGAACACCACCATCGAGCAGATGAAGATGTTCCTGACCCGGCTGGGCTTCGGCTCCACCGCCGTCGTCACCGGTGACCTGACCCAGACCGACCTGCCCAAGCACGTCAAATCCGGCCTGCGCGACGCCATCGAGGTGCTGCGCGACGTCGAAGGCGTCAGCTTCACCTTCTTCGAAGCGCGCGATGTGGTCCGCCACCCGCTGGTCGCCCGCATCGTCAACGCGTACGACCGCCGCGACCTGCAGCAGGTCAAACCCGGCGCCGAGTGAGCTTAGACTGGCACCTCCCGTGAAGCACAGGAGGTGCCATGTCCCGGTCATACCCGCTGTTCACCTGCGCCCTGTTGCTGGCTGCCGGCCTGCCGGCCATTGCTGCAACCAAGCAACCCGCTGCACGCCCGTACGTCGAAACCAGCTATCTGATAGCGCCGCGCCACGTAGGCGAGTTCGAACTGGAAGACGCCAGCTATGACCCGGGGCAGAAGTATTCCGGCGCTGGCTTTCGCTATGCCTTGAAGGATCATCAGGAAATCCGTTTCGACGTCTATGTCTACCCGGCCGGGCGCATGCCGCAGGCCACGGCGGTAGAAGGCGGGATGAAAGCCTTTCGTGACGACCTGAAACAGGCCGTCAATCAGGGGACCTACACCAACCTGCAGGAACTGCAGGACAGCAGCTTCCCCTTGCAGGCCACTGCCCCCGTCGCGGTCCCGGCCAACGACATCGATGCTGCTGCGATCAAGGCCGAGGCGGAGGCCGGTCAGGTCACCGGCAGCAAGCTGCAGCTGCGCATGAATCTGCAACCAAACAACTGGCCGATGTATTCCAGCGGCTACCTGTTCTACAAGCAGCTTTACTACTTCAAGCTGCGCGCCAGTGCCGCGCAGGAACGGATCTCCCAGGATGCATTCGACGCGCTTGCAGACCGCGCGGCGCAGACCCTGATCCCGGCACTGCGGGTGGCCAACATCGGAGACTGCGCCAATGCAACAATCGAACTCTCACCGGATGCATCGCCGGAAGCCCTCACTGTATCGATGGTCCAACAAATTACCGAGGCGATGAGTCGCAGCTGCCATCCAACGGCCGACAAAGCAGACCTGCCCCAGGCTGGCTCCGACAGCGAAGTGATCCAGATCAGCTACACCGCCGACGAATGGAAGTCGCAGTGACACGCCTGCCGCGCGATACTGTGTCTTCTGTATTGCCTGATTGCTGGAACCTGCCATGACCAAGGGCCCTGTCCGCCTTGATGTAGCTGTCAGCTACGCCCTGCCCCGCGCCGGCCTGCCGGCCGCGGTGAGCTTCCGCCGCTGGGTGGCTGCCGCCCTCAAGGGGCGCATCCGTGAAGCCGACCTGGCCATCCGCCTGGTCGACGCCAAGGAAGGCCAATCCCTGAACCGCCACTACCGTGGCAAGGATTACGCCACCAATGTGCTCAGCTTCCCAGCCGACATCCCGGAAGGCCTGCCCAAGGGCGTGAAGTTTCCACTGCTCGGCGACCTGGTGATCTGCGCACCGGTGGTAGCACGCGAAGCCGGCGAGCAGGACAAGGTGCTGAACGCCCATTACGCCCATCTCACCGTGCATGGCGTGCTGCACCTGCTGGGCTGGGACCACGAAGACGACAAGGAAGCCGAGGCCATGGAGCAGCTTGAGCGCGAAATCCTGGCCGAGCTGGGCATCGGCGACCCCTACGCTGGCGAGCGCTGAGCCAACTGTCGTGCCGAGCCATGCTCGGCAAGCGCGCTGCCGTAGGAATCGGCGTAGCAGGCTGCAGGTGGCGAACGCGATAACGGTTGCTGATCGCAGTTATCCATGGCGCTGATCAATCCCTGGCCTCGCAGCTCACACCGCTCCAACCCGCACACCACGCCGGCACGATATCGCTATCATCCCCTGCAGAACTTCTGCTGATCGAAAGCCGTGCGCCCAATCCGTCTGCTGCCACTTGTGCTCTTCGCCGCCGGGGCGGCCCACGCCCAGACCGCCATCGACCTGCCGGCCCTGATCGAATGCCGCCAGGGCGTCAGCGACTTCGCAGCGCTGGCGCCGGTGGTCAACGATCCCTTGAAGGCCGTCGCACTGGGCTGGCGGCCGCTGCCGCAGGGCAACCTGTTCATGGCCGAGTACCAGCTGAACACGCCGATCACGGTATTCGGCCATCGCTCGGACCACGTCGCCATGGCTGGTGGCACCATCATTGCCATCCTCGACTTGCCCGACCCCCGCCCATTGGCCAAGCAACTGGACCTGGAAGTCGGCTACGACGCCGACGACAAGTTCATGGCCGGCCGCGAGCTTGTCAGCCGCGATGTCAACGATGCCAAGACCGGTGAAGCGCTGATCGAGTCGGTGGTCCTGGGCGTATCCAACGTCAAATCCCATCCTGGCAAGACCCTTGCCGGCTGTACCTACAGCCTGGACCAGCCTGCCGAGGGCGAGGCGCCAGCCCCCCCGACCGCCCCCTCCGAGCCGGCTACCACCACGCCCAGCATCCAGACCCCGCCAGCGGCCGGGGTTTGAACAGGGCACGGCAAACATCCTGCTAGACTTGCCGGAACGCCCGGCGTGCCGGGTGCAGTCAAACCAAGAGATGTCTGAAGACGACAGTAGTACCTCGCCGGAAAACGGCGAGAAGAAACGTAGCTGGCTGGAGCGCCTGGGTTCGGCGTTCTCCAGCGAACCCCACACCCGCGACGAGCTGGTCACCATCCTGCAGACCGCACAGCAGGACGGCCTGATCGCCGCCGACACCCTGCGGATGATGGAAGGCGCCATTTCGGTGGCCGAGCTGACCGTCGGCGACGTGATGATCCCGCGCTCGCACATGGTGTCGCTGCCGGTGGATTGCCCCTTCATCGAATTGATGAAGCAGGTGGTCGAGTCGGGCCATTCCCGCTTCCCGGTACACGGTGAGAACAAGGACGACATCCTTGGCATCCTGCTGGCCAAGGATCTGCTGCGCGGCGTGGTCGCCGACAACAGCCATGCCAGCGTGCGCGAGCTGCTGCGGCCGGCGGTGCTGATCCCGGAATCGAAGAAGCTCAATGTGCTGCTCAAGGAGTTCCGGCTCTCGCGCAACCACATGGCGATCGTGGTCGACGAGTACGGCGGCGTCGCCGGCCTGGTCACCATCGAAGACGTGCTGGAGCAGATCGTCGGCCAGATCGACGACGAGCATGACGAGACCGAGGACCACACCTCGCAGATCGCCATCCTCGCCGATGGCCGCTATGTGGTGGATGCCTTGACCACCATCGGTGACTTCAACGAGCGCTTTGGCGCTGAATTCTCCGATGATGACTACGACACCATCGGCGGGCTGATCACCGAGGCGGTTGGCCATCTGCCGGAAATCGGCGACGAGCTGACCCTGGAGCGCTTCGTGTTCCGTGTGGCCAAGGCCGATGCCCGTCGCGTACAGGCCTTCCACGTCACCATCCTGCCGCCTGAAGACCAGGACGAAGATTGATCACCCTGCGCCTGCCGCGGCTGCTGTCCGCGTTTGCGATGTTGTTCCTGCTGCTGGCCGCGATGGCCAGCAGCGCACAAACCGTCGCCAACCCAACCAGCGAATCCAGCACCCAACCGGCACCGCGTATCGGCGTCGTGACCATGCTGCCCGGCGAAGTGTTCTTCGAGCGCTTTGGCCACGATGCACTGGTTGTGCTGGACCCGGCCACTGGCCAGGCGACGTCTTACAATTTCGGTTACTTCGACCCCTCCGAGTCCGACTTCATCGGTAACTTCGTGCGCGGCCGGATGATGTATTACCTGGTGGCACTGCCACTGGACGAAGACCTGGCGCAATACCGCGATGTCGGTCGTGGCGCCAGCATCCAATGGCTCGACCTGCCGCCCGCGCAAGCCAGCGCGCTGGCCGCCGCCTTGGCCGAGCGGGCCAAGCCCGAGAACGCGCGTTACCGCTACGACTACTTCACCGCCAACTGCGCCACCATGGTGCGCGACAGCCTGGACCAGGCCATGGGCGGCGCCCTGCAATCGCAGCTGGCCGGCCGCTCGCGCGGCAACACCTATCGCAGTGAATCGGTGCGTCTGGCCTCGCCCTCGCCTTGGATGTGGCTGGGTTTCGACCTGGGCCTTGGCCCCAATGCGGACCAGCCGCTGTCGCGCTGGCAGGAAGCCTTCGTGCCCATGCGCCTGGCCGACAGTCTGCGCGAGGCACGCAACAGTGAAGGCCGGCCGCTGGTACAAGCGGAGCAGCAGTTGTTGCCGCAGCGCCTCGCGGCCGAGCCCAAGGAACAACAACGCGCCTGGTGGCCGTGGCTGCTGATCGGGCTGGCGGTCGCCGCGGCGTTGTTTGCCGGCCGCCGCAAACCACGCGCAGTAGGCGCTTTTGCGCTGCTGTTCTGGCTGTTCTGCGGCATTGCCGGGGCACTGTTGACCTTCCTGTGGGGGTTCAGCGAGCACTACGCAGCCTGGGCCAACCGCAACCTGCTGCTGCTCAATCCACTGGCGCTGCTGCTGATCCCCGGCGCATACAGCCTGTTGCGCGGGCGCCAACCAGGCGCCTGGTTCCGGGTCCTGCTGTGGGTGGTGAGCGGTATCGCCGTGCTGGCCCTGCCCCTGCATTGGCTGTCGCTGCAGGCCCAATTCAACATGCAGTGGATCGTGTTGCTGTTACCCATCCACGTGGCGTTGGCGCTGATCCTCGCGCGGCGCAGCTTGGCGCAACCGGCCAGCTGAGGCACGATGCCGGGATGACAACCGGCATTACACCTTCTCCCGTCCAGGCCAATCCGGCCTGCGTGATCAATTGCACCTGGTACGGCGCCGACGGCAGCCAGCGTGCGCTGGATCTGGACAGCATCAGCGACGTACTGGCCGATGACAACGCGGGCTTCGTCTGGGTTGGCCTGTACGAGCCCAGCGACGCGGTCCTGGACAAGGTGCAGGAAGAATTCGACCTGCACCCCCTGGCCATCGAAGACACGCGCAAGGCGCACCAGCGGCCCAAGATCGAGACCTACGGCAACTCGCTGTTCGTGGTGGTGCACACCGCGCAGGTGGTGGACGAGCGCATCCGCTACGGCGAAACCCATGCCTTCCTCGGCCCGCGCTTCCTGGTGACGGTGCGCCATGGCGCCTCGCTGTCGTATGCACCGGTGCGGGCGCGGCTGGAGCGCGAACCCGAACTGCTGGCCATGGGGCCCTCGTTTTGCCTGTACTCGGTGCTCGACGCGGTGGTGGACAATTACTCGCCGATCACCGACAGCTTCCGCGACACCCTGGACCTGCTGGAAAAGGACATCTTTGCCGACAGCTACAAGCGGCGCACGGTGATTCGCCTGTACGAGCTCAAGCGCGAGCTCAACAAGATGCGGCTGGCAGTCGCGCCGCTGCAGGACGCGATGGCGCAGCTGCAACGCAACCAAGGCCAGTTGATCAACGAGGAAGTCCGGCTGTACCTGCGCGATGTGCAGGACCACGCCGCGCGGGTCAACGACGCCATCGACACCCTGCGCGAAATGCTGGGCACAGCCTTGAGCGTGAACCTGTCGCTGGTAACCCTGGCGCAGGGCGAAACGGTCAAACAGCTGGGCGCCTGGGCGGCGCTGTTGGCGGCGCCAACCCTGGTCACCAGTTGGTATGGCATGAACTTCGCGCACATGCCGGAACTTGCCGGGCGCTACGCTTACCCGCTGCTGATGGTAGGCGTCGGTGCGATCTGCGTGGTGTTGTACAAGTTGTTCAAGCGTTCCGGCTGGCTGTAACCGGCCAACCCACCTCACGAGGCAAACCATGCACGACCCGCACTCCAACCCATCGCGCCGCCGTTTCCTGCGCAGCACCCTGATTGCCGGCGCCGCCTCGCTGCCGGTGTCGCAGCTGGCCATCGCGCAAGCCGCAGACAAGGCCGATGCAGCACTGCCCGCGTCCATGCGCGCACTGACATCGGTGGCCGCGCAGGTGGTGCCAATCGGCAACGATGAGCGCATCGCACGCGTAGCCAAGGCACAGCGGCTGATGGCCGAACATGGCATCGATGCCGTGTTCATCGGTGCCGGCAGTTCGCTGACCTATTTCACCGGCATGCATTGGTGGGACAGCGAGCGCCTGACTGGCGTGATCCTGCCACGCAAGGGCGAACCGGTTTACGTCACGCCTGAATTCGAGCGGGTGCGCACGCTGGAGCAGATCAAGCTCGGCAACGATGTGCGCGGCTGGCAGGAAGACGAAGATCCCTACGCCCTGGTCGCCAAGGTGCTGCGTGACATGGGCCATGCCACCGGCACCCTCGGCATGGAGGAAGCTGTGCCCTACTTCCGCGCCAAGGGCATTGCCGACGCACTGCCACAGGCCAAGGTGGTACCAGCCTGGCCGGTGGTCTCCGGCTGCCGCCGGGTCAAGAGCGCGGCCGAACTGGCGTTGATGAAGCTGGCCAACGAGACCACCCTGTCCGTGTACGAGGCGGTGTGGAAAGCACTGAAGCCGGGCATGACCGAACAGGACATCAGCGGCCTGCTGGCGATGGCCTATGCGCGTACCGGCTTGAAGGGCGACGCCAGCGTCAACGTCGGCAAGTACACCGCTTCTCCGCATGGCTCGGACCAGCCGCAGCACCTCGTTGAAGGCACGCCCATCATTTTCGACGGCGGCTGCCGCGCCGGTGGCTACACCAGCGACATCACCCGCACCGTGGTGCTGGGCCAACCCAACGACGAAATCCGCAAGGTCTTCGACATTGTGTTGCAGGCACAGACCGCCGCATTGAAGGCCGCACGTCCCGGCGTTGCCATGGGCGATGTGGATGCCGCCGCGCGCAAGGTGATCAGCGATGCCGGCTACGGACCCGACTACCGATATTTCAGCCACCGGCTGGGCCATGGCATCGGCATCGACATGCACGAATGGGATTACCTGGTGCGCGGCAACCAGCACCTGCTGGAACCCGGCATGACCTTCAGCGACGAACCCGGCATTTATATCCCGGACCGTTTCGGCGTGCGCCTGGAGGACATCCTCTATGTCACCGAAGACGGCGCAGCCCTCATGACACCGCAGAGCCGCTCGATCGACCAACCCTTCGGCTGACCACCCGCAGCAGCGGCGCAAGCCGCAACGCCAGTACCGCGTCAGTAGCGATACGCATTGAAGCCTAGCCTCCCCTTCGTCGCGCGAAAGGGAGGAAGCAAGGTCAAACGATGACATTCACCGGCGAGCTGTTCGCACAGGGAGGGACAGGGCCAGCTGCACTTGCGGGCTGATTGCAGCCCCGTCCCGGGGTGTGTGCGGCTTGCGCCGCCCGTGACGGTGTGGCGTCAGGCTACGTAGACGGTCTTGATGTTCATGAATTCATGGATACCGTGGTCGGCCAGTTCGCGTCCGAAGCCCGAGCGCTTGCTGCCGCCAAACGGCAGCCGGGCATCACTCTTCACCACGGAATTGACGAAGGCAGCACCGCACTCCAGTTGCAGGGCCACCTTCTCTCCGCGAGCGGCATCTGCGGTCCACACGCTGCCGCCCAGCCCGAAGCTGGTGTCATTGGCCACGCGCACGGCCTCGGCTTCATCCTTGACCCGGATGACCGCCGCCACAGGACCGAACAGCTCCTGCGCATAGGCCGGCATGCCCGGGCCCACATTGTCCAGGATGGTTGCCGCGTAGCCGGCGTGGCTGGCCGCGACAGGCTCGCCACCCAGCAACACCGTTGCGCCCTTGTTGACGCTTTCCAACACTTGCTTGTGCAGCTCATCACGCAGGTCGGCACGCGCCATGGGGGCAAGCGAGGTCGCATCGTCGTTGGGATCGCCATAGACGCGCGCCTTGGTTGCGGCCACGAACTGCTGCACGAACGCATCGGCAATCGATTCGACCAGGATGAAACGCTTGGCGGCGATGCAGGTCTGGCCGGCGTTGTCGAAACGCGACTTCACCGCGGCGGCAACTGCCAGTTCAAGATCGGCATCATCCAGTACCACGAAGGCATCGCTGCCCCCCAGCTCCATCACGCACTTCTTCAACTGGTCTCCCGCATTGGAGGCAATCGAGCGCCCTGCCCGTTCACTGCCCGTCAGCGTGACCGCCTTGATCCGGCGGTCGCGCAGCACTTCGGCCGCCTGTTCGTTGTCGATATGCAGCACGTCGAATACGCCTTCGGGAATGCCCGCAGCGGCAACCGCCTCATGCAACAGGTCCGCACAACCCGGCACGTTGCTGGCGTGCTTGAGCAAGGCGACATTGCCTGCCATCAGGCCAGGGGCGAGAAAGCGGATCACCTGCCAGATCGGGAAATTCCATGGCATCACCGCCATCACGCAACCGATGGGCTGGTAGGTGACGTAACTGTTCTGTGCCTCGGTGGGGATCGGCTGTGGCTTGAGATAGTCGGCCGCATGGTCGGCGTAGTACTCGCACGCTGCTGCGCTCTTTTCAATCTCGGCCAGGGCCTCGCGGCGCAGCTTGCCCATCTCGGCCGTCATCGTGGCCTGGATATCGTCCTTGCGCGCGCGGAAACCGGCCGCAAGCTTGCGCAGGTAGTCGCCGCGCTGCGCCAGTGACAACGCAGCCCATTGGGGGAACGCCGATTCGGCAGCGGCCAAGCGCTGTTCGATGGCAGCACTGCTCATCAGCTCGACCGTGCGCACAGCCTGGCCGTTGAAGGGATTGATGGTCTTGTACGACGCCATGGGGTCACCTGCATTCAACGAATGCAGGAATGGTAGCCCCGCGAGTGTTGCGGACAGGTAAATCCGGCCGAAGCCTGTAGTGCCGAGCCATGCTCGGCAGGGGCTCTACCGGTAAAACCCCTTTGCCGAGCATGGCTCGGCACTACAGGTGAGGCCTTGCGAGCATGGCTCGGCGCTACCGGTCAGGTCAGCCGTTTTCCTGCAGCGCCAGCTGCATGTCGCGCTGGCGCCGCTTCTCGGCGCGCGCCGATATCCACCAGCCGATCACCGCGACGGTGGAGACCGCCAGCACCATCAGCGTGGCCAGGGCGTTGATCTTCGGGCTTACGCCCATGCGTACCGAAGCGAAGATCTTCATCGGCAACGTGGTCGAGCTGGGGCCTGCCACGAAGCTGGCAATCACCACGTCGTCCAGCGACAAGGTGAAGGCCAACAGCCAACCAGACAGCAAGGCCGGGGCGATGATCGGCAGCGTGATCAGGAAGAACACCTTCAGCCGGTTGGCACCCAGGTCCATGGCCGCCTCTTCCAGCGAGCGGTCCAGCTCCTGCAGGCGCGACGACACCACCACCGTCACGAACGAAATGGTGAAGGTCACGTGGGCGATCCAGATCGCCACCACGCCTTTGGACGGCAGGCCGAACAGGCCACCCATCGACACCAGCATCAGCAGGATCGACAGGCCGATGATCACTTCCGGCATCACCAACGGCGCAGTTACCAACGCTCCGAAAATGGTCTTGCTGGGGAAACGCTTGAAACGCGTCATCGCCATCGCGGCCATGGTGCCAATGACCATGGCCGCAGTCGCGGTCCAGAACGCGATCTTGATGCTGATCCAGGCGGCCTCCAGCAGTTGGCGGTCGCGGAACAACTCGCCATACCACTGCGTGGAGAACCCCGCCCATACCGTCGCCAGGCGCGAGGAATTGAACGAATACACCATCAGCAACAGGATCGGCAGGTACAGGAACGCGAAGCCAAGCAGCAGCACGCTCCAGCCCAACCACGAACTACGCCGGGCCATGCTCATGCCAGCTTCCCTTCCAGCTCACGCTGCTGGGACCGGTTGAAGATGATGATGGGGATCAGCAGCAGGATCAGCATGACGATGGCCACCGCCGAAGCCAGCGGCCAGTCGCGGTTGTTGAAGAATTCGCCCCACAGCACGCGGCCAATCATCAGCGTGTCCGGGCCACCCAGCATTTCCGGGATCACGAACTCACCCACCGCCGGGATCATCACCAGCATGCAGCCGGCGATGATGCCGCTGCGCGACAACGGCAAGGTGATGCGCAGGAAGGCCTGCCAAGGTTTGGCGCCCAGGTCGTAGGCAGCCTCCAGCAGGCGGTTGTCCAGCTTCACCAGGTTGGCGTAAAGCGGCAGCACCATGAATGGCAGGTAGCAGTAGACGATGCCGATGTAGGCCGCGACCGGGGTGTAGAGCAGGCGCAGCGGCTCGTCGATCAAGCCAATGCTCATCAGGGTGCGGTTGAGCAGGCCGTTGCTGTCGAGGATGCCGATCCAGGCGTAGACGCGGATCAGGAACGAGGTCCACGACGGCAGCACCACCAGCATCATCGCGATGTTGCGTGCCGACGGCGACATGCGCGAGATCACATAGGCCATCGGGTAGCCGATCAGCAAGGTCAACAGTGTGGAGATCACTGCGATCTTGATCGAGCTCAGGTAGGCCACCGCATATTGGCTGTCGGTGACCAGGGCGGTGTAATTGCCCAGGTTGAGGTTGACCGTGAACGCATTGTCCACGTACGAGACGATGGAGGTGTACGGCGGCATCGCCACCGCCATCTTCGCGAACGAGATCTTCAGCACGATCAGGAACGGGATGGCGAAGAACAACAGCAGCCACACGTAGGGCACGCCGATCACGCCGGCACGGATGTCCGGCAGCCAACGCCGCCAAGCACGCAGGTTCGGCCCGGTCGCGTTCATGAGGTCAGCACCACGCCGTCGTTGTCGTCCCAGGACACCCAGACTTCGTCATTCCAGGTAATGCCGTCACTGTCCCAGCGCTTCATGTTGGCGAAGTTGGACAGGATCTTGGCACCACTGGGCAGGCGCACGTGGTAGACCGAATGGCTGCCGAAGTAGGCGATATCCTCGACCACGCCGAACGCCTTGTTGGTTTCGCCCTCGGGCTCATCCTTGGCGATGTGGACCTTTTCCGGACGCAGCGCGAACGCCACCGGCTGGCCTTCATAGCCGGTGATGCCGTGGCCGACATAGATCGGCGCCGGGAAATCGGCGGTGCGCACGGTGACGTACTCCGGCAGATCTTCGTCGATCACACCCTCAAACAAGTTGACCGAACCAATGAAGCTGGCGACGAAACGGTTGGCCGGCTGCTCATAGATGTCGTCGGGCTTGCCGATCTGCTGGATCCAGCCCTGGTCCATCACCGCGATACGGGTGGCCATGGTCATGGCTTCTTCCTGGTCGTGGGTGACCATCACGCAGGTCACGCCCAGCTGCTCGATGATGTTGACCAGCTCCAGCTGCATCTTCGAGCGCAGCTTCTTGTCCAGTGCGCCCATCGGCTCATCCAGCAACAGCAGCTTGGGGCTCTTGGCCAGCGAACGCGCCAGCGCCACGCGCTGTTGCTGGCCGCCGGACAGCTGGTGTGGCTTGCGCTTGCCCAGCTTCTCCAACTGCACCAGCTCCAGCATCTCGCCAACACGGCGGGTGATGGCGTCCTTGGCCATGCCATCCTGCTTGAGGCCGAAGGCGATGTTCTGTTCCACCGTCATATGCGGGAACAGCGCATAGGACTGGAACATCATGTTGATCGGCCGCTCATACGGCGGCAGCGCGGTGATCGGCTGGCCGTCGAGCAGGATGCTGCCCTTGGTCGGGGTTTCGAAGCCGGCCAGGCAGCGCAGCAGGGTCGACTTGCCACTGCCCGAACCACCCAGCAGGGCGAAGATCTCACCCTTGCGCACATCCAGGTTGACGTCATCGACGGCGACGAAGCCATCGAATTCCTTGCGCAGATCGCGAATGGACAGATAGCCGGGCTCGCTGGTCAAAGCGATGGGGTCCGGCTTGGCGTCAACGGGCATGTAGGGCTCCGGGAACAGGGGGTTGGAAAACCGGCGTAGTGTAGCCCCCGCGCCGCTTGGGGACACCGCCGATTTTGGCGCCTGGGGCGGGATGTGGCCTTCACATTGGGCCGGGCCGGCATTTCGGGATGGTTGTGCCTGATCCAGGAGCTCCCCCCTCTCCCCAACCCCTCTCCCGCGAGGGGAGAGGGGCCAGGCGCTGCAGATTGAAGCAACCTCACGAACTGCAGCGCTTCAAAGCCCCTCTCCCCTCGCGGGAGAGGGGTTGGGGAGAGGGGAAGCTTTCCGCAACAAAAAAAACCCGCCGTCTCCGGCGGGTTTTCAGCTCACTGACCCGTCAACTCAATGCCAACCGATCAAGGCAAAGAACTTCAGGATCAGGTAAGCACAACCACCTGCCGCCGGAATCGTCAGGATCCAGGCCCAGATGATGCGTTCGATCACGCCCAGACGCAGCGACTTGGGGTTCTTGGCAAAGCCAACGCCCATGATCGCGGTCGAGATGCTGTGCGTGGTGGAGACCGGCATGCCGAAGTGGGCAGCCAGGGTCAGGATGGTGGCCGAACTGGTCTCCGCGGCAAAACCATGGATCGGGTGCAGCTTGACCATCTTGTGGCCCAGGGTCTTGATGATCTTCCAGCCGCCCGAAGCGGTACCGGCTGCCATCACCACCGCACAGGTCAGCACGATCCACATGGCGATGCCGTCACCGGCATGGGCGTTCGGGTGCATGAAGGCCAGCCAGGAAGGCAGGTCGTTCAATGCGCCAGAGGCCTCCGCGCCGATCAGGGTCATGGCAATGATGCCCATGGTCTTCTGCGCGTCGTTGTGGCCGTGGGCAAACCCCATGTAGGCCGCCGAGACGATCTGCGCCTTGCCGAAGAAGGCGTTGACCCAACGCGGCCGGGCCATGCGCCCCAGCACGCCGCCAACGCGGGCCATGCCGGCGATGATCGCCCACAACAGGCACATCACCACGATACCGAGCAGGAAGCCGGCAATCGGCGAGGTGATCATGGGCACGAATACCTTCCACAACAGGCCCTTGTTCTGCGCCCAGTTGCCAACGTTCTGCGACCAGATCAGCGCATCCCAATTGTTATGCGCCGCAGCCAGGCCGGCACCACACAGGCCGCCGATCAGGGCGTGCGAGGACGAGGACGGCAGGCCTTTCCACCAGGTGATCAGGTTCCAGACGATGCCGCCGAGCAGCGCACACAGGATCACCTGCGGCGTTACGTCGACCACATTGGTGTTGAGCAGGCCGTTGGCGATGGTCAGCGCGACCGCGGTACCGGTCAATGCGCCAATCAGGTTCATGCCCGCGGCCAGCATCACTGCCCAGCCGGGTGACAGCACCTTGGTTGCCACCACGGTGGCGATTGAGTTGGCGGTGTCGTGGAAGCCGTTGATGAACTCGAAAACGAGTGCGGCCAGGATCACCACCAGGACGAGGGTGAGCATCGAGCGTCCCCGTCAGCTGTTCTTGAGCACGATCTGGTAGACCACCACGCCGGCTTCGCGGCAACGGTCGATGGCCTTTTCCAGGATCTCGAAGAATTCCTTGAGCAGGAACATCTGCAGGTTGTCCAGGCGACCGGAATAGATGTCGCGGTACAGCTCCAGCATCAGGCGGTCGGCCTCGTTTTCCAGCGCGCGCAGCTTTTCATTGAGCGCGGTCATGCGGTCCAGGTTCATGTGGCGCAGGTCGTTGACCATTTCCACCACCACACCTGCGGCCTGCTCCAGCATTGCTGCGCGCGGGGCAAAATCGATCTGGTCCAGATGCTGCACGGCCAACGAATAGCGGTCGGCAAACTTCTCGATCTGCTTGGGGATCTTGTACAGCGCCGAACCCAGCGCTTCGATGTCCTCGCGCTCGATCGGGGTCATGAAACTGTCAACCAGCGCCTGGCTGATCTTGTCCGAGGCCGCGCGTTCGCGCAGGCGGGCGAGCTTGAACGCATCCAGCGCCGGCTGACGATCGGCCTCGCGCATCATCCCGTGCAGTGCCTTGGCACTGTCATAGGCGGCCTGCGCGGCCTCGTCGAGGTAGGTATAGAACTGCTTGCCGGAGCCAAAGATGGTCTGCAACGAAAACATGGGGAGCCTATTCGCCGTCGCGGGAGGGACGGCACCAAGGGGAATTATGACGGCTATATGGCATTCAGGGTATTCCCGGCGCGTTCTCTGAACGAGAAGTGTGAACGTCTCGTTGCCGTCCCCGTACCCGAGTTTGCTAAGATTGCCCGGCGCCTGCATGGCGCACCCTATGGACGACGACCCTTATCCCCCGCCGCAGCGCCGGACCCCGCCCCTGAGCGACCGCCGCCTCCGCAAGCACCCGCCCTCCCCGCCACCAACCCGGGGAGAGACCCGTGTTTGAATTTTTCATCGTATTGGCCCTGATCCTGGTCAACGGCTTCTTTGCCATGTCCGAAATGTCGGTCATGACCTCGCGCAAGAGCCGCCTGAAGCAGCTTGCCGGCACCAGCAAACGCGCTGCACGCGCCCTGGCCCTGTCCGAGAAGCCCGAAAACTTCCTGTCCACGGTGCAGATCGGCATCACCCTGATCGGCATCCTGACCGGCGTTTACGGCGGCGACGCCATCGGCGGCGCCATTGCACAGAAGCTGCAGTCCCTGTTCCCGGCGCTGTCGGCCAATTTCTCCCTGTTCGGCGCTACCCAGCCTTATTCGGAGTTCCTGGGCAAGACCCTGGCGGTGGCGCTGATCACCTACCTGACGCTGATCTTCGGCGAACTGGTCCCCAAGCGCGTCGCCCTGACCCGCTCGGAGGACATCGCCGGCATCGTCGCCGTGCCCATGAGCTGGCTGGCCCGTATTGCCGCCCCCGGCGTGTGGCTGCTGTCGCGCTCCACCCAACTGGTACTGCGCCTGCTCGGCCTGGGCAAGACCGAGTCGGCCTCGGTCAGTGAAGAGGAAATCCGCATGCTGGTGGCCGAAAGCCACGAGCAGGGCGTGATCGACAGCCACGAGCGCGACATGATGAACCGCGTCATGCGCCTGGGCGATCGCACCGCCGACAGCCTGATGACCCCGCGCAACCGGATCGCCTGGCTGGACACCACCAACGACCCGGAAAAGAACCTGCAGGCCATGCGCGACCATGCGTTCTCGCGCTACCCGGTCTACCGCGGCAACGACCAGGACATCGCCGGCATCCTCGAAGTGAAGAGCCTGGTCACCCGCATCAGCAGCGGCAGCCACAACCTGTTCGAGAACCTGCGCGAAACCCTGTACGTGTCCGAATCCACCCATGCCATGAAGCTGCTGGAGATCTTCCGCGAAGAACACCAGTCGATGGCACTGGTGGTGGACGAGTACGGCGAGATCCAGGGCCTGGTGACCATTTCCGACCTGATGGGGGCCGTGGTCGGCCGCCTGCAGGCCACCGAGAACACCGACGACGACGCCCTGGTGGTGACCCGCGCCGATGGCTCGCTGCTTGTCGACGGCTCGCTGCCGGTGGACGACCTGCAGGAGCTGATGAATGGCGCCGAGCTACCGGACGCCGAGGAAGGCGACTACTACACGCTGGCCGGCATGTGCATGCACTACTTCGGCCGCATCCCGCACGCGGGTGAATACTTCGACTGGGCAGGCTGGCGCATCGAGATCGTCGACCTGGACGGCGCACGCATCGACAAGCTGCTGCTGCGCCAGCTGCCGGAAGAAGACGCAGATGACACCACCGGTTGAGGCTGACAACCCGGCGGCGCCCGGCAATGGCTACCGCAACGAGGGCATCCGCACCCTGCTGGCGATGTTCGAGCACGGCGATCCGGACGAACACCTGACCCTCGGGCAGATACTCAAAGGGCTGGAGCAGAGCGCGTTCGGGGTTTTCCTGTTCATCGCCATCCTGCCCTCCTTCATCCCGATCCCCGGCATTGGCGGTGCCGTCAGCGGTCCGCTGGTGTTCCTGATCGGCGTGCAACTGCTGTGCGGCATGACCCGCCCGTGGCTGCCCGGCTTCATCGCCCGGCGCGGCCCCAAGCGCAGCACCATGCACAAGTTCCTGGGCAAGATCAGCCGCCCCTTGCAGCGTTTGGACCGGATGTTGAAACCGCGTTTGCCCGCGCTGATCGACCCCTTGCCGGCGCGCATGCTGACCGGGCTGTTGTTGCTGATGGTTGCCGTGCTGCTGTCGCTGCCGATCCCCTTCACCAACTATCTGTTCGGCTTCCAGCTGCTGCTGTTCTCGTTGGCCCTGATCGAACGCGATGGTGCGCTGATGCTGTTCAACTGGATCGCGGCGATTGCCGCCGGCCTGTTCTTCGGGGTGGGCTCGGGCCAGCTGATCAGCGAGAGCATTGCCATGTTCGAGCGCATGACCGGCTGACGGCTGGCGACCCAAGGCAGTGCCGAGCCGTGCTCGGCAAGGGGTCTTACCCGCAGAACCCCCTCCCCTTCGCCATGCGAAGGGGAAGGAAAAATGGCTTACACCGCTTCCACGCGCTGCCAGGCCTGCATCGCCAGCTCAAACGAACGCAGGCGTGCTGCCGGGTCGTGGATATTGGCGGCCAGCATCATCTCGTCGGGCCGGTGCCGTTCGGCAAAGGCCTTCAATCCCTCGCCCACCTGCGCCATATCGCCGAGCACCGTGCAGGCCAGGGCACGCTCGACGCCCGCCTTTTCATGCGGCTCCCAAAACGCTTCGATGTCATCCACCGGTGCCGGAATACGCCCGGGGCGGCCACGGCGCAGGTTGACGAAGGCCTGTTGCTGGCTGGTAAACAAATACCGCGACTGCGCTTCCGAATCACTGGCCACCACGTTCAAGGCCAGGATCGCGTAGGGCTGCTGCAATCGTGCCGAAGCGCGGAAGTCGCGCCGGTACAAGGCCAAGGCCTCATCCATTGCGTCAGGAGCGAAATGCGAGGCAAACGCGAACGGCAGACCCATCGCCGCCGACAGCCTTGCACTGAACAGACTGGAGCCCAGCAGCCACACCGGCACGTCGATACCACCGCCTGGCACGGCCTGTACCGCCTGGCCCGGCTGCACCGGCTCGAAGTAATGCAGCAGCTCGCTCACGTCCTGTGGAAACTGGTCGGCACTGTCGAAGTAGCGACGCAGCGCGCGTGCGGTCGCATGGTCGGTGCCCGGCGCACGCCCCAGGCCCAGGTCGATACGCCCAGGGTAAAGCGAAGCCAGGGTGCCGAACTGCTCGGCCACCTGCAGCGGCGAATGGTTGGGCAGCATCACCCCGCCCGAACCCACGCGTATCCGCGAGGTGCCACCGGCGACATGACCGATCAGTACCGAGGTCGCCGCACTGGCAATGCCCGGCATGTTGTGGTGTTCGGCCAGCCAGTAGCGGTGATAGCCCCAGCGGTCGGCGTGCTGGGCCAACTGCAACATGTTGGCGAAGGCCTGCTGTGGCGTGGAGCCCTCACATACCGGGGCCAGGTCAAGAATGGAAAGGGGGATCATTGGGCGGTTTCCAGAGGCGATGCAGACGACATGGGGCTGCCTTGGGCATTCTCCATGCAATCAGCCGGAACAGTGCCGGGACACTGTTTCCCAGTCGGGCCGCCGCCGCTGACCGCGCTCAGGCCTGCGCTTCGTCCTGGCGATCCACCAGCGGCTGCAATTGCGCATCCAGGGCAACGCGCTCGTCGAACACGAAGCAGCGGCCGTCGTAGCCTTCGCCGCCAACTTCCTCGAAGTAACCCAGGATGCCGCCTTCCAGCTGCAACACGTTGTGCATGCCGTCGTTTTGCATCCACAGCGCGGCCTTCTCACAACGGATACCACCGGTGCAGAAGCTGACCACGGTGGCATCGGCCAGTGCGTCGCGATGCGGCTCCAATGCGGCCGGCAGATCGGTGAACTTGGCGATGGGCAGGGTCAAGGCACCGGCGAAGGTGCCGTGGGCGAACTCCTGCCAGTTGCGCGTATCCAGCATGACCACGCGCTTGCCATCGTCGTCGTGACCCTGGCGCAGCCAGCGCTGCACGGTGGCCGGCGCTACGCTGGGCGCACGCGGGTAATCCAAGGGCTGCCCGTCATCACGGCGGAAGCTGATGATCTCGGACTTCAGCTTGGCCTTGAGCCGGGCAAACGGCTGCATCTGGCTATAGCTGTACTTGATGCGCATGTCGGCAAAGCGTGCATCGGCCTTGAGCTGGCTGTAGAAGCTGTCGATGCAGTCGCGGCTGCCGGCCAGGAACAGGTTGATGCCCTCTTCGGCCACCAGGATGGTGCCGCGCAGCTCCAGCACCTGGGCGCGCTCAAGCAAAGTGGCAGTCAACGCTTCGGCATCGGCCAGCGGAACGAAAAGGTAGGCGGCGGTATTGACGATCATGCGCCTAGTTTAAACGACGCTCCATGGACCGTAGCGTAAGCCGTGAAACACCGCGAAACCTAGACCCCTCCCAGCCCTCCCCTCCGTCTTCGGCGCAAGGGGCGAACGACAAAAGGCAGGTGTAGTGCCGGGCGATGCTCGGCAGGGACCTGACCAGTGCCCTCACCCCCGCAACAGGAAGAACGGCAACAACACCAGGGCCGCCGCCGCCAGCATGCCCAGCAGCACCGCCACCACGAACAGCGGCCGCTGCCGCAGCATCGAGCTGAAGGTCTCCGCACTGCCATCGCGCAGCGCCGCCGCCCGCTCCTCGCGCACCCGCTGGCCACGCTCCGCCTGGTACGTCGCCATCAACGCCTTTGCCCGCGGCTGGTCGTCGTTGTCGCGCAGCCAGATGCCGCCACTGGAAATACCCCAGGGGCTGGGTTCGGTGCGGTACCAGGCGATGCCATTGCGGTCGAGCAGTTCGCCGACATCGTGGCTTTCGTCGTCGCCGACATTACGTAGATTGAGCAGCAGTTTGGCCATGGCGCAATGATACCCGGCGGCGATGCGCTACCCTGCACGCCCCTTTCAACGGAGCGCACCATGCGTCGTCTGTTCATCCCGCTGCTGCTGTCCCTGCTGGCCGCCGGTTGCACCCCGCCAGGCCCACCGCCGGGCGGCACCATTGCCAAGTTCGAGCAGATCGACACCCAGCCCGGCACCGGTGCCGAGGCCGTGCCCGGCACCAAGGTGAGCGTGCACTACACGGGTTGGATCTATGACGAACGCAGCGCCGACAAGCACGGCGAGAAGTTCGACAGCTCAGTGGATCGCGGCGAGCCGTTCAGCTTCAACCTGGGTGACAAGCAGGTCATCCGCGGCTGGGACGAAGGCGTTGCCGGCATGAAGGTCGGCGGCAAGCGCACCTTGATGATCCCTGCCGAATACGGCTACGGCAATCGCGGCGTCGGCCCGATCCCGGCCGGTTCTTCGCTGGTATTCGATGTTGAACTGCTCGATGTCAAAGCTCGCTGATAAAACCGTCGCCGTCATCGGTGGCGGCCCCGCCGGCCTGTTCGCGGCCGAGCGCCTGCGCGCAGCCGGGCTGGCGGTCAATCTGTACGAAGCCAAGGGTTCGCCCGGGCGCAAGTTCCTGATCGCCGGCAAGGGTGGGCTCAACCTGACCCACTCCGACCCACGGCCACTGTTCGACAGCCGTTACCGCGAACGCCAGGCCGAGGTCGCGAGTTGGCTGGACGGTTTCGATGCGCAAGCGCTGCGCCATTGGGCGCAGGGTCTGGGCGTGGAGACCTATGTGGGCAGTTCCGGGCGGGTGTTCCCGGTTGATCGCAAGGCCGCACCGCTGCTGCGCGGCTGGGTGCGCCGCCTGAAGGAACAGGGGGTGCGCCTGCACGTGCAGCACCGCTGGCTGGGCTGGAACCCCGACGGCAGCCTGCGCATGGCCACCGCCGATGGCGAAATCTCCGTGCGCGCCGATGCCACGGTGTTAGCAATCGGTGGCGGCAGTTGGCCGGAACTGGGCTCGGACGGCAGCTGGATCTCGGTATTGCAGGCGCGCGGCATCGATACCGCGCCACTGCAATCAGCCAACTGCGGGTTTGATATTGCCTGGACAGCGCATTTCAGCAGCCGCCACGCCGGTGCGCCGCTCAAGCCGGTGGTCGCACATTGGCGGGACCTGCACGGCCAGCCACAGTCCCTGCAGGGCGAATGCGTGGTCAGCGCCTACGGCATCGAGGGCAGCCTGATCTATGCCCTGGCCGCCGACCTGCGCGAGACCCTCAATCGCGACGGCGCCGTCACCCTCAGCCTGGACCTGGTGCCCGGCCGTGACGAAGCGCGTCTGCTGGCCGAGCTGTCCCGCTCACGCAAGGGCCGCAGCTTCGGCGAACACCTGCGCCGTGCCGCAGGCCTGGACGCGGTGAAGGCGGGCCTGCTGTTTGAAGTACTGGGCAAGGATGCCGGCAATGACCTGGCCGCCGTCGCCCACACCTTGAAACAGCTCCCGCTGCCCTTGCTGCGGCCCCGGCCCATGGCCGAAACCATCAGCACCGCCGGTGGCGTACGGCTGCAGGCGCTGGATGCGGGATTGATGCTGAAGGCACAGCCCGGGGTGTTCTGCGCGGGCGAGATGCTGGACTGGGAAGCGCCCACCGGCGGCTATCTGCTCACGGCCTGCTATGCCAGCGGCCTGCGCGCCGCCGAGGGCGTGGTGCGTTGGCTGCAGGGCAGCGAAAACTGATCGGGCGCGCGCAGCCTCATCATCACCCACAGGGCCGCACCATCGGCGGCCCTGCCAGGTTTGCCGGTTCAATCGCCGCGTTGACTGCGGCCCCGCCTGTGCATCTGCATGCAGGCCAATGCGATACCGCTGGGATGCGGGTAACGTGCCTCGCCATCAGCGCTGAAACCGGCGCGCAGATAGAACGACACTGCATTCAACGATGCCGACAAGCGCAGGTCCCGCTGTGGATCCGACAAGGCTTCCAGCCGCTCCAGCACTATCCTGCCTATCCCCTGCCCCGACTTGTCAGGGTCGACAAACAGCGCATCCACCTCGTTACCGGCCAGATCGATCACGCCATAGCCCAATAGCGCTCCCGCTGCATCCTCGGCCACCACGCAGCCCCCCGCCTCCACCAACGGCTGGAACTGCACCGGCACTGGTGACGCCGCCCAACGCGCGATCACGTCGGGCGGATAATGTGTAGAGCAGGTTTCTCGCACGCAACGCGTGCGCAGTGCCCACAGCGCCGGAATGTCCGCAACGGTGCCGGCGCGACACCGCATGGCTCAGCACATCTTGCTGGTGCGCAGCGCCGCTACGCGCGCCGGTGGCGTGAACGAATCACTGCGTGCCTCGGCCCAGTATTCACGGAACACGGTGTGCTCGGGGACCTTCTTCAACAGTTCACCCGGGGCCAGGTAGCGGTACAGGCTGGCCAGCGAGCGGATCTCCACCGGCGATACGCGGCGCAGGATGTGTTCCGGGCCCAGTTCCGAAGGATCATGCAAACCTGCTGCGCCCAGCAGGTCGCGCAGCGCGCGCATGGTGTTCTCGTGGTAATTGAACACGCGCTGGGCCTTGTCCACCGGCTCAAGATGACGCCAGCGGCTCGGGTCCTGCGTGGCGATGCCGGTCGGGCATTTGTCGTTGTGGCAGCTCAGCGACTGGATGCAGCCCAGCGCGAACATGTAGCCACGCCCGGCATTGCACCAGTCCGCACCCAAGGCGATGGTGCGGGCAATATCGAACGCGGTGGTGACCTTGCCGGCCGCACCCAGCCGGATGCGATCGCGCAGACCCAGGCCCACCAAGGTGTTGTGCACCAGGATCAGCGCCTCATTCATCGGCACGCCAACGTGGTCGATGAACTCCGCCGGCGCCGCGCCGGTACCGCCTTCGGCGCCATCGACCACGATGTAATCCGGCAGCAGCCCGGTTTCCTGCATGGCCTTGGCAATACCGAACCACTCCCAGGGATGACCGATGGCCAGTTTGAAGCCGACCGGCTTGCCACCCGACAACTCGCGCAATCGTGCGACGAACTGCAGCAGCTCAATCGGCGTGGAGAACGCCGAATGCTTGGACGGCGACACGCAGTCCACCCCCATCGGCACGCCCCGCGTGGCCGCGATTTCAGCGCTGACCTTGGCAGCCGGCAGCACGCCGCCATGACCCGGCTTGGCGCCCTGCGACAGCTTGATCTCGATCATCTTGACCTGATCGGTATTGGCGTTCTCGACGAAGCGCTCTTCGCTGAAACGGCCGTTCTCATCGCGGCAACCGAAATAGCCCGAACCGATCTCCCACACCAGGTCACCACCGTTTTCCCGGTGATAGGGCGAAATCGACCCTTCGCCGGTGTCATGGCAGAAACCGCCCAGCTTCGCACCCTTGTTCAAGGCGCGGATGGCATTGGCCGACAACGAGCCGAAACTCATCGCCGAAATATTGAAGACGCTGGCCGAATAGGGTTTCGCACATTCGGCGCCGATCACCACGCGGAAATCATGGTGGGCGATGGTGGTGGGGGCCAGCGAATGATTGATCCATTCGTAGTCCACCGCGTACGCGCTGCGCAGCGTGCCGAACGGAACAACATCCATCTCGTTGCGGGAACGCTGGTAGATCAGCTGGCGCTGCTGGCGCGAGAACGGTACGTCTTCCAGGTCGCTCTGCACGAAGTACTGGCGGATTTCCGGGCCGATCGACTCGAAGCCATAACGGAAGTGCGCAAGCACCGGATAGTTGCGGCGCAACACGCTGCGACGCTGCAGAACATCCCAGGTGCCCAGCAAGGCCATCAAGCCAAACAGCCCGACGCCCCAGTACCAGGCCGGCCAATGGGTAGCCAATGCCAGCGAAACTGGCAGCAGGATAAGCGCCAGCACATAAACCAGATAACGATGCATTACCGCCCTCGACCTACACGGATGAGGGATTCTACAACCGCCGGTAATTACTTGCCGGCACCGCCACTGGGCTGCAAGCAGCAATGCACTGTCCCGGGATCAGGCTGGTGCGGCCCTGCATGAGGCAACTGCCGCGTTCACTTCTGTGTGCGCTAACGCGCCACAGCGCGCATCTCCAGCAGCGCGATTGGTGCCCGGGGCGGGGGTCGAACCCGCATAGCCTTGCGGCTGAGGGATTTTAAGTCCCTTGCGTATACCAGTTTCGCCACCCGGGCATCCGCATAGCGTGCCTGATCACGCCGCAATTGTGAATTACGGCGTCCATCGGATCGGCAACCCCCGGCGCGGCGATGCGTTCAACCGATGGCGCGCGAATAGCGGGCAGGCTGCTGGGTTGCCTTCAGGTAGCGGTCGAAGCACATCGCGATCAGGCGCAGCAACGGCCTGCCTTGCCGGGTGGCGGCGACCACACCGTCACGATAGCTGGCCAGCCCATCCTGCTGCAGGCCCTGCAGTGATTGCAGCTCCTCGGCGAAATAGGTATCAAAATCCACCGCATGACGCTGTGCGAGCGCACGGCCATCTACCCGGCCATGGCACATCAGCTGCTGGATAAGTTCGGCGCGCAGCAGGTCGTCCGCATCCAGCTCCAGACCACGCCACACCGGCAGTTCCTCTGCTGCAATGCGCACCTCCCATTCCTTCAGGTCGCGCGGATTCTGGCTGTAGCTGTTGTCGATGCGGCTGATGGCACTGACCCCCAGCCCCAGCAGATCGCTGTCGGCATGGGTGGTGTAACCCATGAAATTGCGATGCAGGCTCCCGGCACGCTGCGCCTGCGACAGGTCTTCATCGGGCAGCGCGAAATGGTCCATGCCGATGTACTGGTAACCGGCGGCGGACAGGCGCTCCACCGCCAGCCCCAGCAGGGCCAGCTTCTGTTCCGGGTCGGGAAGATCGGCATCATGGATCTGCCGCTGTGCCTTGAACATATGCGGCAGGTGCGCATATCCGTAGATCGCCAATCGATCCGGGCGCACCGCCATCACCGTGTCCAGCGTGCGGCCGAAGCCGGCCAATGTCTGCCGCGGCAGCCCGTAGATCAGATCGACGTTGACCGAGCGCATGCCGTTGTCGCGACAGGCCTGGATGATCGCCATGGTCTCGTCCACGCCCTGCACGCGATTGATCGCCCGTTGCACCTCCGGGTCGAAATCCTGCACACCCAGACTGGCGCGATTGAAACCAAGCTCGGCCAACAGCCCGATATCGGCGACACTCACCGACCGCGGATCCAATTCGATCGAGAAGTCGCGTTCGGTCCGTTCACTGAAGTGGAACCGGCTTGCCAGGCCCTCGATCAGCCGCCGCAGCTGTTGTGGTTCCAGAAAATTGGGGGTGCCACCGCCCAGGTGCAGCTGGATCACCTCGCGACCCGCGTCGAACAAGGGGGCCACCCGTCCCGCCTCGACCAGCACCTGGTCCACGTAGCGCTCCCCCTTGCTGCGGTCGCGGCTGATCACCCGGTTGCAACCGCAATAGAAGCAGGGGCTGGTGCAGTACGGAACGTGTACATACAGCGACAAGGGCCGGCCAGCCGCATTGCTGCGGTCCACCGCGCTACGGAAGTCAGCCGGGCCATAGCCGTCGTGGAAGTGCGGCGCGGTGGGATAGGACGTGTAACGCGGCCCCGGCCGGTCGTGCCGGCGCAGCAGGTCAGCGTCGAAGGTCCAACCCAAGGGGTTCAGCAAAACGGGAGTCGTGTCCATGGGCGGTAGCTTGCCGCGGCCGCGCCCCACGCGCCTTGAGCCAGATCAATCCCAAACCATTCTACTGGCGCTGCTCAGCCAAACAGGGGGAAGCGGCGATTGCTGTACCGGCCCCAGATCGCCGCAGCCACGCGCTGCGCTGCGTCGTCGGCCAGCAACTTCATGTCGGGGTTGTCCATTTCGCTGGTGGTAGCGGCAAACAGCGTCAACCACCGTTCGAACAAGCGCCACTCCAAACCCGGCAATGCCAGGTGTTTGGGCATCGGCGCGCCGGCAAAGCGGCGGGTGCCACGCAACATCGCCGACCAGAAATCGACCAGGTGCAGGATGTGCTGTTCCCAATCATGCACCCGCGCCTCGAAGATCGGTCCCAGCAACGCATCGGCCCGCACCTTGGCATAAAAGCTGCGGACCAGGCGCTCGACGTCGGCCTCGCTGCATATCGTCGGCCCGGGCCTGGGGCCGTCAACACTGATCATCACCACCATCCTCCACGCCAATGGGTGCCCTTGATCAGGATCAAGGACGAATCCGGGCACTGCCCCTAGCCTCGCACGCTGGGTAGCCATCGACTGGCCGCCCCGTGTGGTTTGCAACGCATTTTAGCCCCCTGCCCAGCTCCACCCCGGAACCCGTGATGAACCCAACCGACACCCCAGCCACAGGCCGCCCGCGCCCGCTGATCCAGCGCGTCGGCGCCGTGCTCTGGCCCAGCTTTTTCGCCGCTGGGGTCGCGGCCGCCGTGTTCTTCAGCATCGTCGATCCGCTGGCATTGGCCCGTATCAGCTTTCCCTCCTACTCGATCAGCCGTGAGCTGGGCTATAGCGTCGGCTTCCTGCTGCTTTGGCTGGCCACCGGCTCGGCCAGTGCATTCACCAGCTTGCTGTTGCACCCGCGCGCAGAAGACAGCGACGAAGCATTCGAATGAACCAGGCTACCGCTACCCGCCTGCGGCGCACGGTGGTGCGCCAACTGGTCGCACTCCTGTTGCTTGCGGCGTTCTACGGACTGCCTTGGCTACGCGTCGGTGACGCACCGGCCCTGCTGGTCGACCTGGACACACGCCAGCTGCATCTGTTTGGCCTGCACCTGTACTCCAGCCAGGCTGCCCCGCTGTTGTGGCTGGCGTTGGCCGCCGCAGCCGGGCTCGCCTTAGTAACGGTGTTGCGAGGCCGGCTATGGTGCGCCTATGCCTGCCCGCAGACGGTGCTGACACGATTGTTCCGGGCCCTGGATCGGCTGACCCGCTTTCCCAAACCGATCCGGCCGTTGGGTTCGTTGCTGCGACAGCTGCTATGGGCCGTGATCGCGGTTTGGACGGGCATCACCTTTGTCGGATATTTCTCGCCCATCGGCGAGCTCGCCAGCGGCTTCCTGTCCCTTTCGCTGGGGCCTTGGGAATACTTCTGGATAGCCTTTTATGCCTTGGCCACCTGGGCAAACGTGATCTACCTGCATGAACAGGTCTGCAGCTATCTCTGCCCTTACAGCCGCCTGCAGCAACTGCTCAGCGATGCAGGTACGCCCTCGGTCCAGTACGAGGCTTCGCGCGGAGAACCGCGTGGCGCGCGAGCACTGGCTGATGAGAGCGTGCTGCAGCGTTCACGTGGCCTGCTCGATCCGGTGACTGCCAGCGACTACGTGTTCCGTTCGGCCCATCCGGACATCGCCGGGGCCCTGCCCCTGTTTGCCCCCGCCCACCTGGGCGACTGCATTGACTGCCACGCCTGCGTGGGTGCCTGTCCAATCGGCCTGGACATCCGCAATGGCCGTTCCAGCAGCTGTATCGAGTGCGGCGCCTGCATGGACGCCTGCGACACGGTGATGGCGCAGCGCGGCTATCCCGCCGGCCTGGTCCACCGCAGCTGCGTGCCGACGGCACCGGAGGCCCCACGCCGCCTGCGCGGCAAGCCATGGTTGTTCGCCGCCGTCTGCGTGGGTGCGCTGGCAATGGCACTTCATGGGCTGCTGCAGCTGGGCTGAGGCCCGCCAGGCAGCGTGACGCAGCAGAAACAGGAAGGCCTCCCTGCAATACAGGGAGGCCTCCACTTCCAGTTGCGCTCACGCCCTTACGGGCGTGGCATCAGGCTGGGGTACGACTCAGCGACCGGTCTTGATCTCGGTCCACAGACGGGTATACAGCTTGTCCGTCTCCGGCGTGTTGATCGCGTAGGTGAACATCTTGGCGGCCACGTCATCGGCCGGGTAGATGGTCTTGTCGTCGCGGATGGCCGGGTCAACCAGCGAGGTCGCCGACTTCACCGGGTTGGCGTAGTGGGTCACGTTGGTGTTGTTGGCCGCCACCTGCGGTTCCAGCAGGTAGTTGATGAAGGCGTAGGCGTTCTGCGGGTGCTTGGCATCCTTGGGGATGGCCAGCATGTCGAACCACTGCGGCGCGCCTTCCTTCGGGATCGAATAGGCAACTTCCACGCCATTCTTGGCTTCTTCGGCGCGGTCGCGGGCCTGGATCACGTCGCCCGACCAGCCCACCACCAGGCAGGTGCTGCCGTTGGCCAGCGAACCCACGTACTGCGAGGAGTGGAAGTTCTGCACGTACGGACGGATCGACTTCAGCAGGTCAGCCGCTTTCTGGATGACCGCCGGGTCCGCGCTGTGCGGGTCTTCGCCCAGGTAATGCAGGGCCACCGGGATCATGTCGGCCGGCGTATCCAGCAGGGTGACACCGCAGTCCTTCATCTTGGCGATGTTTTCCGGCTTGAACACCAGGTCCCAGCTGTTGGCGATATCAGCGCTGCCGCCGAAACGTTCCTTCAACTTGGCCACGTTGTAGCCGATGCCGGTGCTGCCCATCATGTACGGCACGCCGAACTTGTTTTCCGGGTCCTGGCCGGCAATGCGCTGCATCACCGCCGGATCGAGGTTGGCCAGGTTCGGGATCTTGCTCTTGTCCAGCGGCAGGAACACGCCGGCCTGGATCTGGCGGCCGAAGAAGTTCAGCGTCGGCACCACGATGTCGTAGC
>Ga0308157_10001169_pt1 | contig 59852 bp, 53 predicted proteins | sample PhyBR1_FD_201035 | JGI IMG/M metagenome (GOLD analysis project Ga0308157, IMG submission 201035) | Phyllosphere microbial communities from UC Gill Tract Community Farm, Albany, California, United States - DLSLB.R1 | ecosystem: Host-associated > Plants > Phyllosphere > Unclassified | place: USA... | reverse complement strand
GGGGCTTTTATTTTTACTGAGAATTTTAAAAAGGTCATTATATTGTTGTTATGCAAAATATATTGACTGTTCGTGTGAGGCGATTTGGGGCTAGGTAAACTTTGAGTTATACCGTAAAAAAGGTTTAGCCCACACGATTTTATTCTCAGGAGTCTGAACAGTACTTAAGGTCGCGAATCGAGCCTGGATAAAACAAAAGGATAGACGAAGGAGAATTGAGTCGATATGATTTAAATTCTTAATTATGGCTATTAGAAAACAATGCATTGGGATCGATATCTCAAAATCAACATTTACAGCTTGTTTATGTCAGCAGGCTGATGATTACAAATTAACGTTCTCAAAGGTCCTGGACTTTAGTAATGACAGTAAAGGCTTCAATCAATTGTTACGTTGGGCCAAAGGACTTGTTGTATCTGATTCCGAGCTGGTATTTCTTATGGAAGCAACTGGCGTTTATTATGAGAACCTTGCACACCATCTTTACAAGATCAAAAAAAGGGTTAATGTTGTGCTTCCCAACACCTCGAAGCACTATTTCTCGAGTCTTAATGTGAAAACCAAGACAGATGCAGTGGATGCGAGAATTCTAAGCCAGTTTGGTATTGAGAGAGTTCATAAGTTGTGGTCTCCGCCTCCAGGCGCACTCTTGCAGCTCAGAAACCTAACTCGTTACTATGTTCAGCTTCAGGAACAGAAGACAGCACTTGGCAATATTAAGCACAGCAAGGACTGTTCATACGATGTCCAGATCTTCATTACTAAAAGCAACAAAAAGCTGATCAGTGAAATAGATAAGGAAATCCAAAGATGCCTGAAAGAAATTAAAAAAGCTATCGAAGAGGATAAAGCATTGAAAGATCGGGTAAAAAAAATCTTGACGATTAAAGGTGTAGGTTTGATTACAGTGGCTACGATATTAGCTGAAACAATGGGCTTTAACCAGTTTCAAAGTTCAAAACAATTGGTTAGCTATTCAGGATATGATGTTGTACAAAGAGAATCTGGTACTTCAATTAAGGGAAAAACAAGGATCTCTAAGAAAGGAAATAGGTATATCAGAAATGCGCTTTATTTCCCCGCGATGGTTGCCTGTAGATATAATGAAAGCTTAAAAGAAACTTATATCAGAATTAATAAAAACAATAAAGCATCGAAAATGATTGGTCAGGTAGCAATACAGCGAAAACTACTAGTATTAATATATACGCTTTGGAAAAACGATACTGAATTTATGGAGAACTACCAAAGAGGTAGTCTCGATCCGAAAACCGAGACTACGCAAGATAGTTCAATACTTGAACTTCTTTAGATTACAAAAATACTTTTTTGTCTAAATATTTGGAATTTAAAACAGTACCTTTTTTATGCACATTACTTTTGGTGCCTGCATAAATTCATATCTTTGGTTTTTAACGAAGTAGCTCCAAACTAAAAGGAGTTATTCTTCGTTACCCCTATAATAAAATTGCCATTGATGAAAACTGCCGAGGAATTTTTAGAGAAGTCTGATGAGAAAGCTTTCGATTTACCGCACCGTAAAACCATAAATTACAACATCGGTAAATACAATGCGGCAGTTGAACGCGGCTTATCGAAATTCGAAAACCTCGAAGCCTCTAAAAAAAAGGCCCACGTCATAAAATGGCGTGTAATGGAAAACCTCGACAAGTTTTTACCCGAATTTGAATCGAATTTTCAGCGTCGAGGAGGTAAAGTAATTTGGGCAAACGATGCGGCAGAAGCCCAGCAGGAAATCCTCAATATCATTAAAAGAAACAACGGGAAAACGGTCATCAAATCTAAATCGATGACAACCGAGGAAATCCACCTGAATGATTTTCTGGAGCAAAACAACATCGAATCGCTCGAAAGCGATCTGGGTGAATACATTGTTCAGTTATTGGGCCAGGCTCCCTACCACATTGTTACCCCAGCCATGCATTTGAGTGCAACTGATATTGCACAGTTATTTCACGATAAATTTGGTACCCCGATTGATGCCACACCTCCGCAGCTGGTACAAAAAGCAAGAGAACTACTGAGAGAAAAATACCTAAATGCCGATATTGGCATTAGTGGTGGTAATTTTCTGATTGCTGACACCGGAAGTATTGCCATTACCGAAAATGAAGGCAACGCACGCTTAAGTACTACTTTTCCTAAAATTCACATCGCTATTGTAGGCATTGAAAAGGTAATCCCTTCCATGTCCGACCTGGATTTGTTCTGGCCTTTACTGGCCTCGCACGGAACCGGACAAAACTTAACGGTTTACAACAGTATTTTAAGCGGACCACGCCAGCCAAATGAAACAGATGGCCCTGAAGAAATGTATGTCATTCTGCTTGATAATGGCCGTACCAATTTGCTGGCACAAAAAGAACAAAGACAAGGTTTATACTGTATCCGGTGCGGCGCCTGTTTAAATGCCTGCCCGGTATATAAAAATATTGGTGGTCACACTTACAATACCACTTATAGCGGACCAATTGGTTCTGTTATTACTCCGCATTTAAAAGGAATGGAAGAGTTTAAGCATTTAAGCTATGCTTCCAGTCTCTGCGGAAAATGTTCGGAAGTTTGCCCGGTAAAAATCGATATCCATAAAATGCTACTGCTCAACCGCAGAGATGCTGCCTCGGGCCATGAAAATGGGAAAAAGGAAGAGATGGGCTGGAGCATGTTTAACCGAATGATGCAAAAACGTAAATGGATGGATTTCTTTAGTGGAAAGTTTAAAAACTTTATGCTCAAAACATTCTTTAAAAAGAGTTGGGGCAAATACCGCGAAATGCCAAAAGTTGCTGATAAATCTTTTGCCAAACAGTTTGAGGAGATGAAAAAGAACCGGGAATCTTAATCAGAAACCATTAGCCAAACACCCAATATGCATTTTAACCGAAGAGATAAAGACGACGAATTCTTACTGAATTTATATCAAAAACTGCTTTATCCCCGGATGGTAGAGGATAAAATGCTCATATTATTACGCCAGGGCCGTATCGGTAAATGGTTTTCGGGTATTGGACAGGAAGCCATTGCTGTAGGCAGTACAATGGCCATGCAAAGTGAGGAATACATTTTACCCATGCACCGCAATTTAGGTGTTTTTACCTCACGTAATATTCCGCTAAAAAAATTAATGGCTCAGTGGCAGGGCAAATTAACCGGCTTTACCAAAGGTCGCGACCGCTCCTTTCATTTTGGCACACAGGATTATAAAATAGTGGGAATGATCTCCCATCTGGGGCCGCAAATGGCTCTGGCAGATGGCATTGCGTTGGCTGATTTACTATCCAATAAACAACATGTCACCCTGGTTTATACTGGTGAAGGCGCAACCAGTGAAGGCGATTTCCACGAGGCCATAAATGTTGCAACTGTTTGGGGCCTTCCGGTGATCTTTTTGATTGAGAATAATGGTTATGGGCTGTCCACTCCAAAATCAGAACAGTACAGATGCAAAAACCTGGTTGATAAAGCTGTTGGTTATGGCATTGAAGGCCGGCAAATTGATGGAAATAACATTCTTGAAGTATACGACACCGTTAACCAACTGGCCATGGAAATCAGGAAAGACCCAAGACCTGTTTTGATTGAGTGTATGACTTTCAGGATGCGTGGCCATGAGGAGGCATCAGGCACCAAATATGTTCCGCAAGAACTGTTCGATCAGTGGGAAAAGAAAGATCCTTTAAACAATTACGAAGCTTATTTAATTGAACAGGGCATTTTAACAACCGATACAATCACCGATATTAAAATCCAGTTTAAAAAAGATATTGAAATAGCGGTCGAAGAAGCTTTTGAAGAGCCGGAACCTATCGCAAATACTGTTCAGGAAGAAACGGATATGTATTTTCCTTACGAATCTGAAATCGTTCAACCAGTCGAATCTGCCACAGAGAAACGGTATTTGGATGCGATTAGCGATGCGCTAGATCTCGCTATGGAAAAATATCCTAACCTGGTTTTAATGGGACAGGATATTGCCGATTATGGCGGTGCCTTTAAAATTACGGATGGTTTCATGGCTAAATACGGCAAAAGCCGGGTGCGGAATACCCCTATTTGTGAATCTGCTATTGTGGGCGCAGGTTTGGGTTTATCCATAAATGGTTACAAGGCTGTAGTAGAAATGCAGTTTGCTGATTTTGTAAGCGTTGGCTTTAACCAGATTGTAAATAATTTAGCCAAAACTCATTACCGTTGGGGCGAAAAAGCCGATGTAGTAGTACGTATGCCGACTGGTGCCGGAACGGGTGCAGGACCTTTCCATTCGCAAAGTAACGAAGCCTGGTTTACGAAAACACCAGGCTTAAAAATTGTTTACCCAGCATTTCCCGAAGATGCCAAGGGTTTACTTTTGGCTGCCATTGCCGATCCCAATCCAGTAATCTATTTTGAACACAAATACTTATACAGAAGTTTAACTGCCCCGGTGCCCGATGGTTATTACAGCACTGAGATAGGGAAAGCCGTTACCTTAAAAACCGGTAACCAGTTTACGATTATCACCTATGGTTTAGGTGTACATTGGGCTTTGGAACATTTAAACAACCATCCTGAACAAGAAGCAACCCTGGTTGATTTGCGCACGCTCCAGCCCTGGGATCAGGAAACGGTAAAAGAGGCCGTAAAAGCTACCGGACGGGTATTGATTTTACACGAAGACACTTTGACCAATGGTTTCGGTGCCGAAATTTCTGCATGGATTGGGGAACATCTTTTCCGTTACTTGGATGCACCTGTAATGCGTTGCGCAAGTTTAGATACTGCCATTCCGATGAGCAAAGTACTGGAAGATGATTTTTTAGCTAAAGCCAGGCTGGCAACAACTATTGATAAATTATTAAAATACTAACTCCTATCGTCATGCTGAATTTATTTCAGCATCTCTGAGTAAGACCCTGAAATGAATCCAATGGTTATCGGATCCGGGTGATGATGATTAAACACTAAAAACAAATGGGCACTTTCAAAGTCAGCGGAAACATAGTCAATATTCTAAAACAAAATATTTTCTTTGGCGAAATAGCAGTTGAAGCCGGAAAAATAAAATCGATTACCAAAATTTCGGAAAAACGCGCAGGCAGCCCTTTTATTACTCCGGGTTTTATTGATAGCCATGTGCACATCGAAAGCAGTATGCTAATTCCGAGCGAATTTGCCCGGCTGGCTGTGGTACATGGTACGGTGGCAACCATTAGCGATCCGCACGAAATTGCCAATGTTTGCGGCATGGAAGGTGTAGAGTTTATGATTGAAAACGGGAATACCGTACCGTTTAAATTTAATTTCGGAGCGCCGAGCTGTGTTCCGGCAACTACTTTCGAAACTGCCGGTGCAGCGTTAAACCACGATGATGTTAAGGCACTTTTAGCACGCCCAGAGATAAAATACCTCAGCGAAATGATGAATTTCCCGGGGGTACTATACAAAGATGAAGAAGTTTTAAACAAGATTGCTGCTGCCCACCAGCTCGGTAAACCTGTTGACGGGCACGCACCGGGCTTACGTGGTGATACTGCCCAAAAATATATCGACGCTGGTATTTCTACTGACCATGAATGTTTTACTGCTGAAGAGGCGTTGGATAAACTAAAGCGTGGCATGAAAATATTGATCCGTGAAGGAAGTGCAGCCAAAAATTTCGAGGCTTTAATCCATTTACTTCACGACTGGTCCGAAATGATGATGTTTTGCAGTGATGATAAACATCCTGATAGTTTAGTCGAAAGCCACATTAACGAAATTTGCGCAAGGGCCGTAGCCAAAGGAATCGATGTTTTTAAAGTACTTCGGGCAGCCTGTATTAACCCGATTTTGCATTATAAACTGGAAGTTGGTGCTTTACAGGTAAACGATGATGCCGACTTTATCGTAATGGAAGATCTTATTAATTTTAAGGTCAAACAAACCTATATCAGTGGCCTTTTATTAGCAGAAAACGGCAAGATGGCAGGTAATTGGATCAACCATGTGGCCAGTAAAGAATCGATTAACCATTTTGATTGCAGTCTGAAAAAAGAAGCAGATTTCATTTTGAAATACACAAATCAGCAGGAAATTCCGGTTATTGAAGCCCTGGATGGTCAGCTGATTACGAATAAAATACAGGCAAAGCCAAAGGTCGAAAATGGCAATATCATTAGCGATGTAGCGAACGACGTACTCAAAATGGTGGTGGTTAACCGTTATCATGATGCGCCCATTGCCGTTTCCTTTGTTAAAAATTTTGGTTTAAAAAAAGGGGCAATTGCCTCAAGTGTTGCGCATGATAGTCACAATATTATTGCCGTTGGTGTTGATGATAAAAGTATTTGTGATGCGGTAAACCTGGTAATTAAAGAAACTGGTGGCGTTGTAGCTTTAGGCAATGGAAAAGAAGAAGTCCTGCCCCTGCCGGTCGCTGGTTTAATGAGTAACCACAATGGTTACGAGGTTGCTTCATGTTATACTGCGATCGATCAATTTGCAAAAGACCTGGGTTCAACCCTCCTTGCTCCTTTTATGACGCTTTCTTTTATGGCACTTTTGGTTATTCCACACCTGAAACTGAGCGATAAAGGTTTATTTGATGGTGACGAGTTTAGGTTAATTTAAGGTGACGATAAGTAAGTCGGCGGAAATTAGGCAGGACGTTTGCAATAAGTTAATCCAGCAAAAATACTTCTGCCAGCGGATTAAACAAGTAAACCCGTTTATCATCCAAACACACACAGCGGTAACGTTTTCTGATGCGCTCACCTTTGATAAAACGACGCCCATCTTTGATTTTGAAGTTAGCATTTGCAGGCAACTGCTCAATATGCAAGACGCCGGTTGTGGCAGCATCGTATTTTTTTAAAGCCCGCGATAAATGTAAATCAGAACAGCTCGAAGCGGCAGGATTCGACATGTAGTTATCTATCGCCTTATGGATATCATCAGGAAAAATATTCATATCAAAAAAAGGGACCATCATCCGCTGAAAATTTCTCTTCCATTCGGTTCCATGTGGTTTTACCTTGTTCTTAAAATCATTCCAGGTTAACAAATGTGCAAATTCGTGTACGGTGGTTACCAGGAAAGCATAATGGTTGAGGTTAAAATTAACCGAAATGCGGTGACCTTTATCACGAAATGGATGGCGATAATCGCCCAGTTTGGTAGAACGGGTTTTAGCGATTTTAAACTCGCATTGAAAATAATCAATCCACTTGGCAATTAGCGGCGCAGCCTCTGGAGGCATGTATTGCGCTAAAACATTAACTTTCTCCACAAATGCTAAGATAAATATTTTTAAGTTTTAACCAGAAAAGGCTTAAAGTTTTATAACGAAAAAACAGATTTTATCTGCAGTTTTTAACTACAGAGTACATTGAGCTTGCACGCATTCTTTGCGGTTAAACTGCTCTACTCCTCCGTCGGAAACAGCGATGCCAGCACCATTTTGATCTCACCGAAAGAATAATCCTTACCTAAAAACTCCCTGATGGTAGCCATCGATTTTGTTTTCTGGCTTTCCACGGCATCGGTAATATTCCTGATTTTATTGGGTTTAACCAGTTTCGTTACATCCAGTTGCTGGGTAGAAACATAATAGGCCAAATGGCCTTCAATTGTACCCAGCGATAGGCCCCGCTCCTTTGCAATTTCAGCCAGGGTTTTGCCCTCGTTATACAGTTCAAAACTCAGAAGTTTGGTATCTGGCCTGGGTTCTTTCTTCTTCTTCTCCGTTGCTGTTCTTACTTTTAGCGACATTCCTTTAAGGGTGATTGCCTTTTTCAACTGTGCTTCCCTTTCAACCGCATTTAAAAGTGCGTCGGTATCTGCCTTGCTAAACTCCTTGCCATCAATAATCGCCTGCAGCAGAGCCTTACTTTTATGGATTTTTTTCAATTGCTCATAAATCACAATTTCCAGTTCAAGCAACTCGGTTAAATAAGTTTTAATCTGTTTTTCTTCCTTTATCGCTTCAATCTGAATTAAAAATTTATCCGAAACCTCTTTAATCAAAGGACTAAAATATTTGACTGCAGCCTGTACCCTTTTTGATACGTTAAACAAAGTATGCTCACTTTGCTGCGCAAACAAATTTTTAAGCTGGTTAATAAAGGTATCTGCCGTTACAGTAATTTTCTGAAAATCTTTATATAACTCCATCGTCCAGTCATCATAGCGCTGTTTGGTCGATTTGGCTTCGCTCTTATCAAAAGTTTGCATATGCTCCTTAAAATAATAGCGGACCATATTCAAATCAAAAGCAGATAACAGATATGTTCTGATAAAATCGTAACTCTCGGCACTAATCTGCTGATCGAGCACTTCGGCAGGTTGCTTGGTTTTAGAAAAATAATGGATGTTTTGATCTTGCTGTAAACCACTTTCGCGTAAATGAGAAGTTAACACCAAACCTTTAAGCGAACGCAGGCGCGAAAGAGCAACATAGGCCTGCCCCGGGGCAAAAGCATCACCAATATCGATAATCGCTTTATCGAACGTTAAGCCCTGACTTTTATGCACCGTAATGGCCCAAGCCAGTTTAATCGGATATTGTACAAAAGAACCTGCCACATTTTCTTCAATTTCGTTTGTGGCTTCATTGAGTTTGTATTTTACATTCTCCCAGGTATATGGCGAAATCTGAATCACTGTTTTATCTTCGGGCAATTCAATTTCCACCACACCTTTTTCGATATGGTGCACCACACCTATTTTGCCATTGTAATAGCGTTTTTCTGCAGTCATGTCATTTTTAATAAACATAATCTGCGCACCAACCTTAAGCTCTAAACTTTTATCGTTGGGGTAAGCGTATTCATTAAATTCACCTGTGACTTTGGCATCAAAAAAATACGATTTACTGGTTAACCGGGTTAAACGTTCGCGGTTTATCGCGTCAGCTTTATTGTTGTGGGTGGTTAAAGTAATGTAATTCTCATCGGCAGCAGGTTTAAAATCCTGTTTAAAATGCTGCTCCAGCAGATGGGTATCCTGTGGGGTAATTTGGTTGTTCCGCAGGTTATTCAGTAAATCGATAAATACGGCATCATCCTGACGGTAAATTTTATCGAGTTCGATATATACCGGCGGATTATCCTGCAGGGCCAGTGCATCAAAGAAATAAATACTCTTATAAAATCCGGCCATTACCCGCCATTCATCGTTTTTTACCACCGGCGGTAGCTGGTGCAAATCGCCAATAAACAATAACTGAACACCCCCAAAAGGCACATTTTTATTCCTCCTGATATACCGTAGCGAAAAATCAATTGCATCCAGCATATCAGCCCGCAACATACTTACCTCATCAATCACCAACAATTCCAGTTCCTGAATCATCCGCCTCTTATTACCTTGCATATTTAAATGCTTAACTATTGTACGTGGTGTATTAAAGTTAAAAGTAATGTTCTGGTTGATGATACTTCCCGCTGCATCAGGAAAAAAAGCTCCAAAAGGCAGCTGAAAAAGGGAGTGAATGGTAACCCCCGCAGCATTAATCGCAGCAATGCCCGTTGGTGCACAAATCAGTGCCTTTTTATGCGTAAGCTGAATCAATTTACGCAAAAAGGTAGTTTTACCCGTTCCCGCCTTTCCCGTTAAGAAAACATGTTTAGAGGTATAATTTACAAATTTAGCCGCAATTTCAGCGGGCATAGAAGTTTCTTCTAATGTAGGCATCTGCAATAAAATTTTAGTTTGCTAAACAGGGAGGATAAATAAAGCTAAACATTTTAGCACAAAAATAGACATGATTTATAGAATATCAGAAATATTTCCTTTTTAATCAACGTTTCTCGAAATCGCCACAGCTTACCCCCCCGAACAATAGCAATTATAACCAGCCCAGAATTAAACAATTAGCCAGTTTTTCGTATCTTTGCAGCCTCATGGAGCAAAAATCTAAAATTCTTCTGTTAGCCAGATTTCTTTAACGCTTCCACCTATCTTATAATTTCCTTTTTATTATGCTTAACCCTGAAATAGAAAAACGTAAAACCTTTGCCATTATTAGTCACCCCGATGCGGGTAAAACCACACTGACAGAAAAATTTCTGCTGTTTGGAGGTGCCATCAATACGGCTGGTGCGGTAAAAAGAAATAAGGCAAACCAGAGTAATACCTCCGATTTTATGGAGATTGAAAAGCAGCGTGGTATCTCTGTTGCAACGTCGGTAATGGGGTTCGAATATAGCGGCAAACGTATCAATATCCTGGATACACCAGGTCACAAAGATTTCGCTGAAGACACCTATCGCACTTTATCTGCAGTTGATAGCGTAATTTTGGTAGTCGACTGTGTAAAAGGCGTAGAGGAACAGACTGAAAAACTCATGTCGGTTTGCCGTATGCGGAATACACCCGTTATCATCTTCATCAACAAAATGGACCGGGAAGGTAAGGAAGCTTACGATTTACTCGATGAGATTGAAGAAAAGCTGAACATCAGTTTATGCCCGCTTTCATGGCCAATTGGACAAGGCCATACCTTTAAAGGGGTTTACAGCATTTACAACAAGCACCTCAATTTATTCAATTCTGATAAAACCAAGGTTACCGATTCAGTTGTAGCGGCCAGCGATTTAAATGACCCATCGCTACTAAATTACCTTAAAGATACCGAAATCAATACCTTAAAAGATGATGTAGAGCTGGTTAACGGTATTTACGGAAGTATTGATAAGGATTTGTATACCGAGGGTTTGGTTGCTCCGGTATTTTTTGGAAGTGCCATTAACAACTTTGGGATTAAAGAGCTTTTAGATACTTTTATTGATATTGCACCAAGCCCGAAACACCGTGAAGCCGAAGAACGTGATGTATTGGTGGAAGAGAAAAATTTTAGTGGTTTTGTGTTTAAAATTCATGCTAACTTAGACCCTAAACACCGTGACAGAATTGCTTTTTTAAGAATTTGCTCTGGTAAATTTGAACGCAATAAATTCTATTACCATACCCGTCAGGATAAAAAGCTGAAATTCTCTAACCCGATGGATTTTATGGCCAACGAGAAAAGTATTGTTGAAGAAGCCTGGCCAGGTGATGTGGTTGGTTTGTATGATAGTGGTAATTTTAAAATTGGAGATACTTTAACGGAAGGTGAAAAACTGCAGTTTAAAGGCATTCCAAGCTTCTCTCCCTCTATTTTTAAAGAGGTAGAAAACATGGATCCGATGCGTACCAAGCAACTGGAAAAAGGAATTGAACAGTTAACTGACGAGGGGGTAGCACAATTATTTGTAATGCAGCCCGGAAACCGGAAAGTGATTGGTGCAGTGGGTGAGCTCCAGTTCGAAGTAATCAATTTCCGTTTAGAGCACGAGTATGGCGCAAAATGCCGGTTCCGTACCTTAAGTTATACCCGTTCGAGCTGGGTAACTTCAGAAGATAAAAAGAAACTGGACGAGTTTGTAAAACGCAAGCAACAACACATTGGTTTTGATAAAGAAGCTAACCCGGTTTATCTGGCAGATAGTGAATATATGATTAACTTAACTAAACAGGATTATCCGGATATCGATTTCCATAAAACAAGCGAGTTTAAGAGTTAGTCTGGTGCCTTTGGCCCAGGGTTGGAAGTCCATAACACATCAAAAAGCCTCACCGGATTGAAATCTGATGAGGCTTTTTAACATAGGATTGCCCTTTTCAATCATGGATTGACTATTTTTTGCTCAAATCCCAAATCTTTAAACTGCTTAAGGTACTTTTGCCCTCTTTAGAAAACGCCACAATTCCGGTTGCTTTTTCATCAGGAAAAATCATGGTAGAAATGACCTTTTCACCCCCATTGCCAAAAACTTCAAGCGATGATTTATCTATCAGGATCTGAATTTTCACTTTACCACCAACAGGATTTATTTTAGCAGTCTGAACGATGTTCTTATCGTTTTTAATGCCTTTTTCTGAGCGCGAACAATCTACATACAATTCATTTTTATCGGCCTGATAACCTACTTCAATTTCTTTAATCACTTTCCCTTGCTCATCTTTTAATTGCGCCAGTTTAAAACCTGCATTTTTAGCATTACTCAAATCAAATTCCGCTACAATCCAGTTCGCATTAGTAATGTAATCCAGTTTCAATTCACCGTTAACAGCCAGATTTTGTTTGGAAATTACACGGTTTTGCGCCAGCTTTTTAAGATTATCCCCAATAACCGAGCTCGGCTGCTGAAATAACCTCACTCCATCTGGTGTGGTTTTTAAGGCTAAATCCCTTGGAATCGACATTTGCCCTTTCCAGGGGAAAGTTTCTTTACCTCCTGGCTGCAACCAGCCCAACAGGATACGTTTATCATTTGGTGCACTATTCCAGGGAATAGCAGCATAAAACGAATCGCCATCATCAACCAGCAAGGTTAGCTGACCATCGTTATCATTTTTAAAAGTTGCGCCATCAAAATCACCTACAAAATATTGCATCGTCGGCCCTTTTGGTCCAAATAGCGAAATCATGAGCACCCATTTGATGTTGTTTTTATTTCCGTCAACTGCCAGTGGAATCATAAAAGGGCATTCCCAACCACTCCCCTGATTGCCTTGCTTGCCAAAATCGCTCAGCACGGTCCAGTCTTTCAGGTTTTTCGAACCGTAAAACCGGGCCTGATGCTCATCAACCATTGCAACTGTCATAATCCATTGCCTGGAAGCCTCGTGCCACCATACATTCGGATCACGAAAATCTTTTTTATTTAAATCGATAATCGGATTATTAGCATAATTGGTAAAAGTTAAGCCACCATCGTTACTGCACGCCATATACTGCGATTCGTTGTGCTGTTTAGGCAAATCAGCTGTATAGAAAGCCAGAATTGGAGCTTTACCTTTGCCTAAACCACTTACATTCTGCTTATCTAAAACTGCCGAGCCAGAGAAAATCATGGTAGTGGTATCTTTGGTAACCTTCTCGGGGATGGCAACTGGCAGCTGTTCCCAATTTATCAAATCTTTACTTTTTGCATGCCCCCAGCTCATATGTCCCCATTTATTTTCGAATGGATTGTACTGGTAATACAAATGGTATTCGCCGTTCAGGTAAATTAATCCGTTGGGATCGTTAAGCCAATTGGCTGGTGCGGTAAAATGGTAACTGGGCCGCCATTGCGGTGTAGCCTGCTGCGCCAGAGTATGCAACGAACAGGCGATTAGCAATAAGAGTATATATTTGGTTCTGCTCATAATTTGGTTTTGAACCTTCAAAGTACAAATAAGTATCCGATTACTAAAACGTTTAACCAAATTGTAATGATCAAACAGTAACCTGCTGTTTTTCTATTGCTGCTTCATATTGTTTATAAGTTTGTTCTAAGCGGCGCTTAATTTTAGCAATCAGCAATCTTGGCGACCGCACTTTAACGCACTCTCCAAAGCCCAGTATTTCACGTTCCAGCTCATAATTAAGCACTACATCAATTCTGATCGTAGTGGTGCCGGCATTTTTGTTCAGTACTACCTGTGAAGTATACAAAGGTTTGGTAATTACATATGGTGCATGATCGTTGGTAAACTCTAAAATAACTTTTTGTGGCCTGTCTCTTTCGCTTTTGGTTACACCGATCAAGTCATCATAATAACGATCGAAATCTACTCCTTCATAAGCCACGAATGTTTCATTGGGCAGTTCCTGAAATTCAACTATCCGATCAAGCGCTAAATTGAGAATTCCAGGCCGTTTTTTAGCCTTACAAATTAAAAACCATCGGTTCCGATACTCTTTCAAAAGGTAAGGAAAATAAATACCCTGCTGTGCCTGTTGGGCTTTGAACGATTTGTACTCAATTAACAGGGACCGTTTATTTAAAACAGCCTGATAAAGCGGCGGAATACATTCCAGTCCCTTAACCAGTTTATTGCTTTCTAGCTGAATATTGTTGCCGCTTTGCTTAGTCGATTTATAGAGATTATTCTCCAAACGGGCAATCATATCGCTCATTTCGTCGAAATAGTTAAAAGCATTAAACTGTTTAAGTACGCCCACAATTTCTTTCATCTTATCTACGTCAGCATGGTTAATCGGTGCTTTGGTAATGCTAAAACCGGGATCTTCATAAGCGTAAAACCGTCTATCTTTCACCACTATTGGCGCATTATAACCCAATTTATCACTCCGCATCAACTGAATATCGGCTTGTATAGTGCGCTTACTTACCCCACTGGTTATGCCTTCGAGTTCGTAAAGGGTTTCGGCAACCTTTTCAATGAGATCATCGAGCGTCCATTTACGGAACCGGTTTTTCAAACAATCGTCGATGGTTTTGTAGCGAATGAGGGCTAATTTATTGATGGCCATTTGGTGGGTTTTAGCGTGGAGGTTAAAAATCAGGTGTTTCAGCCTCCGTTAAAGATAAGTAAGTTTCTCTTAACTACGCAATACAATTGCGCACTTGAGTACTAAAAATAGAAATTCGATTAAAAATAAAATTTTATCAAATTAAAAACCAATCAGTTAAATAAAATACACTTAATTATTTTCAACTGCGCAATTCCTCCGCGCAGGGGTGGTGGCATCTTTGTAATGTCGCCTGTCGATAATAATGTTCTTTGAAAACATCAATCATAAATAACTGATTTACAATAAAATTAAGCTGTTTCGATAATACGCGCTCTCATCATGCCGCTCATTTCAGAGTTGCACTTTAACATGAAGCCCCTGTTCCGGATATGCGGAGCAGGGTTAAGGGTATTAATTAAACAGGATATAAAGAAATTCCGGTGAATAACCGGGATGGCAACACTACATAAACACTGATCCCGGTTGTGGGTTTCGGTATAGCCCCAAAGTATTCGTGCAATTGCATGGAATATACTGATCAGGATTATGACAGTTTTGTCTGAACACGTTGTGTGTCGTGGGTTCGAATCCCGCTTCCGGCAATCCGGAATAACTCAGGGGTAGAGTAACAACACCAAAATGCAGGTTCGAATCCTGCTTCCAAGGTATTGGAATAGCTAATTGGTAAGCGTTTAGGGCTCAAAATCCAAAACAAAAAAGAAGAGCGACTTTTCAACATGCTCAAAAAACTGCTTTGTAAAACCGCATTCTGCTTAAAGATTTTTTATAAATCCAAAAAGCAAATTTGCTTTTGCTTTGAAAATAAAAACGATGAAAGAGCTGATTTAAAAATCAAATTATTTTAAACCGTGCAGCTGCAATCTCCGGATTTCAACTCAACTGAAAAAGTAATTTTATTCTTAAAAACATCAGAATTCAATTTATTTCCGCAGAAAACAAATGAATGCGCTTTTGCAAGGCTTTGTAAACAAAAAATTAAACAATTATAAATCTTAACATCAAAAAAACATGAAAAGAGTAACCATTAACACCAATTATGTTGGATTGGTGTTTAAAAAAGGAAAATTAAAAAGTGTATTAACCGAAGGAACTTACTGGTTAGGTTTTGGAGAAGCTGTTAGCTTATTTGATATGGGTAAAGAATATTTTTTCACCCTTGCCGAATTAGAGGTATTGTTAACCAACACTGATTTTACCAACCTGGTGCACGTAGTAGATGTGGCCGATAATGAACTGGCATTGGTTTACCGCAACCAAAACTTCAAAAGTGTTTTATCAGCGGGTAGACACGCTATTTGGAAAGGCTTATCAAGTTATACTTTCGAAAAGGTAAATATTAGCAACATAGAAATTGCAGATAACATTGACCGGAATTTGCTTGAAAAAGCACCGTTGGTGAATTATATCAGGGCATTTAAAGTAGAATCGTTTGAGCAAGCTTTACTGTTTATCGATGGAAAATTCAATCAAGTACTGGAAGCCCGAAACTATATGTACTGGAAAAATGCAACAAACATTAGCATTGTTAAAACCGATATGAGACAATTGAATCTGGAAGTGGTGGGACAAGAAATCTTAACTAAAGATAAAGCCCAGCTGCGGATTAACTTCAGTATTCAATATAAAGTAGCCGATATTATTAAAGCATTGCTGGAGAATAAAGATTTTGAAAAACAATTGTATGTTACGATGCAATTGGCATTAAGAGAGTCAATCGGCTTAATGACCTTTGATGAACTGATGGAAAGCAAGGAGAAAATTGCGGCTCAAGTGATGGATTTAACGCTTGCCAAAGCAGCAGATTTAGGTGTAAAATTAATCAATTGTGGTGTTAAGGATATTATTTTGCCAGGCGATGTAAAGGAGATTATGAATCAGGTTCTAATTGCCGAAAAAAGGGCACAGGCCAATATCATTACCCGGAGAGAAGAAACAGCCTCGACCAGAAGTTTATTAAATACAGCTAAACTGATGGAAGAAAACACCATGTTGTATAAGCTGAAGGAGATGGAGTATGTAGAGAAAATCGCAGAAAAAATCAACAACATCAGCTTATCTGGCAGCGGCCAAATTGTTGATCAATTGAAGCAAATCTTTGTAAAATAAGTTAAATTTAAAAACCCCTCGGCATGGTGATTTTTACCTCCCGGGGGATTAATTAGAGAAAAAAATGTATTAGGCCACAGAGCCTTTTACCTATGAAATAGAATATGAATACAAATAAAATATGGTTTACATCCGATAACCATTTTGGGCACAAGAACATTATCAGATTTACCAATCGACCTTTTTCAAATGTTGAAGAAATGAATCAGGAGATGATAAATAGATGGAACGAAAAAGTTGGAAAAAATGATAACGTTTACCACCTCGGAGATTTTGCCTTGGCTTCGGCCGGTAAAACCCGACAAATAAGAAAACAGTTAAATGGAAGAATCCATCTAATAAAAGGAAACCATGAAAGCTCGGCACTGGAATGTGCTGACTGTTTTGAATGGATAAAAGATTATTATGAGCTGAAAGTCGATGACGGCAATGGCCCAAAACTTATCGTACTATTCCATTATGCACTGAAGGTGTGGAATGCAAGCCACCATGGAACCTGGCATTTATACGGGCACTCCCATGGAAGTTTAAGAGACGATGAAACTTCACGCTCGTTTGATGTTGGCGTAGACAATCACAACTTTTACCCACTATCATACGATGAAGTAAAAAAAATAATCATACAAAAAAAATGGACACCTCCATTTGGTCCAAGTGATAAATAAGATTACAATGAAAAACAACATAACAGGAAAAGACCTGCTTGAAACAGGTTATTCTGAAGGAAAAATATTAGGTCTGGCTTTAGATATTTTGAAAGCAAATTTTGAAGATATCGAAGAAAAAGAATTGCTGGCCCTATTCAAAAAAGTAAAAGATTACCCCGAAAGTTTTTTGGATGATCCGGTTTTAAATCCATTGGCTACGGTCATGATTGAAGAAGCCAATGCGCCAAAAGACGAAACCATTGAACTGGTAAATAACGCAAAAGCATATTCAGTGTTTGGTGCCGACTATATCGAAGAGGGTGCCAGAAACCAAATGGATATTGCCATGAAACTGCCGGTATCGGTAGCAGGCGCTTTAATGCCGGATGCCCACCAAGGTTATGGCTTGCCTATTGGCGGTGTACTAGCCACCAGAAATGCGATTATCCCTTACGGTGTAGGAGTTGATATTGGTTGCCGAATGGCGCTGAGCATTTTCGATATCCCCGAGAAACATTATTTCGGTAAAGATGCGATGTATAAACGCGAGTTAATTGCCTTTACCAAGTTTGGTGCAGGAAGAGAGTTTAGGGGCTTGGAAAGAGCTGAACACGAAGTATTAGACAATGAAGCTTTCAACTCAACTACCTTCCTGAAAAATTTACATGGGAAAGCCTGGGCACAATTGGGTACATCAGGCGGTGGCAACCATTTTGTTGAATGGGGAATTATCGATTTTGCCGAACGCGATGAGGTTTTAAATATCGATAAAGGCCGTTACGTGGCTTTGTTAACCCATTCCGGTTCGCGTGGCTTAGGTGCTACTATTGCTGGTCATTACACCAAAGTAGCGAAAGAAATCTGTAAGTTACCTAAAGAAGCCGCAAACCTGGCCTATTTAGACCTGAATACAGCCGAAGGTCAGGAGTATTGGATTGCCATGAACTTAGCCGGCGATTATGCCTCGGCCTGTCACGAGGTGATTCATAAAAGGTTAACCAAAGCCATTGGTGCAAAGGTTTTAGCCAGGGTAGAAAATCACCATAATTTTGCCTGGAAAGAGTTGATTAACGGCGAAGAAGTGATTGTGCACCGTAAAGGCGCTACGCCAGCAGGTAAGGGTGTGATGGGGATCATCCCGGGAAGTATGACAGCTCCTGGATTTCTGGTGAGAGGAAAAGGCGAAACAAGCGCGATCAATTCAGCCTCACATGGTGCAGGGAGACAAATGAGTAGAACGAAAGCAATTCAATCAATCACCAAATCGGATATGAAAGCGATTTTAAAAGACCATAATGTCACCTTAATCGGCGCAGGTCTGGACGAAGCACCAATGGCTTATAAAGACATTCATCAGGTAATGGCTGCACAAACCGAACTGGTAGATGTGGTGGCTAAATTCGAGCCTAAAATGGTCAGAATGGCTGATGATGGAAGCCGGGAAGATTAGTTGAGGTTTTTTAGTCAGGAGTAAAATCGTTATTCCTCACAATGACGATCCTTTATAAAAATGATGACCAAATAAAACCCCTCTTCAAAACAAATTGAAGAGGGGTTCATATATTACAAACGGATATCTATTTTAACTTACTTAAAGCTGTTTTAATTCTAGGCAACATATCTTTAATATCCTGCAAGGTACAAGCCCCTACCGATGCCCTGAACCAGGGCATACTGTGCTCGTTTCCGAATGCCGAGAATGGCACCAAGGCAGCTCCAGCTTCTTTAATTAAATAGAAGTTAACATCAGCACTATCTTTTAATAGTTGACCATCTTCAGTCGTTTTTCCAATATAATCGATTTTAATGGTTAAATAGATGGCGCCCATTGGCTCAACTGCATCAACGTTAAAACCTTCAGCTTTTAACTCGCTAAAGCCATTATAAAGTGCATTTAAGCTGTCTTGTATTTGCGCCTTAAAACTGGTTAAAAAGGTGTCAACCTGTGGTTTATCATTAAAATATTTTGACATGGCTACCTGCTCTGCTTTTGGTGCCCAGGCACCCATATGGCCAACCAGTGCTTTCATCCGGTTTACAATATCTTCCGGACCAAATCCCCAGCCTACACGTACACCTGTTGCAGCCAGACATTTAGAACTCCCATCAACAAAAATGGTAAACTCGCGCATTGCAGGGCGTAAAGAAACGGGATTTACATGCTCCTTATCAAAGGTTAGAAGCGAGTAAATCTGATCGTACATTAAATACAGTGGTTTTTCATCTGCTCCACGACTTGCATTTTCTTCCAAAACAGCATCACAAATCTCAGCCAAAGCATCGGCATCGAACATCGTACCGGTAGGATTTAACGGCGAGCATAATGCCAATAAAGTTGCACCTTTTAAATGCGGTTTTAACTGAGCCGCTGTTGGCATAAAATTATGGGCAGCATCGGTTTCAACTGCAATGGCATTTGCCGACGTTAAATGGCAGTAGTGGTTATTGTTCCACGATGGAGCCGGAAACACTACGGTATCGCCCGGATCGATTAACGCTAAAAAGGTAGCATAAATTAAAGGCCGTGAACCGCCTGAAACCAAAATACTATTGGTATTGTAATCTAATCCAAATCTGTCTTTTAATAATTCAGAAACTGTTTCGCGTAATGGCAAAACTCCATCAGCAGGCGGGTAATTGGTTTGATTGGCATTATAGGCTTCCACTATTCCAGCTTTTAATTCAGCTGGTATAGGATAAATATTCGAATCGAAATCGCCAATAGTAAGGTTAGCAATCGATGCGCCCTTGCGTTTCATTTCGTTAACCTCATTACCAATTTTTATAATTTCTGAGCCAATTAATGAGTTGGCTATTACTGAAACTTTCATATTATGCTATTAAATCTGCTATCGCTTTATTCACTTTTTCAAAACCAAACTGTGCCAGTACTGCATTCATTGCAGCAGCTATCTGTTCATTACAAAGATTGCCTATACTGCCTTCGTGTGTATGATGTATTTGGTTCGATGGCGCAAAGGTACCACTTTCAATCTGCTCACCAACTATTTTGTAGGCCTCTCTAAAAGGTATTCCCTTTAAAGCCAGGTCGTTTACTACTTCAACACTAAACAGGTAATCGTACTTTTTATCCTTTAAAATATCATCCTTTATACTGATGTTCTGGAACATAAAGGTGGCGATCTCCAGGCACTCATTCAACGAAGTAATTGCCGGAAAAAGATTTTCCTTTAACAACTGTAAATCACGGTGATAACCTGAAGGCAAATTGGTAATCATCATCGCAATTTCATTTGGCAAAGCCTGAATTTTATTGCAACGCGAACGGATCAACTCAAAAACATCGGGATTCTTTTTATGTGGCATAATGCTCGAACCTGTAGTTAGTTCGGGTGGAAAACTGATAAAGCCGAAATTCTGGTTAATGAAAAGGCAAACATCCATAGCCATTTTAGCTAAAGTAGCCGCAACAGCGCTCATGGCCTGTGCCAGGATTCTTTCTGTTTTACCACGTCCCATTTGTGCATAAACCACATTATGGTTTAAGCTTTCGAAACCCAGTAATTTAGTGGTCAAAGTTCTGTTCAACGGGAATGATGAACCATAACCTGCTGCAGAGCCCAGCGGGTTTTTATTGGTAATTTTCCAGGCGGCAAGCATCAGTTCCATATCATCGGCAAGGCTTTCAGCATAAGCACCAAACCACAAACCAAATGATGAAGGCATTGCAATTTGCAAATGCGTATAACCTGGCAATAATTTATCTTTATGGGCATTGCTCAGCGCTATTAACTGATTAAACAAAGTAGAAGTCTGGTTAACCATATCTTCGATACAGGCACGAAAAAACAGTTTTAAATCGACCAAGACCTGATCATTACGTGAACGGCCACTATGGATTTTCTTCCCTGCTTCCCCTATCCGTTGTGTCAGTAACCATTCTACCTGTGAGTGCACATCCTCTACCGTATCTTCGATGGTAAAATTACCGGCTTCAATTTCAGCATAAATATTTTTAAGTTCCTGCTGAACAGTTTTTAACTCGTCGGCTGTAAGCAAATTAATGGTTTCCAACATTTCCGTGTGGGCCAGTGAACCCAGCACATCAAATTTTGCCATTTGCAGATCAAGTTCACGGTCTTTACCTACAGTAAAATTTTCTACAAACTGATTTACATCAATATTTTTTTGCCAAATTTTCATTTTAATTTATTTAACCGCAAAGGCGCCAGGCTTTTCGCAAAGCACGCTAAGCTATTCTAAAACTTTACCACAGCGTTCGCTGAGATTCACGGCGCACACAGTATATTTTCGACATATAAAGCATTTCAGTTAAATACCATTTATACCTTATAATTCACGACCTTAACCTTGTACTACCGGCTTCAACATGTTAATGTACCCTGCAACCCCTTCAGCAACTTCACGTACATACAAAAATTCATCTGCCATGTGCGAACGGCCTGAAAAACCCGGCCCAACTTTTACTGAAGGAATATCCAATAAAGCCTGATCTGAAGTAGTCGGTGAACCATAGGTTGTTCTGCCAAGTGCTACCCCTGCCTGCACCACCGGATGGTTTTTATCAATAGACGAAGGTTTTAAACGGATAGATCTCGGAGTAACATCACAATCCACATGAGCACGGATAATTTCCAAAACCTCTTCGTTGGTATAAGCATCCGTTACACGTACATCAACAGTAAAAGTACAATTGGCCGGCACCACATTATGCTGCGAACCTGCATTGATGATCGTAACCGTCATTTTTAATGGGCCAAAAACTTCCGATACTTTTGGAAACTGGAAGTTACGGAACCACTCGATATCTTTTAGTGCTTTGTAAATGGCATTTTCTCCTTCTTCACGGGCTGCGTGCCCTGCTTTACCGTGTGATACACAATCCAGCACCAGTAAGCCGCGCTCCGCAATAGCCAAATTCATTTCAGTAGGTTCGCCCACAATACCAAATTCAAGCTCGCCTAAATCCGGCAGTACCAGTTCCAGGCCATTATTGCCTGAAATCTCTTCCTCTGCTGTAGCCGCCAAACAAATATTATATTTTAAATCTTCCTGCTCGTAGTAGTACAAAAATGTTCCGATTAGTGAAACCAGGCAACCACCTGCATCATTACTGCCCAAACCAAATAGCTTATCACCTTCAATTGCTGCATCATACGGATCGCGGGTATAACCAGAATTTGGCTTAACCGTATCGTGATGCGAGTTTAACAATAAAGTTGGCTTATTAACATCAAAATGTTTATTGTAAGCCCAAACATTATTCATTTTACGCTGGGTCTTAATCCCTCTCTCTTCCAGAAACTGAGCAATTAAATTCGCAGTCCTGTCTTCTTCTTTACTAAAAGACTGGATGCGGATCAATTGCCGCAATAAGTCCAGGCTTTCTTTTTGTATATTTTCTAACGACATAGTATCAAGTACTCTTTATCTGGCTCAAGTATTCAGGATCAAGATTGACCTGATAGTGAATATTCGATACCTATTTTATTTTCGCTTTAAAAGTATCCAGACATTGCATATCCTGCTTTAAGCTTTGTTTTTTCAGCTTTCAGCTTTTAGCTTTCTTTGGTGTATAAATTCCCTGCTTTTAGGGCCGAAAGTTTAATACCTTTTATCAGCGATGAGCTAAAACCATTATGTTCCATTTCGTTTAAGCCTGCAATGGTGCAACCTTTCGGCGAAGTTACCTTATCTATTTCTGATTCCGGGTGTGTTCCGTGTAATAAAAGTAAATCGGCTGCGCCCTTTGCCGTTTGCACGGCCATTTTCAGTGCTTCATCCGCATGGAAACCAATTTCTACACCACCCTGTGATGCAGCTCTGATCCCCCTTAAAAAGAAAGCAATACCACAGGCACAAAGCGCTGTAGCCGAAGTCATTAAATCTTCGTTGATTTTAACCACCGAACCCACGGTTTCAAACATGCGGGTAACGTCATCCATATTTTGAGGCGAGGCATTTTCACTCGCAATACAAGTCATCGATTGGCCTATCGCGATAGCGGTATTGGGCATTGCCCTGATAATTTGAACATCACTGTCCAGTTTTTCCCTAACCGCAGCACAGCTTACCCCCGAGATTACAGAAATTACTAAATGTTTGGCCGGGTTTATGGCCGATTGGATTTCATCTAAAACCAAATTCAACTGTTGCGGTAATACCGCTAAAATAATCACATCTGCCTCAGCAGCGGCTTCAGCATTATTGGCTGTAACTTTGTACCGCTCCTGTGCAAATTTATAAAGGTTGGCAGTGTTTCGCCGGGTTAGCGTGATGTGTTTAGTAGTGGTGTAGTTGGCTTTAACCAATCCTTTAGCTAAGGACAGACCAATGTTTCCGCTACCGATAATGGCTATTTTTTTCATTTGTGGTTCGTTTATATTTCGTTTTGGTTTTGATTTCACAGCTTATTAGCTGACACGGTTCATGTAATTTCGCTGGTTGCTGTTTGTTTTGAAAATCAGCTGCAGGAAGGTTATTCAACTTTAGTACAGCTATTCGCTTTACTCAGTTGCACCCGTACCCACTACTATCAGGTTTATTGGACAAAAACAGTGCACATTCAGGTCCTTTTTCCTTGCAACGTACAAGACTTCCGACTTTCTGTCTTACTTCAGCATTTTGGTACCAAAAGTACCAGTAGCCAGTTCGGCCAGCTCATCAGCTTTCCCAATATACACGGCTGAAACACCTTTTTTAATCGCTTCAAAAGCATTATGCAATTTCGGGATCATTCCGCCTGCCACCGTTCCATCAGCTTTTAAGCCCTCAAATTCATCTGCTTTAATTTCTCTCACCACCGAGCCATCGTCATTTACATCTTTCAGCACGCCCTTTTTTTCAAAGCAATATACCAAACGCGTTTCATATAAACCCGACATCGCCACAGCCACTGACGACGCAATGGTATCAGCATTGGTATTTAACAATTGTGTTTCACCATCATGCGTAATGGCACATAAAACAGGTACCAACCCCACTTTCAGTAAGTTATCTAATGTGGTTGATGATACAGAGTTTTCATCTAAATCGCCTACAAAACCATAATCGATTTCTTTAACAGGACGTTTTTTTGCCTGAATAATATTTCCATCAGCACCGGTTAAACCAATGGCGTTACTCCCTTTAGCCTGTAACTGGGCAACCATATTTTTATTGATTAAGCCAGCATAAACCATGGTTACAATCCGCAAAGTTTCAATGTCAGTAATCCGTCTGCCTTCAACCATTTTTGCTTCAATGCCTAAGCTTTCGCCCAATTCGGTTGCAATTTTACCCCCGCCATGCACCAATATTTTATCGCCAGGCAAAGCCGTAAAATCCAATAAAAACCGGTGCAGGTTTTCAGAATTATCAATAACGTTACCGCCAATTTTTATGATAGTGAGTTGTTTCATAATTTGTTGTTTTGTTTCACCATATTAATAATCTCAGTTCGTGAAGACACGAGCTAAGGATTACGATTTACAACTCCTCTAACATGGCTTTAATTACAGCTTGTGCAGCCCACAAACGGTTTCCGGCTTCGTGGATTACCAATGAGTTTGGCCCATCCAAGATCTCTGATGATAATTCCAGATCACGGCGAACCGGTAAGCAGTGCATAACCTTTGCATCGTTAGTGATTTTTAACTTTTCGTTATTCATCATCCAGCCATCCGGATAAGTTAGCACTTTACCATATTCTTTGTAGCTGCTCCAGTTTTTCACGTAAACATAATCTGCACCAACCAGCGCTTCTTCTAAATTATATTGAATATCAGCACCAGGGGTAAAATCTTCTGCCAGCTCATACCCTTCGGGCTGGGCAATTGTAAAATCGATCATCCCTTCTGCCTGCGCCTTACACATCCACTCGGCAAAAGAGTTGGGTACTGCCTGTGGCAGAGCCTTTACATGCGGGGCCCAGGCCAAAACTACCTTCGGCTTTGCGCCATCGGGTTTCTTGGTCCAGGTTTCGTGAATGGTAATGATATCGGCAAAACTCTGTAAAGGGTGGCGTGTTGCACTCTCCAAACTCACTACCGGCACTGCACAGTACTTTACAAACTTGTTAAAAAAATCTTCACTGTAATCTTCCTCACGGTTATTCAGTTTCGGGAACGAACGCAGTCCCAAAATATCGCAATATTGGCCCATCACTGCCGCAGCTTCGCGAATATGTTCCACGGTTGAGCCATTCATCACTACGCCATCCTGGGTTTCTAAAGCCCAGCCTTCTTTATCCAGATTCATTACCATTACGTTCATACCTAAATTTAAGGCTGCTTTTTGCGTGCTTAAACGGGTACGTAAGCTTGGATTCATAAAAACCAAACCCAGGGTTTTGTTTTTACCTAAATCCTGGTGTGCATAAGGATTAGCCTTCAATGCCAAGGCATCAGTTACGAATTGCTTGATGTTTGGAACATCGTGTACGGAAGTGAAAAGTTTCATTTTTTAATCTAAATTAATTTATCCCGATTAGTAACCCTAAATGAGTTCTGGGTTACTAATCGACCTAATACACATGGCTATTTTACTAATTTTTTAAATGCAGTCAAAAACTCATCAGCGTGTACTTTGGTTAAGTTTAACGCTGGCAATAAACGGATTACATTGGGTTTTGCCTCACCGGTAAAGATGAAGTGTTTGAACAAAAGCTCCTTTTTAACATGGGCTAATTCTTCAGGTAATTCAATTCCAATCATTAAGCCACGTCCACGGACTTCTTTTACCTGCTCAAATTTCTTTAATTCGGCAATTAAATAGTTTCCAACCTCTTCGGCATTTTTCATCAGGTTATCCTGTTCCATAACTTCGAGTACGGCCAACGCCGCTGCACAAGCCAGGTGGTTACCGCCAAAGGTTGTACCCAACTCTCCATGCCAAGGCTTAAATTTAGGCGCAATAGCAATTCCCGCTACCGGAAATCCGTTGCCCATACCTTTAGCCATAGTATACACATCGGCTTCTACACCTGCCCAATCGTGCGAGTAAAACAAACCAGTACGGCCATAACCGCATTGTACCGAATCGGCAATATAAACGGCATTATACTCATCGCAAAGCGAACGGATTTTCTGCAGAAAACTTTTCGAAGCTTCTTTAATTCCGCCAACACCTTGTATACCTTCAATAATTACGGCACAAATTTCGTTGCCTTGTGCTTTAAAAGTTTCTTCTAATGCTACTTCATTGTTGTGAGGCAAAAAGATCACGTTTTCGGTCTGGTTAACCGGTGCTACAATTTTAGGATTATCAGTAACTGCAACTGCCAAAGAGGTACGACCGTGAAAAGCGCCGGTAAAAGCAATTACTTTTTTTCTTCCATTGTAAAAAGAAGCCAGCTTAAGTGCATTTTCGTTGGCTTCGGCGCCCGAGTTACATAAAAACAACTGGAAATCTTTTTTGCCGGATACCTCTCCCAGCTTTTCTGCCAGCTGTACCTGCAAAGGTATTTTAACCGAGTTTGAATAAAAACCAACTTTGCTAAGCTGGTCGGTTAAGCGGTTTACATAATGTGGATTGGTATGACCAATTGAAATTACGGCATGACCGCCATATAAATCTAAGTATTGTTGTCCATTTGCATCCCAAACATTGCTGCCGGCTGCTTTGGTAATTTCTATATCGTTAAGTGGGTAAACGTCGAATAAGTTCATGTTTTTGAGGTTTAAGGTTTGAGGCCTGAGGTTTAAGGTTTTGTACCTCCGCCTCTCAAAAATTTTAAAAATGAAATTAGCATTGCTCTAACTTCGTTAATTGACTGATTGACCTTGAGATAATCTTCTTGGCTTATATAATTCAATTCTGATGCACATAAACAACAATAATCAATCTCATTTGCCGAGCCTAAGGCAGTATCCAGAAAATGGGCGAAATCTTTATCAGTAAATCTCCCGCAACCTTCAACAATATTTAAAGGTATTGATAAGGATGCTCTTGTAAGCTGAGAAGTCAATTCAAATCGCTCTTCTTTTGGAAATTGAGTTGCTATGTTCTTTTTTATGAACATATTCAATTCATGCGCTTTTTTCCATACATCTAGCTTTTTATAATCTCTCATGCTGTTTTGCCTTACACCCTAAACCTTATGCCTTTTTGCCTTCCTTAAAAATTGGCTGCTTTTAATCGCAACCCTGCAGTTTCATCCAAGCCAAACATTAAGTTCATATTCTGAACCGCCTGTCCGCTGGCTCCTTTTAACAGGTTATCGATAATACTGATGACAAACAGTTTGTTGCCATGCTTTTCGATATGCACCAACGCTTTATTGGTATTAACCACCTGTTTTAAATCGATGTTTTTCCGGCTCACATGTGTAAAAGGATGTGCGCTGTAATAATCTTCGTAAATGGCTTGCGCTTCTTCCAAAGTAAGGTTGCTTTCCAGATACATAGCCGCCAAAATACCACGGGTAAAAGCACCACGTTGTGGAATAAAATTCAATGTATCGGCCAACGAAGGTTGTAACTGCAACAAGCTTTCGCTAATCTCGTTCAGGTGCTGGTGTTCAAAAGCCTTATAAATAGAAAGGTTGTTATTTCTCCAGCTAAAATGAGAGGTTGTAGCTAAGCTCTGTCCTGCCCCTGTTGAACCTGTAGTAGCATTAATGTGCACCTCTTGTTTAATTAAACCTTTAGCAGCTAAAGGCAATAAACCCAACTGAATACAAGTTGCAAAACAGCCTGGATTAGCTATGTTTTTGGCCGATTTAATTTTATCACGGTTCAATTCAGGAAGTCCGTAAACGAAAGTACGGTTTAGAAGCTGTGCATTTTGAGCGAGTCTGAAATCCTGCGATAAATCAATAATCCTGATGTTATCGTTAATAGGATTAGCGGCTAAAAATTTCTTCGCATCGCCGTGACCAACGCAAAGAAAAAGCACATCAATATCCTGAGGAATATCATTTACAAAGCGTAAATCTGTATCACCTATTAAATCAGTATGCACATCAGAAATCAGGTTCCCGGCATTACTGGTGCTGTTTACGAAAGCAATTTCAACATTTGGGTGGTTAACCAAAATGCGTAACATCTCTCCGCCAGTATAACCTGCCCCACCAACTATCCCTGCCTTAATTTTATTCATCGCTATGAGTTTAGTATTATTTTATAAAGAAAAAAATCGTCGTCATTTGGCTGTTTTACAAAGCCAATACTTTCGTACAAATGCTGCGCATTATAATTATCTACAGCCGTTTCCAGTTGTACAAATGTAGCACCAGTAGTTTTGGCAAACTCCATGACCGTTTTAATCAACCTTTCACCGATACCTTGTTTGCGGTAGCCGGCATCAACGTACAAATCATTTAAGATCCAGTTTTTACTTAATCTTACCGATGAGTATTTTGGATACAGCTGTGTAAAACCTATTGGTTGTTGGTTGTCAGTATCAATGGCGACAAAAATGACCGACTCGTTATACTGCAAACGTTCATCAATAAAAGCTTTGGCCATTCCTATATCGGAAAACTGATTATAGAATATACGATATTGGTTAAAGAGGCCCGTTACCAGATGGGTGTCCTTTAATCCTATTCGTTTGATTTCTATATTATTCACAATCGGTTCTGTCGTTTTGGATTGATGGGTAAGAGAAAAGTATAAATTCAAGGTCACCCGACCCGTTGTTCATGATTTTATGTTTGTCGCCTGCTTTAATTTGCAAACCTTTGCTGGCATCAACAATAAATGTTTCGTCTTCAATTAAAAATGTTGCCTGCCCTTTCAATATGAAGAAAAATTGCTTTGCATAAGCATGAAAATGCAACCTCTCGGCAGTATTTGCAGGCATCAGCTCTTGCTTAACTGATGCCTCCGGGTTGTTTACAAAATTCCATCCATCACAGTTATCACCCCATTTATAGTGGTTTAAACAATGTTCTTTTGACAGGATTTCGTTCATTTTAAGTGTTAAGTATTTTGGCATCAGGCAGCGAGAAAGGTAGAACTTACATTTTACCACTTTCATGATGCATTTTATCTGTAATTATGCTTCTTCACCATTTACTTTATGCCAGATCATAACCTGGTTACCGAAGATTTTAGAGAAACCTTTTACATCTTCGCCGCTCCAGGCATTGTTCATTTCACCATAGCTACCAAATTTGTTGCTCATTAAATCGTGGTTAGATTCAATCCCTATAATCTGGAAGCGGTATGGTAACAGCTCAACAAAAACTTTACCGCTCACAAATTTCTGCGTATCGGCTAAAAATGCTTCGATATTCCGCATAATCGGATCGTGGAACTGACCTTCATGCAACCAGTTGCCATAGAAAGAAGACAATTGTTCTTTCCAGCTTAACTGCCATTTGGTTAAAGTATGTTTTTCTAAAGTGTGGTGTGCTTTGATGATAATTACCGGACCCGCTGCCTCGAAACCAACGCGACCTTTAATACCGATAATGGTATCACCTACATGGATATCGCGGCCAATACCAAAAGGCTGTGCAATCGCCTGCAATTTCTGGATAGCCCTTACCGGTGCTAATTGTTCGCCGTCAATAGCTACCAACTCACCTTTTTCGAAAGTAAGTTCAATTTTGCGTGATCCGGTTTCTGAAACCTGGGTTGGCCAGGCGCTTTCTGGTAAAGTTTCGTGAGAAGTTAAAGTTTCTTTACCTCCTACCGAAGTACCCCATAAACCTTTGTTGATAGAATATCTTGCTTTTTCAGCGCTATATTCAACACCATGACCAGCTAAATATTCGATTTCTGCTTCGCGTGATAATTTTAAATCTCTGATTGGTGTAATGATTTCAACACCTGGAATAAGAATGTTAAAAATCATATCGAAACGAACCTGGTCATTACCTGCACCTGTACTGCCGTGTGCGACATAATCTGCACCGATTTTCTTGACATAGTTGGCAATTGCAGTAGCCTGACTTACACGTTCTGCACTAACAGAAAGCGGATAAGTTGCATTTTTTAATACGTTACCAAAAATCAGATACTTAATACAATCTTCATAGTAACCTTCTGTTTCATCTACAACAGCATGCGATTTCACTCCTAAAGCGTAGGCCCTTTTCTCAATTTCCTGTAATTCCTCATCAGAGAAACCACCAGTATTTACAATCACCGAGTGAACTTCCAAACCACGGTCTTTTGCCAGGTAAATACAACAAAATGAGGTATCTAATCCTCCGCTAAATGCTAAAACAACTTTTTTCATGCTATTTAAATAAAAGGGTAAATAAAAATAAAAGGGCTTTAAGGCCGGTTTTTGGCTTTGGTTTAACAACCAAACGTTGCTTAATGCGCATAAAGCGCTCGTATAATTTGGGTTTCTTTTGCAGTTCTTCAGCAAATTGCTTAGCTACTTCGTGTTTTTTCTCAGCCGGATCGTAAAGCATAGCAGTACACATACAGTTTTTACGTTCCTTCATTTTTAAAATCTCGAAGTTTACACAACTCTGGCAGCCTTTCCAAAATTCTTCATCCTGTGTAAGCTCGCTGTAAGTTACTGGCTCATAACCTAAGTCTGAATTTATTTTCATTACCGCTAAGCCAGTTGTTAAACCAAAGATTTTTGCTTTGGGGTACAACCTTCTCGATAATCCGAAAATTTCATTTTTAATGGCTTTTGCCAATCCTGCTTTACGGTATTTAGGACTCACTACCAAACCACTGTTGGCTACAAATTGCCCGTGGCTCCAGGTTTCGATATAGCAAAATCCTGCCCACGAACCATCTTTGTGGAAAGCAATAACCGATTTGCCCTCTTGCATCTTATTGGAGATGTACTCTGGCGAACGTTTTGCAATACCTGTACCACGTGCTTTCGCAGATTCGGCCATTTCGGTTACAATTTCTTCTGCAAATACACGATGTTCAGGAAGTGCAACCTGCACTATAAATTCGTTAATATCCATTCGTTTTCTAACGAAAAATTATAAGTATTCTTGTTAATTGGGTTTTTAGAGAGGATCAATTCCTCGTTACGTTTAGTTGAGTACTAAATACGCGGAGTAAAATTTTGCCGGCTTGTGGGGTAATAAAATACGGGCTGAAAACGATTAATAAACAAACTTTCACCAGCAACCAAATGGGCTGTGAAAACCGAAAGTTTATGTAAAAATTGTTTAATCATTTCCTGCGTATTAAAACGGCTTTAACTCTATTGAGGTGCAAAGGTTTAAATAAAAATTGAGTTACACAATATTATCCTCATTTTTTTATACCAATACTTTAATTTTTTTAAACTAATCTGACTTAACTATACCAAAAGGTACACATCCATTTAAAACTAAAAAGCAATAGTTAAACAGACCGAATCAAATCCAGCCGCCCCAATATTAACATTGTTAAAAAAAGCCTGTAAACTTTAACATCTGCTTAACATCATTTAACAACCTCCAATAGGGTTTAAAAGCAATATTTGTAGGCCTGTAGCGAAAGCTTTTCCGTTACCGTTTTATGGGTACTCTTTAAATTTTAAATCAAATTTCAAATCAGTATGAAGAATTTTACTCCGTTGTCCCTCAAGTTTATCCCTTTGTTTATTTTCATTGTTTCAATCTCCCTTACATCATGCAAAAAAGACGAGACAGATACTACAATTTCTTATTTAAGGGTTATAAACGCTTCGCCTTCTTTAGCTACCTACAATACCTATTTTAATGGTACTCTGTTAAATTCGGCAGCCTTACCTTTTGCCGGCTCTGTTTCTTACAGTTCTTACACCCCTGGTTCTTACCCTTTAAAATTTACCACCGCCAGCAGTGCAGAAAGCCTGCTTACTAAAAACATAACATTGGGTGTAAACACCTATTATTCTACTTACCTGATTAATAAGCCTGCAGCATTGGATATTTACACTATTTCCGATGATTTGAGCATCACTGCAACTGATAAGGCCTATGTGCGTTTCATCAATCTATCGCCTGATGCACCTGCGCTAGATTTGGCTAAAACCAGTTCGACCTCATCGTTGGCTACCAACAAAGTTTACAAAGCAGCAAGCACTTTTACCACCGTGGATGCCGGAACTTATACCCTCGATGCAAAAGAAAACTCAACAGGAACAGTTAAGGCTACATCAGCAAGTACAACCTTTCTGGCGGGCTATCATTATGATGTTATTTGTGGCGGTCTGGTAACACCAGCAAACGATACTGAAAGACCTTTAAGTTTACAGGTTATATTAATCAAGTAAGCTTAATTTCTCTGCTAATAATAAACGTCTTGTGTTTTACACGAGGCGTTTTTTTATTTTCTTCCCATACCGACGCCTGGTTTCTGATCAAAAAAAGCTTCTTTAAGCTTACTTATACAATCATTTTGTATCAATAAGCGTAAATAAATAGGTCGTCACAATATTTAACAATTTCTTATTTAGAATTATTCAAAATAATTTGGATTATCCAATTTTCTGCCGTTATTTTGGTTCTCTTTAGAATTAATCCAAATAAACTTTAAAGAACAGAACAGCGTGCGCATCCTGTTTAATGCAGACGCCGATAATTCTTAAATAATTAATACAAATCAAGCATATACAATAAAGATGAATAAAATTAAACCCATTAGCTTAACGTTTTTACTTGCTCTCCTCAGCTTATTTTCTTTTGCACAACAATTTGGGACAATTAAAGGGAAGATCAGTACCTCAAATGGAAAACCCGCCGCCTTTATTTCTATTGGTTTAAAGGGCAAAGGCCTGGGTACCACATCCGATGACCAGGGTTTATACACCATTACCCGCGTTAAAGCCGGAACTTACATTGTTAAAGCTTCTGCCGTTGGTATCGATGCTTCAGAAAAAAGCATAACCATAGCTGCCGGAGAGACCAGGATTGTTGATTTTGTACTTAAAGAAAATGATCAGCTGCTGGAAGAGGTAACCATTGCTGGAATTAATAAAAAATATAAGGTAAGCCTGCCTTCAGCAACACTCAGGCTAAATGAGCCTTTGCTAGAGGCGCCGCAGAACATTCAAATCGTAAGTAATCAAATCCTTAAAGACCAGCAAATTATCAGCATGAGCGATGGTTTGATCAGAAATGTGAGTGGTGCAGTACGTTTAGAGCATTGGGGCGATATGTACACCAACATTTTGATGCGTGGCTCACAGATTCAGGCGATGCGTAATGGCTTTAATGTCGTTTCTTCATATTGGGGGCCACTAACTGAAGACATGAGCTTCGTTGATCATATCGAATTTGTGAAAGGTCCGGCAGGCTTTATGCTGGGCAATGGCGATCCAAGCGGTATGTACAACGTAGTGACCAAAAAACCTACCGGCTTAAATCAGGGCGAAGTTTCATTTACTGCAGGGAGTTTCGATTTGTACCGCACGACCATAGATTTCGACCATAAGTTAACCGCCGACGGCAAGTTTCTGTTCAGGCTAAACGCTGCAGCACAAAATAAAGGTTCTTTCAGGCCATACGAAAAGAATGACCGTTACAGCTTTGCACCGGTATTGAGCTACCAGATTACACCAAGCACGAAACTAACGGCAGAGTATACTTTACAAAATGCTAAAATGACCGAAGTTGGTTCTTATTACATTTTCAATACAGCCGGATATGCCAGTTTACCGAGAGATTTTACCTTAACCCAACCAGGCGTACAACCCACCAGAATTAACGATCATAGCGTAACCTTAAACCTAACCCAGCAACTGGGGCAAAACTGGAAATTAACTGCACAGGCCGCTTATTACAAATACCTGCAAACCGGAACCAGCTCATGGCCATCGGCTGTAAATACAAATGGTACGGTTATCCGTAATGTGGGTAGATGGGATGCAGAAAGCTCAATGAAATTAGGGCAGTTATTTGTAAACGGAACGGTTAAAACCGGTGGTATTGTACACCGTATTTTGGCTGGTTTTGATGGCGGTAAGAAAAGCTACATGGCCGATTGGGGCCAATCGCACGATTTAGACCTGGCCAGCTCACCCTTTAATTTATACAACCCGAACTATGGTTTTCCCTCAAATGGTTATCCGGATTTCGACCGAATTACGCCTTTATCAGAAAGAGCAATTGCAGCAGGTGGTTTAATGGATCAGAAATACCTGAGCGGCTATGTTCAGGATGAACTGGGCTTTTTTAACAATATTGTACGCCTAACCCTTGCTGGCCGCTATACTTATGTCAGCCAATCGGCATGGGGTGGAGCTCCTGATAAAGCCAAACACGTAACGCCAAGGGTTGGTTTAAGCGTATCGGTTGATAAAAATACATCTGTCTACGCAGTGTACGATGAAGCCTTTACCCCACAAACCGGTTTCTTTCGCGATGGTTCTACAGCAAAGCCAATAACAGGTAACAACAAAGAATTTGGCATCAAAAAAGATTGGTTTAATGGCCGCTGGAATACAACGCTCTCGGTATACAGAATTACCAAGCAAAATGAAATTACCGCCGACCCCTATAACAAAGCAGGAGAAACTTACAGCATTGTAATTGGCGAAAAAAGAGCACAGGGTATTGAATTTGATGTACGGGGAGAATTGGCAAAAGGTTTAAATCTGATTGCAAATTATGCTTACACCGATGGTAAAGTAACAAAAGTGGCCGATGGCGTTACGGGCGTTTTTGTTGGCCAGATAGTGCCAGGTTTTTCTAAACATACAACTAACGCCTGGTTAACCTACTCATTACAAAATGGCCCGCTTAAAGGTGCCGGAATTTCTGGCGGTTTCACTTATTTAGCCGGCAGAGCAGTGGGGACTTATAGTGGAGAAAATGCAAATGAAAACTTACCCGATTATTTCAAGCTTGATGGTGGCTTATTCTGGGGCAACAAAAAACTTAAAATAACTGCTAACGTATTTAACATCTTAGATAAGTATTTATATAGCGGTGCCTATTACACCAATTACTGGAATGCGCCAGACTATAACCAACCCGTTTACTCTTGGCAGGCCGAAGCCCCAAGAAACTATCGCGTAAGTGTAGCCTATAAATTTTAATTAAATCCATCCGGAGAAAATGGATCAGATCAGTTTCTCCGGATTAAAAACCGAAAACATGAAAACAAAAACAGCATTACTATTTTTCTTTCTGATCTTCATTATCTCTGGCGCTTTTGCGCATGCTTTATGGATAGAAACAGCTGCTACCGGCAAAAAAGGCCAGGCACAGGAAGTGAAAATTTTCTTTGGTGAATATGAAAGCGGCGAACCTGATTCAGCAGCCAAATGGTTTAGTAACCTTAAAGATTTTAAACTCGTTTTAACAGCTCCGGATGGTAAAACCCAAACTTTAACCGCTTCGCCTGACGTACTCTTTTATAAAGCCAGTTTTACGCCAGATCAGGATGGCACATACAAACTTGTCATTGTGCACGAAGTTGCTGCAGTTTACGAAAAAGCCAAGATCGAGTATTATGCTTTTGCCGATGTTGCTGTAGGTACCCTGAAAATAAATAACAGCTTCCCTGCTGATGCCGCTTTAACCATCAGACCAGATAAACATGCATTAAAAGCGGGAGAAAAAGCTACTCACCAGGTTATTTACAACAAAACTCCATTTGCAAACCAAAAACTAACCGTGGTTGGCCCGGATAAAAAAGGACAGCCAGTAGAGACCGACGCAGCAGGTAAATTCACTTTTAACCCCGCTACAAAAGGAAATTATTTTCTGGAGGCTTTTACAGAAGACAAAACCCCGGGAAAATTGAACGGAAAAGATTACGATAAAATCTGGCACCTGGTAACCTACACCACTCAGGCAAACTAAGGCATTTTGCAGAAAAACAACTAACCAATTGATATTAAACCAGTTAATTGGTTAGCCTATTAAATAAAGCTTAATGGCGCTAACAAAACCTATACAGAAAAAAACGAATAAATCGCGGCTCAGACGGATTAGCGATTGGCTGCACCTATGGCTGGGTATAGCTTCTGGCCTGGTGGTTTTTCACCTGGGCATTACAGGCTGTATTTTCGCTTTTCAAAAGGAAATTACTGAATTCATTCACCGGAAAGAAGTATTTGTTGAGGTACCGGCCAACCAAAAAACCATTCCTTTAAGTATCTTAACTGCAACCGCAGAAAAAGCGCTGGGCGGCAAGAAAAAAATCACTTTTCTATCCAGCTATACCCAGCCCGATAGGACCTGGGAATTTGGCACCTACAAGGCCGGTAATCCCAATGCTTTCTGGTACTTCGATTCCATAGACTATTACGACCTGGTACTAATCAACCCTTATACAGGCAAGGTTACTTTGGTTACCGACTACAAATATGAGTTCTTTGGTATCATTAAAATGCTTCACTGGAGCTTTCTCATTAACCACCCTATCGGGCAACAGATTATCGGTTGGTCTACCATCATTTTTGTCTTTCTCTTAATCTCGGGTATGATTATGTGGTGGCCCAAAAATCTCAAAAAATCAAATTTCGACAAGAGCTTTAAGATTAAGTGGAAGGCCAAATTTAAACGGGTTAATTACGATATGCATAACGTACTGGGCTTTTATGTAATGATTATTTGTCTGATGTCGGCCTTGACTGGTTTGGTTTGGGCTTTCCAGTGGTTCCAATCTGCGGTTTATGTTGTGGCTGCGAGAAGTACCACACCACCTAAACAACCTGAAGCGAAATCAGACTCGACCAAAACCATTTCGGCTATTCCGTTTGATGTAGCTTTCGAAACGGCAAAAAAAAACTTTAAAGATGCTGATCGGATCGGCATGTCACCAGCCGAAGGCGGGACAACACCAATATATGCAACCGGGTACAGGGGGTTGGAAACTTACTGGAATTTTGATGTACTGCTTTTTGATCAGTACACCGGTAAATTACTGGCCCGAAAAAACCAAAACGAAAAAAATGCAGGCGAAGCTTTAATTGGAATGAATTACGACATCCACGTGGGCGCTATTTTAGGTCTGCCTGGAAAAATTATGGCCTTTTTTGCCAGTCTTATTGCTGCCAGCCTGCCCATAACCGGATTTATTATCTGGTGGGGCAAAAAGAAAAAGAAGAAAAATCCCGCAGTTGCAGAAAAACAAGCACACCTCTAATTTATTATAACATGAAATTTTTAAACCTGATTTTGGTGCTTAGCGGTATGATTACCCTTAACGCCAATGCACAAACAAAAGTTGATTCTCCGGAAGATAGACTGGAAAAAGATAGAAAAGCTATCAAATCATTGGCTGGCTTTTACAAAGTGAATTTTAATTATGGCGAAATAACGGCCCCTGATCCTAATTACCAATTCAGTAAGCCTTATCGTAGCCATGGAAATGAATGGGCAGAAATTATTGTTGATGAACCTAAAAGAATCGTAATCCAGCACATGCTGGCCATTGATGATACCACGGTAATTAAACACTGGCGCCAGGACTGGACTTATGAAGACCCAAATGTTTTGCTTTATACGCAAGATAACGCCTGGAAAAAAGGCAGTTTCACCGCAGCCGATGTAAAAGGAAAATGGACACAAAAAGTTTATCAGGTAGATGACAGTCCACGCTATCAAGGTTTCGGAACCTGGAGCCACGTTGGTGGCCATGATGCCTGGTCTGGCGAAACCGATTCGCCGTTACCAAGAAGGGAATCAACTGTACGTAAAGATTATAATGTATTAACACGTGGCAGCCGAATTACCATTACCAAAGAAGGCTGGATGTTTGAACAGGACAATAAAAAAGTAGTGCGCACACCAGAAGGCGATAAATTATTGGCGGTTGAAAAAGGCTATGAAGAATTTACCAAAATAGACCCCAAAACATTTGCCTATGCACAAAAATGGTGGGCAAGTCAGCAAAATTACTGGGCAGATGTACGCAACGTTTGGGCTGATATTATCGGATCGGGCGATACGCTGAAAGTAAAAACAATGGCGAATGGTAAATTACTTTATGAAACCCTTTTCAATTTGGGAGATCAGTCGATCAAAGAAAAGTGGACGGCAGCTCAAAATAAAGAAAAAGTAAAAACAGCCTTACAGCCTTATTTAACAAAATAAATAATCTACCAAGCACTTAAATGGTTGATGGTTGACCCCAAATGCGGTTAACTATCAACCATTTTTATTGGGCAGAAATTCAAATTTAACGCCTGATCATTTCATGCATGCTCCAACTTAGAAAGGCTGAGCCAGAAAATTCTATTAAATTGCATTCATGAAAAAAATTTTCGCACTGTTTCTGCTATTGTATTCATTTACCTGCTTTGCGCAAGATTCAATATATGTCCGCAAAACTATTAATACCCTTACTGCCAGGGAATTTTGGGGAAGAGGTTATACCAAAAATGGAATGCAAAAAGCCGCTGATTTTTTATCAAAAACCTACAAAGAGATTGGCTTACAACCGATGGGCAATGAATTTAAACAAAATTTCAGCTTTCCGGTGAATACTTTTCCGGGAATAATGCTGGTCGAAATTAACGGCAAAAAACTGATTCCGGGCAAAGATTTTATTGTAAACAACGAAAGTAAAGGCCTTAAGCAGCGGGCTATGCTGCAAAAGATAGATAGTGTTACTTATCAGGCCAGCCCCGACCTTCAACTGGTGCTCAAAGATAAACTCACCTGGTCTGTAGCTATCGCTGCAAGTAGTACAACCTCGGTCGAAGTCAGCAAAAAAAGTATCGGTACGGCACCGAAAGAAATCAACGTTGATATCGAAAACCAGCTTATCGAAAATTTTAACGCATCCAATGTTTGTGGCCTGGTAAAAGGCACCCAATATCCAGATTCACTTTTGATCATTACGGCACATTACGACCATTTAGGTGGCATGGGTGCCGATACTTACTTTCCTGGTGCCAACGATAACGCAGCAGGCGTGGCAACACTATTGAGTCTAGCAAAATATTATGCTGCCAATCCACAGCCCTATAGTATCGGTTTTATTTGCTTCGCTGCGGAAGAAGCCGGATTACTGGGCTCACGGTATTTTGTAGAAAACCCGTTAGTACCGTTAGCTAAAATCAAATTCCTGATTAATTTAGATTTGGTAGGTACCGGAGCAAACGGAATGACTGTGGTAAATGCCAGTGTTTACCCGAAGGCTTTTGCCGAGCTGAATCAAATCAATAATGAACACCATTACATCAGCAAAATTAATCCACGCGGCAAGGCCGCTAACAGCGATCACTATTTCTTTACCGAAAGTGGTGTACCTGCATTTTTCATCTACACTCAGGGAGGACCTGCAGCCTATCACGATGTGTTTGATGTAGCAGACAATCTACCACTTACCGAATACAACGATTTGTTTAAACTCATTAAAGGTTTTAATCAAAAACTAATGAAAAACTGATTTTTCAGTATAAGTACCCTGGTTAATTATCCCAACAGCCTATTTTTAACGGTCAACCCCTCTTCATACAATTTGAGCATTGGGATAATATTATCAGCCTTTGGGATAATTAAATAGCAGGGCTAAAGTGTACTAAGCATCTTTGAACCAACAAAAACAAACCCGGTTCAAGATGAAAACTATAACAAAATTTAGCCTGGCATTACTTCTTTTAATTGGTGTTTCAGTTAAAGCAAATGCCCAAAACCAGATCGAAATTGTAATTGTGGGCTCGGCCCATGACAATTCTAAATCAACTCAAAACTTCCAGCTCATTATTGATAAACTGAAGAATTTTAAACCTGATATGGTTTTTGGCGAGTACTTACCTCAAAACGATTTTGCTAAACTTGATTCCGGTAACTGGGCAAGAAAGGTATTCGATAAAGGACGTAACTATATCGAGAAGCGCAATCCGGAAAACGTTAAAAATATATCTGCCCAAATTAAAAAAGATAAAAAAGCTCTGGCATCTTTTGCCTATTACCACAAAACCCGCATGAATCTGGCAGTTAATTATGCCAAAAACTGGGATCGCGGTAATGCAGACTATCAGATTTTTGTGCTGGAAAATTACATGAAAAATAGTTTTGGCAAAGAAGAACAATCCATTTACGCTAAAATGCTCGGCAATACCGATTCATTGAAGAAAATTGGTTTGTACAGACCAGGAAGCGAGTACGCAAAAATCTATTTTCCACTCATCTATCAACTGAAACAAGAGCAGATTTACAACATGGACTGCCAAAGTTATGATAAACCCTGGGGTATAGCCTGGGCTAAAACCGATTCATTATATCAAATATTAAATAAAAAAGCTAAGGCAGACAGCACTTCTGCCGAGGCCGCCACCATGAAAGCAATTGAAACCTACTGGAGTTATTCTGCTGATGAAGCAAAAGTATTTAACGCCGATCCTTATGCGGGAATGAACACTGCAAAATACGGTATATTAGATGAGGCCTGGAACTTTTACGGCGGCCCTCACTTCTATGGTTTTGCAGGTTTTCCAACCGAAACAATAAAAGAAATGATTGCCCAATGGACCTTAAGAAATGAAGGCATGTGTAAAAACATTATCGAACAGGCACGAGCCAAAAAAGCCAGGCGCATTGTGGTTGGCGTTGGTGCCTCGCACCGTAAGTGGATGGAAGAAATTTTAGCCAAAAACCCGGATGTAAAAATCGTTAATTACAATGACTTGCAATAGATTAGCCAAACAGGTATAAGGTGGAATCAGATCTTACTATCTGACTCCGCTTTAAAATTTATGGTAAAAACATTTCTGCCAGTAATTGATACGATTTGATCCGGTCTTCGAAGTGTTCGGTAATGGTAACCGCCATTAATTCATCTACATCGTAATCGGCGGCCAATTTACTTAGCCTTTCCTTAATTACATCAGGCGTTCCATAAATCATCCGGGGTTTATTTGCGTTTATCCGTTCCTGCTCTGCAGCGGTATAAGTCAGGTGTTTAATATCTTCCCAGCCGGTTGAAGTTAAGCCCCCTCCTTTTTCCAGTTGTAGAAAGCGATAGCTCATTAAAGCCTCCTGTTGCCTCACTTTTTCTTCATTTTCTGAGCAGAAAACAAAAAATGCCACATTATCAACTGGTTTTGCCAAATCAACCGAAGGTTTAAAATGATCGCGATAATATTGAACCGCCTGTGGCCCACCATGCGGGTTAATAAAATGGGCAAATGAAAAGCCCAAACCAAAATGTGAAGCGAATACAGCGCTTTGTCCGCTGCTGCTCAATAGCCACTGCGCGGGCACGGTTTCCGAAATCGGAATTGCTTTTATCTTCGCCTGGATGCCACCGTCAGAAGTATCGTGCAGGTAGTGTTGCAAATCACGTAACTGCTCCATAAAATCCTGCTCGCTCCAGTTATTGGATGGATTTAACATCGAAGCGGTAATGCGGTCGGTGCCCGGGGCTCGGCCCATTCCAAGATCAATACGGTTTGGATGCATGACTTCAAGTAAACGGAAGCTTTCTGCAACTTTTAAAGCACTGTGATTGGGGAGCATAATCCCTCCCGAACCGATACGGAGGGTTTTGGTATGATTTGCCAGGTGGGCAATTAATATCTCGGGGGTAGAACCTGCTAAACTTGTAGTATTATGGTGTTCAGAAACCCAAAAACGATGATAGCCCAATCGCTCGGTTTCTTGTGCCAGCAAGGTAGTTTCTTCAATTGCCCTGCGTGCGCTAACACCTTTGCGCACCGGCGACTGATCTAAAACGCTTAATTTAATTTTAGTACTGCTCATTTCAACAAATGTAACAGACGGCTATTTCAATTAATCAATAAGAAAGGCTTTATGACTTTAAAATTATTGCGCTAACGTCAATTTTACCAAATACTGATCTTCTCCATCATCAAAAATAATTTCGCAATGCCAGCCGGTTTCGGCAGCAATGGATTTAATGGTTTCCTCATCCACATAAATCCAGTTAAACCAGTTTCCTTTTTCTCCTTTATATTCATATTGATAAGAAACCTCTCCATAGTATTGGTTTTGAGGTTTTGGTATGTCTTCGTAGAGGTAAGCAATATCCGATGAATCGAAAATTACCTGCCCACCGGGATTAAGCAGGTTTTTTATCCGGATCAGGAAATTTTTAAAACCGGGCAAGGTACCTGTAAGACCAATCCCATTCATCAACATTAAAATGGTATCGAATTTTTCGTGATAAGCAAAAACATCCTGCACCAGTGCTTTTTTTACCCCACGGTCTTTCATGATATTTACCGCAGCTTCCGAAATATCAATTGCGGTAACATCGATATTAAAAGCCTGCAACAACAGGGCATGGCTTCCAACCCCTGCACCAATATCCAAAACCTTTCCAGTACACATATGTAAGGCTTGCAGTTCTAAAACCGGCATATCTTCATCATCTCTGAAGAAAAATTCTAAGGGCATCTCCTCGGCTTCGCCGTAAGAGTTATGCAACCATAGTGTATCGGCTTCGCCGGTTCTGTAAATATCTGTAAGTGCTTTACCAAAAACGTCCATGTGGCAAAGATAGGGAGGAAAGCCGAAAGACTAAAGCAAAAAGCGAGGCAGCGTATGGGTTAGCCTGGACATTAAATCCCAATATATAAATTAGCCAAGGTCCGGATCATCAATCCGGACCAATATATTAATCGATATCAAATACCTGATGATATTCTGGTATAGCTACATGCTTAAAGCCATGATCTTTTAACCGCGTAGCAAAATGTTGCTGTACCTCATACTCTCCATGTACTAAAAACAACTGCTTCACTTTTGCAGGGTCCTGGCCGGATAAAAAACGCAGTAAATCTTCATAATCCCCATGGGCACTCATCGATTTTATGGCGCGTACTTCGGCTTTTACTTCATACTTATCTCTAAAAATATCGACCACCTTTTGTCCGGTAATTAACTTTCCGCCCAGAGAGTTGGGTTCGCAATAGCCAACCATTAAAATGGTATTTTTAGTGTTGCCAATATTATTGCGGATATGATGTTTTACACGGCCGGCTTCGGCCATGCCCGAGGCAGAAATAATTACGCACGGTCTGGGATCTTCATTCAAAGCCTTCGATTCTTCCACACTCTCAATAAAACGTAAACCTTTAAATGCAAAAACATCGTGATCGATTTTTAAGGTTTCTTTAACCCCGTTGTTATATACTTCGGGATGGTTTTTCAGAATTTCAGTTGCTTTTGACGACAGCGGACTATCGACATAATAAGGTACATCGGGTAGTTTGCCCTTTAGCTCCAATCCGTTTAAAGCATAAAGCAGCTCCTGCGTGCGTCCAACTGCAAAAGCAGGAATAATTACCTTTCCTTTTTTAATCTTGCAGGTATTGTTAATGATTTCCAGCAGCATGTTTTCAATCGGATCGAGATCTTTGTGCAACGAATCTCCATAGGTAGATTCCATCAAAATGTAATCGGCCTGATCAAACTGTTGCGGGCTTTTTAAAAGCAGATCGCCATAACGGCCTACGTCGCCCGAAAAGGTAATCCGGGTTGTTTTTCCATCTTCAGTAAGGGTTAAATGTACTGCCGCACTGCCTAAAATATGACCAGCATCCGTAAACCTTAACCGGATACCAGGTTCAATTTCAAAATCTTCTTCATACTCCACAATTTTCATCTGGCTTACTGTTTGCACAACATTATCTTCAGTGTAAAGCGCTTCTTCCATTTCTTCGCCATGATGCAGATGACGATTGGCAAATTCAGCGTCCTGTTCCTGTATTTTGGCCGAATCCATCATTAAAATACGGGCAAGATCCATTGTAGCTGAAGTGCAAAAAATCTTCCCGCCAAAACCCTCCGCAACCAGTTTGGGCAATAAACCACAATGATCGATATGCGCATGCGACAAAATCATATAAGTAACTTTTTTAGCATCGAAGCCAAAATAGTCGTTCAGCTTACCGGTAACGGGGCCCATTCCCTGGAAAAGGCCACAATCTAAAAGTATTTGGGTATTATTTTTTAGGGTAATAAGGTGCTTACTCCCGGTAACAGTACGGGCAGCACCATGAAAAGCAATTTTCATTTAGGTGGTGATTAGGATTATACAAGAATAAAAATGCCGGATATTTCCGGCACTTCCAATTCTTTAAGCATTTATTTCTGCTATTTTATCTTTAACCTTATCGGCAGCACTCGTAGCTTTGCCAGCCAGGCCTGCCAGCTTATCTTTTGAGGCATCTAAAAGATCGGCGATAAAGTCTGATACCTTGCCTTTAAGGTCGCTGGTCGAATCTGATGATAATGCCAATGCGATAGTTGCTCCCAATGCTGCTCCGGCTAAAACGCCTACTATAATTTTTGTCTCTTTTTTCATGATATTAGTGATTTACTTATTAAACATATTTAGCGAAAAGGTGTTTTAATTTTTTTAATCTATAGCGTTCAAACAAAAACCAATCCACAATGAAAAGCATATTCTTTATAGATTTAGATAATACCATTTACTTTACTAAACCGAACGAAGAACAGTTAATGGGCGAATTGTATCGTTTTTTAGAAAAACAGGACCTGGGCATTAGTAATGAGGCCTTTGCACTTGCCAAACAGGAGATGTTGCGTACCCCTTTTCAAAAAATAGCTGAAAAATACGGTTTCAGAGCAGAAGCAATGCCCGCTGTACTGGCCTATTTGCAGAACAGGGAAGTAACGCAACCTTTAAAGCCTGCGGATGACTACCACTATATTAAAAATTTAAAAGGCCGGAAATTTATTGTAACCGCCGGTTTTACCAATCAGCAAAATTCGAAAGTAAAAATGCTGGGTATTGCCGCCGATTTCGAATCTGTTTATGTGGTTGATATATCAACAAGTAATAAAAAAGAGGCTTTTCAGGAACTCATTGATAAATATCAGCTAAACAAAGACGATATTTTAATTATAGGCGATGATGCAGAATCAGAAATTAGGTTTGGCCTGGAACTAGGAATCGATACTTTTCTACTCGATCCTGATCACCTGCATCCTGATGCGCCAAGTACTTTTAGGGGTGTTGATTTGAGTAATTTGGCGGCTGCTGCGGGACAATAAGCTGACTGCTGCTTTTTATTTTACTTCATGCAGCAGGTTTTTCCATTTTGTTTACACGGGAGCCGGAATGAAGGTTTCTTAAAACAAAAAGTCCCGGTTTGCACCGGGACTTTTGTTATTTATCCTCTGCCGCCTCTTGATGGGCGACCTCCTTCGGAGCCGCTTCTTTCGCCACCTCCTCCACGTTGTTGTGGAGCTTCAGATCTTCTTTGTTCCTGACGCTGTTGCATTTGCTGCTGTTGCTGTGCACGTTGTTGTTGAACCTGAGCATCACGCTGCGCACGTTCTTGTTGTTGCTGTTGTGCACGTTGTTGCTGCATTTGCTCATTACGTTGTTGTTGCACCTGTGCGTCACGTTGTGTCCTTTCCTGTTGTTGCTGTTGCGCACGTTGTTGCTGCATTTGCTCATTACGTTGCTGTTGCACCTGGGCGTCACGTTGTACCCTTTCCAGTTGCTGTTGTTGTGCACGTTGTTGTTGCATTTGCTCATTGCGTTGTTGTTGCAACTGACCATCTCGTTGTGCCCTTTCCTGTTGCGCACGTTGTTGCATTTGTTCATTGCGTTGTTGTTGCATCTGACCATCGCGCTGCATACGTTCTTGTTGTGCACGTTGCTGATCGGCCTGTCCGCGTTGTTGCATTTGTATATCGCGTTGTCCGCGTTGCTGATCCTGGCTCATACGGTCCTGCTGGTTACGTTGTTGACGCATCTGCTCAAAACGTTGCTGCTGTTCCTGGCTTCTGTCTGCGTTAGGCTGGCCATTTCTGCCATCTACACCGTTTGCTCCATTTCTGCTCATTCTTCCATTCGCATCCCTGTTGTAAACTTCACCCCTATTGTTGTTGGGCTGATTGTCCCTACCTGCATTATTATCACTACGTCTGTCGGGTTGTACCGAGCGATTGTTATCATTTCTTGATCCAAAACGGCCGTCATTGTTATTTCCATTGCGTTGTTCGCGGGTGGCATAACCTTCATTTCTGCCGTTTCTGCTAATACCAGCATTACCTTGTTCAAATCTTCGTGGCGCAGCATTCCGGTTATCAACCTGATTACGCTCCGGTCTTGGCCTGTAAATAGATACTTCCCTGCCACCTACACGGCTTGCGCCCGGTCTGTTGCTTTGTGCATATCTGTAAACGGTTACATCACGGTTGGTTGCCCTTCTGATATCTTCAATTCTTGGTCCACCATAGTAACTTCTTCTATTGTATACATAGGTGTTGTTAATGATAGTGGTGTTACGGATATAAACATTATTACGGCCATAATCGTAACGAGGGAAACTGTTGATATAAATATTGCGTTGCGGAATAAAGTTCCAGCAGAACTCAGGCACTACATAACGACGACCAAAGCTTAAATGAATGCTGATGGTAGGTGCCATTGGGGCCCAGCCATAATAACCATCACCACTTCTCCAGTCAACCCATGCAGGGCCCCAGGTAGTATCTGGTAACCAGATCCATTGCCTGTAACTGTTAATTACCCAGCGGCCGTAGTGGAAGGGTGCCCAGCCCCAATCGTAATTGGAAACCCAGGTATTCCCGTACTCGGTCATGGCCCAGCGGCCATTGCTATAATATGGACGGAATTCGTTTTGGTCTACATCCGGACGCCAAACATAACCATATTGGGGGTCTTGTATCCAGGTGCCATAAGGCGAAAGCTCATCGTAGAAAGTTTGTAAAGAAATATTGCCAGTACTATAACCGTCGTCCTGATAATCGTCTTGGTAGTCTTGCGCCCTGACAAGGGTTGTGGTTCCGGCAAGGAGCCCAAAAAGCCCCAGCACAAGTGCCGTAAATTTCAGTGTTTTCATTTGTGTGTTTTATTTTAATAACCTAATGTGTGTGTATCAATTAGAGCTCCAAAAATTTAGAAAGTTTAATATGCAAGCATAGTTTTGATATTTTCCCTCAAATATTGCCTTGCAGGGCATATTTAACTCTTATTTAACGTTTTAAGCAAAGTTTAATTGTGCAGAAAAGAAGTCAGTTAGAAATAAAATTTGCTACACCTGTGTTTACAAAAGAGATTATATTGCAACTGAGTTAAACTTTAAAACTTAAATCCTATTTATTGTAAGTATTTTTGCAACATGCAAAACGGCACTTTATACCTTATTCCAGTACCGCTGGCTGAAGAAGCAGCACACAAAACTTTTACCCCCTATCTGGTTGATACGATTAACCAGATCGACACTTATATTGTAGAAAACAGTAAAACTGCACGTCGGTTTTTAAAGGAAGCAGGCCTTAAAACTCCACAGAAAGACTTAATTGTTCACGATTATGGCAAACATAACCGCAATGATCTGGGGCAGTTTTTTACAGAACTTACAGCAGGAAAAGACGTTGGTTTAATGAGCGAGGCAGGTTGTCCTGGTATTGCTGATCCTGGAGCTGATATTGTAGCCGAAGCACATAAACGCGGTATAAAAGTGGTGCCATTAGTTGGCCCGAGTTCCATTTTATTGGCCCTTATGGCATCAGGTTTTAATGGCCAGAGCTTTGCTTTTTGGGGCTATTTACCCATTGATAAGGAACAGCGAACCAAAAGGATTAAAGATTTGGATCTATCGGCAAGCCGTTATAAGCAGACGCAAATCTTTATCGAAACACCTTTTCGTAACAATCAGTTGTTGGAAGAAGTTTTAAAAAGCTGCAAGCCAAATACACAGGTTTGTATTGCCTGCAACTTGACAGGTGAAGATGAATTTATTAAAACCCAAAGCGTTTACAACTGGCGCAAAGAAGAAATAGATTTGCATAAAAAGCCAACTATATTTTTGTTGTATTAACTAATTCAATAGCTCATTGGTTCATTCGTAACTGTAAATTGTATTTGAATAACGAATAAAGTATTTCGTTAAAAACCAAAACATATTGCAAAACCATCGGTTATTATAATAACGCTACAAGATGGTTTCACTAAATTTTAGAGTTATGAAAAACATGAGCACTCCAAAAAATAATCCAACAGTTCAAGGCAGTTCAATTGCAGACAGGGCTAATCATGATGTTAAAACCGATAAAAAAATACAAGGCATAACAAATGGCGGTGGGCAAAGGTCTGATCAGACTTCCAATAAAGACAATCAGCGGAAGTACGATAACAAAAAATAAAAAAAGGGCGGTGATTTTAAAATCACCGCCCTTTTCAATCGTAGCGCATTTATCTTGTACTTTAACTGAAAGAACAAAAGCAACTTATTTAGCCATTACGTTGTAAAAGTTGTAATCTGTCATGGGTGCACCAGTAATCCCTAAATTGTGGCAAATGGTTATAATCTGCCCGCGGTGATAAGTACTGTGATTAAACACCTGCATTACATATTCAAAATTCTGAAAATCGCAACTAAACCAGGGGCTTTGTATCGGCGTATTTTCTTCGAGCCTGCTTTCGCTTAATGCGGTAACATAAACCGCAAGATTTTCTGACTGTTTCAACAAAGAATCAAAAACATCATTTAAACTTCCATATTCACGAAATTCAAATTCAGTTTTACTCAGAATTGAATACCAGTACTCCTGGGTTTGTAAGATATGTGCGAGGGTTAACTTTACGCTCTTAAAACTCGATAAGACCTCCTCTTCCAGCAGCTCTGCTGGATAATTTTTCAACCAGTTTACCAAAGTTAAATTGGCCCAAAAATTATAGTTGGCATAATTTTTCATTAAATAAACAAGAGAAGTTTCTTCTTTTGTTTCGGCGAATAATTGTTCTTGTATCATATCTTTTTGCTTTAGTTACACAAAGAAAATACCCGGCACTGACAACCCTATGGCAGTGTAGTTTTTGCATGAAAAATATTTTTTAATTCTTTTTTGTGTTGAAAAAGTATAGCAAAAAAGCTCTCTGAAACAAGACAAACAGACAAAACAAAACACATACGTGTAAATATTTAAATACACAACAAGATTTTAATAAGCTACAAGGCAGCATAACCAGGTTTTCGTGTAAAATTCTGTTACACAGCAAAATTGAATGTAACAAGTTATGTTACATTTGTTTTGTTATCCAAACAACTAACTTATTACTTATGAAAAAATTAATTCAAAACATCGCTGTTGTAGCGATGATGGCCCTTGTAATCGTGTCGTGTAAGAAAAACCAGGAAACAATAACCGATGAACCTCAGTCAACAGTAAAAAATGCAGACAAGGTATTACAATACATCAAAGATCTTGGCTTCCCGGCCGAAAGTATTGTAGACAATGGAAGCGAATTTGTGGTAGAAGAAGATATTCTGTTTCCAAAAAACATGGTTGTACCTTTTGTTACTGAAGGTCCTAAAACAGAGCAATATTATACTGGAAGCATTGTAAACAGTACTAATAAATTAAACATCAGGGTGTTTATAGATCCTTCTATGACCTCAATGACCAGCGAAATTAACAGTGGCATTGCGCAATGGAATGCGGTACCAAACTCTACGCTACGTTTTAATGTAGTAGCTGCTGCGCCTTATGATATCCTGATTAAAGATGAAAATTTGGGATCGGGTACATGCGGTCAGGGACAATTCCCTTCAGGTGGAAGTGCCGGTGCCCTCATCAAAATTAACAAAAGTTACATTGCCGGTAATTCATTTGCGCAGCGCGCCAGAACTATTTGCCATGAATTTGGTCATTGCATCTCATTCAGACATACCAACTGGGCTGCCCGTGGCGAATCGACTGCTACAAATGTACCCGGGGTTACCGGAACCGATGCTTTATCGCTCATGAACGGTGGACAATGCAATTCGGGTGCAACTGTATTATCACAGAAAGATAAAGATGCTACGGCAGTTTTATATTAAAAATATTCTTCAGATCAATTATTAACCTAATCCTGTTTGGGTAACAAGATAAGCTCGGGCTGCCATCAGGCTCCCGGGCTTATTCTTTTGCTAAAGCAATAATATCTTTCCCTTCTAACACCCGCCTTTCATTGTGGTGGTTAAAGGTCTGGATCATGGCATCGGCCAGCTCGGCCATGGTACAGAAACCATTGGGGTAAACTGCCCTTCCAATAGGGAACAACCAATTAATATACTTATAAAATTGATGTGCATATTTTTGGCCAGGTAAGGGCTTAATAAAGCCCGGACGAAAATTAAAAACCTGTTGAAAAGGTAATTTCTCTAAATCATTTTCAGTTTTTCCCTTTACCTGAGCCCATTTTAGGCGGCTGTTTTCGTTAGTACCACCGCCCGAAACATAGCAAAAAGTCATATTATTGTTCAATCTGCTTAATGTTTTGGCAACATGCATTGTTAAGGTATAAGTCATTTTGTAATAGACCTCACTATCAACACCTACCGAACTAATACCCAGACAAAAGAAACAAGCATTATAACCCGATAGCTGACTTTCAATTGCCGAAAAATTAAAAAAATCGGCATGAATGATTTCTTTAAGTTTAGGATGTGTGTAACCACAAGGCTTTCGGTTAATTACCAAAACGGCATCTATGTCGGCGGTTTCCAGGCATCGCATTAAAACACCTTCGCCCACCATACCTGTAGCGCCTGTAATAATCACATTGTGCTGATCTCTCTTTTTTTCCATGGTTAAAGCCTTTTGTTTATAGCCTAAAATACGGGTTTATTAAAACAAAAAGAGCAGCTTTTTAGCTGCTCTCCAAAATTATCTGTTCCCTGAACCCTGCATCTGGTAATCTTTTGGTATTTCGGCACCTAAAAGATTTTGTACAAAATAATCCCAGCGGCGACGCATCATATACGGCGAATAAGCACCATACCCATGTGCACTATTTGGAAAAATAACCAGATCGAAAGATTTATTGGCTTTTTCTAAAGCTTCTACAACCAGCAGCGTATTGTAAGGCGGAACGTTATCATCCATCATACCGTGTACCAGCATTAATTTCCCTTTTAAGTTTTTTGCATAATTCTGGTTGGCCTGCACTTCGTAATCTGAATTTTCTGCTAAACCGTTGTAGCGTTCGCCCCAATCATCCTCATAGTTTCTATTATCGTGGTTACCCGACTCTGCAATACCCACTTTAAAGAAATCCGGATAACGGAACATGGCTGCTGCCGTAGCAAAACCACCACCTGAGTGACCCCAGATCCCCACTTTAGTCGTATCCATAGGATATTTAGCTGAAAGCTGACGGATAGCGGCAATCTGATCTGGCAAAGTATTTTCGGCCATGTTGCCATAGCTCATATCGTGGAAGCTCTTAGAACGGTCGGGGTTACTGGTCCCTTCAATAACCACTACAATAAAACCTAGCTCAGCTAATGCCTGATTATCGCCACGCGATGCTGAGAATGCCCAGCTGCCCACACTTCCACCTTGCGGTCCGGGGTAAATGTAATCGATAACCGGATATTTTTTATTGGCATCCATCTGGGTTGGGGTAAATACCAAACCGTAAATATCAGTTTTACCATCTTTTGCTTTAACAGAAACTGGTGCAGGTGCTTTCCAGCCGGTTGCTGCCAAACGTGAAATATCCATTTTCTCTAATGTCTGAATCAGATTGCCTTTTATGCCCCGCAATACGGTAACCGGTGGAACATCAGGTTGCGAATAGCTATCTATAAAATATTCGAATGAAGGTGAAAATGTAACCTGGTGATTACCTGCCTCTGGTGTTAACGATACCAGATTTTTCCCGTCAAAACCAATTTTGTATAAATGGCTGAAATAAGGATTACCCGCTTCGCGACCATTAGCGAAGAAATACAGGGTACGGTTTTTCTCATCAACCTTAACCAGGCGGCTAACTACCCAATCTCCTTTTGTAATCTGATTTTTTACTTTTCCGGTGGTTGAATCGTACAAATACAAATGCCCCCAGTTATCACGTTCCGAATACCAGATAATTTCTTTTGAAGCAGGCAAATAACGCCAGTTAATGGCTCCCTGACCTGATTCGTACTGTGTTTTTACGGTTTCTTCAAAAACTTCACGAACAGCTCCGGTGGTTGCGTTAGCTATACGGAATTTTTCTTGTTTATGATCGCGCGAAGTAGATACAAAAGCCACTTCCGAACCATCGGCTTTCCAATCGATGTCATCGAAAGTGCCGCTGCTAGCAATGTCATCGCTTAAAGTTGCCCGATGCGGATCGGCAGGGATATCCAAAGAAACTACTTTCGGGTTTTCTACATCAATCACCACACGCCTGATGGTGGCAATTTGTTTATCACCAGGTAAAGGATATTTCCATGCTTTTAAAGCCGGCGCCCCAACATTTGTGGTTACCAGATACATATCTTTAGAGTTTCTCTGGTCTTGCTGAAAGGTGGCAATCTTTTTCGAATCAGGAGACCAGCGTAAAATCGGGGCATCACTGTGTTTCCAACCCGCATTATCAGTGGCATAGCCATAATCTTTAATGCCATCAGTAGTTAACTGGGTTTGCTGTCCAGAGGCTACATCCTTTACAAAAAGGTTGTAATCTTTAATCAGGATAGCCTTTTTACCATCTGGAGATAAGACCTCATTACGGCTGCCGAAACGACGTGCAGGCATAGAACCATTTTTATTCCCGGTGGTTAAGGTTTTGGTTTTTTTTACCGGATCGACCAGAAAAGTTTGCTCAGTATTTTCGCTTTTGGTAGTGTACCAGAACTTATCGCCTTCAAGCCAGTTAGGTTGTATACTGGCATGATCGATGTACTTTGCAGTATTATAACTCATAAAACTTTCCGCTCTTTCGTAATCTTTAACGGTCAAAGCTTTTTGCTGAGCATTTGCCGCAAAAGCTACAGTACAAGCCGTTACGGTAAGCCAATTTTTATTCATAATATGTTGTTGGTTAATCTCAGCGATAAAAATAAGACTGTTTTGGCATATAAATGGTATTAAAACTGATACAAATTTGGTCAGATGGATAAGTTAATGAATGAGACAAGCCGTTTTAAAAATTTAAGCATGAGCCATTCGGCACGGCTGTATGCATTTTTAAAGTGACATTATTTTGCTATTTTTATTTTCGCTTATTCCAGATTACCACATGTCAGCTAAAGAAATACTCCAGAATTATGTTGCCAGAACAGTTTCTTTAACGGATGAGCAATTCGACTATTTTTTCTCGCATTTCAAACCGCAATCATTCAAAAAAGGCCAGGCCATTATTACTGCCGGCGATCGGGTAAACTGCGAGTACTTTGTAATTTCTGGCTGTTTAAAGGCTTTTTATATCAATGAAGACTTGAAGATGTTTATCCTTCAGTTTGCCATGCCAACCTGGTGGGCTTCTGATTTTGATGCACTTTACAGCGGAAATGAGGCTACCATAGGCTTAGATTGTATTACCGATGCCGAAGTGCTATGTTTAACCGGAGCCGACCGCGAAAAACTTTGTCAGGAAATACATACCATTGAACATTTTTTCAGATGGCGCACCAATAAAGGATATGTAGCTTCGCAAAAAAGGCTACTCTCATTAATGAACAACAATGCCAAATACCGGTACGAAGAATTATTGGCGCAATACCCTGAACTGTACAACCTGGTACCCAAGCAATTAATTGCAGCTTATTTAGGCGTGTCACGCGAAACCTTAAGCCGCCTCTACCATTCGTAAGTGACCTACATCACATAAAACCGGTGCTTTGGCTAATGTGACTTACATCACGGAGCTAACCCGGGTATCCTATCCATATTTGTGCTGTTAATTTAAAACAACAGAAAATGGAAACAACCAATTTTAAGGTTAATAGCGCTCAGAGCGAAATTAACTGGATAGGGCGCAAAGTAACTGGCGCACACAATGGCACGATTGCAATCAAAGCAGGTGAGCTTAAATTAAATAACAATAAGCTGACCGGCGGTAAATTTACTATTGATACCACTGCGATTATTATTCTGGATGTAACCGACGAAGGTACGAACGCCCAGTTTGCCGGACATCTGGCATCTGATGACTTCTTCTCATCAGAAAAATACCCTGAAGCCTTTTTTGTCATTACGGCTGTAACTACCAGGGATAATGGCGATTACGATATTACGGGCGATTTGACGATTAAAGACATCACAAACGAAGTAAGCTTTGAAGCAAAGGTTAATTTAGATAACAATAAATTAACCGCAAAGGGCAAAATTGTAGTCGATAGAACGAAATACAATATGAAGTTCCGCTCTGGTAATTTCTTTCAAAATCTAGGCGATACACTTATTTACAATGATTTTGATTTAAGTATTGATATCGCTGCCGAGCTTGCTGCCTAAGGATTGTTCAACTAAAAAAACAGAATCATGCCATACGTAAAAATAGAAGTAACACGCGAAGGTGTTACCCGCGAACAAAAACAAACTTTAATTAAAGGGATTACTGATTTAATTAGCGATACCCTGAACAAAGATCCGCGCCTTACCCACATTGTAATTCAGGAAATAGAATTGGATGACTGGGGTTATGCCGGCGAACAAGTATCAGTTTTAAGAGAAAAAGGCATTACGGCCGATAAAAAATAAAGCTATGAAAAAGCAAACCATCATCGTTACTGGTGCATCATCAGGCATTGGTAAAGCGGTAGCCCGTTTATTTGTTGAAAAAGGAGATAATGTGATTCTCAATTCGACAACTGCCGGAAAACTGGAACGAGTTTACCAGGAATTTGGTGCCGGCGATAATATAGCCATGGTAGCTGGAAACGTAAGTGATAAAAGCACCGGAGCACGCTTACTCGAAGTAGCCTTAACTAAATTCGGTTCGGTAGATGTACTGATCAATAATGCCGGGATATATGAAACCAGACCGTTTTTGGAAGTAGATGAGGCTTACCTCGACCGCTTTTTAAATACCAATTTTAAAGGCACTTATTTTACCACACAAAGCATTATGCCCCAAATGTTAAAGCAAAAAAGCGGGGTGGTAATTAACATAGGTACACCATTGGTAAACCATGCCTTAGGTGGCGCACCGGGTACAGCACCCATATCAAGCAAAGGGGCCATACATGCATTAACCCTGCAACTCGCTGCCGAATTCGGCATGCACAACATCAGGGTAAATGCTATAGCCCCAGGGGTAATCCGAACGCCTATGCATTTGGGAGAAGACGACAAAAGCGCCGGACTGCATTTGCTTAACCGTGTAGGAGAAGTAGCTGATGTGGCAGAAATGGTGTACACTGTGGCCAAAAGTAATTTCATTAGCGGTGCCATTATCAATGTAGATGGAGGAATGGGTGCTGGCCATAATTTGAATTAAATTGAAAGGTTTTATTTTAATGGGTTTCTTGTTTTGCATATCGCTAAACTTGAAAGCACAACAGACAGAAAAAATGGAAAATAACCAGCAAAGCAAAATGGCCATTACACAGGCGCTTGAAGATTATTATTTTAAAGGAATTTACGAAGGCAATATCAGCCTGCTTAAACAAATTTTTCATCCAGAAACGTATCTTTATGGTGATGTAAAAGGGCAACCCTATTCCAAAACACTGGCCGCATACCTGGATGGGGTTGCCAGCCGGCAAAGCCCGGAAGACAGTGGCAAACCATTTAAAGGCACCATCATTTCGATAGATGTGATTAATTCTATCGCAATAGCTAAAGCAGAAGTACAGATGTACGAGTTTATTTATGTCGATTTGTTATCATTTCATCTAATAAACGACAAATGGTTTATTGTTAACAAAATGCTCAGCGATGTAGCTAAATAAAAGATAAACAAGATGTGGTACGAGAATAAAGTTAGCCAGTTATTGGGTATTCAATATCCGATTCTACAAGGACCTTTTGGTGGTAATCTATCATCAATTGAACTGGTGGCTGCGGTATCAAACGCTGGCGGACTGGGCGGATATGGCGCGTATACGTTAAACCCGAATGAAATAGCAGCAGTGCATCAACAAATATTGGCCGCTACCAACAAACCCTACAACCTTAACCTGTGGGTATCAGATAACGATATTGCGGGAAGCGATACAGAGCAGCAGTTTGGAAAAACCAGCGCATTGTTTAAGCCTTATTTTGATGAACTGAATATCCCACTGCCCCCAAAACCAGAACCTTTTAGTTCGCGTTTTGAAAACCAGCTTGAGGTAGTGCTTGATCTCAAGCCCAAAGTGTTCAGTTTTATGTTTGGTGCGCTGCCGGCTGATGTGCTGGAGAGGTGCAAAAAACGTGGTATTGTTACTGTTGGTGCAGCTACTACCTTAGATGAAGCAATATTATTAGCCGATACTGGTGTAGATATGATTATTGCGTCAGGTTTCGAGGCTGGCGGTCACCGACCTTCCTTTTTAGACCGATCCGAAAATTCGATTACCGGAACATTTGTACTTTTACAGCTCATTAAAGAAAAAGTAAAAATACCTGTGATAGCCGCCGGAGGAATAGCCAACGGTAAAGGAATTGCTGCTGCATTTACCCTGGGCGCCGATGCAGCACAGATTGGCACTGCTTTTTTGGCTTGCAACGAATCGAATGCCTTGCCAATTCACAAAGAGATGCTTTTCTCGGATGCGGCAAAATATACCAGGTTATCGCGTGCTTTTACCGGCCGTTTAGGTCGTGGTATAACTACCCGTATAGCTATGGAGCAAACAGGTAATGAAGCTGGTTTTCTACCCTTTCCGTTGCAAACTACATTTATATCGCCACTGCGAAAAGCAGCCATCGAACAACAAAAATGGGATATGGTAGTGTTCTGGGGCGGTCAAATTGCACCAATATTAAAACATAAAGAGGCTAAGGTATTAATGGAAGCATTGATAGCTGAAACCAGTGCTCATTTTGAGAATCTTAAATAACTAATAAAGGCTATGTAAAGCAGTGAGGCGACCATCAAAGCCGGAAACTTTATATAGCCTTTTTTTCTAAAGTAACAGTTTAAATGGCTGTAAATTTGATTTTAACGTATGCTTTATTAACTTTGAAATACAAAGCGCTTTTAAAACACAAATGTATGAACCTACTTACCAGACTACAGCAATTTCAAGAAGAAGCCCATTACAATATCTGGTTCCGCATTTTTACTGTTTTTTGCCGCATAGCACTCGCAGGCAGTTTTATTCCATCGGGTATCGTGAAGATTATGGGCGAAAGATTTACCGCACTGCCCGCCAACCACCCATTGGGTCATTATTTCGATGCACTGCATCTTACTGGCTATTATTATACCTTTATCGGAATTACGCAACTCTGCATAGCCTTGCTCTTGCTTATCCCACGGACAGCTTTTTTGGGAGCTTTGGCTTATTTCCCGGTAATTATCAATATTTGCATTTTAACCTACGCAACCCGGTTTGAGGGTACCCGGATTGTAACCATGATGGTACTGGCTAATCTTTATCTGCTTTGCTGGGACTACAAACGGTTGAAAGCTATGATCTGGACGGCTAGCTTGCCTAAAGTACCTTTAAGCAAAAAATTCCCCTTCCTCTTTTCCGGATTTGCGGTCATGGTCATTGTCGCTGTGATTCTCAGCAATCAATTTTTATATGAAATCAGGCCTGGTAATTCGATATTGGAATGTAAAAATCAAAGTGCGGGGAATAAAAATCCTAAAGGCTGTGCTATTTTTTGCGATTGTATTTATAAAAAAGGACTGGCTCTTGATAGCTGCCTGAAAGAATATGAACAGTCGAAACAGTATCAGAAACGACTCAGTAAAAAATAGTGATGCCCTGCAAATAGGTGGTAAAATATGATTTAACCCTTTAGTTAAATCATATGCCTTTATGCAAATTATACTTCATAGCCTGGATCAAATTCCACAATCCATTCAATACCATATTTGTCTCTAAACATTCCCGCATATGTACCCCAAGGACTGTCGCCTATGGGTCCTTCAATATTTCCACCAGCTGATAATCCGTTAAAAATTTTGTCTGCTTCTTCACGGCTTTCTGCGCTGATTGATATTTTAGACCTGTTTTCGTTTTCGTTTACTACCCCCATAAATTCCGGAACATCGTTGGCTATTAATACATTGTGTTTCCCTACAGGTAAAACAATGGTCATTATTTTGTTCGCCTCGCTTTCCGGCACTTGAAATTCAGAGCTTGCCAGATCCTTAAACCGGACTATCTTTGTGAACTCGCCGCCAAAAACTGATTGGTAAAAAGTGAATGCTTCTTCAGCATTTCCATTGAAATTGATCCAGGGGTTAATTGTTCTCATAACTTATATTCTTTAATTGATATTGCTCATGCTGCTAGGCATTCCCGTCATGAACGAGAGTGACAATTTACATATTTAAAAAGAAATAGCCTGCTAAAAACCAAGATTTAGCAGGCTATATTATGAAACAGCGGAGAGAGAGGGATTCGAACCCTCGATACCGTTGCCAGTATACAAACTTTCCAGGCTTGCTCTTTCGACCACTCAGACACCTCTCCGATAAGGCTGCAAAAATATATTTTTTATTGATAAAAAAAATGCTCCCGGGATAAATCAGGAGCATTTCTAAATAAATTAATCGCTATTAATCTATAACAGTGATTTTTAACATATTGGTTTTACCTTTAGCTTCGATCGGAATAGCTGCGGTATTGATAATAATATCGCCTGTTTTAACCAGTTTCTTGCTTTTTAAGAATTCATTAACTTCAATAATGGTGTTATCAGTACTTTCCCATTTATCGTAGTAGAAACCCCTTACCCCCCAAAGTAAACTTACTGCGTTTAATAAAGCACGGTTGCTGGTAAAAATAAAGGTTAATGCTTCAGGGCGGTGGCTCGAAATTTCGAAAGCAGTATAACCGCTCAAAGTCATCGAAACAATACCTACAGCATTGGTTTGCTTAGCCAGGAAACAGGCCGAATCACAAATCGCATCGCTTAAGAAAGATGGTGATTTTGGTTTCAAAAACTTATCAGGATTGAACGGATAGTTGTTCTCTTCAATGTTCTGGATAATTTTTTGCATGGTTTCGATTACAATCAGCGGAAACTCTCCTACTGATGTTTCACCACTTAACATTACCGCATCTGCACCATCTAAAACAGAGTTAGCTACGTCATTTACCTCAGCACGTGTTGGACGAGGCGTAGTGATCATACTTTCTAACATTTGAGTGGCAACAATTACAGGTTTAGAAGCTGCCCTGCATTTAGCAACAATCATTTTCTGTAACAACGGTACCTCTTCCATCGGACATTCAACCCCCAAATCGCCACGCGCAACCATAATACCATCAGTTACCGCAATAATCTCATCGATATTCGCAATCGCTTCCGGTTTTTCTATTTTGGCAATTACACGTGCAGTTTTACCACGCTCTGCAATAATATTTTTTAATTCGATAATATCTTCTGCTTTACGTACAAAAGATAAACCAACCCACTCTACGTCATTATCTAATACAAAATCAAGATTTTCGCGGTCTTCGGGTGTTAAAGAAGGAATAGAAACTTTAGTATTTGGCAGGTTCACCCCTTTTCTAGAGGTTAAAATTCCACCATGTACAATCTCGCAGGTAACTTCATCTTTAAGGTTGGTAGATAGCACTTTCATCTGTAGTTTTCCATCATCCAAAAGGATAATCTCACCAGCCTGTACATCCTGAGGGAAGTTTTGGTAAGTGATATAAATCCGTTCTTCATTACCAATACATTCGTTGGTGGTAATTACGGTTGTTTTACCGTTGATGAGGTTAATACCACCTTCTTTTACCAGGCCAATGCGAATTTTAGGCCCTTGTAAATCGGCTAGAATACCTACATTATAATCATATTTTTTGTTTAAATCGCGGATAGTATCCAAAACCGCCTGGTGATCTGCCTGTGATCCGTGAGAAAAATTTAGACGGCAAACATCTAAACCTGCGTTAAACATACTATATAATACATCTGGTTTTGCTGATGCAGGCCCTAGTGTGGCTACAATTTTGGTTCTCGAATGAAAAGGTTTCATTTAATTAATTGATTTTAGAATGCGGTTTAGAAAACGCTATTATTCATCTAAAATAGACAAACCGCATTAAATTTTATATATTTTGTTTCTTTGTTCTTTGTTTGTAACCGTCAAATATAGTGTATTTAATACACCAAGTATATAATTTTTATATTACCAAATTCTCCTTAC
>Ga0308157_10001168_pt1 | contig 59866 bp, 55 predicted proteins | sample PhyBR1_FD_201035 | JGI IMG/M metagenome (GOLD analysis project Ga0308157, IMG submission 201035) | Phyllosphere microbial communities from UC Gill Tract Community Farm, Albany, California, United States - DLSLB.R1 | ecosystem: Host-associated > Plants > Phyllosphere > Unclassified | place: USA... | reverse complement strand
CCAAAGCTCCACGAACAATGTGATAACGTACTCCCGGTAGGTCTTTCACCCTTCCTCCGCGTACCAATACTATCGAGTGCTCTTGAAGATTGTGTCCTTCGCCCGGGATATAAGCGTTGACTTCTTTACCGTTAGAAAGTCTTACCCTTGCAACTTTTCTAAGTGCAGAGTTAGGTTTCTTAGGTGTGGTAGTATATACTCTTGTACATACACCTCGTCTTTGTGGACAGGAATCAAGTGCAGCCGATTTACTCTTCTTGGTAAGTGCGACTCTTCCTTTTCTAACTAATTGTTGAATAGTAGGCATTTAATTGCTTTTTATTTTAGGGTGCAAAAGTAAGTAATATTTTTTAATCTGCAATAGGTTATCACTAAATATCTTACATAATTAATATTGCACAGGCTATATATAATGTTGTGATGCTCAATATGCTTCGATTATATTTAAAATAAACTCCTAGCGATCAAATCGAAGTCTAAGTTGCGAGGTATATAAAACTTTTCTCTTATTCTTTACGGTGTCGTTTTTCTGCCATTTAATCTGCGGATTTACAGTTCCGGCCAATGTCTGTTTCAACTCCCCTTTCTGGCTATTGGTATGTTGGTAGGTGAAACTTTTATCGATTACAGGAATATGGTATACGGTAATGTTCTTCAGCGATCTCTCATCATTATAAAGATATTTCTTCTCTTTAAAATTAGGCATCTGCTCCTGGATCTGCTTTTTATTGCTGAGATAATTCTCCGGGCTCTTCAAGCTGTAAGCCGTTAAAAAGATGAGGAAGAAAGCACCCATCCTGAAAATAAATTTATCTGATTTTAGATCTTTAAAGTAAATAATCAGAAAAGAAAACGCGATACACAAATTGGCTGCAGCAAGCATTCTTACATTCAGTTCCTCAATCTGCTGATAAAATCCAGAGATAAACATGGTAACCGTATAGATTCCGGCAATAATCCACAGCAGATAATGAAATTCCATCTGCAGGTTATCTTTTTTACGCTTCACCAACTTTACAAAATACCGCAGCAACAATAAGTCGATTAACATAAGCCCCACCTGAAAAGCAATACTTATGATACTGTTAGAAGCCGGTTTAATTCCTATGAAAGGATCTATCACATTCACCATCGCCAGGATATTGCGCAAAACATAAACCGGATAAATCTGTGCCGGTGCTCCGCGCAGATGTTCCCCGGTGAAACTTCCGTACATTAAATAATTAAAAGCGAGGTACGCCAAAATTCCGGCGCCAGAAAACGCCAAAACTTTTAAAATATCTTTTTGGAACTCGAAAAGCCGCCTTCTAAAAAGTATCCAAAGCCAAAAAATTCCAGTGCCCAAATAAATATAGATTCCAGAATAACGAACCGTAAATAATAAGATCAGGATTGCAGAAGCACAAAATACGAAATGTGTTGAACTGATTTTTTCCTGAAATCGCTCATGAATAAGATAAAACAGAAAATAAAGCAGAAAAAGAAAAGGCCCTTCAGAAATCACCAAATTAAAGGCGAAAAAAAAGGTTTTAGCTGCAAAAAGCAAAACCGTTTCCCGGAAATAAAATTTTTTTACATAGGAAAATACCAGAATAATGATCACCATCGAAATATTCAGCATTTTGCCTGCCCAGAAATAATCCTGAAAAACGAAATGAAAAATCTTTATTAGAAACGGAAATCCCAATGGAAAAAGGTTGGTTTTCAATTCCGGTAAATCGGAAGCGATTCCAAAATAAGACAGGCTGTCGGCCCCAATTCCGCCAGTGGGCAGAAAAAAAGACTGAAAAAAATAGATGACTATTACTGCAACAGCCAAAAACACATATTTTCTCATAACAGCGTAATCATTCTTTGCCGCAAATATGCAAATTTTTAATATCGTATCCCGCGTGTTTTAAGTTTTAATATATATTTGTAAACCAAAAAACACAGCATCTTTGAAGAAATTTTTATTTTTTTTATTCTTGTCGCAGCTATGTTTTTCGCAGAAGTGGAGCATTTCATTTGCGGAAAGAACAGCGCTCATCAATATTTACAACAGCACTTCCGGTGATCAGTGGAGCCAGAAATGGGATCTGGATAAAGACCCCAAAAACTGGTATGGAGTACAAATTAAAAACGGAAATGTAACCGAAATTAACCTTCGCGGCAATGCTTTGAAAGGAAATTTCCCCACCATTTCAGGTTTTTCTAAAATACAGAAACTGGATTTGAGCTCCAATCAGCTTTCGGGAGAAATTTCTCCGTCGGTGGCTTCACTGAGCAATCTTGTCCGTCTCGACATTAGCAACAACCGTTTAACAGGCGATCCTACCTCGCAAATCCTTCCGCTTTCGAATTTGTCAGAACTTTCAATCGGCAACAATAATTTCACTTTTGGTGATATTAATACTTTTCTGCAGAATTTCAGCGGACTTAAAGTTTTGGATTTATCGCGCACGGGCCTTACATCAATTCCACAGAAAATTTCATCTTTGGCTCTTCTTGAATCACTCAACTTAAGCAACAATACACTGACTCAAAATTTCAGTAATTTATCTCCGCTTGTTCAGCTCATCGATCTTAATCTTTCAGGAAACCAACTCACAAAAATCCCATCAGAAATAGGATCACTAAATTCTTTACGCACCCTCGAGGTAAGCAATAATAAGTTTTCCGCAAATTATGCATCAGCTTTACCAAATCTTAAAAACCTGGAATGGCTTTCTCTTCAAAACAATCAAATAACAGAATTTCCGGCCGAATTATCGCAACTGAAAAATTTGGTTCATCTAAACATGTCCGGCAATAAAATCTCCGGCGGTTTCGAAAGCCTTTTGATTTTAAAGAATCTGGAGCAGATTTATCTCGACAATAATATAATTTCAGGCAATTTCCCTACCACCTTGCTTCAACTGGAAAAACTGCAGATGCTCTCTCTTACCGGTAATAAACTTTCGGGTGAAATCCCTGAAAACATTCTGCCGCTTACGTTTCTGGAAAACAATAGATATTCAAGACAGAACATCAAAAATTTTATTCTGAGAGAAAAAAAACTGGCAGATTTTACGTATTCGCCCCAAAGATACGATGAGCCGAAAACCGTTTACGCCTCGCTGGGAACTCCGGTAGCTATTTCTCAATCCATTTCCGGAGATGATTATGCTTTTGCATGGTTTAAGGATTTAGACAAAAAAACACCAGTGACCACAGAAACCTTCCATATCAATAATGTAGAAGACGAAGATTTCAGCACTTACACCTGCGAAGCCTATATTTTTGAAGAACTGCCGAAAGAACTGATGGAAATATCATTTTTTCGTGAGCCTGTAATTTTAGCTAAGGATTTGGGAACTGAAGAAATCAACCGCGATTTAAGTGTATATCCAAACCCGACAAAAGATTTCATCAACATCAAAACCAATAAAATAAATATTGAAAAAATATTTATTTTCGATTTGAGCGGTAAGCTACTCTTCACCACGTCCGAACGAAGGATTAATGTGAGTCATTTGCCGGCAGCAACCTATATTCTTTCTGTTAAAACTCCTGATTCGGTAAAATCGTTTAAGTTTATAAAGCTTTAAATTCTTACTCATAGCTAAACTCAATCGCTTATATTTTGTAAGACATAAAGGGTTTCGTAACTTTGTTAAAAGTAAAAAAATTATGAAAAACGCTACGATCATTGGGCTGCAGGAAAAAGACTGCAAAGCCATCGCCGAAAAATTAAATGAATTGCTTGCCAACTATTCTGTATTCTATCAAAATACGCGTGGCGCACACTGGAACATTAAAGGAAATGATTTCTTTACACTTCATCCAAAATTCGAGGAACTATATAATAATTTAGTCCTTAAAATAGATGAAATCGCGGAAAGAATACTTACACTTGGGACTGTACCTCATCATAATTATTCTGACTATTTAAAGCTTTCAACAATTAAAGAAAGTATTGAAGTATCTGATGGTACCAAATGTGTAGAAAATATTTTGGCTTCTTTTAAAATCGTAATCGATCTTCAGCGCGAAATTCTGGACATGACAGAAAAAGCTGGGGATGAAGGTACAAACTCACAAATGAGCGACTACATTACCGAGCAGGAAAAAGAAGTTTGGATGTACAATTCGTACCTCGGCAAATAATTGAGCAACAATTCCAGTTTAAAAATCGTCTCTCACAAGGCGATTTTTTTGTTTTGAATCTTTACTTTTGTTAAAGAAAATTTCTCACCCATGAGCGAAGTCCGTTTAAAATCAATCCTCGACAACGATTTTTATAAAATCACAATGCAGAACGCGGTAGTAAAACTCTTTCCGAGTGAAAAAGTTAAATACAGCTTCATCAACCGCGGAAAACACCATTTCCCCAAAGGTTTTGATGAGGAACTGCGCAAATCGGTCAATGCCATGGCAGAAATGAAACTCACCAAAGAAGAGAAAGAATATCTGCGGAACACCTGTCCATATCTCGATTTGCCTTATCTCGATTTTCTGGCAGGCTACCAGTACGATCCTTCCGAAGTGCAGATCGTACAGACAGAAAACGATTTGGAGGTTACCGTTGTGGGCGAATGGTACCGAACCATTTTGTGGGAAGTTCCTTTGCTGGCTTTAATTTCTGAACTTCATTATGTAATGAACGGAATAGAAAGGGATTCCGACGAAACCGTAATCCGCAACACCCTTGAAAAAGCCGAGGAACTCGATAATTTGGGAGTTAACTTCGCTGAATTTGGCACCCGCCGCCGGCATTCTTATCAGGTTCATGACTTGGTTGTAGATGCCTTAACACAAAATAAATCCTCAAAATTTACGGGATCTTCCAATGTACATTTTGCAATGAAATACGGTGTAAAACCCATTGGCACCCACGCCCACGAGTGGTTTATGTTTCACGCCGCAGAATATGGTTTTAAAATGGCGAACGCTCTGTCGCTGGAACATTGGGTGGATGTTTACCGGGGCGACCTCGGTGTAGCGCTTTCCGATACCTACACCACAGAAGTTTTCTTCCAACAGTTTGATAAAAAGTTTGCAAAACTTTTCGACGGCGTGCGGCACGACAGCGGTGATCCCATAGAATTTGCGGAAAAGACCATTGCCCACTACGAGCAGAACGGAATTAATCCATTATTTAAATACATCATTTTTTCTGATGGGCTGAATCTGGAAAAAGTAGCAGAAATTACCCACGCCTGCAGAGGAAAAATTGGTATTTCTTTCGGAATCGGAACCAATCTTACCAACGATGTAGGCGTAAAACCGATGAACATTGTGATGAAGCTTATCGCGGCGCAATCGGTGAACGGAGACTGGGTTCCAACGGTAAAACTTTCGGATGAACACGGAAAATATACCGGCGATTCCAAAATGATCGAGCTTGCAAAGGAATTTTTGAGAATTAAAGATTAAATCCACAAACTGAAAAAACAATAACCGTCATCATGAAAAATCTTCTCTTGTTATCAGTAATTTCTCTTTCCCTTTTTTCCTGTGCTGTTAAGCTAAAAGAAAAAGAAGCAAAACCAGTTCTGTATGAAATGTCTTCCAATTTTGATCAGAAGCTTGCCGATTCACTGGGTGCAGACGAAAGAGGAATGAAAAACTATATGCTCGTGATCCTGAAAACCGGACCAAACGATGCAAAAATCACTGATAAAACAGAAAGAGCCGAACTTTTTAAAGGACATTTCTCTAATATGACCGCAATGGAAAAAGCCGGAAAACTAAAAATGGCTGGTCCGTTCGCGACAAAAAACTCACTTGGGTATCGTGGGATTTTTCTTTTGGATGTAAAAACCGAAGATGAAGCAAATACATTGTTACAGAATGATCCAACGATTAAATCCGGTGTGTTCGAAGTAGAAATATTACCATGGTACGGTTCTGCGGCCCTTCCAATGCATCTCAAATACCATAAAAAGATTTCCAAGGAAGCTCCGTAAATTTTCACTTAAAACAAAAAGTCACTTTTTTCTTCCTATTTTTGAAATATGGAAATCTTTTCTTTATTTACCGGTCTTATTATCGGCGCAGTTTTAGGCTGCCTTATACTTTATCTTATCCTGAAATCCCGAAATATTCCGCGCGAAATTTTTGATGAACTTAAGACTAATTTCATCCGCACAAATGCTGATTTACAAAACACACAACTGAAAATCAGTGAATTGACTAATTTATACCAAAACGAAAAAGAAGTAAATTTTCATCAAGCTAATCTTTTAAATGATCTTAAAAATGAAATCGCCAGTATTTCTGCAGTGCATCATGCTTTGCAAAATCAGTTTCAGGAGCTTCGCGAATTAAATGCAAAACAGCATTCACAAATTGAAATTTTAACAGGTGAAAATCAAAAAATATTTGGGCGAAATGCAGAGCTTTCCGCAATCAATAACAGCTTACAGCAAGCCCTGAACACCCAGAAAGCCGAAATCGAACAGATCCAGGAAACGGCGAAAAACGAATTTAAAAATCTTGCCAACGAAATTCTGGAAGAAAAATCCAAAAAATTTACCGAATCCAACAGGGAAAACCTCGATCTGCTGCTGAAACCGCTGGGCGAGAATCTCGAGACTTTTAAAAAGCGAGTAAACGAAGTCTATGAAAATGAAGCGCGCGAAAGATTTTCATTGAATAACACCATCAAATTGATGATGGAACAAACCAACAAAGTAAGTCAGGAAGCAAACAATCTCGCAACAGCCCTGAAAGGCCAAACGAAAGCCCAGGGCGACTGGGGTGAAATGATTCTTGAAAGAATTCTGGAAGATTCGGGCTTAACAAAAGACCGTGAATATTTCTCGCAATATCATATAAAAAATGAACACGGAGAAAATCAAAGACCGGATTTTGTTTTAAAACTTCCAGGAAATCAGATAATTATCATTGATTCAAAAGTTTCTCTAAACGCTTATGAAAGAATGGTTTCTGCTGAAAATGAGGACGAAAGGAAACAGAATCTTGCACTTCATATCGCTGCGCTTAAAAAACACATCGACACGCTTTCACACAAAAAATACGATGATTTAAAGGATTCACTGGACTTCACGATCATGTTTGTTCCAGTGGAACCTGCATTTCTTACTGCAGTTCAGTACGATTCCCAACTCTGGAACTATGCTTATCATAAACATATTATTTTATTGAGTCCGACCAATCTTATTGCATACCTGAAGCTGATTTCCGATGTATGGAAACGGGCAGATCAAAATGCAAATGCCCTTGAAATCGCTGAACGGGGCGGAAAACTCTACGATAAATTCGTGAGTTTTGTAGAAAATCTCGAAAAACTCGGGAAAAATATCGATTTAGCAAAGAATTCTTACACCGACGCCTTCAAACAGTTAGCCAGCGGAAAAGACAACCTTGTTACACAAACGCAGAAATTAAAATTGCTCGGCGCCAAAAACAGAAAAAACCTTTCATCAAGCTTGGTTGAAAATGCTGAAAATCAAATAGAATTCGGTGAATAGAAATTATTAAATTTGCAGCATGTTAATTGAAAGCCTTCACAACGAAAAAATAAAAAACCTCACCCGTTTAATAACAGACAACCGTTTCAGAAAAAAATCCGGAACTTTTGTGGTTGAAGGGCAGCAGGAAAATACAATGGCCATAAATTTTGGCTTTGATGTGCAGGAATATTTTATCTGCGAAAGCATTTACCGGGAAGATTTCCCGAAAGGGAAAATTAATTTGGTATCTGAAAAAGTTTACGATAAAATCGCGTATCGCGGTAGTTCAGAAGGAATTATCGGCATTTATAAATCCAAATATCCTAAATTGAATACATTTGTTCCTAAAGAAAATTCCTCTGTCATTATCGTTGAAAGTATCGAAAAACCCGGAAATTTAGGTGCAATATTAAGAAGTTGTGAGGCTTTCGGGATTGAAGCGTTAATCATCACCGACCCAAAAGTTGATTTTTATAATCCAAACGTTATACGATCCAGTGTTGGATGTCTTTTCGGAATGAAAGTTTTCCAATCAGGTAATGATGAACTTTTGGAATTTCTAAAGGAAAACGGCTTTAATATTTTCACCACTTTAATGGATGAAAGCGCAGAGGATATCGATCAGCAAAATTTTAAAGGCAAAAGTGCACTTCTTTTTGGTACCGAACATTCCGGACTCAGCGATTTTTGGATTGGAAAAGGAAAAAACACCCTGATCCCTATGGCCGGCAGTATAGACTCTTTAAATTTAAGCAACGCCGTGGCAATAAGTTGTTATGAAATTCTAAGACAAAAGCTAAATTAAAAGCATAAAAAAACCGCTTCTCTGAGAGAAACGGTTATTTTGTACTTGTGGAGTTAAATTATTTAACTTCAGCAGCAGCATCAGTAGCAGCTTCACCAGCAGCTTTAGCAGCATCACCAGCAGCTTCAACAGTAGCAGCACCAGCTTCAGCAGTAACAGCAGCAGCAGAATCAACAACAGCAGCAGCAGAATCAACTACAGCAGCAGCAGAGTCAACAGTTGCAACAGCAGCAGAATCAGTTGCGTTAGCAGTTTCTACAGTTTCAGTTTTTTTACAAGCTACAAGAGCTAAAGCAGCGATACCAGCTACGAATAATGACTTTTTCATAATAAATTAAATTTAATTGTTTTGTTTACTAATTTGTTTGTGTTCTCGTTTATCATTTTGAACAGGACAAAGGTATGGTGAGAATTAAATTTGTATTAGAAAATTAATTGTAATATATTTGTAAAATTGTTTTACAAAAAAAGATATTTGATAATCAATTCATTACGTAATTTTTAGCAATTGAGCGATTTAGATTTATTACACTTTGAACAACTAAAATCTGAGGTTCAGTCTCAGTATTTAAAAGATCACAGCCCTTCATTTGATGAAATTTCAAAATGGAAGGGAATTGATATCATCTATTTTCAGGAAGATCTGCGAAAAAAGGCAAAAGGAAATATCAGCGAAAAGTCTTTTTACACCTACTTTAAAAATTCCCCTGTCACGAAACTCCCACGCATTGATATGCTCAACATTCTCTCTGTTTATGCGGGTTACGTATCATGGTATGACTTTAAAAAGAACCATCTTTTTGCAGATGAAATCCTTAAAGATTACGAAGAATTACAGGGATCTGAAATTGACGAACTCGAAAAAGAAGTTGAAAATGCACAAATCCTAGAACCGGATCCTAAAAAAGAAGAAATCCCTCAAATTTCAATCCCAAAAGAGACAAATTTAGCGGAAGAAAAATCTATTTTACAAAATAACGATATTGATAATCAACCGATTGAAATAAAAAAGGAAGAATTGTCGACGTATGATATTTCAGAAAATAAATCTACATTTTCTCTTGTAAAAAAATACATCTGGCTTGGTATTTCCGCAATTTTAGCAATTCTGGCAGGGCTTTTAGGTTTTAAAGATGAAATTTTCAGTAAAAAATATTATTACAGTTTTATTGATGCCGACAGAAATTCAAAAATCAACGCCGAACTACAGGTACAGATTCTTAAGGAAAACGAAACCCCTATCCTTTATGTAGCAAAGCCTAATGAGCCATTTGTGTACACAACGAAATCCAAATCGCTTACCATGGTGGTTTCTTCACCTTTTTACAGAACCGATACCATCCAGAGAAATCTGGAAACAGCACCCGAAGCCGAAAATATTGAGCTGAAACCCAACGATTATGCGATTATGCTTTTCTATTATTCGAAATCACTGAAAGATTTAAAGAAGAAAAGAGTAAGCTTAAACTATCTCATCAGCGATCATGCGTTAATTTATCAGGTTTTCGACAACCAATTTTATGGTGTTGAAACCATGGATAAGCAGCGCTATATCAATTTGGTGACCTTACCCTCCACGTCACTGGAAAAACTTGAAGTGATTGATACACAGACTGATAACTCAGGAAAAATAGTAATGATTAAATTTAAAATCGACAACGATGAAGAAAATAATTAAAACAGTTCCGCTGCTTCTGGCATTGGTTTTTATCGTTTTTTCGTGTAAGAAAGAAGTTACCGAACTTTCGGACCTGGAAAAGATTAGAAACAATAAAAACACGGTTTCCTATCCCGTGACAAAGATGGACAGCGCGCAGGCAATCTCATTTATTACCAAACAGAAAATTCAGGAATTACTCGACCTTTCAACGCTTTATACGTCGGGTAACCGAGATACAGAAATTGATTCTGTAATTTATTCGCAAATGAAAAGCTACTTTTCCGAAGACGATTCAACTAAACTTCAGCCTTTACTCAAGCAGCTCGACAGCTTCAAGGTAAAAACAGCAAAAGTTGGGAACATCATCGTCTCAAAGGAAATTATTGGCACCGATACGCTGGATTTTGCAAAATTTGATGTTGAATATTTCGATCAGAAAAATAAATCGATAGGCATTTTTGAAAAAACCGCACAGTATATGCTGAAACTTTTTCCTGTAAAATTCAAAAAAGAATTTAGATTTTACTTTGTTGATTTTGATGCCGCTCCTAAAAAAGACAGCACTTCGGTGGGAGTCACCAAATAATCTAACGGAATATCGTTTTCCCTAAGGTCATCAATTTCTTCATCCGGCCCGAAAAAACTTAAGCCAATTTTCAGGGTCTCAACATTTACGGTTTCAAAAAAACCATCATAATATCCTTTGCCGTATCCTACTCTATTGCCCTGCTGATCGCAGTACAGCAAAGGGGTAAGTACATAATCAAAATCGCGCTCACCAGAATCTTCGTTTGATTCGGGCTCCGAAATTCCCCAGGAATTTTTAAGCAAAGGAGTTTCCGCCGTAATTTCCACCGAAATTAATTTTTTACGGTAAATTTTTGGAACAAAAACGCGGATATCTCTTTTAAAAAATTCATTCAAAAACAACTGCGTATCAACTTCTCCTTTTTCCGGAATCGAAAGAAAACAGTGAACTTTCTGATTTTCGCTGAGCTTAAAATTATCAGTAAAATTGCTGAAAATTTTTTCTGATAACGACAAAACCTGTTCTTTCGAAAAGCTTTCCCGTTTTTTCAGATATTTTTCTCTGAGATCACTCTTTTTCATCTTAAATTTCTTTTACCGAAATAATCTTTACCGGGCAGGCTTTCGCAGCCTTTTCACAAGGGTCAAAGGCTTCGTAATTGGGAGTTTTTAAGGTGTAAAAACCTTTTTTATCTTCCGTCTTCAACAGTACAGATTTGCCGTCTTTCTTCGACATCCGGAAATACTCGGGAGCAAATTCTGCACAGTAATTACAGCCAATGCATTTGTCGCGCTGCAGGGTAATGATCACCATCAGTTGTTCTCAACGATTTTATACAGTTTGTCGGAAGGCCTTATTCTGAAATCTGTCTTAAAGGTAATGATATCAGATTTTGAAGCTTTTAAATCACCCGGCTTCTGATCAACCTGCATCCCTTCGAGAATCATTTCCTGAGAACCAGTCGTAGGTCCCTGAATCAGAACTCTGTCGCCCACATTTACATCATAAGCTTCAATTAAAAACTCTGCAATATTGGATTTTGCGTAGAAAGTTCTGCCTTTTCCGACATAAACTTTTTTCTGAGTTGCATTTGAACCGGAAGTGTCAGACCATTCTCCCAACTTTTGACCCAAATAATAACCATCCCAGAATGCCCTGTTGTAAACGGTTTCCAGCTGTTTCATCCATTCCTCAACTTTTTGCTGACTGAAAGTTCCATCAGCAATCGCATCAATTGCTTCCCGGTAACATTATGTGACCGTTGCTACGTATTCAGGCGCCCGTCCACGGCCTTCAATTTTTAAAACTTTCACGCCTGCGCCCACGATCTGATCAAGAAAACCAATGGTACACAAATCTTTTGGCGACATCATGTATTCATTGTCCAGCTCAATTTCGAAGCCGGACTCCTGATCGATGACGGTATATTTTTTACGGCAATTCTGTTTGCACGCACCTCTGTTTGCTGAAGAATTGTGAGAATGTAAACTCAAATAACATTTCCCGGAAACCGCCATACATAAAGCTCCGTGACCGAAAATTTCAATTTCAACCAAATTTCCGGAAGGTCCGCGCACATTATCTTTTACAATCTGATCGCAGATTTTTTTGATTTGGGTAATCGATAGCTCACGACTCATCACCATCGTATCAGCAAAAAGTGCATAGAATTTTACCGTTTCGATGTTAGTAATATTGATTTGGGTGGAAATATGAACTTCCATCCCGATTTGCCTCGCATAAGAAATTACGGCCTGGTCCATCGCAATTACCGCGGTTAGATTGGCGGCTTTTGCCTTATCCAGAAGCGTTTTGATGATTGACAGGTCGTGATCGTAAACGATGGTATTTAAAGTAAGATAAGTTCTCACCCCTTTTTCAGCACATCTTCTGGAGATTTCAGGCAAATCATCGATCGTGAAATTCATGGAAGCTCGTGCCCGCATGTTAAGCTGCTCAACTCCGAAATAAATGGAATCTGCACCGTTATCCAAAGCTGCCTGCATGGCGGTGAAGTCGCCCGCAGGTGACATCAGTTCTATTTTTCCGCTTTTTGTCATGATGCTAAAATTTTATAAAGCTTATCGGATAAACGAACTCTGAACGGAACCGAAAAAGTAATCTGGTCGCCGGCTTTGGCTGTTTCACATGGATTTCCGTTGGCGAAAATTTGTGTCAATGTAATTTCCTGCTCGCCGGTTGTCGGCCCGGAAATCAAAACTTTATCACCTGCTGAAAGTTCACCATTTTCCAGTAAGAACTGGGCAATTTTCGATTGCGTGAAATAATGTTCGGCTTTGCCAAGTAAATATTTTTTCACGGCAATTTTCTGGCGAATATTTTTGTTTTCAGTTTTTGCCAAAGGTTTATTTGGTAAATCACCGGAATTTTTAAATTTCAGCGCCGGAGATTTTCCTTTTCTGAAAATTTTGTTGCCTACATTAACTCCTTTTCTAATGTTAATCTGTTCTTCTAAAGGCAAATGGATAATATGCTGACATTCTTCTGAACAGCAGTTTTCCATGGCAGCTTTACATTCATCACACTGAATAAAAAGTAAATGGCAGCCGTCATTCGCGCAGTTTGTATGATTGTCGCAAGGTTTTCCGCACTGGTGACACTGCGAAACAATATCGTCGGTAATCCGCTCGCCCAAACGGTGATCGAACACAAAATTTTTACCGATAAACTTGCTTTCCAGATTTTCTTCCTTGATTTGGCGCGTATATTCAATGATTCCGCCTTCGAGCTGAAACACGTTTTTGAAACCCTGATGTTTGAAGTAAGCGCTGGCTTTTTCGCAACGGATTCCGCCTGTACAGTACATCAAAAGATTTTTGTCTTCTTTGAAATCCTGTAGCTTCTCATTAATAATTGGCAAACTTTCTCTGAAGGTTTCAACATCGGGCGTAATTGCGCCTTCAAAATGCCCGACTTCACTTTCGTAATGATTTCTAAAATCCACAACAATCGTATTGGGATCTTCAAGTAAAGTATTAAATTCTTTTGCCTTTAAGTGGATTCCTTTATTGGTTACATCGAAAGTTTCATCATTTAAACCGTCGGCCACAATTTTATTTCGGACTTTAATCGTAAGTTTTAAGAAAGAGTGATCATCGTGCTCCACCGCTTCATTCAAGCGGATTCCTTTCATGAAATCGTACACATCCAGTGTTTCGCGGAAAGATTCCAGATTTTCCTCAGGAATACTCATCTGAGCATTAATTCCTTCGTTAGCGACGTAAATCCTGCCTAATGCATCGAGTGCGTTCCAGGCTATGAATAATTCGTTGCGAAATTTTTTGGGATCTGAGATTTTGGCGTACGCATAGAAAGACAAAGTAAGGCGCTGCTTACCGGCTTCATTAATTAACTGAGCTCTTTCTTCTGCGCTTAAAGTGTTATACAGTTGCATGCTATAAACGGTTTAAGTGAGAAAATTTTTGCAAAGATAAGCAATTTGAGCTACGTTAAAAATCGTGTCGGGTTAATATTCGGTGTAAATATGATTCAGAATATTTCTGTCTTCTTCGGTAAATGCCACTTTTCTGCGAGCCATTGCCAGTTCGGCAACTTCGTAGGCTTTTTCAAGTTTGAATTTTTCATCACCTTTCATTCCGCCCCAGGAAAAACTTTCGATAAGATTTGGCGGGAAGCCGCTTTTGAAAATATTGGCAGCAACTCCAACAACAGTTCCTGTGTTAAACTGTGTATTGATGGCACTTTTAGAATGATCGCCCATGATTAATCCTGCAAACTGTAAACCTGTGTTTGCGAATCTTTTGGTTCTGTAATTCCAGAGTTTTACTTCGGCATAATTGTTTTTAAGGTTTGATGAATTGGTATCCGCACCCAAATTACACCATTCGCCGATAACAGAATTACCCAAGAAACCATCGTGACCCTTATTCGTGTAACCGAAAATCACTATATTATTTACTTCTCCACCAACTTTTGAATGAGGCCCGACCGTGGTTGCACCGTAAATTTTCGATCCCAGATTAAATTTAGATTCTTCGCAAAGTGCAATGGGACCACGAAGATTACAACCTTCCATCACTTCTGCATTTTTGCCGATGTAGATTTTGCCTGTTTTTGTATTTAAAGTTGAAAATTCCACCGATGCGCCTTCTTCGATAAATAAATCCTGAGCTTCACCCAGAAGTCCGTTGGTGTTAGAAAGTTCAGCGGTAGTTCTTCCTTTGGTAAGCAAATCGAAATCGAAATTAATGGCTTTTTCGTTGTAAGAAAATAAATCTGTAGGCTGTTTAAAGAAAAGAACACCCTCGTGAATATCAGTCATTTTCTCGATCTGATTAAGGGAGAAATTCTTCATATTGATTCTGGCGGCGAGCAGCTCGTTTTCATAAACCAAAGCTTCACCCAATTTCAATGTTTTAATTTGCTGCAAAACATTTTCGTCCGGCAGAAAATTGGGAACAATAAACAGACTTTCAATATCTTCCGGTTTCCTGTATTTTTCCTGCAGATAATCTTCTGTAAGGAAAGAGACCTGGTTTATCTCTAATAATTTCTGCCATCTTTCGGAGAACGTAAGGATTCCGCAGCGCATTTCGGCGACAGGTCTTGTAAAAGTAAGGGGTAAAAAATCTTCCCAAAACTGGGCATCAGAAAAAACGATTTGCATATTTCAAGTGCTTAAATTTCTATATTTTCAAAATTACAATAAAAAAAGTCTTTCAGAAACCTGAAAGACTTTAATATTTTCTTAGTCCGCAATAAATTATTTTGCGAATTTTTTGTATTTGCTCATGAATTTGTCAACTCTACCAGCAGTGTCAACCAATTTCACTTTACCAGTGTAAAAAGGGTGAGAAGTTGAAGAGATCTCCATTTTTACCAATGGATAAGTTTCTCCTTCATATTCAATAGTATCTTTGGTATCTGCAGTAGATTTGCAAAGAAACATCTCGTCGTTACTCATATCTTTGAAAACAACAAGTCTATAGTTTTCCGGGTGGATTCCGTTTTTCATAATAAAAATTTTAATAAATTAAAGTTTTGCTTCAGAAGTAGTAATGGATATTCCTCTGCTAATTTTTAGACCGCAAAAGTACAATTAATTTTTTAATGTACAAACACTCAATATGATAATTTTAAAATTTTTCCGTTCGACTATTTTAATTAAATTTGAAACTTATATCTATTCAACCTCTTCAATGAACAAATTAAAACTCATATTGGCTTTATCGTTTTGGTTTCTGTTAACGGCAGTGTCCTGCAACAGAGACGAAATCAGCTTTGATGCGCCATCTCAGCTTCTTCGTTTTTCGGCAGATACCGTTTTTCTTGATACCGTCTATAATCAGGTGCGATCCGAAACCTATGCCGTTAAAATCTACAACGACGAAGATAAAGATGTGATGATTCCCAAAATTTCTCTGCAAAACGGTTCGTCTTCACTCTATAGAATCAATGTTGATGGCAAAGCCGGGACCGATTTTACCAACATTCCTTTAAGAAAGAAAGACAGTCTTTATATTTTTGTAGAAATTGCGCCGGTTGCCAACGCACCGGAAGCGATTGCCGAAGAACGTATACAGTTTCAAACTCCAGCTGGAAGCCAGCATGTAACACTGTTTTCCGTAGTTCAGGATGCTGAATTTTTTATCCAGACCGACACCAATCCGAACATTTTAAGCAACAATACAAACTGGACGAACGAAAAAGCCAAAATAATCTTTGGAGATTTAATACTGGAAGAAGGCAAAACCTTAGATATACAGAAGGGAACCAAGATCTATTTCCATAAAAACAGTGGTTTGAAGGTTTCTAAAAATGCAAAACTAAATGTTTTTGGCGAATTGAATCAAGAGGTTATTTTCCGGGGCGACAGAAACGACCCAAGATACGACACGATCCCGAAAAACTGGAACGGAATTAAATTCGACACAGGCTCTACGTTGACGATGAATTATGCAAAAGTTTTCGGCGGAACAAGAGGGCTGGAAATGAATGAAACGGAGGCAACAATCAACAACACCATCATTCACACCTTTCAGGAATTCGGAATTTTTGCGGTAAAATCGAACCTCAACGCTTCAAATTTAGTGATGAACAACTGTGGTGAGGCGGCTTTAGGAATATTTAAAGGCGGAACTTATACGCTAACCCACGCAACTTTAGCGAATTACTGGGATTTCAATTCGGCACTTGCAGGACTTGGGATTTACGCTACTAATGAATACCAGAACGGAACTGCTCTGGAAAACGGCCCATTGACTTTAAAAGTGAATAATTCAATTATTTATGGTTCTGCTGAAAACATGGTTGAATTAAAACCAATTTCCGGACAGACTTTTACGACAGAATTTAACTATTCGCTGCTGAAATATGGTACAAAAGCAACTTACACAACCGCTAATTCCATCAAAAATCAGGATCCGAAATTTGTAAATTATTTCACGCAGAAAATGAATTTGAGGGTGCAAGAAGATTCGCCTGCAAAAGGAAAAGGAAGCTCAAGTTATGTATCTGGCTCAACTCTGAAAGATATTGTGGGTGTTACCAGAACCAATCCGCCAACTATAGGCGCTTATCAATAAATTATGGAAATTACCCAGCTGCAGCAGGAAGTTGATGAATGGATAAAAACCGTGGGTGTACGTTATTTCAGCGAACTCACCAATATGGCGATGCTTACCGAAGAAGTGGGCGAAGTTGCCAGAATTATCGCCAGAAGATACGGCGAACAAAGTGAAAAAGAAAGCGACAAAACCAAAGATCTCGGTGAAGAGCTGGCTGATGTTTTATTCGTAACACTATGTTTGGCCAACCAAACCGGAACCAATCTTCAGGAAGCTTTCGACAGAAAAATGAAACTGAAAACAGAAAGAGATCAGAAAAGGCACCTAAATAATGAGAAACTAAAATAATCTTTAATCCGTACAATGTTTTTAGAACACTCGCAATTAAAAGAAAATACAACCATAGAAATCAGCGGTTCGAAAAGCATTTCGAATCGTTTGTTGATTTTGCATCAGCTCTTTGAAAATATTCTTATCGAAAATCTTTCAAATTCTCAGGATACGCAGCTTCTACAAGCCGCTTTGCAAAGCGATTCAGAAATCATCGACATTCATCATGCCGGCACTGCGATGAGATTTCTTACTTCTTATTATGCCATTCAGGAAGGCAAAACCGTAATTTTAACCGGTTCTGAGAGGATGAAACAGCGTCCGATAAAATTTCTGGTCGATGCATTGCAGGATTTGGGCGCAGAAATTTCTCATCTTGAAAACGAAGGATTCCCACCATTGAAGATTACGGGAAAGAAGATTATAAAAAGTACAGTGCGCATTCCGGCTAATATTTCGAGCCAGTTTATTACTTCATTAATGCTCATCGGCGCAAAACTGGAGAACGGTCTGCAAATTAAGTTGGAAGGAACAGTTACCTCAAAACCTTACCTTGAGATGACGCTGAAAATCCTTAGAACGGTAGGGATAAACAATTATTGGGAGGATAATATCATTAAAATTCTGCCCAACATCCACACCGAAAAACAATCGCAAAGTATTCCGTTCGTTGTTGAAAGCGACTGGAGCTCTGCCTCATATTACTATTCTCTCGCAGCAATTTCGCGAAAAACGATAAACTTAAAATGGTTTAAACCATATTCCCTTCAGGGCGATTCGGTAATTAAAGAAATTTACTGGAAATTTTTCGGCGTAAATACCATTTCCGAAGGCGCAGAATCCAGAATTTCTCTGCTTCCGGAGCATTATTTTCAGTTTCCGGAAAAAATTGTTTTAAACATGAATGATTGTCCAGACATTGCCCAAACCCTTTGTGTTACTGCAACATCATTGAAAATCCCGTTTGAAATCACCGGCCTGGAAACTTTAAAAATAAAAGAAACCGACAGACTTCTGGCACTGAAAAACGAACTTTTCAAAATCGGCTGTATTGCAGAAATTACCGATAACAGTATTGTTTCTCACAAATTTTTCGAGCCTAATGAAAATATTTCGATAGCAACATACAACGATCACCGAATGGCCATGAGTTTTGCTCCGTTTTGCCTTATAAAAAATTTAACCATTGAGAATCCGGAAGTTGTTGAAAAATCCTACACCAGTTTTTGGCAGGATTTCGCTCAAATAACCGAAAAAACTAACTAAAACAATGACCATAATTATTACAGGAACTTCTACAGGAATTGGTTTCGCTTTGGCTGAATTTTTGGGAAAGAAAGGCCACCGGGTTTTCGGACTGAGCAGAAAAAATGTCGAATCCCAATATTTCAAGACGATTCCGACCGATATTACCGATAATCTGCAGGTTCAGCATGCCGTTTCAGAAATTGTAAAGACAGAAAAGAACATTGATATCCTGATAAACAATGCCGGAATGGGCATGGTGGGCGCGGTTGAAGATTCGACAAAAGAAGACATTTTAAAGTTATTTAACCTGAATTTGGTAGGCGCTGTACAAATGATGACCGCGGTTTTACCAGCGATGCGGGAGCAGAAATCAGGCAAAATCATCAACATCTCGAGTATCGGCAGCGAAATGGGATTGCCGTTCCGTGGGTTTTATTCTGCCTCAAAATCTGCATTGGATAAAGTGACCGAAGCGATTCGTTATGAAGTTTCTCCCTGGAACATCAATGTATGTACGCTTCATTTAGGCGACATCAAAACAAAAATCGCGGAAAACCGAGTGAAAACAAAAGTTTCTGAACCTTACCAAAAGACTTTTGAAAAAATATATTCCATCATGAATGCTCATGTAGATGACGGCACCGAACCTTTAGAAGTTGCTGAGTACATTGATAAACTTCTCACAAAAAAATCCTGGAAAGCCCATTACTATTTCGGGAAATTCGGACAAAAAATCGGCGTTCCTCTCAAATGGATTTTACCGCAGAATTTCTATGAAAACTTGATGCGGAAGTACAATCAGATGGATTAAGCGTGCCCAGTAAATATTCACCTACTAAAAAACAGCAAAATGAAATTATTTTTCAGTCTTATCGTCACAGCCTTACCCTTCTTTTCTTTAGAGGCACAACAACTCAGTCCAGGAGGGAATTCCTGGGTAGCCAATTTCAAAAAAGCCTCTGATGAAGTAAATAACCAGGAAGAAAAACTTAAATATTCCGAAATCAAGGGAACTCCTTATTACAAGGCTGATTTCGAATCGGCAAAATTTGATGATACTCCTACGGTTGCACCTATTAGATACAATACTTTTTTAGATGTTGTTGAAATCCTTATAGACAATAACATTTATGAAATTCCAAGAGAAGCTACCCCTAAAAAATTCACCTTTACAAAAACAAACGAGAGATTAATTGTTCTGGACACTCATGATGAATATGCAGGTTACTTTTTCGAAATTGCTGACGGGAAATACAAAATACTAAAAAAAATTAAAACTAAATTTTACGGAGCAGTTCCCTCTAAAACCCATTTTGCTGCGGGTACGGTTTCACGCTTCGAATCCCAACGGCCATTGTATTTTATCAAAGCAGAATCTAGTGAGGTAATAACTCTTAAAAACACAAAAGATCTTCTGACCTATTTTCCTGAGAAAAAAGATGAACTAAACAACTTCCTTAAAACCAATAAAATCAAGTTAACTGAAGAGTCGGATCTTGTAAAACTAGCTCAGTTTATTAATAATTAGCGTAAAGTTTCCGTTAATCCTGTCGTGCAATTTCTATGAAAATACGCTATGGAAATGTATTGGATTAATTTATTACATAAAATAAAACATCATTATGCAAAAATCTATTCTATTTATCTTACTAATTTTCAGCGGGATTGCTGTTTATGGTCAGCATTCATATAAAATATATACCGGTCCGCTTTTATCGGTCAGTAGAGATACCGATAAGCCACAACACAATATAGTTGGCACTCCTTATTTTAATGTCAATTTTATGTCGGCGATTATAGGAAACACCAACGAAAAAGCACCAATAAGGTACGATGCACATTTGGACCGAATTGAAATTTTATTTGACGATAAGGTGTATGAGGTCCCTAGGAATGAAGACATTCCTGTTTTCAAATTCGAAATGATTAATACACCTATTGTTTTTGTAAAAGAAACTAATGGCTATTACTTCAGAATAGTTGACGGAAAAAATCAGCTTTTAAAGAAAGAAAAAATAAAACTTAAGGAAATTAAAAGTTCAATTGAACCAAATTCTTTAATAAAGGAGGGATACATTAAATTTGAAAAACAAAATCCGCTCTATTTCATTAAAGCAGATGAAAAACTTTTACAGGTGCCTAAGAATGCAAAAGATTTTGTAAGTATTTATCCAGACCGTAGAGAAGAGTTAGAAAGGTTTATTAAGGAAAACAATATTAAAATAAAACAGGAGGAATCACTGATCAAACTTGTTCAATTCATGAACAGATAATAAAAAAAGGACTTTACAAGTCCTTTTAAAATAATTCCCGCGCAATTTTCTTAATATTATCACTTTTCCCCATCGAATAAAAGTGCAGCACAGGAACGCCAAAATCTATCAGTTCTCTGCACTGCTGTATTGCCCACTCAATGCCAATTTGTTTTACCGCTGTGTTGTCTTTAGCTTTTTCTACGGCAGAAATGAGCTCTTCCGGCAGATCAATTTTAAAGACTTTAGGAAGCATCTGCAGATGGGCTTTCGTAGCGATTGGTTTAATTCCCGGAATTATGGAAACATTAATTCCCATATCACGGGCCTGCTTTACAAAATCAATAAATTTTTTATTATCGAAAAACATTTGCGTCACCACATAATCTGCACCTGCATCAACTTTTTCTTTTAGCCATTTCAGGTCGTAGTTCATGGAAGGAGCTTCAATGTGTTTTTCTGGATAACCGGCGACACCGATGCAGAATTTATTGTTTTCATCGCAGGCTTTCTCGTCATGAAGATATTTACCTCTGCCCAAATCGTTGATTTGATGAACCAAATCCACTGCATTTCTGTGACCGCCAACTGCAGGTTCAAAATATTGCTGCCCTTTCATCGCGTCACCGCGCAGCGCCATTACGTTTTCAATTCCAAGATACATACAGTCTACCAAAAGATATTCGGTTTCTTCCATGGAAAAGCCTCCGCACAGCACATGAGGCACAGTATCTACATTGTATTTATGTTGTATTGCAGCGCAAATTCCTAAAGTTCCGGGACGCATTCTTGTAATTTTACGTTCCATTAATCCGTTTCCTTTGTCGAGATAAATGTATTCTTCACGAGAAGTTGTAACGTCGATAAACGGAGGTTTAAATTCCATCAGCGGATCGATGTTTTTGTAAAGATCTTCAATACCAATGCCTTTTTGTGGCGGTACCACTTCGAGTGAAAAAAGGGTTTTACCTTTTGCGTTTTTTATATGATCTGTAATTTTCATTCTTAAATATATTTTTTAAGCAAGATTAGGACTCAACCATTTTCTGGCAAATTCTATTTCGATATTTTTTCTGGATGCAAAATCTGCTAACTGATCTTCCGCAATTTTGCCTACACCGAAATATTTGGATTTAGGATGCGCAAAATAATATCCGGAAACCGCCGCAGTTGGGAACATGGCCAAACTTTCGGTAAGTTCTACGCCAATGTTTTCTTTCACCTTTAATAAATCCCAGATGGTAAGTTTTTCCAGGTGATCAGGACATGCAGGATAACCTGGCGCAGGCCGGATTCCGGAGTATTTTTCTGCGATCAGATCTTCATTCTGCAGGTTTTCGTTTTGAGCATAACCCCAAATCTGGGTACGCACTTTATGGTGCAGAAATTCTGCGAAAGCCTCCGCAAGTCTGTCGGCTAAAGCTTTTACAATAATCGCCGTATAATCGTCGCCCTGGTCGTAATATTTCTGAGCGAGTTCTTCAGTACCGAAACCTGTGGTTACACAGAACACTCCTACGTAATCCTGGATGCCGGAAGATTTTGGAGCGATAAAATCACTGAGTGCCAGATATTCTTTTCCATCAGATTTTGTGTGCTGCTGTCTAAGGGTGCGGAATGTAAATTCCTCCTGGTCATTTTGCAGAATAATATCATCGCTTTCGTTTGAATTGGCCGGGAAAATTCCAAAAATGCCTTTCGCGGTGAATAGTTTTTCATCCAAAATCATTTTCAGGATTTTCTGTGCATCATTGAAAAGTTCAGTAGCATGTTCGCCCACAACCTCATTAGTTAAAATCTGCGGATATTTTCCGTAAAGTTCCCAGCTTCGGAAAAAAGGAGTCCAGTCTACGAAATCAAGCAATTCATTAAGATTCTGATTTTCGATGATTTGAATACCTAAAGTGTTTGGCTTTACGGGAATTTCATTTTCCCAATCGATTTTATAGTTCTGTTTTCTGGCTTCTTCAATTGGAACATATTCTTTTTCTACCTGCCGGTTCAGGAATTTCTCTCTAAAGTCTTCATAATCGGCTTTAAGATCAGCTTTAAACTGTTCTCTGTTTTGATCCAAAAGTTGTGAAACCACGCCCACCGCTCTGGAAGCATCATTCACATGAACAACCGGCTGCGAATATTTAGGAAAAATCTTTACGGCGGTATGCGCTTTGGAAGTGGTTGCACCGCCAATCATCAACGGAAAGTCCAAATTCTTGCGCTGAAGTTCATCTGCAACATGAACCATTTCGTCCAGACTTGGAGTGATGAGGCCGCTTAAACCAATGACATCCACTTTATGATCAATGGCAGCCTGGATGATTTTTTCGGCAGGCACCATAACGCCCAAATCCACGATTTCGTAATTATTGCAGCCCAAAACTACGCTTACAATATTTTTGCCGATGTCATGAACATCACCTTTTACTGTTGCCATAAGGATTTTTCCGTTGGCTTTCTGGGTGTGATCTTTTTGCGCTTCGATGAAAGGTTGCAGATATGCCACCGCTTTTTTCATCACACGCGCCGATTTCACTACCTGCGGGAGAAACATTTTTCCGCTTCCGAAAAGATCTCCAACAACGCTCATTCCGGCCATCAGATTCACTTCAATCACATCCAGCGGTCGCTGGGTTTGCGTTCTGGCCTCTTCTACATCTTCAATAATAAACCGGTCGATTCCTTTAACTAAAGCATGCGTAATTCGTTCCTGAAGAGGATGTTTACGCCATTCCAGATTTTCAACGGTCTCTTTTTTGGTTGATTTATGTTTTTCAGAATAATCCAAAAGCCGTTCTGTAGCATCATCCCGGCGATCGAGCATTACATCTTCTACCAGCTCGAGCAAATCTTTGGGAATTTCATCGTAAACTTCCAGCATCGATGGATTAACGATTCCCATGTTCATTCCAGCCTTAATCGCGTGATATAGAAACACCGAATGCATGGCTTCACGCACATTATCGTTGCCCCGGAAAGAAAACGACACGTTGGAGACGCCACCGCTCACAGAAACATGTGGTAGATTTTCGCGCACCCATTTTGTTGCTTCTATAAAATCAAGTGCATTTCTACGGTGTTCCTCCATTCCGGTTGCAACGGGGAAAATATTAAGGTCGAAAATGATATCTTCCGGTGGAAAGCCTACAATTTCGGTAAGAATTTTATAGCTGCGTTTACAGATTTCAATTCTGCGATCGTAATTATCAGCCTGTCCTTCTTCATCGAAAGCCATTACAATAACCGCGGCGCCGTAACGCTTTATTTTTTTTGCGTGGTCGATAAATTCCTGTTCGCCTTCTTTAAGACTGATGGAATTCACCACACATTTGCCCTGAACGACCTGTAACCCGGCTTCAAGAATTTCCCATTTAGAGGAGTCTATCATGATTGGAATTCTGGCAATATCTGGTTCTGAAGCAATCAGGTTAAGGAATTTTACCATACAGTATTTTCCGTCAAGAAGTCCGTCATCAAAATTAACATCGAGAATCTGTGCGCCACCTTCTACCTGATGTCTCGCAATATCGAGCGCTTCACTGAACTTCTCTTCTTTAATGAGCCGGAGAAATTTTTTAGATCCGGCCACGTTGGTTCTTTCGCCAACATTAATGAAGTTGGATTCTGGTGTTATAATTAAAGGCTCCAGACCGGAAAGTTTTAAATATTTCATAAAATGAATTTGAAAATTAAAAAAATAAGATTTGGAAACTTTTATCTCAAAACATTAGTTCTCCGGGGTTCATAACTTTTCACCAACTCAGCGATTGCTTTGATGTGAGGCGGCGTGGTTCCGCAACAACCACCGATGATATTCACAAGTCCTTTTTCTGCATATTCGCGGATTTGGGATGCCATAAATTCGGGAGATTCGTCGTACTGCCCGAAGGCATTCGGAAGGCCAGCATTAGGATAAGCAGAAATATAGTAATCTGAATTGTTTGCAAGCGTCTCCAGATAAGGCGTAAGCTGTTGCGCACCTAACGCACAGTTGAATCCTACGCTCAATAAATTAAGATGCGAAACAGAAATTAGGAATGCCTCTGCGGTTTGTCCGCTCAAGGTTCGGCCGGATGCATCGGTAATTGTACCCGAAACCATGATGGGAATCTCAATTTTGCGTTCTTCCTGAATTTCATCGATTGCAAAAAGGGCGGCTTTGGCATTTAAAGTATCGAAAATAGTTTCTACCAGAAGAATATCTGCTCCACCATCCAAAAGCGCCTCAGCTTGTTGCCTGTACGCAACCCGTAACTCTTCAAAAGTAATGGCGCGAAAACCAGGATCATTAACTTCTGGGCTTAGACTGGCAGTTTTGTTAGTTGGCCCGATTGATCCTGCAACAAAACGTGGCTTTTCTGGATTTGCTGTAGAAAATTCATCACAGACTTTTCTGGCAATTTTAGCAGATTCAAAATTAAGTTCGTAAACCAAATCTTCCATATGATAATCGGCCATGGCAATGGTGGTTCCAGAAAAAGTATTGGTTTCAATGATATCGGCGCCAGCTTCAAGATATTTTCGGTGAACTTCCTCAATCGCCTGTGGCTGGGTTAAAGACAGCAAATCGTTATTTCCCTTTAATGGATATTCCCAATTTTTAAATCTTTCGCCCCGGTAATCTTCTTCGCTGAATTTGTAGCGCTGAAGCATCGTCCCCATCGCCCCGTCGAGGACAAGTATTCTTTCGCTTAAAGCTTTATATAATTTATCTGAATTTTTCATTTTTTTGATTTCTCTGAATTTTATTTAAAAACTTTCCCCGAAGCCCAACTTGAGCGTAAATCCTTTTGTAAGGAGGAATGACGAATAAGAGATTGGATACGCCGAACGACTTCATTATGTTTGGGAGATGAAGCGGATTAAGCTGCCCAAAAACATTAATCCAATGCCTGTTTCAAATCATTGATAATGTCATCGACATGCTCCAAACCAACCGAACACCTCACCAAACCGGCGGTAATTCCCACTTCGTTTCTTTCTTGCTCCGAAAGTTTAGAATGCGTTGTGGAAGCGGGATGCGTAACAATTGTTCTGGTGTCACCAAGATTGGCCGACAAGGAACACATCTTAATGCGGTTAAGAAAATTTCTGCCGCCTTCGATGCCGCCTTTTATTTCAAAAGCGACGATGTTACCGCCCTTTTTCATCTGTTTTATGGCAGTTTCGTAGTTGGGATGGGATTTCAGGAAGGGATATTTTACGAATTCAACTTTTGGGTGATTTTCAAGAAACTCAGCAACTTTCAAAGCATTTTCGCAATGTTTTTCAACCCGTACCGCAAGCGTTTCAAGGCTTTTACTTAAAACCCACGCGTTGAAAGGAGACATGGCAGGTCCGGTATTTCTGGCGAAAAGATAAATTTCTCTGATGAGATCTGCTTTCCCAACTGTAACACCTCCTAAAACCCTGCCCTGCCCGTCAATCAGTTTTGTCGCCGAATGAACCACCAGATGCGCACCATATTTTACCGGCTGTTGGAGATAAGGCGTTGCAAAGCAGTTATCTACTACAAAAATAAGATTGTGTTTTTCGGCAATTTTCCCGAAAAATTCAAGATCTAGAACTTCGATCGCCGGATTTGTAGGAGTTTCGAGGTACAAAATCTTTGTGTTTGGCTGAATATACTGTTCAACATTTGCTGCATCTTCGGCTTTAAAGTAGGTTGTATCGATGTTCCATTTCGGAAAATATTTTGTAAATAAAGTATGTGTAGAACCAAAAACCGATTGGCAGCTAACGATATGGTCGCCCGAACTCAGCAGCGCTGCAAAAGTGGAATAAATCGCTGCCATGCCTGTGGCAAAAGCATATCCCGCTTCAGCACCTTCGAGTTTCACCATTTTTTCGGTAAACTCGTTGACATTGGGATTAGAAAAACGGCTGTATAAATTTTTGGATTTTTCTTCGGCGAAACTTGCGCGCATATCTTCAGCATCCTCAAATACGAAACTTGAAGTGAGATACAAAGGCGTGGAATGTTCTTCAAAGTGAGAACGCTGCGACTGAATGCGGATGGCGTTGGTTTCAAAATTATGTGACATATGATTGTAGTTGAATTAAATATTATTTATTTTCCGAAAGTCTTAAAATATCACCGAAAACGCCCCGTGCAGTGACTTTCGCACCTGCTCCTGCGCCCATGATGACGATTGGATTTTCGCCGTAACTTTCGGTATAGATTTCAAATATTGAATCTGAACCTTTGAGCTGACCCAAAGCAGATTCTGCCGGAACTGAAATCAGTTTTACGTCCAGCTCACCTTTTTCCTGTTGTAAATCACCGTGCAGATCGCCAGTAAATCTCAACACATGGTTTTTCTGTTGCGAATTTTTCACCTCATCAAAAACTTCATCAAGTTCACTTAAACGCGATATAAAATCATGTTTAGTGAGATTTCTAAAATTTTCCGGAACCAGATTTTCAATTTTAATATCACCGAATTCATTGATTAAATCCAGTTCGCGTGCAAGAATAAGCAGCTTTCTGGCAACATCACTTCCGGATAAATCTTCGCGTGGATCCGGCTCAGTAAATCCCTTTTCCACCGCTTCTTTCAGAATGATTGAAAACTTCTCGTCACGCACGGAAAAATTGTTGAAAATATAGCTCAGCGATCCTGAAAAAACGCCTTTGATGCGGGTAATGTTCTCTCCGGACAAATGCAGCAGCTTAATCGTATCAATGAGCGGCAATCCTGCGCCTACATTGGTTTCGTAAAGGTATTTTTTGTTTTTCTTGTTAAGAATATGACGGAAATTCCGGTACTCGGAAATGGGTAGTGTATTGAAGATTTTGTTGGATGACACCAAATCGAATCCGTTTTCTGCAAGAACCGGATAATTTTTTACGAACTCTTTACTTGCGGTATTATCCACCACAATAAGATTTTCCAGCTGATTCTGCTGAGAAAAAGCAATAAGTTCTTCTACTTTTGATGGCCGTTCTGCCACCAGAATTTCTTCGTTCCAGTTTTCGCTGAATCCTGAACGGTTAAGCGCAATTTTTTTGGAATTGGCAACGGCAACAATCTTCAAATCGATTTTTTTTCTGCTCCGGATTTCTTCGGAACTTTCTAAAACCTGGTCTATCAAAGTACTTCCAACATTTCCGTGTCCGATGATTGCGAGGTGAACAGTTTTTGGTCTCGCAAAGATTTCAGCTTCAATGATATTCTTCGCTTTTTCGTCCTGAGAAGAAGTCACTACAATATTGACTCTGTTTTCCGCGGCCACCTGATTAAGAATCAACGGAAAGATATTATTACGGCCAAGTTCAGACATTATTTTATTGAAATCTTTAGAAACAAAACCAATGACCGAGACATTACTGATGCTGTAAATAAGGCTCACTTTTCCGGATTTTCTTTCCTGCTCAAACTCATTAATCAAACAGTTTACTGCTTTTTCTGCATCTGCTTCGTTCACCAGGACCGAAATCCCATTTTCGATCGCCTGCTGCGAAATAACGCCTACACTTATTCTGGCATAGGTAAGCGCTTTAAAGATTCTTCCGTCAATTCCGATTTCTCCCAGAAAATTTTTGCCTTCAAACTTAATGATGGCTCTATTTTTAATGAGTTTTACCTCTGTTTTATTTTTCATTAAATACTTTTTTTAAAATGTTTGTAAGTTGTTCATATTCCATAAGGAACGCGTCATGACCGTGAATGGAATTTATCTCGTGATAAAAGATATTTGGCTTATTTGAAATTAAAAACTGATAAGTTTCCTTCATTTCTCGTGCGGGGAAAAACAAGTCTGAATCTACCGCCACAAGATGGATATCTGCAGAAATAAGATGCAGTTGGTCTCGATCAGCCCGGATACTCATCAATAACTGATTCATCAGTTTATATGCCTGTAAACTAAATCTCTCGGCCAGTTTTTTTCCATGAAAATTAAGCCAGTCTTCGGATTTTCGGAGTTCCTTATCAATGAGACATTCATTTTTGAAACGGGAATTGAGTGATTCTGGCGTGCGGTAACAGAGCATCGCGTGAGCACGTGCTTTTTGCAATGGTTCTTCTTGCTGCTCCAAAAGAAATTTCTGCACCAAACATTGCGAAAAAAGCCAGTCTGAAGTTCGAAAATCGCAGGCAACAGGAATGAAGTTTTCGGTAAGTCCGGGGTTTACTGCCAGCATTTCCCAGCCGATTGCGCCGCCCAATGAACCTCCGATGATGGTGTGAAGTTTTTCAATTTTTAAATAGTTTAAACCTTCAAGAAAAATTCTGGCGACATCTGATGTGATAAAATCCTGATAATTTTCTATAATATTTCCGTCATAACCATTTCCGGGAATATTAAAACACAGAACGGTAAATCGGTCGGTATCTATAATTTTTTCTTTACCAATAAGATCCTTCCACCATCCTTTTTCACCTGAAAAGTTAGAATTTCCTGTTAGCGCATGATACACGAGAATTACCGGCGCAGAAAATAATTCAGGCCCGAAAATTTGATACGACAAATTAATATCAAGAATTTTTCCTGAATGTAATTTAAACTGATAAAGAGTGATAAAGTTTAGCTGGTTTTCCAATTTTTAAAAAAATTAAAAATTGAAAATGCTACCGAAGAATGGTAAAAAAGTTTGTGTTATCTGCATCGCCTAAGCGAATAGAATGTAGCACCTTCTCCGTTTCCGAAGGGTTGCCAAGGTTTCTTTGAGTCTAGTCTCTCCACCTTTCTTGATAACATTTTCAATATGTAAATGAACAAAATCTGTTGCAAAAGTAGTTATTTTTTCTAAAGTATCCCTAAAAACCGAAAAGATTTTTATTTCATAATTTCGCACCTGAAATTTGAATTATGACAGCTGAAAGACAAAGAATGCTCGACGACCAATGGAAAAAATGGGGGCCTTATGTGAGCAACAGACAATGGGGAACAGTTCGTGAAGATTATAGCCACAACGGAAATGCGTGGGGACACACCACTTATAATGATGCCATCAGCAGGGCTTATCGCTGGAATGAGGATGGTATTGCTGGGATTTGTGATGACAAACAATTGCTTTGCTTCGCATTTTCTTTCTGGAACCGAAAAGATAAAATGATCAAAGAAAGATTTTTCGGTTTAAGTAACTACGAAGGAAACCACGGCGAAGACATAAAAGAAATATTTTACTATCTCGACAATACACCTACACATTCTTACATGAAGATGGTGTACAAATACCCGATCCAGCGCTTTCCTTACGAAGAACTGATTGCAGAGAACGCCAGACGCTCCAAAACAGAGCCCGAATATGAACTGGTTGATACCGGAATTTTCGAGGATAATAATTATTTTGATCTCTTTATCGAATATGCAAAAATCGCTCATGATGATTTTGCCATACGTGTAACAGCCGTAAACAGAAGCAGGAATAAAGCACCGCTCGTTATTCTTCCGACGCTTTGGTACAGGAATAACTGGAGTTGGGGATACGGAACTTATGAACCATCACTAAAATCTTCGTCAAAAGGAACTATCGACATTTGCCACGATTCAATCCCTCAGAAAAAGTTTTATTCAAGAAATTCAGACACTCAATCATTGTTCTGTAATAATGAAACGAATCCGGCAAAAATAAATGCTCATCCTTCCGATCATAAATTTTTTAAAGACGGAATTAATGATTTTATAGTTCATCAGACAGAAAACACCTTAAATCCAGATCAAACAGGTACAAAAGCAAGCTTCTATATCACTACAGAACTTGAGGCCGGCGAAAGTAAGACTTTCGATTTCAGGCTGAGCCCACATGACATGGAGAACGCCTTCTTTGATTTCGACGAAATTTTTAGTCTTAGAAGACAGGAAGCCGAAGAATTTTATGCTGAACTGCAGTGTGACATTTCTGATGGAGACGAAAAAAACATTCAGCGGCAGGCTTTTGCCGGACTTTTATGGAATAAACAGTTCTATTATTACAACGTCGCGAAATGGCTGAAAGGTGATCCAAAATATGAAGCTCCAAGAAATTTCGATCATTATGTCCGCAATAAAGAATGGAAGCACATGCAGAACAAAGACATCATTTCCATGCCCGATAAGTGGGAATATCCCTGGTTTGCAACTTGGGATTTGGCTTTTCACTGCGTTCCGTTTGCGTTACTCGACCCGGAGTTTGCCAAATACCAGCTGACACTTCTCACGAAAGAATGGTATATCCACCCGAACGGGCAACTTCCGGCGTATGAATGGGATTTCAGCGACGTCAACCCACCGGTTCATGCCTGGTCTACCTTCAGGGTTTATAAGATCGATGAAAAAATGAATGGCAAACCCGATATTCCGTTTCTTGAGAGTGTTTTCCAGAAACTCCTGCTTAATTTTACGTGGTGGGTAAACAGGAAAGACAAAAAGGGAAACAATGTATTTGGTGGAGGCTTCCTCGGGCTTGATAACATTGGCGCATTCGACCGAAATATGCAGTTTAAAAACGGAGATCATCTGGAGCAGGCCGACGGCACCAGCTGGATGGCGATGTTTGCGCTCAATATGATGCGGATTTCCATGGAATTGGCACTTTATAACCCGGTATACGAGGATATGGCCATCAAATTCTTTGAACACTATCTATACATTGCAGAAGCGATGGAGAATATCGGTGGAGCCAAAGGCGGTCTCTGGAACGAAGAAGATGGCTTTTTCTACGATGTTTTACAGTTAAATGACGGTGATTCCATCTCCCTGAAATTAAGAAGTATTGTGGGCCTGATTCCGATGTTTGCTGTTGAGATTATCGAACATGACACTTTGGAAAAACTCCCGAATTTCACCAAAAGAATGGACTGGATTCTTAAAAACAAACCGGAACTTGCCAATCTTGTTTCTCACTGGGAAGTGGAAGGCAAAGGCGGCAAGCATCTGATGAGCATCCTCAGAAAAACCAGACTCAAAAGAGTGCTGGCGAGAATGGTTGATGAAAAAGAATTTTTATCCGATTACGGAATCAGATCGATGTCGAAAATTTATGAAGAAGAACCGTTTAAATTTACTGTTGACGGGCAGAATTTTACCGTAAAATATACACCTGCAGAAAGCGACAGCCGCATGTTTGGCGGCAACAGCAACTGGCGTGGGCCCATTTGGTTCCCTATCAACTTCCTGATTGTTGAGAGTCTGCAGAGATTTCATTATTACTATGGCGAAAGTTTACAGATCGAATTTCCTGCGAACAGCGGAGAAATGAGGAATCTGGAGTTCGTGTCTGATAATCTCAGCCAGCGTTTATGCTCTATTTTCCGTAAAAATGAAAGCGGAGAACGTGCTTTTAATGGCGGAAATTATTTACTTAACCATGATGAACATTTCAAAAATTACATTATGTTTAATGAATATTTTAACGGAGATACCGGAATGGGAATCGGCGCATCACACCAAACAGGTTGGACTGCAACGGTAGCGAAACTTATTAAACCCAGGATTCCGTAAAAAAGCCAGACTTAAAATAAAACTCCGTGTGTATCATTTTACATACGGAGTTTTTTATGCTTTCTCGTTATTCACGAAAACCTCGTAGGAAACGGTGACATTCGGCTCAAATGTTTTCGAAACCGAACAATACTTTTCAAATGACAGTTCTGCGGCTTTCAGAGCCTTTTTGGGATCAATAACTCCTTGAAGGAAAAATTTCACACGTATGCTTCTAAAAGGTTTTGCTTCATCAACCTGAATTCTCTCTCCCTCTACTTCCGCAGAAAAGCCTTCAATCACCTGACGCTGTTTTTTAAGGATCGATACGATATCAATACCACTGCATCCAGCAACAGCCATTAGAACGGTTTCCATTGGAGAAACTCCTTTCGCATCAGGTTGAGAGGTATTGTCGATTATAATCTTATTTCCTGCCGCGTTGGTGCATTCAAATAAGTAATCATCGTTAATTCTGTTGAGTGTAATTTTCATTTATAAATTTTTTTGAGATTAAAGTTTTTTTGAGGCGTAATGGACTTAAAAAATTAGAATCATTTTATTTTTACTAAATTTAGATATCCAAAATTACAAAAAATGAATTACGAAAATCATAAATCCGGAAACGGCGGCGTTATTACTTTAAAAAATGACTCCGAAGAAGTCGGAAGACTCACCTATACGATCTTCCCTGAAGAAAACAAACTTATTATTTCATTCGTATTGGTTCATCCTCAATTTGAAGGACGCGGAATGGGGAAATTTCTTGTTGAACATGCAATAGCGTTCGCCAGGGAAAATAACTGGAAAATCTACCCGCACTGTTCTTACGCACGAAGCGTAATGAACCGAATGAATGATGTAGGAGACATTTTATTACAACGCTAAAAACAAAAACTCAAAGAAAATCTTTGAGTTTTTTTATTGTAATTAGATACTTTCCAGAAGTTCATCTGTTATTTCCATATTGTGGAATACATTCTGTACGTCATCATCTTCTTCAAATCGGTCGAGCATCTTCATATTGGCTTTAAACTGCTCCTGATTTACTTCTTTGGTGTTATTCGCAATTCTTTGCAATTCTGCACTTTTTACTTCAATCCCAAGACCATCCAGTTTATGTGAAAGCGTACCAAAATCTTCGAACGCTGTAGTAATCATTACTTCTTCATCGTCGCTTTCTACATCTTCGGCTCCTCCATCAATCATTTCCATTTCGAAATCATCCCAATCCATTTTAATTGAAGATTTATCAATGGAAAAAATTCCTTTACGGTCAAAGATAAAAGCTAATTCTCCGTTCTTTCCCAAGTTACCATCAAACTTGTTGAAAATTGCTCTTACATTAGCTACAGTTCTTGTAGGATTGTTTGTGGTACACTCAACAAAAAAAGCAACTCCGCCCTGCCCGTATCCTTCGTACGTTACTTCCTCATAATTTTCTGCATCAGCACCACTGGCTTTTTTTATAGCACGTTCCACGTTATCCTTCGGCATATTTGCACCTTTTGCGTTCTGAATGCACCTGCGAAGTGCAGGATTCGTATCCGCGTCCGGTCCTCCGGCTTTCACCGCCAGCGCGATATCTTTACCTATTTTTGAAAATGTTTTAGCCATCTTATCCCAACGGGCCATTTTAGATGCCTTTCTATACTCGAATGCTCTTCCCATACTTTAGTTTTTTTAATCAATAAACGCTCTTCTTGCGAAGAGCGTTTATAAGATATTAGTTATAAGAAATTATTTCTTTTTAACGGTTTTCTTTTTTACCACTGGTAAATCAGATTTTTGCATTGCTTCCCAAGCATCAGCATCAGCTGCAATAACTACAACTTTACGGTCTGCCATTCTTTCTTCATTAGAAGCGTTTTCAGCAACCTGAGCTTTTTGCTCACCTACACCAATTGACTTAAGTTGGTTATCGTTAACTCCTCTTGCTTCAAGTGCTCCAACTACGGCTGCAGCTCTTTTTCTAGATAGTGTTAAGTTGTAAGCTTCTGAACCTTTTTTATCAGTTTGACCTTCTACGATAAATTTACCACCATTAGAAGATTTAACGATTTCTGCAGCTTGATCTAGCTTAGTATTAGATTCTGGTCTAATAGTCGCTTTGTCGAAATCAAACAGAATACCTTGTAATGCACCTGTAGCCTCTTCAGCGTAAGCAGATTGTGGTTTTGGACAACCATTGTATTGTGCAAGACCTGGAACTGTAGGACAAGCATCATCTTTATCTAAAACTCCGTCACCATCAGTATCTGGCCAAGGACATCCGTTATTTTCAGCTGGACCAGCAACTTCAGGACAAGCATCATCTTTATCAACAACACCGTCGCCATCAGTATCTGGCCAAGGACAACCATTGTTTTCAACTGGACCAGCTACATCTGGACATTGGTCATCTTTATCTGGAACTCCATCTCCATCAGTATCAGGACAACCCTGGAATTCTGCTAAACCTGGAGTATCTGGACATAAATCATCTTTATCTAAGATACCATCTTTATCTCTGTCTGTGTTTCCGAATCTAAACAATAGGGAAGCAGAAGCTTGCCAGAAGTTAGCGATATCTGAATTATCAACTGGGGTAGCAACATAATCACCTTGGATACCAAGACCAAAATTTTTCGTTAGCCAGAAGTTAGATCCTAAACCAGTTGCAACTGTAAAGTGATCTTTTCTTCTTTGAGTACTAGGTTCACCTGAGAATCCTGAGTAAGTAATTCCATTTACATCAGTAAGAGGGAAATTTACTCCAGAATAATCATGTCTTAAATAATTCGCACCTACTCTTAAGTAAGGATCAAACCAAGACTCTTCATTCCAAAGTCCGTTAAACTTGAACTGAAGACCTAAACCTGTCATAAGGAAAAATTCTTTCCCCATTCCGATTCTCTTATTGTCAACATTCCCTACAGAAGTTTGCCAATCAAGAACCAAATACTTGTTTAAGTTTCTTGCAACCGTTAATTTTGATAGGGGAGGTGTAATTGTAAAGTTGTCAATGTTATACAACTCGCCACCATCTCCACCGCCAAATGCACGTGGTAGAACGTCTCCAACACCACCTCCAACTGCAACGTGATTTACTCCGTGAGCACCAACACCGATAAGCCACGGGTTGCTGGTCGTCTGAGCGAAAACAGTAGAGGCAACAGTAAGTGCCAATGCTGAAATTCCTAATTTTAGATTTTTCATAGAATTAAATGATTAAATAATTGATAATGCAAAATAAATATAATTTTTCGTTATAAACAAAGAATTTCAGAGAATTTTTAACTTTTCTTTAATAGTCGGTCGAGATTTCTCTTATTTTCTCTATCTTTTATACTTTCCCGTTTATCAAAGAGTTTTTTACCTCTTCCGAGTGCAATAAGAATTTTAGCTTTCCCCTTTTCGTTAATATATAACTTGAGTGGGATTATGGTATTGCCAACATCTTTCAGTTTTTTTTCAAACTTTTGCAATTCTCTTTTATGCAGAAGCAATTTCCGTTCCCTTTTTGTTTTATGATTATAAAATGTTCCCAATTTATATTCATCGATCATCATATTTATGATGTACAATTCGCCGTCAATAAACTGACAAAACGATTCTGTGATACTCGCTTTGGATGACCTCAAAGATTTAATCTCTGTACCCGTAAGTACCATGCCGGCCTCGATTTCCTCCATAATCTCGTATTCAAACCGAGCTCTTTTATTGAAAATATTAACTGTTTTTTCAATTTTCATTTCTCTATAAAATATGCGGAATTAATACTCTGTTAATTTTAAGAATTTTTAACGAAATTTTTCATAACACTAAAGGACGAAACTCCCAAAACTTGTTGCAAAACAGAAATCAGCACAAAACCCAATTTCTTTTCGTAATTTTGCAGCAAATTTACAAAACTATATGTTAACAGTATCTAACTTATCATTACAATTCGGAAAAAGAGTGCTTTTTGATGACGTGAACATTATGTTTACCAAGGGAAACTGCTACGGAATTATCGGCGCTAATGGTGCCGGAAAGTCCACTTTTCTTAAAATACTAACTGGACAACAAGACCCTACAACAGGAAGCGTATCTTTGGAGCCAGGCAAAAGAATGTCGGTTTTAGAGCAGGATCACTTTGCTTACGATAATTTCACGGTTTTAGAAACCGTATTACGAGGAAATAAAAAGCTTTTCGAGATAAAGGAAGAAATGGATGCTTTATATGCTAAAGAAGATTTTTCTGATGCGGACGGGATTAAAGCCGGCGAATTGGGTGTACTTTATGACGAAATGGGAGGCTGGAATTCAGAATCTGATGCGATGACGATGTTATCGAATGTAGGAATTAAAGATGACATGCATTACCAGATGATGGGTGAGCTCGAAAATCAGAATAAAGTGAAAGTACTTTTGGCTCAGGCGCTATTCGGGAATCCTGATGTTTTAATTTTGGATGAGCCTACCAACGACCTTGATATCGATACGATTTCATGGCTTGAAGATTTCCTTTCAACTTACGAAAACACCGTGATTGTGGTATCGCACGACCGTCACTTTTTAGATGCAGTTTGTACCAACATTGCGGATTTAGATTATTCTAAACTAAATCTTTACACAGGAAATTACTCTTTCTGGTACCAAGCTTCTCAGCTAGCCACAAGACAGCGTCAACAAGCTAACAAAAAGGCAGAGGAAAAGAAAAAAGAACTTCAGGATTTCATTGCACGGTTCTCTTCCAACGTTGCAAAAGCCAAACAGGCCACCGCAAGAAAGAAAATGATCGACAAACTTAATATTGATGATATCAAACCTACCTCCAGAAGATATCCAGCTATTATTTTTGATACCGAACGTGAAGCAGGAGATCAGATTTTGGAGGTTAAAAACCTTGAAAAAACTAAAGACGGCGAACTGTTATTTTCCAATATTGATTTAAATCTTAAAAAAGGGGACAAAATAGCCGTACTTTCAAAAAACAGTTTAGCAATTACTGAATTTTTCGAGATATTAGGTGGCAACAGCAGTCCAGACAAAGGAACTTTTAACTGGGGAATTACAACCACACAGTCGTACATGCCCCTCGATAATACCGCCTTCTTCCAGGAAGACATCAACTTAGTAGATTGGCTGAGACAGTTTACTAAAAATGATGAAGAGCGACACGAAGAATTTATGAGAGGCTTCTTAGGAAAAATGCTTTTCTCCGGAGACGAAGCTTTAAAATCCTGTAAAGTACTTTCCGGAGGTGAAAAAATGCGTTGTATGTTTTCGCGAATGATGCTACAGAAAGCAAATGTACTTTTGCTTGATGAGCCTACAAACCACCTGGATTTGGAGAGTATTACCACCTTAAACAACTCTTTAACCAATTTCAAGGGAACAATATTGCTTGCTTCACATGACCACGAAATGCTTGAAACTGTGTGTAACAGAATCATTGAGTTAACTCCAAAAGGAATTATCGACAGAGAAATGTCTTATGACGAATATTTAGCCGACAAAAAAGTGAAAGAACTCCGCCAGCAAATGTATTCCTAATCACTAAGAATTTAAATTTCAAATGATAAAAAAACCGTTCAGTAAACTGGGCGGTTTTTCATTTGTTCCTTCATTACGCTACCATCTTTTTTCGTATTTTTGTGAGATTATGAGTCAAAAGTGGATATATAAACCAGAACCCGATGAAGATATTGTTGATAGTATAAGCTCCTCACTTGGCTTTGGCACCTTTGAGTCTAAAATCCTCGTCCTCAGAGGAATCGACAATTATCAGAAAGCAAGAGAATTCTTCAAACCCAATCTCAGCGATATTCATAATCCGTTTTTAATGAAAGACATGCAGATTGCGGTAGACCGTATTGCGACTGCTATAGAAAACGGCGAAAAAATTCTGGTGTATGGAGATTATGATGTAGATGGCACAACTGCCGTAGCACTCATGTATTTGTATCTAAGCAAAATTGTTGATAAAAAATATCTCGATTATTATATTCCGGACCGTAATTCAGAAGGGTATGGAATCTCCACCGAAGGCATTGATTTTGCCAAAGAAAACGGATTTACCTTAATTATTGCCCTGGATTGCGGGATTAAAGCGATTGATAAAATAGACTACGCAAAAAACATCGGCGTAGATTTTATTATTTGCGACCATCATTTACCTGGCGACGAAATTCCTCAGGCGGTCGCTGTTCTCGATCCAAAAAGAAAAGACTGCAGGTATCCTTTCAAAGAACTTTCAGGTTGTGGCGTAGGTTTTAAACTTTGTCAGGGTTTGAATACCATCTATAAAATTCCCGAAGCCGAACTTTTCGAACTCACGGACTTACTGGCCATATCAATAGCAGCAGACATTGTTTCCATGACCGGAGAAAACCGGGTTTTGGCAAAACAGGGACTTAAAGTTCTTCGAAAATCCAGAAATCTAGGTTTAAGGATGTTGATTCCCGAAGATAAACTGGCCACTTTTGAAATCTCGAATATCGTTTTCGAAATCGCACCTAAAATAAACGCTGCCGGCAGAATTTCCCACGGGAAAGCTGCCGTTGAACTGATGGTTTCCGATAATCTGAAACAGGCTCAGCAGATCGTCAACGATATTATTACACTCAACGATTCACGCCGCGAGATGGATATGAGCAGTACAACTGAAGCACTTCTGCAAGTGGAAGAAACTGGCCAGGTACAAAATTTCACGACCATTGTTTACGGATCCACTTGGAACAAAGGTGTAATCGGAATTGTCGCCTCACGCCTTATCGAATCCTATTACAAACCTACCTTGGTATTTACCGATGGAAATAATGGGGAAATGGTGGCATCTGCCCGTTCAGTTGCCGATTTCGACGTACACGACGCATTAGAAAGCTGCTCAGAATTTTTCCTGAAATTTGGCGGACATCCAGCTGCTGCAGGCCTTTCAATGGAAAAGGATAAGTTTGATCTCTTCCGGGAAAAATTTGAAAAAGTAGTTGCTGAAAAAATTCAGGAACATCAAAAAGAACCCAGCATAAAAATTGATTCTGATGTTCAAATTGATGATCTGAACAAAGATTTCTTTAATTTTCACAGAAAACTTGCGCCTTTCGGACCTCATAACATGAAACCGGTCTTGGTTCTGAAAAACCAGAAAGTTGCAGGTTATGTAAAAACAATGGGAAAAGACGCAAGCCACATAAAATTCTACATCCGACAGGAATCTACAGGAAGAAATATTGAATGCGTAGGCTTTAAATTAGGGAAATACGCAGATAATTTCCGGGAAAAATCTTTTGATATCGCCTTTACCGCAGAAGAAAATCACTGGAAAGGAAATGTAACCTATTACCTTAATATCCGCGACGTAAAATTCAATTAAGAACAGACGAAATCACAGCATTTTATGCCTTTCGAACGCTTTGTTGCGGTCGAATATATAACGGTAGGTTGCGAGTTTTCTCGTAACTTCTGTCTCCAGATTCTCGGCAATACGAATCATTTTAGGATTAAAGTCGCCAATCCACTGCATTTCGTAATCTTCAAAATCTGTCGTTTTTCTGAAATGTTTTGTTCCTTCCCAAATCATATAACCATCGATCCCTTTCCGCTGCCATTCGGGAACAATACCAAAAACCAACCCGACCATCTTTTTATTTGTTTTGAATTTTTTTACCAAAAGAAACTTCAGTTTCTGCCATAACCCAAACTTTCCATCGAGATATTTAAACCATTGGTTAAGATCCGGGATATTCATCCACATCGCGATGGGTTTTTCATTTTCGTAAACAAACCAGGAAATATGCTCGTTGATAACCGGCTTCAATGTTGAAAAAAGCTTCAGCGTGTGGGCTTTTGTAATTTCTTTTCCTTCCCCATGATTTGCCCAGGCTTTATTGTAAACTTCAGTAAAATCTGCAGCGTATTTCTCCAGATCCTTTATCTTCATTCTTCTGGCTGAAATGGCAGTATTTTTAGAAATACGTTCGTGCATGCGGATAAAATTTTCGTTTACCCGGTCATGAATTTTTCTGCCAAAACACAACTGATTGAAATAAATTTTAAATCCATAATTCTCGAACAATCCTTTATAATACGGCGCGTTATAATTCATCGCATACAGCGGTTCAGAAAAACCTTCAATCAGCAGGCCCCAGAATTTATCTCTTTCACCAAAATTTATGGGTCCGTCCATCGCTTCCATTCCTTTTTCCTGAAGGCGCTTTTTTGCAAAATCGAATATAAAATCTGCGGTGTTCTGGTCGTTGATGCAGTCGAAAAATCCAATCCCACCTGTCGGTTGGGCCTGGCGGTACTTTTTATTGATGAAGACTGCAATTTTTCCTACCGTTTCATTTTTATCATTCAGAAATATAAATCTTTCACATTCGCCAGATCTGAAAAATTTATTTTTTTTAGGATCAAAAACCGCTTCAATATCCTGATCAAGCGGACGGATATAATTTTTGTCATTAGCAAAAAGCAACGATGGAAAATTCAGGAATAATTTTATATGATGATCTGAAACGACTTGTACTGCCTTCATTTCTCAAAAATAAGAATAATTTCTGTTGGTACTGAGGATTGATTTTGATTTTTTAATTAATTTTATGCAAACATATCCCCGTGAAAAAAACGCTTGTTGTTTTTGCACATCCTCATTTTGAATACTCCCACGCCAATGCGGAGCTTATAAAAGCATACGGCGATTTTCCTGAAGTTGATTTCAAAGACCTCTATGAAGAGTATCCGGATTTTCACATTGCCAGCTTTCGTGAGAGAAAAAGAATCCGGGATTATGAGCGTCTGGTTTTTCATTTCCCTCTAATTTGGTTTTCCTCTCCGCCACTTCTAAAACTTTGGATTGACGAAGTTTTTGATTTGAAATGGTTATCCGAAGACCAAAATCCCTTAAAGAATAAAGACGCTGTTATCATTGTGACCGTGGGAGGCAAAGAAGAAAATTATTCAGAAAACGGACTTTACGGAACTACCATTTCTCATTTGATGAAATTTCTTACCCTTTCACTAAAAGTGAATTCCATTGAGGTAAAAGAAATTCTTGCAATTCACAATGCGGATGATCTTACCAAAGCTGAACTCACAAAATTTACCGATAAAATTAAGCATATCTTACAGACCCCATGAGCGATACTTCACTTGCAATGACCAGCCTGATATTTTTGGGTGCCGCGATTATCATGGTTCCTCTGGTTCGCAAGCTGGGGCTGAGTTCTGTAATCGGGTTTATTCTTGGCGGGATTTTAATCGGTCCTTTTGGATTAAAGCTGACGGGAAATGATTCTGATGACATCATGCATGCCACAGAATTCGGTGTAATTATGCTTCTTTTCTTGGTAGGTTTGGAATTTGAGCCGAAAAAATTCTGGAAAATCCGAAAAAAAATCTTCGGAATGGGCTTAAGCCAAATGCTTATCACCATTGTCGTTTTATTTGCCATTTTTTATTTTGCAGAATGGCGTACAGACCAGGCATTAGTTGCAGCGGTGTGTTTTGCACTGTCTTCTACAGCGATTGTGCTGCAGACTTTGAAAGAAAAAAATATTTTCCGGACCGATGCGGGAGAAGCTTCATTTTCAATTCTTCTTTTTCAGGATATGTCAGTTATTCCCATTTTGGCACTTTTACCAATTTTAGCAAAAAGACCTGAAGAAAACGATCACCAAATCCTGTTGCAGTATCTTCCGGATTGGCTGCAGCCATTTTCGGTAATTTTAGGTGTTTTAGTTCTCATCTTTCTCGGGCGCTTCGTTTTTGTTCCTTTTCTAAGATATGTTTCCCGGTCGGGAATGAATGAACTTCTTACCGCATCATCTTTATTTTTGGTCATCGGTGTATCAGAATTGATGGCTTCAGTGGGCTTAAGTCCGGCTTTGGGAGCATTCTTGGCGGGTGTAATGCTGGCAACAAGCGAATTCCGTCATGAACTGGAGAGTCAGATTGATCCTTTTAAAGGTCTTTTGCTGGCTGTATTTTTTGTTAGTGTTGGCGCCACAATCAACTTCTTTGTTATTATGCAGGACCCGATGTTTATTTTTACAACTACAATTGTGGTGCTGGCAGTAAAATTTACGGTACTTTTCGGGGTTGGGAAGTTTTTCGGATTGAAAACTGATCAAAATTTAATTGTTGCTTTTGCGCTTTCCCAAATCGGGGAATTTTCTTTCGTACTGGTGAATTATGCAACAAAATTATATCTTTTAAATCCCGAACTTAATGCACAGCTGATGGCAATAACAGCAATCACGATGTGTGTTACGCCAGTACTTCTCATCATTAACGAAAAATTTTTAGAACCAAAATTTTTAAATATTCAAAACGATGCTTTTGAAAATACAGAACCTATCAAACAACAGAAAATAATTATTGTAGGTTTTGGCCACTTCGGCAGTACTGTAGGCCGACTCTTAAGAGTAAACGGAATACAGGCTACGGTGTTGGACAATGATCCGCAACGGGTGAATTTATTGAAATCGAATCATTTTAAAGTTTATTTTGGCGACGCAACCAAACCTGGAATCTTGCGTTCCGCCGGTGCAGAAACTGCAGATTTACTAATCCTGTGCCTGGATGATCCGGAAAAAAATAAATTAATCCTTGAATATGCACGAAAAAAATATCCACAGCTGAAAATCTTTGTACGTGCAAAAAACCGTCTAGATGCTTACGATTTTTATAATAACGGGGTCGATAATATTTACAGAGAAACCCTAGGAACTGCAGTTGATATGGCAGTTGATATCCTGAAAGCTACAGGCATGCGATCCTATGCTGCAAGAAGGCTCGGGAAAAGATTTATGTTGATCGACAAAGCGATGGTGAGGAAACTTGCAAAAGAACAGCTTAAAGATAAAATTACTTTCACCATGAAAGAATCGCTTGAGCGTGAAGCAGAACTTCTTGCGGAAGACAGCCAGTCCTTTGACGAATCCCAGTGGAATAATAACGAAGAAATCTAAATCAGTACGCTGGGCAATCCTGTAAACTGATATTCGTTAGATTAAGAATCTTGCCATCCATTGTCACTTTTACCTGTGGAAAGATTCCGTAAACACAGTCGCTTACCATATCTTTAAAATCTCCGTTACTTGCTTCAATGGATACACCATTGCCGGAAAGTGTATAATTATTCTCGTTAAAATCAAATCGGGTCAGGTCATAATTTTTTCCGTCGATATTGATTATTCCTTTATTTGAATTCTGATCGAAATAAAATAATGTTTTCCCATTTTGAGTAAAAACTGATCTTCCCTGTTCCGGAGAAATATCCTGAGGAGTAATTTCGAACGCCGGTGAATAATCTGGGTTTTTTATAACTGCCGTTTTCGAGCTGTCAGTTGCGGAAAGTTCTACATTTTGTGTAATATTCTGTGTACTGACTTTATCGTTTTCTTTAACGCAGGAAAACAAAACCGCAAAAGTAATGAAGTGAAGCTTGTTTTTCATAGCTGGAATTAATTATTTTCCACAAGCAAGAACTATTCCTTCAAATAATTTCAAGGATTAAATTCTTAAAAATTAATTTTAAAAACTCATGATGGCGAGTTCGTAACCTTTGAGCCCGAAACCGCTCAGAACGCCATCTGTATTGGCTGCGGTAACAGATTTCTGACGAAATTCTTCTCTTTTGTAAATATTACTGATGTGAACTTCGATTTTTGGCTTAGAAATATTTTTGAGACAATCTGCTATTGCATAAGAATAATGGGTAAAAGCACCGGGATTAATTACCAGCGCATCAAAATCATCTTCCTGTATCCGATTGATAATCTCGCCTTCAAGATTCGACTGATAATAATTGATTTGATAGTCTGGAAATTTGTGCTGAAGGTTATTCAGTTCATCTTCCATAGAAATAGTTCCGTAAATCTCAGGCTCGCGCGTCCCGAGCAAATTAAGATTGGGACCGTTGACAATAAGTATTTTCATAAAATTAAAAAACTCATCAAATATAGCCATAAAAAAAACTTCCGAAAAATAAATTTCGGAAGTTAAGTAGCCCGTAGGGGAATCGAACCCCTCTTACCAGAATGAAAATCTGAGGTCCTAACCGATAGACGAACGGGCCAGACTCTTTATTTAATTAAGCCAGTTTATTAACGTGCTTAGTTAATTTGCTTTTTAAGTTTGCAGCTTTGTTTTTGTGAATGATATTTTTCTTCACCAATTTATCTAACAAAGAGATTACTAAAGGCAACTGCTCTGTTGCAACTTTTTTGTCTTCTTCATTTCTCAGACCTTTCATAGCTGTTCTTGCAGTTTTATGATAGTATCTGTTTCTTAATCTTTTCTTTTCGCTTTGTCTGATTCTTTTCAGAGCTGATTTATGATTTGCCATATCGTTTCCTAAATGTGGGTGCAAAGATATAAAATATTTTTATTACACCAAATAGTTTTTAATTTTTTTTAAAAAATTTTCAATCTTTTGTAGCCTATAGGGGAATCGAACCCCTGTTGCAAGAATGAAAATCTTGAGTCCTTACCACTAGACGAATAGGCCTTTGTTTGAGGACTGCAAAAATATTAATTAAGTTTTAAACCTGCAATACCAAACCCATTTTTATTTTGAAACTTTTTGAATTACTGAATCATCAATACCTTTCAACTCTATGGCTTTCTGTGCTTTAACAGCTTCCTCCAGACTCGAAAATTTTCCGTAGGTATAATAAAATTTACCGTTTTCTTTTACCCGGTTCACATCCTTCAGTGTATTCAGCAATTTTGAATTAGAGCTGAGCTTCTGTGAAGTTACAGCAATTTCCAGAGTATAATACCCAATTCCCAGCTTCTGGTTTGGCACAAATGAGATTGAAGTTGCGTTCTTGAATCCAGCATCTCGCGCAGTTTTCAGGTTATTATCTCTTACTGATGCTAAATTGGTGGTGCCGTAATAATATTTGTACAGGCCATTCTCTTTAATCGGAAGGATATAATTCAAGCCTTTGAGCGCAGGATCTGTACTGTTATATTTTGATGGAGATGACATCAGTAAAATTCTGAAATCATTTTTAAGCGGTTTTTCTTCAGGCACAGGCTCGGGTTTAGGAGCCGCGGTGGCATTTCTGTCAAATGCTTTTTTATAATCGATAATCGCATCGTATATACTTTCTGCAATTTCGTTTTGTCCTTTTTCGGAAGCCAGATACATGGCATCATCATAATTACTTATAAAGCCGGTCTCGATCAGGACTGATGGCATCGCATTCAAGCGTAGCACGTGAAGGTTCTGCTGTTTTACCCCTCTTGAAAATCTTTTGTTCTTTTTTACGAAATTGCCTTCTACAAAACTCCCGAAAAGCAGACTGCTTTCCAAATACTTGCTTTGCTGAATTTTCAACGCAATTAAGGATTCTGGTGATTTGGGATCATAAGACGCAAACATTTCACGATCTTTCTCGTCCAGATAAATTACGTCGTTCTCAGCTTTTGCCACCTCAAGATTGGTTTTATTCTGGTCCGGTCCCTGAACAAAAGTTTCAGTGCCGTAAGGGCTTGTTTTCGTGCTGGCATTGCAGTGAACAGAGATAAAAAGATCTGCTTTACTTCGGTTTGCCAAAGTAGTACGTTCGGTAAGCGATGGATATTCGTCGATTTTACGGGTATAAATTATTTTGAAGTCTTTATTTTTCTCCAACATTCGCCCTACCTTCAGTACAACGGAGAGGGTTACATCTTTTTCCCGTAAAGTGCCAACTTCACTATAATAGCGGTTTGCACCATGATCCGAACCGCCATGTCCCGCATCAAGAACTACGGTGAATTTTTTTTGCGCTCCGATAACTGAAAAAAGAAGAAGAAAAAAGAGGTGAAAATATTTTTTAAAAGAAAAACTATAGTTAATCATCATTACATTTTAAAAATTATGCTAATTTTGACCACAAATTACAGAAAATATCGCTTTGGCCAAAACGAGCTCCAAAAATATATTACATATTCTAATTATCCTAATTTTTAACAGTTTTTTAGCACATACAGATGCTCAAATTCTGCCTGAAAATAAGATAGTTAATGATACTATTCCTAAAGTTGACACCATCATTGTTGCACAGGAACAGCTTGAGGCAGTGGTGGAAACCAAGGCCGACAATATCCGCAATGATATACCAAAAAAAATGACTTACCTGAACAAAAAAGCTCAGGTAAAATATCAGGATATGCAGATTGATGCAGATTATATTTCGATCGACTGGAATAAATCGATGATTTTCGCAAGAGGTGAGCTCGATTCTTTAGGAAGAATAAAAAATCCGGCGGTTGCGGTACAGGGAGGTAAAAAATATGAATACGACGAGTTTTCTTACAACATCAAAACCCGTCAGGCCATAGCTTTCAATGCAAGAACTGAAGAAAGTGAAGGGGTAATTATTGCTGAAAAAACCAAGAAATACAACGATTCTGTCTTCTTTATGCGTCGCGGGAAATATACGACGGACGAATATTTCATTAAGAAAAAAGACACCATTGCCGATTATTATCTGCTTGCGCCAAACATCAAATTAATTAAAGGAAAAGACAAATCGCAAGTAATTACGGGACCTATACAGATGTATATCGAGCAGGTCCCTACTCCATTGATTATGCCTTTTGCGATACTTCCTTTTTCAGATAAACGGAGCGCAGGAATCCTGATTCCGAGTTTTGGTGAAAGAGAAGATGTCGGATTTTTCCTGAACTCTCTTGGATATTATCAACCCATCGGAGAACATTTTGATTTGAAAATTCTAGCCGACATTTATACTAAAGGCAGCTGGAATCTACGCCCTGAAATGAATTACAAGAAAAATTACCGCTACTCCGGAAACTTTTCTGCAGATGTGGGGAACACTGTGCGTGGAATCAAAGGTTTATCAGATTATTCCAAAAGCCGTACGTACAGGATTGCGTGGCGCCATCAGCAGGACAGCAAAGCGAATCCTTTCCTTACTTTTTCTGCTTCTGTAGATGTGGTAAGTAATAAATTCTATAACAACACTGTAAATAATAATTACGCGTTCAACCAAAATAACCTGAATGCTCAGCAAAACTCAAGTGTAAGTGTAGTGAAAAGGTTTCTCACCCTTCCGGTCACCATCACAGGAACGTCATCTTATTCCCAGAACTTCTCTACAGGTTTGGCAGATTTGAAACTACCGGTTTTGAATGTAGCGATTAATCAGTTTTATTTATTTAAACCTAAAACCGGAGTAAGACAGGGCCTTTTAGAAAACATCACCGTAAATACTGGTCTGAATTTTAATAATTATGTACAAACCAATGAAGGCGAACTTTTCACCCAAACGATGTGGGACAAAATGCAGACCGGACTGAAAAACAATATTACACTGGGCACTAATACAACAATTGCCAAGTATTTTACATTCTCACTTTCAGCCAATATTGACAATGCCTTGACGACCAAAACATTGACCAGAACCTACAATCCGATTACGAACCGTGTCGACGACATTCTGAATAAAAAAATTGCCGGATATTCTTCCTTTTCTACCGGAGCAAGTTTACAGACTGTACTGTACGGGATGCTGAACTTTAAAAAAGAATCTTCAATCCAGGCAATCCGTCACATGATGACTCCACAAATTGGCTTCAGTTACTCTCCGGATTTTTCGGCAGCCAGTTTCGGGTACTATAAAACCTACGCCAATGATCGGGGCGAAATGACACCCTATTCCATTTTCGACCGCGGAATCATCGGTTCTCCAAATTCAGGTCTGGTTCAGGCGCTGAGTTTTTCAGTGAATAATAATTTAGAGATGAAAGTACGGTCTAAAAAAGATTCTACAGGCATCAAAAAAATAAAAATCTTCGAAAGTTTAAATTTCAACACGAATTATAACTTCGCGGCACCAACCCACAAATGGTCAATCTTCAGTTTCAGCGGGCAGACCACAATATTTGAAAAGCTTAACCTGAATACAGGATTGAATCTGGAGCCTTACCAAATTATTTTCGCGCCAGGTGAAGACACCGGAATCCGGACCGAAAATTTTGGGCATTTCAGTGTTCAGGGTTTCAACGCGCAACTTTCATATCCTTTGAGCAGCGAAATTTTCGAGAAAAAAGACAAAGAAGACCTGTCTAAAAAGTACAGTAAAAAAGGAGAAATCCGCAACGAAGATTATTATTTTGATGATGATAACTATGCACGTTTCACCCAACCGTGGACTTTAAACATCAATGCCCAGTACAGCTACACCAGAAGCCTGACGCGTTTTGGGAACAAAATGGCATCTATCGGATTAGATGGGAGTATAAAACTTACACCGTTCTGGAACATTACCGGAAACCTGTATTACGACGTTATTACAAAAGAAATTGCCAATACACAGCTTGGTTTCTCACGGGATCAGCGCAGTTTTACCATCAATTTCAACTGGATTCCCTATGGACAGTACAAAGTGTATGATTTCTTTATAGGAATTAAAGCGAATATCCTGCGCGACGCCCTGAAATATAAAGACCGCAGTTTTACACAGCCAAATGCACCGTTTTAAATTTTAAAGAATTAAACATTAGTTTTATATTTGCCAATATTATCATTATGAAAAAAATAATTTCCACTTCTGATGCGCCTGCAGCAATTGGTCCTTATTCACAGGCTAATTTTGCCAACGGAATTTTATACATCTCCGGCCAGATTCCACTGAATCCCCAAACCGGAAAACTTGAAGAAGGCATCGAAAAAGAGACCCATCAAGTCATGAAAAATCTTGAAGCAATTTTGAAGGAAGCAGGAATGAATTTTAAAAACGTGGTGAAAGCAACGATTTTTCTAAAAAATATGGATGATTTCGCAGTAATGAATGATATTTACGCGTCATATCTGGATCCTGAGAGTTTTCCGGCAAGAGAAACCGTACAGGTTTCCTGTCTGCCCAAAAATGTAGATATTGAAATTTCAATGATTGCACATCAGTTTTAAATGAATTTCATTAGGAATACGATTGCGGTTTTAGTAGGTCTCGCTGTTGCAGCACTCATCATTTCATTGGGAGTGAGACTTAATTCATCATGGATTACCTATGATGAATATTCGCCGTTCGGGAATTGGGAACAACTTCTGAAAGCGATGGAAAACAAACCGTATTTCTTCGTCGCGTTGCTTATTTCTTCGGGCATTGCAGCTACTGTGGGTGGTGTTGTTACTGCAATCATCGTGAAATATGCCAAAGTTGCCTACGCGATTTTAATTGGGTTTATTTTACTCTTTATCGCGATGCTCGACATTATTATTTTCCCGTATCATCCTACTTTTTATAAGATTTTAATATTCCTGACATTCTTCCCCTTTTCATGGATTGGAGGAAAAATTACAGAAGTGATTTACGAACGGAAAAAGAAAAGATTGAAGAAAATTCAGCATAAAAAAAACGCAGCTCAATAAAAGCTGCGTTTTCGATTTTTATAATGGGTTAAGGCATTTTAAACCCTCTTGTTGTTATTCTTCCGTATTCGTCCACATATTTTACCTGAACGTTTCCGCTGTAACCCTGAAGGATTTTTTCCACATCTTTCTGCGAGTTTACAGGCTTTCCATTTACTTCAATAACGATATAATTATCAACTACGCCAATTTTCGACATTTCGCTGCCTGCCACAACGTTTTTAGCAATTACTCCGCTGTTGAGCCCATAATCTGTCTTAAACCGTTCGCTTAAAGGTTCGAAATCAGCACCAATTTTTTCGGTTACTGTAAGATCAGCTTTGCTTCTGAATGAAGTTCCACCCTTTTCGTCTCTTAGAGTTACATTTACAGTGTTGGTTCTGCCGTTTCTTAAATACGTAACGGCTACTTTGTCGCCTGGTCTTTTGCTTCCGACAGCGAAAGAAAGATCATAATAGTTAGAGACAAGCGTTTCATCAACTTTGGTAATGATATCTCCAGGTCTTAATCCCGCGGCTTCAGCACCGCCTTTATCTACAACCTCGATGAGATATACGCCATCGCCGGATTTAATATTGGTTTTATTCTGCTGGTTATAAATTGAAACCTGACGTGTATCCGATAAATCCAGAGATTTCACGCCGAGGAAACCACGCTGTACCAATCCGAATTTCTTAATATCTTCCACCACTTTTCTGGCAAGATTTGATGGAACTGCAAAACCGTAACCTTCATAATAACCGGTTTTCGATGAAATTGCAGAGTTAATTCCGATCAGTTCACCATTAGGATTCACTAACGCTCCTCCTGAGTTTCCTGGATTAATTGCCGCATCAGTCTGAATAAAACTTTCAATCGGTGTTCTGGATTGCTGGCTCAGCAAATCGATACTTCTGCCTTTAGCCGAAACTATTCCGGCGGTTACTGTTGAATTTAATCCCATCGGGTTGCCGACAGCCAAAACCCACTGGCCTACTTCCACATTGTCCGAATTGGCAAAATTCAGGTAAGGCAATCCTTTTTCTTCAATTTTTAAAAGTGCAATATCTGTAGTTGGGTCGGTCCCTACCAAATTAGCCACATAAGATTTTTTATTGGAAAGCACCACCTCCAGCTTACTGGCTCCTGCAATAACGTGGTTATTTGAAATAATATAACCATCCGGCGAAATAATTACTCCGGAACCCATTCCGGAAGGCATATCTTTCGGTGCCTGCTGCTGTTTTGGCTGTCCGCCGAACGGATTTCCAAAAAAGAGGTCGAACATATCCTGCTCGCTTCTGTTCGAAGTTCTGTTAGAATAGTTTTTAATACTTACTACGGCCGGAACCGTCATTTTAGATGCTTTTACGAAATCATCACCAACGCCGGTCATGTTAAATGATGCATATTTGGCATCTGTATTTTTGGGTGCGAAATACGAAAACTCAGTGTCTTCGTTATGCACATTAAAATAATTAATAGCTCCGAAAGTCGTAGCTCCGGAGATTACACCCACGAATGCGTAGGGAATTAGTTTTTTTAAGGTATCCTTCATCTTCATAAATTATATTGTATGATCTTAAAATATTTATTGCTTCAAATTTAGCACTTAATAAGTATTAATAGAAAGCCATACGTTTCAGTTTTAACTAAAAATTAACAAGAATTATAAGATTTTAATTAAACTTTGACATTTGATTCAAAATTTGACGAAAAGTTAAATAATTCCCAATCCAAAGACATTGATAAAAACAGCTGCTTAACATAAATTCCATTATTTCGAATTGTCCCAAAAATTTTCTCAACTCAAAACGTTTGTTTAAATTTGGGACAATCACTTTATTATGAGACTAAACATCAATAACGAAACTTCAAAACTTAAATCAGTAGTTCTTGGGATGCCCAATTCTATGGGCCCCGCCCACTCTTTGGAAGACAGTTACGACGCAAAATCGTACCATTCTATACAGCACGGAATTTATCCTAATGAAAAAGACATCATTTATGAGATGACCGAGTTCGAGAAAATCCTCATCAAACACGGTGTAGAAGTTTACCACCCTCACCTTATTGAAAACTACAATCAGGTTTTTGCGCGTGATGTGGCTTTCGTTATTGAAGATAAAATGATTATCTCGAACATCATCCAGGACCGATATGATGAGCAGGATGCGTACAGAAAAATTTTTGCGCGCGTAGGCTGGAAGAAAATCATCAATCTTCCGGATTCGGCACATATCGAAGGCGGCGACGTGATTGTATGGAATGATTTCCTTTTTATAGGGACTTGTTTTTCCGAAGATTATCGCAGTTTCAAAACCGCCCGAACGAACGAATACGCTATTGAAATCCTAAAAGAATATTTTCCCAAAAAGAGAATCATCGATCTGGAACTGAAGAAAAACGATACCGATCCTTATCAGGGAATTCTTCACCTGGACTGTACTTTCAATCCCGTAGGAAAAGATAAATGCATTATTTACAAAGATGGTTTTGTTGATGAAAGTGATTACAGACTTTTAATCGACATTTTCGGGGAAGAAAACTGCTTCCATGTAACGCAGCAGGAAATGTTCGAAATGAATCCTAATATTTTTTCGATTTCTGAAGAAATTGTAGTCTCAGATTCTTCGTTTACACGACTGAACAATCACCTCCGGAATGAATGGGGAATTACAGTTGAGGAAATTCCGTACCGGGAAATATCAAAAATGGGTGGTTTACTCCGCTGCTCTACTTTGCCGCTGGTACGTGATTAAGAAAAAGCAGAAGTTAAGAACTCAGCATTTTAAGTTTTTTAATTTCTTCCTCACTTGCGAAAGTATCATATTTACGAATTGCAGAAGAGTGAAAACTCGTTCCGCCGGTAAATTCTTTGAGCTGCTGAACATTTTCGGAGCGAACGCCGCCACCGATTAAAATTTCGATCTGGTTACCGTATTTTGAAATGAGTTCTTTTAGATTCTCTTGCCCTTTCATAGCATCAGGTTTTCCGCCTGAGGTTAAAACGGTTTTAAAACCCAGGCTAATCAAGGCCTGAATAGATTTATCCAAATCCGCAGTCCGGTCGAACGCACGGTGGAACGTGCATGGTCTGTCCCCTGCAAGTGTAATTAACGCTGTATTTTTTTCTTCATCAATTTCATTATTCACATCCAAAACACCAAACACAAAACCATCTGCTCCGGCTTCCCGGAAGCTGATGATACTGCTTTTCATTTCTGTAAATTCGCCTTCCGAATAAAAAAACGAACCACCTTTTGGCCGAATCATCACGTAAATTGGCGTTGCATAATTTGATTTCAGATACCGGAATTCGTAGAAATTGGGTGTTGTACCGCCAAGGTCGATATTATCGCAAAATTCGATTCGGTCTGCCACGGATTTAAGGGCAGTTTCAGCAGAGGTTATTTCAAAGCAGGCAATTTCTAACATGATTTCTTTATTGTCTATAAATTTAAGTATTTTTGTTCAACCACAGATTAATACTAATAAAAACAATATTTCATGCAAACAGCCAGCACGGTTCTGATGGTGGAACCTATCGCTTTCAGTTACAACGCCCAAACCGCCGAAAACAATTATTTTCAGGTGGAACAAAAAGATGATGACATCCAGACAAAAGCTCTTGATGAATTCAACAGTTTTGTAGATAAATTAAAGAGCAAAGGCATCAACGTTATCAGCGTTAAAGATACTTTGGAGCCACATTCTCCGGATTCCATCTTCCCCAATAACTGGGTAAGTTTTCACAGCGACGGGAAAGTAGTTTTATATCCGATGTTTGCCCCAAACCGAAGAGTTGAGCGCAGACCTGATATCCTGGAAACTCTTAAAGACAAAGGTTTTGAAATAACAGAAATTGATGATTTATCACATTTTGAAGATCAGGAAAAATTTCTGGAAGGAACCGGAAGCATGATTTTCGATCACGAACATAAAATAGCTTACGGTTCGGTTTCACTGAGGTTAGATGAGGAACTTTTCCGCCAGTTTTGCCGGAAATTCGGTTTCAGGCCTGTTGTTTTTCATTCCTATCAAAATGCCGGCGACCAGAGACTTCCTATTTACCACACCAACGTAATGATGTGTGTTGCCGACAAATTTGTAGTGATTTGTCTGGATTGTATTGATGATGAACTGGAGCGTGAAAAAGTGCAGGAGGTCATTAAATCGACCGTAAAAGAAATCATAGAAATCTCGGAAGACCAATTGCAGCAGTTTGCCGGAAACATGCTTCAGGTACAGAATGAAGCCGGGGATAAATTTTTGGTGATGAGCGAGACTGCCTATAAATCTCTAACTCCCGCACAAATTCAAAATATCGAAAAATATTGCGAAATCATTTACTCAGATTTGAATACGATTGAAACCAACGGCGGCGGAAGTGCAAGATGCATGTTGGCTGAAGTGTTTTTGCCGAAGAATATTTAATCGGAAATTCATAAAAAAACCAATAATCCCCGAAAAATTTCGGGGATTATTTTTAAAAATTTAATTAAGTATAGAAAAAATTATTTGGTTCTCGATTTTATTTCGTCGGAAGCACTTTCGATGTTTCTCACCTTTTTCACCTTTTGATTTCCGAAGTTGTATACGATACTTGCGCCAACACTTTGTCTGTACATGTTGTTCTGTACGTAATTGTAATTGCCGTTTGCCTGATAATCCTCCACTTCCACAATGTTTGTTTTCAGAATATCGTTTACATTTACGGTAAAAGTCCAGTCGTTCCAGATTTTTTTGAGACTAAAATCCAGACTTGAAAGGTTTTTAAGCATTCCCAGTTCAATCTGCTGTTTGTCTACATAAAAGAAATTCACGCCGGCGAACCAGGTTTTCTTTTGGTCCAAACGGATATTGTTATTGGTTTGCACCACAAAACTTGTAGAGCTGGTATTATTTGTGTACAGCGGAAAAATATCGCCAGTGGTAGGATCTACACTTAAACTTCCATTATTTTTGTTATGCTGCACCCCGATGTTGAAATTGGTCGTCCATGCCTGTTTGAAAAAAGACTTCTGAACCCCAAACATTGCAGACATTTCCTGTTTGTCGCCGAAATTGGTTCTTATGTAACGCAGCTGATTCTGTGTGCCCACGCTTCCGTCCGCATGAACCGGAATTCCCTGTAAAGGAACCTGCGTGATAATATCTTTCTCCAAAGAATGATTCAAAATCAGGAAATATGAATTTTTAAACATATAGGTAAGTTCCTGATTATAGCTTGAAGACGCTTTTACAAAAGGGTTGTTCTGCACATAATTATTCTCGGTAAGAATATTTTTAACCGGATTGATTTCCCAGAAACTCGGCCTTCTCATTCTGCTCGAAAATGCATACGAAATATTGTTTTTTTCATTAATCGCATAGTTCAGACTGAGATAAGGAAGAACATTGCTGTAATTTCTTTCGATGTTTCGCAAACTCACATCCTGTGCGTTATCCGAAGTACCTGTACTTTTCGTCATTTCGTAACGGGTTCCGATTTTTCCGGAAAATTTATCCGAGAATTTCTTCTCAACCGTCACGTAAAGCCCGTAAATATTTTCGTCATACAGAAAATGGTTCGGCGTGCTCAAAGGATTATCTATTTTAATGCCTTCTGCGTTATATACTTCTGCCAAACTCCCATCTGCATTGAAGATCGAAGTTACACTCTGGGTATCGTTATCGGTTTTTGTTTTATTATAATTTCCGCCCACGGAAACCGTTAAATCATTTTTAAATTTCTGGATATAATCTGCCATTCCTGAAAAATTATTGATAATCTGCGGTAGGCTCTGGGAAACATAACGCGATCTGTACAAATCAATCCCATCGGCTGTAGATTCATAGGTATTATTATCTGTAATCTGGAATCTTTTAAAATTCAAATAAGCGGCATTCAGATTTAATTTACTTCCCAGACTGTCCGTTTTCAGTTCATAATTTAAGTTTACACTGTTATTGTAAGAACGGGCGTCTTCTTTATTTTTAGATCTGCTGTATTTTGTTTCCCACACATTTCCCTCCTTCAGCGTTCTGATGGTATTAAAAAGATTAACGGTTGAATTATAACTTTTATTTGCCCAGGTATTCCAGGACAAAGCCATATTCGATTTTTCGGTTAACTGGTAATCAATATTCAGGTAGCCGCCCAAATTTTTGTTAGGGTCTATGATATCACCAACAGATTCATTGGTTGCCTTACTGTTACCGTTTCGCAGAACATAACTTTGAGGTTGTATGTTTTCGCTGCCTGTTAAATTTGCAGAAATACCTAATTTATCTTTTCTGTAATTTGCGGAAAAACTTGAGGAATTGCTGCTGTAAATATTTGCCGAACTCGCCATTCTGATGTTTCCGTTCAGTCCATTGGTCATTTTCTTTTTCATCACGATATTGATGATTCCGTCCGAAGCTTCCACCTGAAATTCACTTCCCGGCATTGTAATCACTTCGATCTTCTGAATATTTTCCGCCGGCGTATTTTTAAGAAACTGTGCTAAAGACTGTGCATCCATATTGCTTTTTTTACCATCGATGTAGATGATTGCATTATTCTTTCCCGCAATTTTCAGGGTGCTTTCGTCGGTGGTTGAAATAAGAGGCGTCTGTTTAAGAATGTCAAAAGTTGTACTTCCTTTTGCAACAGGCGCATTGGAGATGTCGTACACGAAACGGTCGCTTTCTTTTTTGAAGACTTTTTTGGTCATTAAAACTTCCTGAATGTTGTGAACTTTTGCTGAATCATTCTTGACGGTTGCCTGCCCGAAAGCAATTATTCCGGAAAGAATTGAAAGTGAAATAATGAGTTTTTTCATGGTTAAAAGTTTTAAAAGAAAAAGAAGGAAGATTGGTTGTTAGTTTTAGAGTTGGTTATCAGTTTTGGTTGGTGATTAGTTTTTTCTTCCTTCTCTTTTTAGTTAATTATTAGTTTTTTGAATTATCAGTTGTGCAATGCAAAGATATATTATTTTTATAGTATCATGCAATGCAAAGTAGTAAGTATATAAAATACAGAGACTTAATCTTCTGATTATCAACGTAAAAAATTTACATTGAATTATATTTATATACGATTAGACAAACGAAACTATAGATTTGTTACACATGAAAATAAAAAAAGTGGAAAAAATTTCCACTTTGCGATTATAATGATGTAGTAAAAAAGTATAAGGTGTTTAATTTTCTTCCCTGTTAAATTTGGCGAGTTTTGTATCTGCCCAAACAGTTGCAAACGGAAAAAATGCGGCAAGTAGCGCAAAAACGGTGTCTTCGTCATCCCAGTTATATATTTTTCTTGCGGGAAGCAGAAGAAGAAGATAAAGGGTGAAAAATAATCCGTGAATATTGCCTACAATAATAATATATATCGTTGGTAAAAAGCCATCGCGGTCATACCTTATCCAGATCATTGCAGTGAAGAGAAAAAACCACGAAATCGCCTCTGCAATGCAGATTTTCTTAAACCAACTGATGACTTTTTCCTGAGGATATTTTGAGAAAAATTTTTCTATGATATTCATTATATTCATTATTTAAACCTACTTTTACCTGTAGAACGCGCTTCCGTCAAGATAATCGAAAACCTCCGGCGGCAACATTGGTCGCACATTTTTTCCGTCTTTAATCATCATTCGTATCTGTGTGGCCGAAATCTCGATAATAGGTGCCTTGATAAGGGAAATGTTTTCATGCTGAAGATATTCGGGATCTTTCTTTTCACCTTCAAAACTTCTGGGATAAACAATAATCTGATGATTTTTCACGAGTGTTTCTGAATTTTTCCATTTCGAAAGTCCTTCCAGATTGTCTTCTCCCATAATTAAAGCAAAAGAATAATCGGGATATTTTTCGTGCAGATAAGTTAGTGTATCGATTGTATAACTTGGTTTCGGAAGAGAAAACTCAACATTCGAAGCTTTCATTTTCGGATAATTTTTAATGGCGAGTTGCACCATATCGAGTCTGTTATGATCGTTCAGCAGCGACTTTTTTTCTTTGAAAGGATTCTGCGGACTTACAACAAACCAAAGTTCATCCATATCAGAATTTTCGAGAATATAATTTGCTAAAATTAAATGCCCAATATGAATAGGATTAAAACTCCCGAAAAACAGCCCGATTTTCTTCATAAAATCAACTTTCAATTGTATTAATTCTTACTTTAATTATAAGTTGATAAAGGTAAAGAATTAATTTTTATAGCCGAAATAATTACCGCAGATACAGAGAATTTCAGTTACAATAAAATTTTTTAAGATCATCAAATTGAAAAAATTAAATTTCTAAAATATAATAAACTTGCGTAAATTGAGTTCAAATTCTGAAACTTCTTTTTTGAAATCCTTTTTCCACATACTTCTGATATTTTTTTGTGTTTCCTTGCAGGCGCAAGAGAAAGAATTTTGGTTGATTGATGTACAGACCAACCAGAAAACTTTAGCAAAAGATTCTGTTTCTGCGGTTAAATTTCTCGATTCTCTTACCCAAAACAACTATTACTTAACTGAGCTGCGGAATGTAAAAAAAGAAGCAAACAGAACCGAAATCTATTTCGACACAGGGAAAAACTTTAATGAAGCAAACGTAAAACTAACTGAAGAGATTGCTAAAAGCTTAAACCTTAAACAAGAGTTTTTTACCAAAAATCTGGATTCTCTTAAAAAGCAGATTAACGCGAGTTACCGGGCCAGAGGTTTTACATTCAACAGAGTAAAATCTAAATTTCTGGGAATGCAGCAAAATATTCCTCACATTGAAATTTCGGTAGTAAGCGGTGAGCAGCGAAAAATAAACAGTTTTGTTATTAAAGGTTACGATAAAGTTCCGAAACGTTTTGTAAAGAATTTGGAAAAAGATTTTCAGGGAAAAATTTATGCTGATGAAAACCTAATCCGGATTAATCAGTCTTTACAAAATCACCCTTTCATTTCGCTTGAAAAACCTGCACAAACACTTTTTACAAAAGATTCTACCCAGGTATTTCTTTTTCTGCAAAAAAGAAAGTCTAATTCTTTCGACGGAATAATTGGGTTTGGTAATGACAAGACAGAGAAATTTACTTTCAATGGAAGTTTAAATATGAACTTCCGGAACATGTTCAACAGTTTCGAAACAGTAAATATCTTTTGGCAGAGAAATCCCGACAAAGGTCAGATTTTCGATCTGAAAACCGATATTCCTTATCTTTTTAAATCGAACCTGGGACTGGACCTTAATGTTAACATTTATCGTCAGGATTCAACGTTTGCTAATGTTAAATTTCTACCCAGTCTTTATCTTCATCTCAGCAACCGGCAGAAATTGGGACTGAGAGGAACTTTCGAAACTTCTTCTGTCATGGATTCCTTATATATTCAGGGTAAAGATTTTGGAAAAAAAGGTATCGGAGTTTGGTATGATTTTACCGAACCGTCTGAAATTGAACTTTTTATGCATAAAACAAAGATTCGTGCGTCTGCAGATTATATTTCGACATTATATTCGAAGGATAACACCCAAATATCTCAAAATAATTTTTTCTTTTACGGGGAACGGAATTTCTATATTTCCGGCAATCACTATTTAAATCTTAGAGCAGAAACCGCACTGATAAACTCAAAAAATGAGTTGGTTGCAAACGAATTGCTTCGTTTTGGTGGCTGGAATTCCTTTCGGGGTTTTAATGAGAATGCTCTTTTTGCAGATTTTTACTATTTCGGAACTGCAGAATATCGCTTTCTGGCAGGAAATCAGGCGTTCTTTGATGTCTTTGGGCAATATGGGGAGCTGAATAACAAGAGCCTTTCCCTTAAGCCTAAACTATACAGTTTCGGGCTGGGGTTCAACTTTTTTTTGCCGATAGGTTTAATGAGCTTTCAGATTTCCAACGGAAACGAATTTGGTAACCCTATAAAATTTGGAGATACTAAAATCCACTGGGGTATTTTAAGTAAATTCTAAATACCAGATTAAATTAAATAGGTAAACCCTTAATTTTATAATAAACTATTACGTACTCACATTACAAACCTATCGTTTCCGCTCCTTATTTGCATTGCAACTCAAACAATTAATTATATTAAGTTTATTGAAATAAAGAGCTGCGTTGAAATCCTCTTCCACTATTTTCCTGTCGGATATTCGTAAGCGATAAAGCTTCTGATAATTTCTGTACCGTTAGGAAGTTATTTAAACTGTATAACAGTCGAAAATTGAGTTGTATAAACACAAAAAATCCTCAATCAAATACATGAATGAGGATTAAAAAAAACTGGCGGCGACCTACTCTCCCGCTTTCGCAGTACCATCGGCGCTAGAGGGCTTAACTTCTGTGTTCGGAAT
>Ga0308157_10001167_pt1 | contig 59984 bp, 68 predicted proteins | sample PhyBR1_FD_201035 | JGI IMG/M metagenome (GOLD analysis project Ga0308157, IMG submission 201035) | Phyllosphere microbial communities from UC Gill Tract Community Farm, Albany, California, United States - DLSLB.R1 | ecosystem: Host-associated > Plants > Phyllosphere > Unclassified | place: USA... | reverse complement strand
CCTCGCGGACCAGAGCGATGGCACGGGCACGGAACTCGGGAGGGTGCGGGCGGGGCATGCGAAGAGCCTTCCATGAAGACCATCGACTAGCGACGTCAACTGGAAACCGAGCCATAGGTCAGGTCAAACTGTCACCTATCCGTGCGGCAGTCCCCCTCGGGGCAGTCTTTGGTGACGACGAGAGGCTTCTACGTGTTCGTCAGGGACTGCCGCACGGATCGCGGACGGGGCTGCCCCCGTGACTCCGTCGGGCGCAGCACGCCTGATGTCCGCCATGCACGGCGTGCCACCGCGCGGGCCGGGGACCTCCTCGCCGTCCCCGACATAAGATCCCTTGAAGCGACAAGACCGACGCAAAGGAGCACGCGATGAGATCACCTATTCTCGATTATCTCGACACGGTCATCGAGGAGACCGCTAACATCAGCGCCGGTGATGTTGCCGGTTACATCCCCGAACTCGCGGCCGCCGACCCGGATCGCGTGGCCATCGCCCTGTGCACGGTCAACGGTACGGTCTATTCCAGCGGCGACGTCGACCATCGTTTCAGCATCCAATCGATGTCCAAGCCGTTCGCGTATGCCCTGGCGATCGAGGACCACGGTCTGGGCGCGGTGCTCGACAACGTCGGTGTCGAACCCAGCGGTGAGGCCTTCAACGAGCTCTCCCTTGATCCAGAGACCGGCAAACCGCGCAATCCGATGATCAACGCCGGCGCCATTGCGACCCACGCGCTGCTAAAGAGCGACGAGGAGTCGTCGGTCGAGCGGATGCTCGCCTTGTTCTCGCAGCTGACGGGTCGACAGATCGACATCGAGGAGGCAGTCGCTTCATCGGAGCTTGGTGCGGGCGATCGCAATCTCGGGCTCGCTCATCTCTTGCGCGCGGCCGGGGCGCTCGCGCAGGAGCCTGGGCCTGCGGTCGAGGGGTACATCCGCCAATGCGCGGCCTCTGTCACCGTGCGTGACCTTGCCCTAATGGCGGCGACCCTTGCCAACGCCGGCGTGCAACCCGAGACGGGCGAGCAGGTGTTGCGTCGACAGACGACCAGACAGGTGCTCAGCGTCATGGCGTCCTGCGGCATGTACGACGCGGCGGGAGACTGGCTCTCCACAGTTGGCATCCCCGCCAAGAGCGGAGTCGCCGGAGGCATCATCGGCGTCCTGCCCGGGCAGATCGGCGTAGCAGTCTTCTCTCCCCGGCTCGACCCACACGGCAACAGTGCCCGTGGGATCGAGATGATGAAACGGCTCTCAGAAGACCTCGGTCTGCATCTCATGGAAGCGGGAAGACCAGCGCGCTCCTCACTGCGCGAGACGCGGACCGTCATCGTCGAAGGACAACCAGCGACGATCTATGTCCTCCAAGGTGACCTGGTGCTCAGCTCCATCGAATCCCTCGTGCACGAGATCATCGAGCATCCTCCGCAGACCGACCTCATCATCTTCGACATGAGCCGAGTCGACGAAGTGCATGCCGTCGCCCGGCGCACGTCGTCGGACATGGCAACGAAGCTCGTCGAAGAGGGGCACCAGATCATCCTGATTGATCCAGACGAGACCGTCATCGACTTCCAAGACAGTCAAGGACGCCCCGTCGAACGGTGGAGCCCTCATCGACTGGAACAAGCAACCGAAGGTCCGGAACGGTGACCCTCAAGTGCGGGACCTCGCGGCGCTGACGAGCGCCTCAACGGAAACGATCAGCAGGGCGCGGTGCCGCTGGAGGCGGTCATCAGACCAGGGCCCCTCTGATGCGTGCGCGCGAAGCCCAGACGATGCGAACTGCCACGCCGTGATCTGGCCAAGCAGCAAGGCGAGCACATCGACCGCCGCACCATCGAAATGCTTTGACAGCTCTCGCACCTTGGGCTCGTACGCCTGGACCTCGCCCGGCGATGCATCCTCCCGCTCAAGTCCAGCCCAGGATGTTAAGCGCAGGATCTCTGGTCGCTCTGTCAGGTAGTCGAACAGCGCCGCGGCGTACGAAGGGAGGTCCTCAGCGGTGAATGGCACCTCGTCTGCCATCTCGGCCAGCGCGGCCGACACCACAAGATCGAACAGCTGGCCCTTCGGTCCGAAGTGAACGTAGATGGACCGCTTGTTGACCCGCCCAGTCTCAGCGATTCTGTCCACGCGTGCGCCAGCAAGGCCGTACTGCGCGAACTCGGCCCGCGCCGCGTCGAGGATCCGACGTTTGGTCTCCGTGGCATCGGGTGGCATCCCCTCAGCCTATAGGTAACCAGCTGGTTATTGACCTGCCCGTCCTGACGTGGCAGGCTCCCTGTCGTAAGCATCCAGATAGTTACCCAAGGAGTGCCCATGTCCCAGAAGATCCTGATCACCGGTGCCAGCAGTGGATTCGGGCAAGGAGCAGCGCTCGAGCTTGCCCGTCAGGGACACGATGTGATCGCCGCTGCCGAGACGTGGCCCCAGGTCCGCGGCCTTCGAGCGGATGCCGACGCAGCCGGCGTTGAACTCACCGTCATCAAGCTCAACCTGCTGGACCCCATCGACATCGCTCACGCCGGTTCATTCGACGTCGATGTCCTCGTCCTCAACGCCGGTGTCATGGAGGGCGGGTCCGTGGTCGACATCCCACTGCAGAGAGTGCGGGAGTCGTTCGACATCAACCTTTTCGGGCACCTCGAACTGGTCCAGGCCATCACGCCGAAGATGATCGCTCGCAAGAGCGGGCGCATCGTCTGGACCTCCTCGATGGGAGGAATCCTCGTCGTCCCGTTCCTGGGCGCCTACTGCGCGACCAAGCACGCGATCGAAGCGGTCGCCGGGTCAATGAAGGCCGAGCTGGAGCAGTTCGGCATCAAGGTCGCCACCGTCAACCCCGGAGTATTCGGAACCGGGTTCAACGACACCGGCGCGGAGAGCTACATCCAGTGGTACGACGACGACACAGCGCATGTCCCGATGCCCGACTTCGGCCCCTCACTGGCAGACCAGGCCAACCCCCAGGAGATGGTCGACGCGATGGTCGAGACCATCACCGCCGACAACCCCAACTACAGGACCATGCGGCCACTGGAGACCATTGACGCCGCCAAGCAGTGGCAGGAAACCGAGTGGACCCAGAAGGCCTGAGACCGAGCAAAAGAAGGGACTCCGTCTGATGTCGCACCCTACGATCACACTCGAAACCGCCGACCGGATCATCACTGCCGGCCAGGAGAAGGCCCGCGAACTCGGCCTGAACGCCGTCTTCGCGGTTCTCGACGCCGGGGCTAACCTTGTCGCCTTCGAGCGGATGGACGGCGCCTGGCTGGCCTCCCATGATCTCGCACTGGCGAAATCGCGAACCTCCGTCATGTTCGAAGCACCGAGCGAAGCGCTGAACGCGCCCTTGCAGCTCGGCGAGCCGGTCGCTCACTTCGATCACACCAACGGCGGCCTGCTCCTTATGGGCGGCGGCGTTCCCATCACTGATGACGCAGGTCGACTCCTCGGAGCGCTCGGCGTCTCGGGAGGAACCCCAGAACAGGACGCCGAGATCGCTCGGACGGCGATCAGCTAAACGGCTCGAGTCACGGGACGGATCTCCTCGCTCTGAACATCGGCGAGTTCATCGACGCCACCGTCGCTTCGCTGGAGGATCCCGCACTACGGGATCTTCCCCGCGTGGGCGGCATCGACCAGCTCACTCATGCCGACGACCAGCTCATCAGCTTCACCAGCTGGCCGGAGAACCGCCGGGAAGACTTCCGTCGGCAGATGTCCCAGCCCCGAGGCTGAGGTTGAATCGGCCCAGGTTTGATGCCGCTGCTGTTTGAGTCCGGAAGGATGGACAGCATGCCGAAGAAGATCGATCCCCAGCTGCGCGCGAGGTGCGTGCGGCTCGTGCGAGAGCACCAGCAGGAGTACCCCTCCCAGTTCGCCGCAGTGGTCGCGGTCGCCCGGCAAGAAGGCGTCTCGAAGGAGTCCGTGCGACGTTGGCTGGCGCAGGCCGATGTCGACGATGGGGGACGCGTCCGGGTGTCACGAGCGAAGAGTCTGCTGAGGTCAAGCGACTGAAGGCCGAGAACAAGCGGCTGCGCGAGGACAATGAAATCCTCCGCCGGGCCTCAATTTTCTTCGCGGGGGAGCTCGACCCCCGAAACCGCTGATCCTGGCCTTCATCGACGAGATGAGAGCCGAGGGCTACGCAGTCGAGCCGATCCTCCGCGTCCTGCGCCAGCAGGGCTTGAGGATCGCTGCGCGGACCTACCGGGCCTGGAAGCGCCCGGCCCGCATCGCTGAGCGCACCCTCACAGACGCCCTGGTAGAGGCCCAAATCCGCGAGCTCGCCTGGACGGTCAATCAGGTCACCGGGCAGATCCAGATGACGCCGGAGGGCCTCTACGGGCGACGGAAGTGGGTCGCCCTGCTCCGCCGCCAGGAAGGCCTCGCCGGCACCTCTCGCGGGGCGGTGGACCGGGCCGTGCGGACCTTGGGTCTGGAGGGTGTGCGGCGGGCGAAGAAGCTGCGCACCACCGTCCCTGATCCCGACGGGAAACGCGCTGGCGACCTGCTGAACCGCGACTTCACCGCGTCCGCTCCGAACCGGGTGTGGGTCACCGACTTCACCTACGTCCGCACCTGGGCTGGGTTCGTCTACGTCGCGTTCGCCGTGGACGTCTTCGCTCAGCGAATCGTGGGCTGGCACGCCTCAACGTCGAAGAAGGTCGACCTGGTCATGACGCCGCTGCGGATCGCGCTCTGGCAACGAGAACGCGACGGAAACCCCGTCTCAGCAGGGGATTTGATCCACCACAGCGACAAGGGTGTCCAGGGCGGATTCAACTTGTCGTCGCAACACCTCGTGACCTCGGAGGTGTGTGATGGTTCGTCGTCAGCAGGCAGCGGATCGAGCGATACGACCGAAGCTGCGCTCTCCCGGACACCCGAAGTTCCAGCGGCATATTGAGGCCGCGTTCTGGTCCGAGATCACTGGGGGGCTGCTGCCCGTCGAAGCCGCGGCCGTGGTCGGCGTGGCGCAAGCGGTCGGCCAGCGTTGGTTCCGCAACGCTGGCGGCATGCCGCCATTCGATCTGGCCTTCACCCCCACAGGCCGCTTCTTGTCCTTCGCCGAGCGCGAAGAGATCGCGCTGCTCAAGGCGCAGGACAAAGGAGTGCGCGAGATCGCTCGAGCCATCGGTCGAGACCCCGGAACTGTCTCACGCGAACTGCGTCGAAACGCAGCGACTCGAGGAGGGAAATCCGAGTATCGCGCCTCGGTCGCGCAGTGGAAGGCCGACATCGCAGCCAAACGACCGAAGGCTGCGAAGCTGCTTACCAATACGCGGTTGCGGACATACGTCCAGGAGCGGCTCGCAGGCGAGATCACCACACCTGACGGGACAGTGGTCCGGGGCCCGGAGCCACCCCGATTCACCGGGAACAACAAGCCCCATCGCAAGCACCGTGCCTGGTCCACTGCGTGGAGCCCGGAGCAGATCAGCAACCGTCTCAGGGTCGACTTCCCCGATGATGAGTCCATGCGCATCAGTCACGAGGCGATCTACCAGTCGCTCTACATCCAGGGACGAGGAGCGCTGAAGAGAGACCTGGTCTGGTGTCTACGCACTGGCCGCGCACTGCGGGCACCCCGGGAGCGATCGCGACGAAAGACATGGGCCCACGTCACGCCCGAGACGTTGATCAGCGAACGGTCCGCGTAGGCTGACGACCGTGCTGTTCCTGGCCACTGGGAAGGCGACCTTTTGATCGGGCTGGAGCGCTCAGCGATCGGCACCGTCGTCGACCGCACCACGAGGTTCACAATGCTGGTCCATCTTCCGCGCGAAGAGGGCTACCGACACAAGGAGACACCGAAGAACGGGCCCGCGCTTGCCGGCTACAGCGCGCTCACGATGAAGAACGCGTTGGCGAACACGATGTCGACGTTGCCGGACGAGCTGGCGAGATCGCTGACCTGGGACCGTGGGAAGGAGATGTCCGCTCACGCGAGGTTCACCGTCGAGACCGGCATCCCCGTCTTCTTCGCCGACCCCCAGTCGCCGTGGCAACGCGGCACGAACGAGAACACCAACGGACTGCTGCGCCAGTACTTCCCCAAGGGCACAGATCTCTCCCGCTGGAGCGAAGAGGAGATCGCAGCCGTCGCTCACGCGCTCAACACCAGACCCCGCAAGACCCTTGGCTGGAAGACGCCCGCTGAGGCGTTCAATGAGCAGCTACTATCGTTCCAACAGCCCGGTGTTGCATCGACTGGTTGAACCTGGTCAATACACAGCGATTCGGCTGACCGAGCATCTCGCGCTCGAGGGCATCGCGCCCTCGATCGGGACCGTCGGCGACGCCTACGATAACGCGCTCATGGAGACGGTGAACGGCCTGTTCAAGACCGAATGCATCCGCACGACCGTCTTCAGTCCTGGAGCGTTCCGGACCCTCTCGGACGTCGAGTTCGCGACGGCCGGCTGGGTCGACTGGTACAACAACAGGCGCCTCCACGGGACGCTGGGGATGCTCACCCCGATAGAGTTCGAGACGCTCCACTACGAGGCCCTCACCCGAGAGCCCGAACCCGCAAAGTAGCGGCAGAGAACCTGGGCCGATTCATTGTGAGAGCCCTGATGTCTATCAGGGCCTCTCGAGCGCTGGGCTCGAGAGGAACTACCGGGTCAATGCTGTTGCCCCCGCAATGCTGATCTCCGAGCTGGCACGTCGAAGTTCGGGGCGGGAGGTCTCCATCGTCAATGTGAGCACCGGCTCTGCGCGCGCGTTTCCCGGACAGGTCGGCTACGGCTCGTCGAAGGCGGCGCTCGACGCGCTGACACGCCTTGCGGCCTTGGACCTCGGAGGTCAAGGAGTGAGGGTCAACGCTGTCGCACCCGGGCCGATCCAGACCGGATGGATGACCGATGAACTCATCGACGAAGTCGAGCCGGCGATCCCGCTCGGTCGAGTCGGGACGCCTGAGGACATGGCAGATGCATGTGTCTTCCTGGCGTCGCGCCAAGCCAGCTGGATCACCGGCCAAGTTCTGCAGGTCGCAGGAGGGCACGCCCTCTAAGGCTGTGCAGACTGCCCTACGTGTGGGGACGTGGTGGAGTTCCGCTTCACCGTGTAAGAGCCCTTGCCCGCGGGCTGCCCATCACGTCCGGCGTGAAGCTGCGCTGCGCCGGCGTCGCGCAGGCGGGTCACGGGGCGAGCTCCCATCGCCGACCGGGCGCGCGGTCGCGCGCCGGGCGAGGTCCCCGGCGGCCTCGTTGCTAAGGTCATCGTGAACCCACGATGGATCGGAGGTCGGGATGAGGCTCCACCACGTTCAGATCTCCATCCCACGCGGCGAGGAGGACGAAGCTCGTCGCTTCTACGGTGAGGCGCTCGGGCTGCACGAGGTGGAGAAGCCGCCGTCGCTCGCCGGCCGCGGCGGATGCTGGTTCCGCGCCATTGACGGCGACGTGATCACTGCCGAGCTCCATCTCGGCGTGGAGGACCCGTTCCACCCGGCCGAGAAGGCCCATCCCGGTCTCGTCCTCAGTTCTCTCAAGGAGTTGGAGGCAACGGCTGACCGCATTGAACGCGCTGGTTATCAGCTCTCCTGGGCGGAGCGGGAAACCTTCGAGGGGTATGTCCGCTTTCATGCGCGGGACGGGTTCGGCAATCGTGTCGAGGTGATGACTCCCGCGGCATGACAGGCGGACGTAGCGGACTCTCGCCACCAGCAGGTGCGTCGCCGCGGAGCGCGGCGGCGTCGGAGCATGCGACGGCCCTCAGAACAGCGGCCACGGCACCGCCGGCATCTCACCGCTCGGGCCGGGGAAGTGCCCGTCCGCCCGCAGCCGGTCGCACCGCTCGGCGAGCGCCGCGAGCTCCTCGGCGCTCAGCAGCTCCGTGAGGCGCCGGCCGAGCTCCCCGTCCAGCCCGTCGGCGACGCGTTCGATACCGCCCAGCTCCTCGGTGGTCAAGGCCTCTCCCAGCCAGCCCCACAGGACGGTGCGCAGCTTGTCGTCCTCATGGAAGGTGAGGCCGTGGTCGACCCCGAAGCGGTGCCCGTCGGCCATGGCGAGGACGTGGTCGCCCTTGCGGTCGGCGTTGTTGACGATCATGTCGAACACCGCCATGCGTCGCAGCGCGGGCGTGTCCTCATGGACCAGCGTGATCCTCTGCCCGTCCTGGTCCTCGCCCTCGAGAACAGCTCGCCAGCCCGTGGCGGGCACGCGGTCCGTCGGGACCAGGTCCACGGCGCGCTGGGCGTGGTCCTGCTCCTGCCAGAGCTGCACCATCCCCTCGCCGAGCGGGCCGTCGCGCAGCCAGGTGCGCGGCACGATGTCCCAGTCGAGGTTCTCGGAGACCAGGTAGGCGGCCATCTCGCGAAGCGCCAGGGTGCCGCTGGGGAAGTCCCGGAGCGGGGCCTCGCCCGCCACGGGCTTGTAGACGACCACCGCGTCGCCGATACCGGCCAGGAACGTCGCGTTCGACGCCGTCGCGAGTCGACCGGTGAGCACCAGCTCGTCGGTCACCAGGTCCGCCCGGGGCATCAGGACTCGGGAATGATGCAGGTGTGGCCATCGGGGTCGATGGGGAAGCCGCAGAGCGTGCACAGGGGGCGCCCGGCGTCCACGATCTCGCGGGTGCGCTGGGTGAACGCCCGGGCGGTGCCGACCGGCATCTTCACCCGCAGCATCTCGGAGTCCTCCGCAGCGTCGTCCTCGAACTCGTCGTCGGCGGACAGCGGGTGCACCTCGATGATCAGCTGAGCCGTGGTGGGGTCCCAGCCGATGCCGATGGTGCCGGCGCGGAACTGCTCCTGGACGGTCTCGAGCGGATCGTTGTCGACGAGCTCGACGGGAGTGCTGGTGGGCACGCTGTAGCGGTTGTCCTCGACGGCGCGGAGCTGGTCGAGGACTTCGTCGACCTTCTGCGCGAGCAGCGCCGACTGCTCCTTCTCCAGGGCGATGCTCACGATCCGCGCGCCTGTGCGCGCCTGGAGGTAGAACGTCCGGGCTCCGGGACGCCCGACCGTCCCGATGACGACCCGGTCCGGCCAGTCGAACTCATGAACATGTGCGGGCACGTCGGTCATGTGATGATCCTAGGCGCCGAGCCGTCGGCCGTGGGAGTGCCTGCACCGCCGCCCACCGGCGCATCGCCGGACGGGACGCTCGTCGCGAGCCCGGACAGATCGCCGGAGTCGGTGCTGGTGGCCAGGACCCTGGGCCTGTTCGTCCCGTAGGTCACGATCGACACCGAGGCCGGCCCGACCTCGAGCCTCTGGAACATGTCCAGGTGCATGCCGAGCGCATCGGCCAGGATCGACTTGATGATGTCGCCATGGCTCACCGCCACCCACACCGCCCCCGGACCGTGCGCGGCCTCGACGTCTGCGTCGTGGCGTCGGATCGCCGCCACCGCCCTGCCCTGCATCCCCGCCAGGGATTCGCCGCCGGGGAAGACGACTGCGGAGGGCTGCGACTGCACGGTCCGCCACAGGTCCTCCTTCGCGAGCTCCTCGAGCCGGCGACCCTGCCACCGGCCGTAATCGCATTCCGTGAGCTCGACGTCGACCGACGAGGGCGGAGCACCCGTCTGTCGACCGAGGATGGCCTCGGCGGTCTCCAGGCAGCGATCGAGAGGGCTCGAGACCACCTTCGCCACGGGAACTGCCGCGATCCTGGCCGCGGTCCGCGCCGCCTGGTCCCGTCCCACATCGTCCAGGCCGACGCCGGCGGTCCGACCTGCCAGCAGTCCCGTCGCATTGGCCGTGGTGCGACCGTGTCGCACGAGGAGAACAGTCGCCATCCCTCCAGCCTAGCGACGTGGTGGAGTTCCGCGTCGACGACCAGGTGCGTGCCGCTCCGCTAGTTCCTGCCGGCACGATCAGTGCCGGTCACCGGTTCAGCCGGATCGGTGCGCTCGGCGGAGTCCGAGGGCGATTCCTGTGTCCGCTGCGAACAAGGCGCACATCGCAACGGCATTCTGCTGGCGGCCGCTCTGCATGTATTCGCGCGCGAACAGCAGGTGGAGCGCCGCCCGAGCGCCCACGACCTGCCACCGCCGGTGCGATGCCCGGCTGGCGATGATCGTGAGGCCGAGGGCCAGGTCTGCCACTCCGAGAACTCGTCGAGTCGGGACTCCGGTGCCCGTCAACCCGAGCCATCGCCCTCCCGTGCGCGGTGCGACGGTCAAGAGGCCGCCGAGGGCCGTGGACACGGCTCCGACACCGTCGGCGGCGATGATCACGGTCTTGCCCATAGGCCCTGGCATCTGTCGATCGTACAGCGGCTTGCGTGACGGAACGCCTGGGCACGTGGGCCTCGGGAGACCCTTCATGGCCCGCTCACCGGGCCGGGGATGCCGTGCATGCCCAGCTGGCCTCGAGTGTGGCCGAGAGCCTCGATCTGATCACCCTGCTCGCCGAGGAACGCAGTCGCCTCCGGCTGCCGATCGGGACCGAGCTCGAACGCGCACGCGTCGTCCAGCTCGGCTGTCGAGCTCCGCGTCGACGTGCTGCGTCGATGACGATGTCCGTGATGCACTGGTGGTGTGATCAGACCGTTCGGCACCGAGGACACCGCGAGCATCCGGCATGAGCAGCACGTCAGGCGCGTCGACCGGACGGCGCAGCGAGCGGCGCTTCGGGCGCTCGAGCCCATCCACCCGGGAGAGGTCCCGCGGGAGGACGTCATCGGGGGCTTCGGAGGCACGCAGAACACGCCAGCGGCGTCGGCGCGACGTCCGCGGCCAGCACGGCCGGCCACCTCCGCACCTCCTCGGGCGTCGAGGCGACCTGCAGGGCGGCGTTCGGCATGAGAGAGACCAGCGCCTCGGCCGTGGAGACAGGATGGCCCGGGTCGTCGATCCAGGCGAGCACCGTGGTCGGCAGGGCGAGACGCGCGATCTGCTCGGGTGCGGGAAGGTCGCTGAGCGCCGCCCCGCGGTAGATCGCCGGCAGGAGGCCCTCGCCGACGTGGGGCACGGTGTCGGGGCGGCCGACGGTCGCCGGCGGGCGCGGCGCCGCGGCGTCGGCGGCGAGCAGCCGCTCGACGCCGTGCGCCTCGATGAACGTCGCGGCGCGCCGGTACTCCTCGGCCCGCGCGGCCCGCGTCTCCCAGGCCGTCGGCGGGAGCAGCAGGGTGAACCCGCTGAAGCGCTCCGGCTCCCGCACCGCCGCGTGCAGCAGCGTGCCCGCCCCCATCGAGGGGCCCACGCCGTGCACCTGCTCGCCGGGGAACCACACCTCGAGCAGGTGCAGCAGATCGTCGGCGAGGGCGGACCACAGATAGTCCTCCGGGACCGGACGACCGGTGGAGTGTCCGTGCCCACGTGCGTCGTAGCGGAGCAGCCGGGTGCCGGAGAGCCCGCGCCCGAGATCGAGATCCAGCACCCGGTCGCGGGAGCGGCTCGAGGTGAGGCCGTGCAGCTGGACCACGGGCGGGCCGGACTCGTCGCTGAACGCCCAGGCGATCTGCGCTTCGGGGACCTCGATCCGGTGCATGTGATCGCCGCCTCTGCCTCTGCGCTGGTCGCGCCTATAGTAGCGCCATGCGGCTCACGCACGTCTCTCACCTGCGCCTGCCGTTCGGGTCGCTGCTCGGCTACGAGCTCGAGGTGTCGGCGCCGGGACGGTCGCTGCCGATCTCCTTCGACCAGGCGCGGCACGTGCAGCGGGGCGACCGGCCCGGGTCCTGGATGGCGCTCGCGGTCCGGCTGACCGGACCGGTGGACCGTGATGACCTCGCCGCCGCGTGGACCGCGGTGGTCCGGGCCCATGGAACGCTGCGCACCGTCTTCGTCGACGAGGGCGACGCTCCCGCGTCGCTGCACGAGGTCACATGCGGTCCCGGGGAGTGGGTCGAGCACGAGATCGCGCCCGGGCAGTCGATGAGCTCCGCGCTGCAGGACGTCCTGGATGCGCGATGCCGGCCGCTCTCACGGCCCTCGCACCGGCTGTGCATGATCGAGACGGCCGACGGGCCCACGCTCGTGGTGGCATCCGATCACTCCCACGTGGACATGTGGTCGATGCTGGTCATCGTGCGTGACCTGCTGGCCTCGCTCGACGGGATCCGGCGAGGCGAAGATCCCGCGCCGGGACCGGTGCCCGACTTCGTCGAGCACACGCGGACGCTCCGGGACCGTCCTCCGGCGCCGGAGGAGGTCCATCGGCGCTGGCGTGAGCTGATCGAGGCCGGCGGAGGCTCGATGCCCCGATTCCCGCTGCCGCTGGGACCTCCCGTCGCCCATCCCGAGCGGGTCGTCGTCCGGGACGTGCTCGACGCCGACGGGCTGGCCGCCCTCTCCGAACGGGCGCGGCGCGAGGGCGTCTCCGCACTCGCCCTGACGATCTCCGCGATGACGAGCTCCACCAGGGAGCTCGCGGGCACGGCGCTGAGGACAGTGTTCCCGGTGCACAGCCGCTACGAGCAGCGCTGGCACGACTCCGTGGGCTGGTTCATCACGAACTCGGTGCTGGAATCCGGTGACCCCGACCCATCGGCCTGCGCCGCCGCCCTCAAGGAGTCGCTGCGGCTCGGCTCCCACCCGCTCGCCGAGATCATGGCGCCGTGGGGCGGCATGCCCGAGGCGCCGGGGATGCTGGCGGTGTCCTGGCTGGACATGCGCCGCCTGCCGGTGACGATCGACTCCCGGGGGCTCGACGCCCGGTACATCAGCGCCGGCAGCCGCACCGATGGCGTGATGCTGTGGTTCGTCACCGACACCTCCGGCATCCACCTGCGCTGCCGGTACCCGGACACGCCGGAGGCACGGGAGAACGTGGGCGCCTGGCTGGACGACCTCGTCGACCGCATGCGGCGAGCAGGAGATGGGGGTGGCTGATCCGCCGAGGCTGACGCCGGTCTGGAGCGCATCGGCGCGCGGACCTGCGTCCCGATGGCGGGTCGGTGTGCCCGCGGACATCCTGCCCGATCAGCGTCGTGCCCACCGCCGCCGGGGCGGCACCGCGCCCCACGGCCGACGATCGGTCTCGGCAGGTTCCGCGTGCCGGAGGATCGGAGCCCCGCGCACGCAGAGGCCCCAGAGGAGCACCCGCCCGCAGTCGAGGCAGTCCAGCTACGCCACGACGGTGTACTTCAGCTCCGACTCGAGCAGCGTGATCATGTCGGCGAGCGGCACATCGCCGCGCCGCTCGCGCATCCTCCCCGACGCGACCCGGCGCAGCAGAGCGTCGGTCGTCGCGTCGATGTCCCAGGTGGCCGCGCCGTCACCCGGCACCCCCGCGGTGTCGCAGGTCCCGCAGCCGCTCGTCGGCCCGCTTCCGGGCGGCCCGGCGCTCAGCTCGTCGGCCGGGTCGCGGCGCCGTCGAGCCAGAGCGTGTCGGTCTCGTCCCGATGGACCCCGTCGGTGCCGACGTGCTTGCTGCTGATCGTCGGCCCCTTCTGGATCACGTGGACGAGCGCCATGCCGTGCCCGCGGCCGAGGTCGTGCTCCTCCTTCAGCCAGGCCAGGATCTGGCCGGCCTTCACGCCGGGGGCGTCGAGCTCTCGCGCGCGGGCCTGGTCGACGAGCTGGCGCGGTGTCAGACCGGTCTTCTTCTCGATGGCGTCCAGATAGGCCTGGAATGACATGGGTGCTCCTTCGCGCCGCTGTGCACGGATCGGGGATGTCCTGGAGACTACCCTCGGCGTCCGCCCGGGGGCAGGGCGACGCCAGTGCTCCGGCACCGAGGTGCTGGACGGCGCCGGTACGCCGACGCGGCGCAGTCCGTGACGGTGTCGACGGACTGGGCGAGGGTGCGGACGCGCTCGGGGCCCTGAGGACGACGACCGTCGGACGGATAGGGTCATGGACTCCGGAGGACGATCACGACGAGGAGGGCCGGTATGGACGGTGCGACGATGCACGGCATGGCGGACGAGCGCCGTGCGGGGACCGTCGAGCTGACGGGCCGGCTGGTCTGCGCCGACCCGGCCGAGGCCGACGCAGTACGGCGGCACCTGCCCGAGCACGTCGCCCTCACCCGCTCCGAGGCCGGTTGCCTGCGATTTGCGGTAGAGCCGACCGAGGACCCGCTGGTCTGGTCGGTGTCCGAGCTGTTCGCGGACCGCGCCGCGTTCGAGGCGCACCAGGCGCGGGTGCGTTCGAGCCGGTGGTTCGAGGCCACCTCGGGGATCGCACGGGACTACGTCGTCGAGACCGTCACCGACGCCCCCGACCCGGCGCCGCCCGATGCATCCCTCGGCGTCGAGGATGCTCATCACCCACCGAGACAGCGAGCGGCGCATGACTGACGGCACCGAGATCCCCTCCTTCCGGCCCAGCAGCGAGTGGTACGAGGACCGGCCCTTCGACGTGGACACGTCCGTCCAGGTCGAGGCGTCCGTGGCCGGTCCTGCGGCGGATCTCGCGGTGGAGAGGTTCCTGGAGCCGCTCACGGAGGATCTGGACGACTCCGTGGCCGACGCCGTCCGCGTCCACTACTGGGGAGGGTTCACCGTCGAGTCCGCGCCCTCGGCCGACGGGGACGGGTGGCTGATCGTCCTGGCCTCGGCGGGGGAGGACGCCTTCGACTCCCTGCAGGGTGCGGCGGACGACCTCGTCGACGAGCTCCGGGCGACGGCCGGCGAGGTCCGGCTGGCCTGGCGTGAGCTGCCGGCGACCCGCGCGCCGGGCGCGGATCCGGACGACCGCCGAGCGTGATCGGCGTTCCGCGGCGGGCCCACGCAGCCCGTCCGATCGGCGCGCGCTGGGAGCAGCCCCTGCGGCCCGGAGTCGCTGAGCGCCCTGCACCCGCTGGACGACCGGTGCTCTCGTGGCGCGTCGGCCCTCAGCGAGGCTGCGGCGTCAGCGTGCGGGTGTACTGCACCTCGCCGTTCGCGTCGATCAGCTCGACGGTGAACTCCTCGCCGTCGGGCGCGATCTCCACCCTGCCGAAGAACTGCCCCGCGCCGTCGCGCGGGGAGCCCATCGCGGGGCCCGCCTTCTGGAAGTCCACCTCGGGGCCGAAGGTGAGGTCCATGTCGTTGGGGCCGAAGGAGCCGGCGTTGATCGGTCCGGCCACGAACTCCCAGAACGGGTCGAAGTCGGTGAAGGCGGCCCGCTCGGGGGAGTAGTGGTGCGCGGCGCAGTAGTGGACGTCCCCGGTGAGGAAGACGACGTTCCGGGTGCGCTGGGCCTTGATCCCCGACAGCAGTCGCGCGAGCTCCAGCTCGCGGCCCAGCGGTGCGCCGTCCTCGGCGTTGGCGATCGACTCCTGTCCCTGCCCGTCGGGCACCACGATGCCGAGCGGCAGGTCCGCGAGGATCACCTTCCAGGTCGCCTGCGAGCGCCGCAGGCCCTTGAGGAGCCACTGCAGCTGCTCCTCGCCGAGCATCGAGGTCTCATGCGACTCCATGCCGTCGGTGTTCTCGCCCTTGTGGGTGCGCATGTCGAGCACGAACACGTCCAGAGCGGGTCCTCGGGCGATCTTCCGGTAGATGCGCTCCGGCTCGAAGCCCGTGCCGGGGGTCAGGGAGCGCACATCGGCGATCGGCTGGTACTCCTGCCAGGCGCGGCGGCCCCGCGCGGCCAGGGTGTCCACGTCGCGGACGGTGTAGCGCTCGTCCTCCAGCACCTCGCCGGCCCACCAGTTGTTGGTGGTCTCGTGGTCGTCCCAGGTGGCGATCACCGGGACCTCGGCGTACATCGCGCGGACGTTCTCGTCCAGGAGGTTGTAGCTGTGGCGCCCGCGGAACTCCCGCAGCGTCTCGGCGACCTTCGCGACCTCCTCGGTCACCACGTTGTGCCAGAGGGCGCCGTCGGGCTCCTCGAGCGACTCCTCGATCGGACCGTCGGCGTAGACGGTGTCGCCCGCGTGCAGGAAGAAGTCGGGCGACAGGGCTCGCATCGTCTCGTAGCCGAACATGCCGCCGACCTCGGGGTTGATGCCGTAGCCCTGGCCGGCGGTGTCGGCCGTCCAGACGAAGGACTGCGCCCCGTCGGAGCGGTGCCCGGGGGCGGTGGCGAAGCGTGCGGTGCCGACCTCGCCCTTCGTCCCGTTCTCGTCCTCGAAGAACAGCTCGACCTCGAACTCCGTGTCGGAGGGGAGGTCCTTCGCGCTGATCCGGGCGGTGAAGTCGGTCCGCGAGGTGGCACCGGGACCGCGCAGCACGATCGGCTCCCCGTCCAGGCCGCGTCCCCGCGAGCGACGGCTCGGCGTGGCGGTGAGGCGGCGGCCCTCCGGATCGAGCGCGTGCAGGACGGCGTGGAGACGGCCCTCGCCGGAGGCGCGGGACCAGAGCACGGCGGAATCCATCGTGACGTCCCCGGTCTGGAGCCCGGAGGGCAGGGTCAGACGCGAGGGAGCGGGGCGAGAGGGAGCTGCCCGGGCGATGGCGGGGACCGCGGCGGCGAGGGAGGCGGCGGCCGCTCCCCGGAGGAGGGTTCGACGGGCAGGGGAGCGGAAGCTGTCCATGCCGACAGGAAACCCTGTCTCGGTGACGGGGGAATGACACGCTGATGAAGAGCCGTCGGTCACGCCGGGCGCGGCCCGATGCCCGGCCCCGACGGATCGTCTACCGTCGTGGTCGCGGCCCGTGCGCCGCACCGGTTCGTCCGGCGCCTCCGGGCACGTGTCGACGCGAGAGCGGTTCGGAGGGAGTCCCATGCGCTCGAGCGCGGAGTGGATGGAGCGTCACCAGGTGGCGCTGTACGTCGCGGGCCTCGCCGTCGGAGCGGTGCTCGGCCTGTCCCTGCCCGGGATCGCGCGCCCGGCGGAGCTCGCGATCGAGCCGGTGCTCGCGCTGCTGCTCTACGCCACCTTCCTCGGCATCCCCTTCGGCCGGATCGGGCGGGCGCTGAGGGACCGACGCTTCCTGTCGACGGTGCTGGTGGTCGACTTCGTCCTGGTGCCCCTGCTGGTCTGGCCGCTCTCGCGGCTCGTGGCCGATGACCGGGCGCTGTTGATCGGAGTGCTGCTCGTGCTGCTGACGCCGTGCATCGACTACGTGATCGTGTTCTCCGGTCTCGCGGGCGGGGACGAGGAGCGGCTCGTGGCCGCCTCGCCGCTGCTGATGCTCGGCCAGATCCTGCTGCTGCCGCTGTACCTGTGGCTCTTCGTCGGCGCCGAGCTCGCGCGCTCGATCGACGTCGCCCCGTTCCTCGAGGCGTTCGCGTTCCTCATCGTCCTGCCGCTGCTCGCGGCCGCGCTCACCCAGCTGGCCGCGGCGCGCAGCCGCCTGGGGCGGCGGCTGGAGCGGGCCGTGCTCGGCGCCATGGTGCCGCTGATGGTCGCGACGCTCGCCGTCGTGGTCGCCTCGCAGATCGCCGGGGTGAGCGGGCGGCTGGACGCCCTGCTCCGGGTGGTGCCGGTCTACGTCCTGTTCGCGGCCGTGATGGTGCCGGTGGGAATGCTGGCCGGCCGACTGGCCGGCCTCGACGTCCCGGGGAGGCGCTCGCTCGTGTTCAGCGGCGTCACCCGCAACTCGCTCGTGGTGCTGCCGCTGGCGCTCGCGCTGCCCGCGGCCTTCGACCTGGCCCCGCTGGCGGTGGTGACCCAGACGCTGGTCGAGCTCGCCGTCATGGTCGTGCTGGTCCGGCTGCTGCCGCGTCTGGTCCGGTAGCCCTCGGCGCGAGGTCTCCCGTGGAAGACTCCGCACGTGGAGAACTCCGACGAGAACCTGCCCCCGCAGTACTTCCACGGCACCCGCGCGGCGCTGCGCCCCGGTGACCTGATCTCTCCCGGCCACCGGTCGAACTACCGGTCCGAGGTGATCATGCGCCACGTCTACTTCACCGCCCGACGCGACGGCGGGGGACTGGCCGCCGAGATCGCCGCGATGCTCGGGCCCGAGGACGCCGAGCCCCACGTGTACCTCGTCGAGCCCACCGGCCCCTTCGAGGACGACCCCAACGTCACCGACAGGAAGTTCCCGGGCAACCCCACCCTGTCCTACCGCTCCTCGGCCCCGCTGCGGATCCTCGCGGAGGTCGCCGAGTGGACGCGGCTCACCCCGGACGAGCTGGACCTCTGGCGAGAGCGCCTCGCCGCGATGCGGGAGCGCGACGCCGAGATCATCAACTGACCGGGGCGCCGCAGCGCCTGCCCGCCGGGGCGGGAACGGCCGCCGCCGCGCAGGGCACGGGGGCGAGGCGCACGGCCTCGCACCGAAGGGATGGCGCGTCGACCGGTCGGATATCGTGGACCTCGCACGACGCCCGCCCGGAGCGCCGCGATCACCGAGGACACCCCCTGGAGGACGATCCGTGAGCCTGCTCGGCGTCATCCTGTGCTTCGTCGCACTGGTCCTTTTCCTGGTGAGCCTGGTGTGGATCTACTCCACCACGATGACCGTCCGACGCAGCCGTTTCTCGCCGTGGGCGGTGCTGCTGCTCGGGACCGCCCTGGTGCTGTGCACCACCGGCGTGATCATCCTTCTCGCCTGACGCCCTCGCGGGCGCGGAGGCGCGGGCCGCCCCGAGGGCTGCGCCCGCTTCCCGGCACCGGCCCGGCCCATGACCCGCACCCGGACCTGGCCCCGATAGGCTGGCCGCGGCCGTGCGGTGATGCGCGGCTCCCGGCACGAGGAGACACCATGGCCCTGCACGAGATCGCCCTCCCCTCCGCCAACGGGCGCGACGAGATCCAGGGCTGGTTGCACATCCCGGTCTCCTCGCCGCGCGGGATCGTGCAGATCGTGCACGGCCTCGGCGAGCACTCCCGCCGCTACCTGCACCTGATCAGCGCCCTCGTCGAGAACGGGTTCGCCGTCGTCGCGGGCGACCACGCCGGGCACGGCGCCACCGCGATGCGCTCGGGCATCTGGGCCGACGCCGGCGACCACGCGGCCCGCGTCGTCGTCGAGGACGAGCTCGCGCTCCAGGCGCGTGCCCGCGAGATCCTGCCGGGACTGCCCCATGTGCTCTACGGACACAGCTGGGGCTCGATGATCGCCCGCGTCGTCGCGACCGCGCCCTCGGCGCAGCTCGCCGGACTGATCCTGGGCGGCATCGCGGCGCAGATGCGAGGGATCGAGCGGAGCATCGATCGCGAGGCGCTCGCCGACCTCGCGGCCGGCGAGCAGCGGGCCGAGCCCGTCCCCGAGGTGCTCGCCGGCCAGCTCTTCGACGGGTTCCTCGACCGCTTCGGCGACGGAGCCGGTCCGACCGCCTGGGTCGCGCTCGACGAGGAGGTCGTCGCCGACCACGGCCGCGACCCCCTCAACAACTTCGGCGCCCCGATGAGCGCCCGCTTCCTGCAGGGCTTCGTGGACGTCTACGACCGCGCGAACGCCGAGGACTTCTACTCCCGCCTGCCCGGGGACCTGCCCGTGCTGATCCTCGCCGGGGACCAGGACCCGGTGGCGAACTTCGGGGAGGGCGCCTTCCACGTCGCGAACCTGCTGCACGCGAGCGGCCACGCCGACGTCCGCACGCGCGTCTACCCGGGCGTGCGCCACGAGGTGCACAACGAGCCCACCACCCGCGAGGACGTCGAGCAGGAGATCCTCGCCTTCGCCGCCCGGGCCGTCGGTCGGAGCTGACCGCACCGGCGCCGCCGCCGGCGGGAACCGTCCGAGCCGACGCCGACCGGCAGCGGCTCAGCCGCGGCGCAGAGTGAACTCGTGGCCGTCAGGATCCGCCATCTCCAGGCCGCCGTCGCGGTGCCCCCGCCTGGTCGCGCCGAGCCCGACCAGGCGCTCCGCCTCCGTGTCAGGGTCCTCGGCGAGCAGGTCGAAGCGCTGCCGGCACCGGATGGTGCGGGGCGGCGGCGGGTTCTCCTCCCAGGAGTCCCACGAGATCTTGGTGCCGCCCAGCGGTGACTGGACGGCGGTCTGTCCCTCCTCGTCGAGCACCAGCGGCCAGCCGAGCGCCTCGTGCCAGAACAGGCCCACCTCCCGGGACCCGTCGCAGGTGACCTCCCCGAGGAAGCCCGTGCCCTGCAGGTACCGGTTGCCGGCCTCGATCACGCACAGCTCGTCGCCGCCGGGATCGGCCAGCACCACGAAGGTCGCCTCGGGACCCTGGCCGACGTCGAGGTGACGACCGCCCCGCCGCAGCACCTCCTCGACCGTGCGGCGCTGGTGCTCGGGGCTGCGGCTGGTGAGGTGCAGGTGCAGCTGGCGGGGCCCCAGCTGCTCCGTGTCCGAGGTGACGAAGCGCAGCCCCACCTGCGTGGGGTCCCCCGGGACCAGCGCGGCGCCGTCCTCGACGCGGACCTCCCGTTCCAGCAGCCCGGCCCAGAACGCCGCGACAGCGTTCGCGTCGGCCACGTCGAACACCACTGCCTCGAGACGGAGCGTCATGTCGTCAGGGTAGACCTCCGGTCGTCGGCCCGGCGATGCGCCGGTCAGGACCCACCCCTCGGGCGGGGATGGCACGATGGGCGCGTGGAGTCCGACGACGTGCAGTTCTTCCTCGCCCTCGAGGAGCAGGTGTGGCAGGCGCAGGTCGCCGGCGACGCCGGGGCCGAGCGGGAGGTGCTGCCCGCAGACTTCCTCGGCGTGGGCACCGGCGGCTTCACGGACCTCGAGCGGCATCTCGACGAGCTCGCCGACGGACCGATCACCGCGCAGTACTCGCTGAGCGAGGCGCGGCTCCTGCGCCTCGGGGAGGACGCGGTGCTGCTGAGCTATCGGGCCGACGCCCGCGCCCCGGGCGCGGAGGCCGAGGAACGCTTCTACATCACCTCGCTGTGGCAGCGCCGCGGGGGACGCTGGTGGAACAGCTTCAGCCAGGACACCCCGGCCCGGAGCTGAACCGCGCTCCGCGGTGCCGGGCCCCGGACGACGGGTCCCCGCTCAGGCGCCGTTCTCGCAGGCGTCGACTGGCGGTCCTCCTCGCCGGCCATGGGGCTCCACCCTCACCGCTCCGGTGGCACTCCTCCGTCCGCGCTCGCCGAGCGAGCGGGGTCGATCAGTCGGCGCATCCCCGCGGTGAACACCGCGCGGTCGGGCAGGACGTCGCCGGCGAGCAGGATGAGGCCGGCGCCCTGATCGAGCGCGGCCAGCAGCGCGCCGACGTCCGAGACGTCGAGGGTCTCGCCCTCGGGACGGGCCTGCTGTGCGATCACCTCGTAGCGCTCGAGGAGCGCGGTGAGCCTCTCGTGCAGCTGCGGCGCGAGCTCCTCGTCGCGGGCGGCACGAGCGATGAACTCCAGCGTCGCCAGCGCGAAGCCCTGCGTCGCCGAGGCCGGGTAGCCCACCCGCTCCGCGAGGTCCTGGCCGGTCGAGACCGGGTTCGCCGGCTCCTCGAAGGGGTCGCGCAGGTCGTCGCGCGACAGCTCCAGATTGCGATCCATCACGGCCATGAACAGCGCGGACTTGTTGGCGAAGTTCGAGTACACGGCGCCTTTGGAGTGCCCGGCGACGCGAGCTATCCGGTCCAGGCTCGCCGCGTGGTAGCCGTCCTCGGAGAACACCCCGCGTGCCGCGTCGATCAGCGCCTCGCGGGTCCGCTGCTGTCGGTCGCGCCGGGAGAGGGGGTCGGGATGCTCTGTCACCTCACCAGGATACGGCGATCGCGCCTTGACGTACCAAGAGTATGCGAATACCGTCGGTATCCACATTCCAACAGTATCTGAGAGGCCGGCATGGATGACGACGTTCTCCGCATCACCGGGCTCCGCCGCTGCTTCGGCCGCGTCGTGGCCAATGACGACATCAGCCTCGGAGTGCGCTCCGGTGAGGTCCTCGGGCTGCTGGGACACAACGGCGCGGGGAAGACCACGCTGGTCTCCCAGGTGGTCGGCCTGCTGAAGCCCGATGCCGGCCATCTCCGCGTGGCCGGGGTGGACGCGGTGCGCGATCCGGCGGCCGCACGTCGCCATGTCGCGCTGCAGCCCCAGTCCCAGACCCCGATCGACGGCCTCACCCCGCGTGCGGCCATCGAGATCTCCGGCCGGCTCCGCGGCCTCTCGTCCCGGGATGCACGTGCTGCCGCGACCGCTCTGGCCGAGGAGCTCGACCTCGGGCCGTGGCTCGACCGTCGCGCGCTGCCCGAGGGCGGCGGTCTCTCGGGCGGGATCCGCCGCCTGACGGGCTTCGCCATGGCCGTCGCCGCCCCGACCCCGCTGCTCATCCTCGACGAGCCCACCAATGACATCGATGCGTCCCGCCGACGCCTGCTCTGGGACGCCGTGCGTCGTCGCGGGGATCTCGGCAGCGGCGTGCTGCTGGTGACGCACAACGTCTCCGAGGCCGAGAGGATCGTCGACGAGCTCGTCGTGCTGGACCGCGGCCGGGTGGTCGCGCAGGGCTCGCCGGCGCGACTCCGCGGGACCCAGGACAGCGATCTGCGCCTCGAGCTGCAGCTGCCGCCGCGCGGAGAGGATCCGAGCGATCTCGACCCCGCCCTCCCTGTGCGGCGCAGGGTGCGCACCGGCCGACGGACCCTGCTGATCGTCGACGCGGCGAGCGCGGACGTCGCCGTCGCCTGGGCCGCATCCCAGCACGCCCAGGACAGGATCGACGGCTTCTCGCTCGCGCCGGCGACCCTCGAGGACGCCTATCTCGCCCTCACGGCGCGGCCCGATACCGCCGACTCCGACGACACCGCCGACCCTGCCGACCACAAGGGCCCCGCTGACGAGCAGCTGGTCCGCACCGCTCCGATCCGCGAGGAGTCCGACCATGCCTGAGACGCCCGCCGCCGCGAGCGCCGCGGAGGAGCTGACGGCACCGCCGATCGCCCCCGTCCAGGTGAGCCCGTGGAGCAGCCTCCTCGCCATGATGCGGTGGTCGCTGGCGTCCATCGGCGCGATGCTCCCGCTCATCGTCGTGGTCCAGGCCGCGCTCGCCGCGGGGATCGTGATCGGGTTCGGCTTCCTGATCCCCGACATCACCCCCGAGAGCGCGCTGTTCCTGTCCTCCGGTGCGCCGACGATCCTGCTGCTCACCGTCGGCCTCGTCATCGTGCCGCAGGGCGTGGCGAGAGCGCGGGCCTCGGGCGCGCTCGACTACCAGCGGGCGCTGCCCGTCTCGAGGCCGCTGCTGCTCCTGGTCGACCTCGTGGTGTGGTCCTTGATCGCGCTGCCCGGACTGGTGATCGGGCTTCTCGTGGCCTGGCTCCGCTACGACCTCAGCTTCTCCTTCGACTGGCCTCTGCTCGTACTCGTCCCGATGCTGGTGACGACGATGGCCACCGCGGTGGGTTTCGCGATCGCGGTCACCCTGCCGGCGATGCTCGCCCAGCTGGTCTCCCAGGTCCTGGTGTTCTTCGTGCTCCTCTTCTCGCCGATCACGTTCCCCGCGAGCCAGCTCCCGGAGTGGTTCCAGACGGTGCACCGGTTCCTGCCGATCCAGCCCGCCGCAGAGCTCCTGCGGGCCGGGATCGCCTCGGCGGACTTCACCGCCCAGGGCCGAGATCTCGTGGTGCTGAGCCTGTGGACGGCCGTAGGACTGCTGATCAGCACGCGTGCTCTCGTGCGCCGAGGGTGAGTCGCCGCGCGAGGCTCGCGCGTCACGAGATCGCCCAGAGCACGCGCCCCCGGGGAGTGGCCGCCCCCGTCGACCTCACATCCCGCCCGCGACGCGGAGGATCGCCCCTGTGGTGTAGCCCGCCTGGTCGGACAGCAGGTGGAGCACGGCCGGAGCGATCTCCTCGGGCTGCCCGGCCCGCCCCAGCGGAATCGAGGGCGCCACCTTCGCCGGGCGTTCGGGGTCCTGGTGGAAATCTGTCCAGACCGTGCCGGGCTGGACGCAGTTGACCCGGATGCCGAGCGGAGCGAGCTCCTTCGAGAGACCGACGGTCAGTGCGTCCACGCCGGCCTTCGCGGCGGCATAGTGCACATAGCTCCCGGGGCTCCCGATCGTCGACGCGGCCGAGCCGATGAAGACGATCGAGCCGTCGCCCGCTTCGAGAGCGGGTATCGCCGCACGGGCCGTGAGCACCGCGCCCAGCAGGTTCGTCTCGAGATCGGCGCGGAGATCCTCGGGTCGAAGGGCGGTCAACGGGCCGACGGCCGTGACGGCACCGGCGCAGGCGACGACGCCTCCGAGCGGTCCCCGCTCCTCGGCCTCCCGGACGAAGTCCTCCAGCGAGCTCGCGTCGGTGATGTCCACCTCGCAGACTGCGGCACGGCCTCCCTCTTCCTCGAGCGTGCGCGCGAGAGCGCGAGCCGCGTCGCGGTCGTGGTGGTATCCGATCAGCACCGCCCACCCCGAGCGCGCCGCGAGGGCCGCGACCGCTGCGCCGATGCCTCGCGAACCGCCGGTGATCGCGAGGGAACGGGGTCCGGGAACGTACGGGGGGCGGTCCTCGTGCATGGCTGATCCTCTCCGGACCGGTGGCGTCGGCATCCGCCGCTGTGCACGGGGAGGAGGCGCCGCGGCTCCTCTCCCGACACGAGCGTCGGCAGCGAGCCGCACCGTGCGGGCGGCGGACCGTCCACGGGCCCGTCGACGAGACTACGCGCCGAGGCCTCGGAGAGCGGGCTCCGCCCTCTGCCGAGGGAGCTGGCGCCCTCGCCGCGCGGCGCCTCGGTGCCTGCAGCTCGCGTCGCTCGCCGTCGATGCGCCTGCGGGGGCGGCGGGCGGGATCGTGGGATCCTCGAGCCGTCGGGGCCGGTGCGGACTCGGCGGGGATCCGCAGGCCCTGCAGCGAGTCGGCGCTGAACACCTCCTGGATCTCACCTCGACGCGCCGCCCGCCGTCTTCTCCACGACGGACCCGACGATCGAAGGAGACCACGATGGACCAGGCTCGTCACACGTTCGTGCCCACTGCGCTGGGGGAGCTGATGCTCACCGCCGACGGGGAGGCGCTGACCGGGCTCTACTTCCCCGGGCACTGGCACCCGCCCGCCGCCGCGCTGCTCGGGACCCGGGTCGAGGCGACCGGGGACCCGCTGTTCTCCCGCGCCCTCGACCAGCTCCAGGAGTATCTCGACGGGCAGCGGCACGAGTTCACGCTGCCCCTGCGCACGCAGGGCGATGCATTCTCCGAGAAGGTGTGGGCGCTGCTGGGGGAGATCCCCTACGGGGAGACGACCACCTACGGCGCGCTCGCCGAGCAGCTCGGCTCCCGTGGCCTCGCCCAGCGGGTCGGCCAGTGCGTGGGCCGCAACCCGCTGAGCATCCTCGTCCCCTGCCACCGGGTGGTCGGGGCCGACGGCTCCCTCACCGGCTACGCGGGCGGGCTCGAGCGGAAACGAGCGCTCCTCGAGCTCGAGGAGCCCTCCGCCCGCGCCGCCGAACGGCTGTTCTAGGTCGCGACCTCACATCGGGCCGCGTCGACGCGTCTACCGTGTGATGACGATGAGAGAACCCTTCGAGCAGGCCGTCCAGCGGCACGGGGAGACTGTGCTGCGGGTCTGCCGCGCCGTGCTCGGTCCGGGGCCGGATGCCGAGGACGCCTGGTCGGAGACCTTCCTCGCCGCGCTGCGCAGCTGGCCCGGTTTGGACGAGGGCACGAACGTCGAGGCCTGGCTGGTCCGGGTCGCGCACCGCAAGGCGATCGACGTGACGCGCGGCCGCGCCCGCCGGGCCCTGCCCGTCGGCGATCTCCCGGAGCGGGAGTCGGTGCTCGGGAACCCGGGCGAGCGTTCCCGGGAGGTGTGGTCCGCCGTGGCGGCGCTGCCCGAACGGCAGCGGCTCGCGATCGCGTACCACCATCTCGGCGGACTGCCGCATGCCGAGACCGCCGAGATCATCGGCGGCAGCGCGGTGTCGGTGCGCCGCGCGGCGGCCGACGGCATGAAGACCCTGCGGCGCGCGTACGCGGCCGAGGCCGAGACGGACGGAGAACCTCGATGACCCCGATGCCCGAGACGGGAGCCGTCCCGTCGGCTCCGACGCACGAGTCGTTCCCGCTCGAGCCGGGCGCGCTCGAGACCCTGCACGCCCGACTCGCCGTGCGCGCCGAGGAGGAGGGGCTGCTCGAGGTCTCCTACCGGACCCTCGACAGCCCCGTCGGCCCGCTGCTCCTGGCCTCGACGATGCAGGGCCTGGTGCGCGTCGCCTTCGAGCGCGAGGGCTTCGACGCGGTGCTCGAGACCCTCGCCGCCAGGATCAGCCCCCGCGTGCTCGCCGCACCGCAGCGTCTGGACGACGCCGCGGCCGAGCTCGAGGAGTACTTCGCCGGTCGCCGTCGCGCCTTCGACTTGCCGCTGGACCGCTCCCTCTCCTCCGGGTTCCGGGCCGAGGTGCAGCAGCACCTGCCCGAGATCGCCTACGGGCGCACGCTCACGTATCGGGAGGTGGCCGAGCTCGTGGGTCGGCCGCGGGCGGTGCGTGCCGTCGGCACGGCCTGCGCCACGAACCCGCTGCCGCTCGTGGTGCCCTGCCACCGGGTGCTGCGCAGCGACGGGAGCCTCGGCGGGTATCTCGGCGGGCTCGAGGCGAAGTCGATCCTGCTCGATCTGGAGAGCGGCGGGGTCGGGGCGGCATGATGGCCTGTGCGGCACGGCGGTCTGCACCGCCCGCACCGCGCCCCGCTCCGTCGTGCCTCCCGCGGCCGCGGCCCGGTGCGCCGCCCGCCACCGCGCTCCGCTCCACGGCGCCCGCCGCCGCCCCGACCAGACGAGGAACCCACCCGTGACCACTCCCGACCCCGGCACCGTCCTCGGCGAGGACGGCCTGGCCCGTCCCGTCTGGGCGGCGACCGATCCGCTGCTGCGCGAGTACTACGACACCGAGTGGGGCATGCCCGTGCGCGACGAGCAGGGGATGTACGAACGGCTCAGCCTCGAGGCCTTCCAGGCTGGGCTGTCCTGGGCGACCATCCTGCGCAAGCGTCCCGCCTTTCGCGAGGCCTTCGACGGCTTCGACCCGGAGGCCGTGGCCCGGTACGGGGACGAGGACGTCGAGCGGCTCATGGCGGATGCGGGCATCGTGCGCAACCGCGCGAAGATCCTCGCCGCGATCACGAACGCGCGCGCCACCCTCGCGCTGCGGGAGAAGGGCGGGCTCGCCGACTTCGTGTGGTCCTTCCAGCCGGAGGAGACCCCGCGCCCGCGCAGCCTCGACGAGATCCCCACGACCTCGCCCGCCTCGCTCGCGCTGTCGAAGGCGCTGAAGAAGGAGGGCTTCGCCTTCGTGGGGCCGACGACGATGTTCGCGCTGATGGAGGCGGTCGGGATCCTCGACACGCATCTGCTGGGCTCGCACCGCCGCGGCAGCTCCGGCGTGTGGAGCGCATGAGGGACCCGGCACGAGGGGCTCGGGACGACGGCCGCGGGCCGAGGGGCGGGAGCTGCCTGCGCGTCGATGCGCACGGAGCCTTCGACCACGCCGCCGCACTCGCGACCCTCGCCGCCCACGCCGTGGACGGCCTGCACCGTCTGGACCTCGAGGCCGGCACGTTCACCCGCTGGGTCACCATCGGCGATGCACCGCACCTGGTCACGACGAGTCTGGACTCCGCAGGGGCGAGCCTCGGGACCACGGCGCAGGACGCAGCGGTGCACGTGGAGCTCGTGCGCCGCACCGAGCACTTCTTCGACCTGGCCGCGGACCTCGGCCCGGTGGACGCCCACCTTGGGGCGGACCCCCTCTTCGCCGCGCAGGTGCGGCAGCGGCCCGGGCTGCGCATCACCCGGTTCCGGCCACCGTTCGAGGCGGTGATCTGCACCGTCCTGGGCCAGCAGGTCTCCCTCTCCGCGGGGCGGCTGTTCGCCGGGCGGCTCGTCGCCGCCTACGGCGCCGAGCCGCCGAGCGAGGCGGCCGACGCGGCGGTGTCGGCCGGCGCGAGGGCGGCGGCCGACGACACCGACCCGGCCGGCGGCACCGACCCGGCCGACGGCACCGACCCGGCCGGCGGCCTCGACGGCGCGGGGCTGCGCCTGTTCCCGATCCCGGCCGAGCTCGCCGCGGTGCCCGTCGACGAGCTGCGGGCCGCAGTGGGCCTGACCGGTTCCCGCGCCCGCACGGTCCACGAGGCCGCGGTGCTGTGCGCGGAGGACGGCGGAGGGGAGGAGCTGCCGGAGCGGTCCGCTCTCGCCGACGTGCACGGCATCGGGGCCTGGACCCTGGACCACCTCGACCTGCGCGCCAGGACCGACGTGGACGTCCTCCCGGCGAGCGATGCGGTGCTGCGCCGCACTCTCGCGGCACTCGACCCGTCGGCCGACCGCGCACGGATCGCCTCGTGGAGCCCGCACCGGGGCTACGCGGCGGCGAGGCTGTGGGCCTTCGGGCTCTGACCCGGGATCACGCGCCGCGCCCGTCGGCCCGGTGGCGTCGGCCAGCTGTGCGGGCGGTCAGCGCTCCGTGGAATCCCCTCGCGCGCCGGAGGATCCGAACAGCGCCCTCCCGACCAGGAAGTAGACGGCCGCCCCCAGCACCGAGGCACCGAGGATCTGCACCGGCCCCTGTGCTCCCGTCCACCGGTCCGGGAACATCAGCGACCCCGCGAACTGCAGACCGATCATCAGCGCCAGGACCGCGGTCACCTCACCCCATCCGGGGCGCTTCGTCCTCCGCGGCGCAGCCATCCTCCGAGGCTAACGGACCTCGCCTGTGCTCTACCATGCAGCGACGGCGCCTCCCGGGGCGTCCGGGAGGCGCCGTCGCCAGCGACCGGCCGGCACCCGGGGTTCAGCCCTGCGCGCCCCGGATGAGGTCCGCGGCGCGCTCGCCGATCAGCATCGTGGTGATGTTCGGGTTCACCGCGACCAGCTGCGGCATGACCGAGCCGTCCACGACCCGCAGCCCGGTGACGCCCTTGACCCGCAGCTGCGGGTCCAGCGGCGACATGTCGTCGTCCACCGCGCCCATCCGCACCGTCCCCGCGGGGTGGTAGACGGTGTTGTGGGTGCGCGAGACGTAGTCGGCGATCTCCTCGTCGCTCTGCACGGTCTCGCCCGGGAACAGCTCGCGGCCGCGGTAGGCGTCCATCCCGGGCTGGGCGACGATCTCGCGGGCCCGGCGGATCCCCGCGACGGCCACGCGCATGTCGTGCCCCTCCTCGTCGGTGAAGTAGCGCGGGTCGACCTTCGGCTTGTCGCGGTAGTCGATCGAGCGCAGCCGCACCGTGCCGCGGGAGCGGGCGTGGGTGACGTTCGGGGTGAGGGCGAAGGACTCCGGGGAGGTGGGGTAGCCCTGGCGACGGGTGTGCATGTCGAAGGGGACCGAGCCGTAGTGCATCATCAGGTCCGGCAGGTCCAGGCCCTCCTCGGTGGCCTGGAAGATGCCGATCTCCCACCACTGGGTGGACTCGCGGGTCATCTTCCGGGTCGATTCCCAGGAGATGACCGCCTCGGGATGGTCCTGCAGGTTCGAGCCGACGCCGGGGGAGTCGACGCGCACCTCGATGCCCACCTCTCGCAGATGGTCCGCGGGCCCGATGCCGGAGAGCATCAGCAGCTTCGGGGAGTCGATCGCCCCGGCGGAGAGGATCACCTCGCGGCGTGCATGCATGATCGAGGAGCGGTCGAAGGCGTTGTCGATGTACTCCACGCCCGTGGCCCGGTGCTCCTCGTCGAAGAGCACCCGCATGACCTGCAGCCCGGTGAGGACGTGCAGGTTCTCCCGCCCCAGGTTCGGGTGGAGGTAGGAGACGGAGGAGGAGGCGCGGGTGCCGTCGGACTGCCGGTTGACCTGGAACCAGCTCGCGCCGTCGACCACGGTCTCGAAGTCGTTGAACCGGGCGCGGGGGATGCCGGCCTGCTCGCAGGCGTCGAGCAGGGCCGCTCCGACCGGGTCCTCGGGCGGGACGTCCATCAGGTGCACGGGCCCGTCGGTGCCGTGGCCCTCCCCGCTGCGGTCGAGGTTCGTCTCCAGACGCGCGATGAGCGGCAGGATCGTCGCCGCGTTCCAGCCCTCGGCGCCCAGCTCCTCCCACAGGTCCATGTCCTCTGCCGGCGGATGGAAGGCGATGCAGGAGTTGTGCGACGAGCAGCCGCCCAGCACCTTCGCCCGCGCATGGCGCATGAAGGAGTTGCCGTTCTCCTGCGGCTCGATCGGGTAGTCCCAGTCCAGCCCGGACTCCAGCAGCTCGGGCCAGCGCGTGAGCTGCAGCACCTCCTCGTGCTCGAGGTCGGAGGGGCCGGCCTCGAGGAGGGCGACGTCGATGCTCGGGTCCTCGCTCAGGCGCGCCGCCAGGGCGGCGCCGGCGGAGCCGCCGCCGACGATCAGGTAGTCGAACTCGGCGATCGGGTTCTCGGAGACGGGGGAGTCGGGGCCGGGGGTCTGCTCGGACATGGGGCTGCGTCCTCTCGGGAGACGGGTGGAAGGAGGGGGCGGGACGGGGCCGACGGGCCCCGTCCCGCACAGGTCACTTCCGGGGGAACCAGCCGGAGACGGCCGGCTCGGTGTTCTGGTAGATGTGCTTGGCCTCGACGTACTCCCCGAGGCCGCTCGGACCGAGCTCGCGACCGATGCCCGACTTCTTGAAACCGCCCCACTCGGCCTGCGGCAGGTAGGGGTGGTAGTCGTTGATCCAGATGGTGCCGTGGCGCAGCGCCCGCGAGACCCGGTTCGCGGTCCCCGCGTCGGAGGTCCACACCGCACCGGCCAGGCCGTACTCGGTGTGGTTCGCGATCGCGATCGCCTCGTCCTCGGTCGAGAAGGTCTCCACCGTGATCACCGGGCCGAAGCCCTCCTCGATCACGGCCGGGTTCTCCTGGGTGCAGCGATCCAGCACGGTCGGGGCGTAGAAGAAGCCCTTCTCGTGCTCGGGCCCGCCCCAGTGCCCGCCGGTGCGCAGCCGTGCCCCCGCCTCGACGCCGCGCGTGACGTAGTCGGTGACCTTCTCGCGGTGGGCCTTCGAGATCAGCGGCCCGGTCTCGGCCTGCTCGTCGAAGGGGCCGCCCATGACGATGCCCTCGGCGCGCGCGACGAGGTCGTCGACGAAGCGCTCGGCGATCGACTCGTGCACGATCAGGCGCGTCCCGGCCGAGCACACGAGGCCCGAGTCGAGGAAGCCGGCGTTCAGCGCGTTGTCGAGCGCCGCCTCGTAGTCGGCGTCGGCGAAGACGACGTTGGGGTTCTTCCCGCCCAGCTCGAGCGCGACCTTCTTGATCCCGCTCGCCGCGGACTCGGCGATCTTCCGCCCGGTGACCAGGCCGCCGGTGAAGGAGACCAGGTCGATCTCCGGATGGGTGGACAGCGGGGCGCCGACGGTGCCGCCGTCGCCGAGGACGAGGTTCGCCACGCCCTTCGGGAGCCCGAGCTCCTCGAGCACCTCCATCATGAGGATCGCGGTGTGCGGGGTGAGCTCGGCGGGCTTGAGGACGAAGGCGTCCCCGGCCGCGATCGCCGGGGCGATCTTCCACGCGGCCTGCAGCAGAGGGAAGTTCCAGGGCGTGATCATGCCGCACACGCCGACCGGCTCGTGGACCACACGGGAGATCACCGAGGCATCGCCCGCGTCGACGAGCCGGCCCGGGTCCTGGTCGGCGATCTTGCCGAAGTAGCGGAAGCAGGAGGCGATGTCGTCCATGTCCCCCTCGGCCTCGACCAGGCGCTTGCCGGTGTCGAGCGCCTCGGCGCGGGCGAACTCGTCCTTGCGCTCGGCGAGACGGTCGGCGACGCGCAGCAGGAGGTCGCCGCGCTGACCGGCCGGGGTGCCCGACCACTCGCCGCGCTCGAAGGCGGCGCGGGCGGCGAGGATCGCGCGCTCGACGTCCTCGGCGCTCGCCTCGGAGACCACGCCGACCTCGGTGCCGTCGGCGGGGCAGAGGATCGTGCGGGTCTCGCCGGTCGACGACGGCACCCAGGCGCCGTCGATGAACAGGGTCGCGGGGCTCTCAGTCATGGTTCTCCTTCGTCGCGCGCCCGCCGGTCGAGGCGGGATCGGTGTGATGGTCGGCGTCGGCGTCGGCGTCGGCGTCGGGCCGGGGTCCGGAGGCGTCGCGGTGGGCGTCGCCGGTCTCCCGTCCGACATGGTCGGCATCGTCCCAGGTGTGGGGGGCGGTGACCGGGATCGTGCCGGTCGCGGTGCCGATCTCGTCGCTCATCGTCAGGTACATGATGTGTGCGTCGTAGGCGTCCAGCACGTCGCTGATGACCTGGTCCTTCGTGCATCCCATGATGTCTCGTCCGCGCGATCCGGTGCGCGAGAAGATCTCGATGCGGTAGTACACGTCCCGCACGGCCCGGAGGTTCGCGGCGAAGCTCGGCACCGAGTAGGCGACCGGATAGGCCTGGTACTTGAAGTCCTCGGCGTCGGGGAAGGAGACGACCAGGTCGATGAACGGCACCCCGTGGTCGGGATGGGTGCCGCGGTGGCAGGAGACATCGGCCCCGAGGCTGCGCAGCTCGGAGGCGACCTCCTCGACCGCAGGGGTCGCGACGTCCTCGACGAAGGCCCGGGCCCGGGCCTCGTCGGCGTAGGACATGCGGCGCTGGAGGCGCTGGCGCCACGGGAAGCGGTCCTGTCCCTCGCCGCCGCGCACCCGGGAGGTGAGCACGCCCGGGAGAGCGGCGGTGCGGGCGTCGAGGTCCATCTGCTCGGTGCGCAGCACCTTCCACAGGCTGAACATCACCAGATACACCAGGATCGACAGCGGCAGGCCCACCACGACCGTCGCGGCCTGGAGGGTGTACACCCCGTCGATGAACAGCATCACGAGGGTGAGGGCACCGGTGATCACGGCCCACACGATCCGCAGCCAGGGCGGGCCGTCGGAGTCGGTGGTGGAGGCCTTCGAGGTCATGTTCGCCATCACGAGCGAGCCCGAGTCCGCGGAGGTGACGTAGAAGAACAGCCCCGTGATCACCGCGAGGGAGACGGTGAACACCGCGCCCGGGTACTGCTCGAGCAGATTGAAGAAGCCCGATTCGGGCTGGTTCACCGCGAGGTCGAGGAAGTCCCCGTCGCCGGCGAAGCTCAGCGCGGCGTTGCCGAAGATCGACACCCACAGCAGGATGAAGGAGAAGGGGATCAGCAGCACGCCGACGACGAATTCGCGCAGGGTGCGGCCGCGGGAGATCCGGGCCAGGAACAGGCTCACGAAGGGTGCCCACGCGATCCACCACGCCCAGAAGAACAGCGTCCAGTCCGCCATCCACTGGTCGGAGGGGTAGTCGGCGGTGCCGTCGGTGTAGGCGAAGGTGTTCATCATCATCCCGGGGAAGCGGGAGAAGAAGTCGCCGATGTTCTGGACGAGGGCGTTGAGCAGCTGGTGGGTCTGCCCGCTGAAGAGCACCCACAGCATGAGCAGGATCGCGAGCAGCACGTTGAGCTCGGAGAGCCGGCGGATGCCCTTGTCCACCCCGGAGACGGTCGAGACGATCGTGATCGCGACCGCCAAGCCCATCAGCGCGACCTGCACGGCGATCGAGTTGGGGATCCCGAACAGCGCCGAGAGCCCGAAGTTCAGGAACACCACGCCGATGCCGAGGGAGACGGAGATGCCGAAGATCGTGCCGATCGTCGCGCCGATCTCGGCGGCGTGGCCGACCGCTCCGTGGATGCGCCTGCCGAAGATCGGCGCGAGCGCCGAGCGGATCGACAGCGGCAGGTGGTAGCGATAGGCGAACAGGCCGAAGGCCATGCCCATCAGGGCGTACATCGCCCATCCCGGGATGCCGTAGTGGAAGATCGTCCAGACCGTCGCCATCCGTGCGGCGTCGTCGGAGCCGGGCGGCGCATCGGGCGGGGTGAGCAGGTTCGTGGCGGGCCCCGAGATGCCGAAGAACATCAGGTCCACGCCGATGCCGGCGGCGAACAGCATGGCCGCCCAGGTGAAGAGGTTGTACTTCGGCACGGAGTGGTCCGGGCCCATCCGGGTGCGGCCCACACGCGAGAGCGCGACGATCAGCACGAAGACGACCACGAGGGTGGCGGTGGCGACGTAGTACCAGCCGAAGTTCGTCGCGATCCACGCCATCGAGCCGAAGATCGCGGTCTCCGCGGCCGACGGCCAGATCGCGGCGAAGAGCACGAAGGCGACGATGATCACCGAGGTGCCGACGAAGACCGGGAGGTTGACGCGGGAGTGCGCGGGCCGGGCGCCTCCCTCCTTCAGTGCGCTGGGGGCGGGCGGGGCCTCGGCCATCACGATCCTCTCGGTCGACGCTCGGGACGGGGCCGGCCGCAGCACGGCCGGTCCACGGGGGAGATCCGGCTCGGCGAGCGAGGACCGCTGTCCCTGACCGCCGACCGCTCCCGACTCTAGGAACGGATTGTCTGATCCGCCAGATGACCGGAGAGTTCGTGAGAAACCTGTCACGCAGTTGCTCGGGATTGCCGGAATCGCCTGGTCGGCGCGCTGACCTGGGCGTGCCGTGGGCTCAGAGGCTCCGGCGCGAGCGGAGGGAGGCGAGCACCGTGGGCAGGATCGCGACGGCGGCCCCGGCCAGGCACAGCATCCCGCCGAGCGCGGCGAGCGGCGGCGGGACCTCGCCGAGCAGCGTCCAGGCCAGCAGCACCGTGATGGCGGGGACGATCAGGGAGGAGGAGGTGAGCACCCCCGCCGGGGTGTGGGTGAGCGCGTATCCCCACAGCAGGAAGGCCGCGGCCGTGGGAAGCAGCCCCATGTACACCACCGCCGCGATCGCCGAGGCCGGCGCCCTGCCCAGCTCCGTGACGAGCTGCGGGGCGAAGGGCAGGCAGGCCGCCAGGCCTGCGGTCATCCCGATCACCGTCATCGAGGTCGAGTCGATGTGGGTCAGCAGCGGCTTCTGCCCCAGCACGCTGCCCGCGTAGAGCACGGCCGCGAGCAGACCGAGCACGAGGCCGGGGCCCTCGACGTGCCCGGTCGAGGTCGCGAGCGTGATCAGCCCGATCCCGCCGAGCGCGACCACGACCCCGAGGATCAGCCGCGGGGAGAGTCCCTCGCCGAGCAGCAGACCGGAGGCGACCGCCACGATCAGCGGCGCGAGGTTCACCAGCATCGCCGCGGTCGCCGGGTCCAGGTAGTGCTCGGAGGCGTTGAGCACCACCGAGTAGAGGCAGAACCAGGTCGCGCCCCAGGCGAGCACCGCGGCCCACATCCGGCCGCTGCGCGGTGTGCGGACCCGCCCGCGCAGCACGAGGGGGAGCATCACCAGGACCGCGGTCGCCATCCGCAGCAGGGTCATCGCGCCGGGGGAGAGGTGCGCGCCCGAGAAGCGGATGACGATGAAGGAGGACGCCCACAGCACCATCACCGCGAGGGCAGCGAGCCAGGGCAGGGCCGGGCGGGAGGGCGCGGCAGGAGGGACGGGAGCGGGCATGCCCCCATCCTCGACCCTCCCCGGGCGCCCGCGCCGTCTGGTCCGGTCCACGGCCCTGCGCGCCGGGCAGCGGGACTCGCCCGCGCCGCCCGGCGCGCGACGGCCCGGGTCGCGACGGCCCGGGTCGCGACGGCCCTGGTCGCGACGGCCCGGGTCGCGACGGCCCGGGTCGCGACGGCCGGGTCGAGACGGTCCGCCCGAGGTGGCCGGTCGGCGGAGCTCAGCCGGCGGCGGCCTCGAGCCGGGCGATGTCGAGCTTCGTCTGCGTCATCAGCTCCTTCGTCACCGCCTCGGCGTGCGGGCCGGCGAGCAGCTCGTTCAGCCGCTGCGGGATCACCTGCCAGGACAGCCCGAAGCGGTCCCGGCACCAGCCGCACTGCGACTCCGCACCGCCGTCCGCGATCAGCGCCTCCCACAGGCTGTCGATCTGCTGCTGCGTGTCCACGGTGAGCGTGATGGAGACCGCTTCCGAGAGCGGGAAGGCGGGGCCTCCGTTGAGCAGGGTGTAGGGCACGCCGCCGAGCACGAGGTCGACCGTGAGCGCCTGCCCGGTCATGTCGGGCCCGTCGGGCGGGCCGCCGCCCGCCTCGTAGGCGGTGCGCTGGAGGATGCGGGATTCGGGGACGAGGGAGACGTAGAACTCGGCGGCCTCGTCGATGCGGCCGTCGAACCAGAGACACGTGCCGACTGCAGTCATGGTGCGGTCCTCCTGCTCGGGGCGGGCCCGGTGGCCCGGCCTGCGCCCACAGTAGGGCGCGGGTGCCGCGCGGCGTGGGTCCGATCCTGCGCTCTGATCCCGCGGGCCTGTCCCGGGCGGCCCGCCGGGGCTACCGTTCGCGGCATGGGAATCCACATGGAGAACGTCGGCATCGCCGTGCGCGACCTCGAGGAGGCGATCGCCTTCTTCACCGATCTGGGCCTGACCGTGCTCGGCACCGACACCGTGCAGGGGGAATGGGCGGAGACCGCCGTGGGCCTGGACGGCAACCACGCCCGGATCGCGATGCTCGGGACGCCCGACGGGAGCGGACGTCTGGAGCTGTTCGAGTACCTCCACCCCGAGGCGCTCGAGACCGCCCCGACCCTCCCGCACGAGATCGGGATGCACCGCGTCGCCTTCCGCGTCGAGGACCTCGACGCCGCGCTCGAGACGGCGGCCCGCCACGGCTGTCATCCGCTGCGGGGTGTGGCGACCTACGGGGACGCGTACCGCCTGACCTATCTGCGGGGTCCCAGCGGGATCCTGGTCATGCTCGCCGAGGAGCTGGGCGGGGCGTGAGCTCGGGGCCGCGGGCCCACCGCCCCCGCGTGACCGCGGCGTGCGGTCCGCGGGTGCGCGTCAGCCGTGCGCGGGCGTCCAGCCGAGCGCGGGCCCGAGCCGCGTGGCGAGGTCGGTGAGGATCTGCGCGTAGTCCTCGTGGGCGAAGCTGAAGGGGAGCGCGAAGGCGACCTCGTCGACCTCGCGGAAGCCCGCATGGGACCACAGCTGCTCGGCGATCTCCTCGCTCGTGCCCACCAGGTCCGGGGCGAACAGCATCCCGCGCGGACCCTGCGGGGTGCGGGTGCGGGGCAGACGCTCGGCGACATAGGCGCGGTATCGCTCCGCCTGCGCGGTGGTGGCCGAGTCCGTGGGGATCACGACCAGGCCCTGCGAGGCACGGGTGCCGCCCGCGGCGCGGAAGGCCCGGATCTGGGCGGCCTGCACCGCGGCGAAGTCCGGCTCCTCGTCGGGGCCGGGGAAGATCACGCTCGAGGAGAGCAGGTGCAGTCCGTGCTCACCGGCCCAGACCGCGGAGTCGAGGGATCCCGCGCCGTACCAGAGCCGGTCTCGCAGCCCGGGGGAGTGGGGCTCGACGCGTGCGGAGTACTCCTCGACCACCCCCTGCTTCCCCTCCATCTCCCGCACCCGCTCTCCGGCGAGGTGGGCGGCCAGGCGCTCGACCCGGGACTTCGAGAAGTCCTCGACCTCCGCGGTCTCCGGGTACAGGGCGTCCTTGACGGTGTCGTACTGCATCGGGGTGCCGACGCTGACGCCCGGGTTGATCCGGCCACCGGAGAGCACGTCCACGGTCGCGAGGTCCTCCGCGAGGCGCAGCGGGTTCTCCCAGCCCAGGGGCGTCACCGCTGTGCCGAGCTCGATGCGGGAGGTGCGCTGGCTCGCCGCGGCCATCACCGCGACCGGGGACGAGATCCCGAACTGCAGGTGGCGGTGGCGGAGCCACGCGCTGTCGAGGCCGAGCTCCTCGCCCAGCTCGATCAGCGACAGCGTCGACTCGTGGCCCGGCGCCGGATCGGCCGGATCGAACAGGCCGATGGTGAGGAATCCGAGTCGGCGCAGGGGGCGGGAGCGATCGGGCATCGGGGACCTTCCGGAGCGGGCGCCGACGGAGCCGCGGCCCCGCCATCCTAGCCAGCCCCGTGCAGGGGCCCGGGCCGTGATCAGCCCCTGTCGAGGACCCGCTCGAGCGGGATCGTGCCGTCCTGCCAGGGGGTCAGCGACCACACGACCAGATAGGCGCCGACGCCCAGGACGGGCAGCAGGAAGGACAGCAGCACCAGCACCCGCACGATCCACACGTCGAGCCCGGTGAGGTCGGCGAGGCCGCCGGCGATGCCGCCGAGAAGTCGCTGGGGACCGCGGCGGAAGCGGAAGCCGCGGAGGGTGGCGAAGAAGGTGTTCATGGGGACGAGGCTAGGCGCGCAGACGCCGCGCTGCACTGGTGCTGTCCCCCGCTCCGCGTGCAGGGACCCCGGGGACGCCGTGCCTAGTCCTCCGTGCCGGGCCAGGCGTCGCGGACGCAGCCCTGCAGGTCGATCGACTGCTGGAGCATGACCGGGGCGGGCTCGCCCTCCGCCGGGCAGTCGACGTGCCCGTGTCCGAGGAAGTGCCCGACCTCGTGGTTGATCATGTAGGCGCGGTACTCGCCGAGGTCGTCGTAGGTGGGCGTCGCATGCAGCCAGCGGTCCGCGTTCAGCGCGACCTCGGGGCCGATGCGGCAGCTCCACAGCCCACCGGTTTCCGCGGGCAGGCACAGCTCGTCGACCGTGGGAGGGGAGGCGATCGAGATCGTGAGCTCGGCCTCCGACGGGTCCGCCACCTGGTGGAAGACCACCCCGGCGGGGCCCTGCCAGCCGCGCTCGTCGGCGAGGACGTCGGCGATCTCCCGCGCGGCCTCGTCGGTGTCGACGTCGATCCCGTCCTCGACCCGCACCGCGTAGGTGCGCAGCACGCCCTCGCTCGGCGCGCTCTCCTGGACCGGTGCGGCGAGAGTCCAGGTCCCCGTGCCGACGGCGCCCGTCCGCACGAGCTCCTCGGTGCTGCCGGACTCGGCGGACTCCGCCTCCGGGGTCGGCATCGCGTCCGCCGCCGCGTCGGTCGGCGCGTCCTCGGACGCCGCGTCCACCGGCGCCGGGTCCTCGGGCTGCGCAGCGCCGGCGGCTTCACCGTCCGTGCCCTCACCGCCTCCGTCCGAGGCGGCGCCGTCGGCCGCGGGGCTCGCATCGCCAGCGCCGGGCGGCGGCTCGGAGCCGCCGCCGCGCACGAGCGAGACCACGATCAGCACCAGCGCCACCACGACCATCGCCGCGAGGAGCGTGCGCACGAGCCTGCCCCGCCGGGTCAGGCGCAGCACGGGCCGGTGCACTGTGGGATCGGTCACGAGGTGAGAGTACTGGCCGCCGCACTATCCTCGCTGAATGACCACGCGTTTCGTCGGCCTCGACCTCGCTGCACAGGACCGGCGCACCGGCCTCGCGGTCCTCCGCGAGACGGGCGGTGACGAGGGGGTGCTCCTCCTCGAGGAGGCCCGGACTGGAGCGGACGACGGCACGATAGCGGACCGCATGCGTGGCGCCGTGAAGGTCGGGGTCGATGTGCCGTTGGGCTGGCCGAGCCGTTTCGTCGAGCTTCTCGCAGCGCATGCGTCGGGCACCCTCGCCCCGCCCGACTCGACCGGAGGCGCCTGGCGGCGCGGGCTGGCGATGCGCGAGACCGATCGTGCCGTCCACACCCGTACAGGTCTGACTCCGCTGAGCGTCTCCACAGACCGGATCGCCCATCCGGCGCTGCGCTGGGCGGGGATCGAGGCTCGCCTACGGGAGGAGGGGATGGACGTCGCTCGTGACGGTTCCGGGAGGATCAGCGAGGTGTATCCCGCGGCGGCGCTGCGTCTGTGGGGCCTGCAGCACCGCGGCTACAAGGGCGTCGACGCCCGAGCCGCCCGTCGAGGGTTGGTCGGCGCGCTCGGTGCAAGGTTCCCGCACCTGGTGTGGGCTGGTCTGGACGCGGTCTGTGTAGAGGAGGACGACGTCCTGGACGCGGTGATCGCCGCGCTCCTGGCACGAGAGGTGTCGCGCGGGCACGCAGTGCCACCTCCCGACCATCTTCAAGAACACGCACTGACCGAGGGATGGATCTGGTTGCCGAGGTAGCTCACTCCGTCCCGGGGAGGTCCTCCTCGCGCAGGCGGGGCTCGACCCGCTTGTCCGGGTGGTAGCCCGCCTTGTCGGCGAAGAAGGCGCGGATCCGGTCCATGTCAGCGCGGACGTCGTCGGTGACCTCCACGATCTGCCCGAGCCCGCTGGTCATGGTGGTGCGGTCCACGAACCCGAGGGTGAGCGGCAGGCCCGTCGCCCGGGCGATCCGATGGAAGCCGGACTTCCAGTGCGTATGCGGTCCGCGGGTGCCGTCCGGGGTGATGACCAGGCCGAACACGGTGCCGGTGCGGACCAGGGCGATGACCTCCTCGACCACGCTGGCCGGATCGCGACGGTCCACGGGGATCCCGCCGAGGGCGCGCATCACGGGCCCCTTCCAGCCGGTGAACAGGTCGTGCTTGCCCAGCCAGCGCAGCGGCACCCGCAGCCGCCAGCCGATCGCCAGCATGAACACGAAGTCCCAGTTGGAGGTGTGCGGGGCGCCGACGAAGATCGTGGGTCGGTCCGGGACGCGCTCGACGACGAGCCTCCAGGGCGACACCGCCCAGAACAGGCGTGCGATGAGCTGACGGATCATGGTGCGAGCGTAAGCGCTGACCGGGGTGCGGACGGGCGATCGCCCATGTCCGGGACGGTCGGGCTGCGTGCACAGGTCCTGCCGGCCGGTCGGGGGCGCGGCCGGCGGGACCCGTCGGCCCCTCACTCGCCCCGCGGCGGCCTGCGGGTCTGCTTGAGGTCCGCGCGGCGACGCTTGGCCGCCAGACGCCGGCGGCGGGAGCCGGCCGTCGGCCGGGTCGCCCGGCGCGGCACCTCGGGGGCGACGGCCTCGCGCAGCAGGGCGGCGAGCCGCTCCCGCGCGGCCCGACGATTCCGGCGCTGGGAGCGCTGCTCGGAGGCGGTCACCGTGAGCACCGTGCCCGCAATGCGCGGGGCGAGGTTCTCGAGAACCCGGGCGCGCTGGACCTCGTCCACCGCCGAGGTGGTGGCCAGGTCCAGGCTCAGCTGCACCCGGGAGTCGGCCGTGTTCACGCCCTGACCGCCCGGACCGGAGGCGTGGGAGAACTGCTCGACCAGCTCCGCGGCGGGGATGCGCAGTCCGCGGGGCGCGCCCGGTCCCGGGTCCACGAGCAGGTCGTCCATGCCCCCAGTCTGCCGCGCCCGGGACGGTGCGTCTCTGCCGCGCCTGGGACGGTGCGTCGCGCCGACCACATCGGGCGCCGGACGCGACGGCCGTCGACGCCGCGCCCGCCCCCTGGCCGTCGGGCCGCCGAGGGGGCACGATGGCGGCATGGCAGATCCGAAGCAGACACTGACCCCCGAGCAGATCGTCGACGCCGGCCTCACCGCCTGGCGCCAGGAGGGCGAGACCCTCACCGCACGCTTCACCACCGGCGACTTCGCGACCGGGCTCGCGCTGGTGAACCGCATCGGAGCCTCCGCCGAGGAGGCGGACCATCACCCCGATCTGCTCCTGACCTACCCCGAGGTCGCGGTGACCCTGTCGAGCCACGACGTCGGCGGGATCACCTCGCGCGACATCGACCTCGCGCGGACGATCGACGAGCACGCCGCCGCCCTCGCGGTGCGCTCCGCCGCGGACTGATCCGGGCCGATCGCCTGGTCCCGGACGATCACGCAAAGGATCGCGTCGATTAGCCATGGAGAGTCCGCCGTGCCGGCGGTGGACTGGTGCATGTCCTCCACCGACCACATCTCCAGGAGATCACCATGACGCACCGCTCCCTCCTCGTCCTCGGCGCCAGCGGCGGCGTGGGCCGTGAGGTCCTCGTCCAAGGGCTCGAGGCAGGCCACTCGATCACCGCCGTCACCCGCAGCCGCTCCACGATCCAGGCCGCACATCCCCGGCTCGCCGTCCACGAGGCGGATGCCCTCGACCCCCGCGCCCTCACCGCGATCACGGCAGGGCACGACGCCGTGATCGTGGTGCTCGGCGGGGGCAGGAAGGGAGGCGTGCGCGGCCCCGGCACCGCCGCCGCGATCGCCGCGATGCAGGAGACCGGGGTGCGGCGCCTCGTGGTCCAGTCGAGCCTCGGCGTCGGCGACAGCCGCCCCGCGCTCACGCCCTTCTGGAAGTACGTGATGTTCGGCCTGCTCCTGCGCGAGGGCTACGCGGACCACCACGAGCAGGAGCGGGTCACCCGCGCCTCGGGTCTGGACTGGACGATCACCCGGCCCGGCGCCTTCGTCGACGGCCCGCGCACGAGGCGCTACCGACGCGGCTTCCCGCCGGTGCGCGAGCGCCGGGTGGCGACGATCTCCCGCCCGGACGTCGCCGACCTCCTGCTCGAGCTGGCGGTGGACGGCGGGCACCTGCACGAGGCCGTCACCCAGGGCTATGTCACGGGGGCGCCGCTCCCGGAGCCGCTGAGCGCGAGCGGTGCTCGCTCGGCGTGATCCCGCGCTCCCTCGTGAAGGCGGTGCTCAGCGCGAACGCGCTGCCGTAGCCCACCTCCCTCGCGACCTGCTCCAGGGTGGAGGACGGATCCAGCAGCAGGTCCGCCGCCAGCGCCATCCGCCACCCCGTCAGGTACGCCATCGGCGTCTCGCCGACCGCTCGGACGAAGCGGTCGGCGAACGTCGTGCGGGAGGTCACGGCGAGATCGGCGAACATCGCGAGGGTCCAGCCCCGGGCCGGCTCGGCGTGCATCGCCCGCAGCACCGGGCCGACGACCGGGTCCGCCAGCGCCGCGTGGACTCCCTGCGTGCCCGCCCCCGGCCCGGTCGCCCAGGAGCGCAGCGTCGAGACCAGGAGCACGTCGAAGAGCCGATCGAGCACGGCGGGCTGGCCGGGGGAGTCCTTGACGATCTCCTCGGCGAGCAGATCGATCAGCGGAGCGCCGAGCGTTCCCGCGGGAACGTGCACCACCTCGGGCAGCGGGGCGAGCAGGTGCCGGGACACCTCGCCGCGCAGCTGGTAGCAGCCCATCAGCAGCTCCGTGCCCCCGTCGGCCGCGTTGCCGAGATGACGGTGGCCCAGGGTCCAGGGGGCATGCGCGTCGTGCCCGTCGGCGTCGACGAGCCGCATCCCGGGCCGCACCGTGAGGTCCGCCGGACCGGGGCGCGGCGAATCCGCCAGGAGGGCCGGGGCGGGGCCCTTCGCGATCACGACGTCACCGGGTCCGAGCTCGATGCCGGTGCCGTGCGCGTCAGAGATGTGCACGACGCCTCGGCGCGCGGCGACCAGGCCGAGCGGTGCGCCGTCGGCGAGCCGGATCGACCAGGGCGCGGCGAGCGTCGCCCTGACCAGATAGGCGTCGCGTCCCCGCGGGGCGTCGAGCAGACGGGCGAGGGCATCCATGCGGCGAGCTTACGAGGGCCCGCCGGGGCTGGTGGTCAGGGCCCCGCCTCCCTACGGTGTGCACATGATCGAGAACTCGAAGCTCACCGTCATCGGGGCCGGCGCCGTCGGCTCGAGCGTCGCCTACGCCGCGCTCATCCGCGGCTCCGCCCGCCACGTCGCCCTGTACGACATCGACGCCGCGAAGACCGAGGCCGAGGTGCTCGATCTCGCCCACGGCACCCTGTTCACCCGCGCCAGCGACATCATCGGCGGCTCCGACATCGCCGTCGCGGAGGGCTCCCACGTCGTGGTGATCACCGCCGGGGCCAAGCAGAAGCCGGGCCAGACGCGCATCGAGCTCGCCGCGACCAACGCGAGGATCGTCGGCTCGATCGTGCGGGACGTCCTCGAGGTCGCGCCGCACGCGATCATCGTCATCGTCACCAATCCCTGCGACGTGCTCACCATGCTCGCCCACGAGGCCTCCGGACTGCCGCCCGAGCGCGTGTTCGCCTCCGGCACCGTGCTGGACACCTCGCGCCTGCGCTGGGAGATAGCGCGCCGCACCGGGGTGGCGCCCACCTCCGTCCACGCCCAGATCGTCGGCGAGCACGGCGACACCGAGTTCCCGCTGTGGTCCGACGCCCGCATCAGCACCGTCCCGATCCTGCAGTGGCGCGGCGAGGACGGCGCGCCGCTGTTCACCCTCGAGGAGCTCGACCGGATCGCCGTGGACGTCCGCGACGCCGCGTACAAGGTCATCCAGGGCAAGGGTGCGACCAACTACGCGATCGGGCTCTCCAGCGCACGCATCGTCGAGGCGATCCTCTCCGACGAGAACGCCGTGCTGAACGTCGCCACCGTGCTGGGCGACTTCCACGGCATCGACGGCGTGGCCCTGTCGGTGCCGAGCATCGTCGGCTCCTCCGGCGCCAGACCGATCCGCGAGACGCCGTTCTCCGCCGAGGAGCTGGAGAAGCTGCGGGCGAGCGCCGCCGCGCTCGAGGAGGTCGCCGCAGGGCTGCGGGGCTGAGCACGCGCCTGTCGGGGGTGGGCTCGACGCCCCCGCGGGTCTGTACGTCGGCCCGAGGACGGGCTAGTGTGCCGGGACCTGAAAGGATCCTGGACCACGACGACGTGCGGAGGACCTCATGAACCCCCAACCCCTCACGCTCTCCCTCGGGAGCCTCACCACGGTCGGGGTGATCGTGGTGATCGCCCTGATTGCGATCGCGATGGCCCTGCGATTCCGCACCGAGGTGCTGCGGGCCGGCACCGGGACGGCGGCGATGAACGAGGTCGCCGGCGCCGTGCAGGAAGGGGCGGCTGCGTATCTGCGCCGACAGCTGCGCACCCTCGGGATCTTCGCCGTGATCGCCTTTCTGCTGCTGCTCCTGCTGCCCACCCACGGCGCCGAGGGCACCGAGGGGCTGCTGCTGCGCGGCGCCCGCTCGGTCGCCTTCCTCGCCGGCGCCGCGTTCTCGGGACTGATCGGATACCTCGGCATGTGGCTCGCCGTCCGCGCGAACGTGCGCGTCGCCGCCGCCGCGCACGAGACCGGCCGTGACCCCGCGATGCTGATCGCCGTGCGCACCGGCGCCTGCGTGGGCATGGCGACCATCGGCTTCGGTCTCCTCGGCGCCGGGGCCGTGGTGCTGCTCTTCCGCGGTAACGCCGCGCTCGTGCTCGAGGGATTCGGCTTCGGCGCCGCGATGGTCGCGATGTTCATGCGCGTCGGCGGCGGCATCTTCACCAAGGCGGCCGACGTCGGCGCCGACCTCGTGGGCAAGGTCGAGCAGAACATCCCCGAGGACGATCCGCGCAACGCCGCGACCATCGCCGACAACGTGGGCGACAACGTCGGCGACTGCGCCGGCATGGCCGCGGACCTCTTCGAGTCCTATGCGGTCACGCTCGTCGCCGCACTCATCCTGGGCCGCGCCGCGCTCGGCGAGGCCGGCATGGTGTTCCCCCTGGTCGTCCCCGCGATCGGCGTGATCACCGCACTGATCGGCATCTACCTCACCACGCCGAAGCGGGGGCAGAGCGCCCTGACCACGATCCGCCGCTCCTTCCTGCTCTCCGCCGTCGTCTCCGCGGTGCTCTGCACGATCGCCGCCTTCGTGCACCTGCCCGCGAGCTTCGCCGCCCTCGGCATCACCGACTCCGCCGCCGCGATCGACGACCCGCGGATCGTCGCCGCCGGCGCCGTGGTGATCGGCATCGCGCTCGGTATCGCGATCCTCTACCTCACCGGCTACTACACCTCGACCGAGGATCGGCCCGTGCGACAGGTCGCCGCGACCTCCCGCACCGGCGCCGCCACGGTCGTGCTCTCCGGGTTCTCCCTCGGCCTCGAGTCCGCGGTGTTCACGGCGCTGGTCATCGCCGCAGCCGTGTTCGGCGCGTTCCTGCTCGGCGGTGCGGGCGTGACCGGCCTGTTCGCGATCGCGCTCGCCGGTTGCGGGCTGCTGACCACCGTCGGCGTGATCGTCGCGATGGACACCTTCGGCCCCGTCACCGATAACGCCCAGGGCATCGCCGAGATGTCCGGGGACGTGGACGGGGAGGGCGCACAGGTGCTCACCGAGCTCGACGCCGTCGGCAACACCACCAAGGCCATCACCAAGGGCATCGCGATCGCGACCGCGGTGCTCGCCGCGACCGCGCTGTTCGGCTCGTACACCGACGCGATCCGGGGCGTGCTGGGCGAGCGCTACGAGGACTTCCTCGCCCAGTCCGTCGTCTTCGCCCCGCAGACCCTGGTCGGAGTGATCATCGGCGCGGCCGTCGTGTTCCTGTTCTCCGGCCTCGCCATCAGCGCGGTGGGTCGCGCCGCCGGGGCCGTGGTCTACGAGGTGCGCCGCCAGTTCCGCGAGATCGCCGGGATCATGGAGGGCACCGCCAAGCCCGAGTACGGGAAGGTCGTCGACATCGTCACCCGCGACTCGCTGCGGGAGCTCGCCACCCCGGGCCTGCTCGCGGTGGCCGCTCCGATCGCCGTCGGCTTCGGGCTCGGGGCCCCGGCGCTGGCCGGCTATCTCGCCGGCGCCATCGCCACGGGTGTGCTGATGGCGATCCTGCTCGCGAACTCCGGCGGGGCCTGGGACAACGCGAAGAAGCTCGTCGAGGACGGCCACCACGGCGGCAAGGGCTCCGACGCCCACGAGGCCACGATCATCGGCGACACCGTCGGCGATCCCTTCAAGGACACCGCCGGCCCGTCGATCAATCCGCTGATCAAGGTGATGAACCTGGTGGCGGTGCTGATCGCGCCGGCGGTGGTGGGGATGAGCGCGCTGAGCGGCCAGGCGGATCCGCTGCGCTACGCGATCGCCGCCGCCGCGGTGGCCGCGATCGCCGTGGCCGTGACCATCTCGATCCGCCGCGGCGTGGTGCTCGAGGACCCGGCCGACGACGAGGCCCGCACCGTCGACGCGACCGGGAGCGGCCCCGGCGACTGAGGGACGGCCCCGCGGTCAGCGGCTCGACGCATGCCGTCGCACGCCGTCGCGGCGGAGGCGTCCCGGCGGGTGCGAGAATGCCCGGATGACCGCCACCCTCGTCGCCCACGGCCTCGCCGGAGGGTACGGACACCGCCGCCTGTTCGACGGCCTCGACCTCACCGTCGCCCCCGGGGACGTGATCGGCGTGGTCGGCGCCAACGGCGCCGGGAAGTCGACGCTGCTGCGCCTGCTCGCCGGCGCCGCCGCCCCGCAGGAGGGAGGCCTCGCCCTCTCTCCGTCGGACGCCTTCGTGGGGTGGCTGCCCCAGGAGCACGAGCGGATCCCCGGAGAGACCGTCGCCGGTCATGTCGCGCGCCGCACCGGCTGCGCCGGGGCCTCGGCGGCCCTCGACGCCGCTGCGACCGCCCTCGAGCAGGAGGCCCCGACCGGTGGCCCCGACCCGGCCGACGTCTACGCCGCGGCGCTGGACCGCTGGCTGGCCAGCGGTGCGGCCGACCTCGAGGAGCGGCTGCCGGTGGTGCTCGCCGAGCTGGGCCTGCCCTACGGCCCCGGTGAGGTGGACCGGGTGGAGATGACCTCGCTCTCCGGCGGTCAGGCGGCCCGGGTCGGGCTCGCCGCGCTGCTGCTCTCCCGCTTCGACCTGGTGCTGCTGGACGAGCCCACCAACGATCTCGACCTGGACGGCCTCGCCCGCCTCGAGGCCTTCGTGCAGGGCCTGCGCGGCGGCGTGGTGCTGGTGAGCCACGACCGGGAGTTCCTCGCCCGCTGCGTCACCGAGGTGCTCGAGCTCGACCTCGCCCAGCACTCCCACCGCCTCTACGGCGGCGGCTACCAGGCCTATCTCGAGGAGCGCACCACCGTGCGCCGCCATGCCCGCGAGCGCTATGAGGAGTTCGCCCAGAAGAAGGCTGATCTCGTCTCCCGGGCCCGCACCCAGCGCGAATGGTCCAGCCAAGGTGTGCGCAACGCGATGCGGAAGGCGCCGGACAACGACAGGATCCGCCGCCGGGCGCAGTCCGAGTCCAGCGAGAAGCAGGCGCGGAAAGTGCGACAGATGGAGAGCCGGATCGCGAGGCTCGAGGAGGTCGAGGAGCCGCGCAAGGAGTGGCAGCTCCGGCTCGCGATCGGGGCCGCGCCCCGTTCCGGCGCCGTCGTCGCCACCCTCGCAGGCGCCGTCGTGCACCAGGGCACGTTCACGCTCGGGCCGCTCTCGCTGCAGGTCGACGCCGGCGACCGGATCGGGATCACCGGCCCCAACGGGGCCGGGAAGTCGACGCTGCTGCGCCTGCTGCTCGGCCGGATCGATCCCGACGAGGGCTCGGCCGCCCTCGGTGCGAACGTGCGCATCGGTGAGATCGACCAGGCGCGCTCGCTGTTCACCGGCGCCGCTCGGCTCGCCGACGCCGTCGAGGACCAGCTGCCGGAGATGTCACCGGCGGACGTCCGCACCCTGCTGGCCAAGTTCGGGCTGCGCGCGGACCACGTGGGTCGCCCCTCGGCGGAGCTCTCACCGGGGGAGCGCACCCGTGCCGCGCTCGCGCTGCTGCAGGCCCGCGGGGTGAACCTGCTGGTCCTGGACGAGCCCACCAACCACCTCGACCTGCCCGCCATCGAGCAGCTCGAGCAGGCGCTCGAGACCTACGAGGGGACGCTGCTGCTGGTCACCCACGACCGCCGGATGCTCGAGACCGTGCGTACCGACCGACGGTGGCAGGTGGAGGGCGGGCGCGTCCTCGAGCGCTGAGCCCGACGGGCACAGGCCCGGGAGCGTCACCGGCAGGCCGTGACGCCGGAGGGGGCAGCCCGCGAGCAGGCAGGGCTCGAGCGCCTCGAGCGCGATCCGCGCCGCCGGTTTCAGCAGGCGATCTCGACCTCCGCGAGCCCCTTGAAGCGGCTGCGGTGGAACACCATCGCCTCGGCGGCGGGGGAGCTGTCGATCGCGAGCACCTCGAGCAGCGCGAGATCGTGGTCACCGGCGCGCACCTCGTCGTGCACCCGCACGGTCATCCAGGCGGGGGCGTCGCGGAGCACGAGCGCGCCGTGCTCGTCGGCCTCGACGTCCAAGCCCTCGAAGCGACGCTCGCGATCGGGGCCCGCGAGCTGGCGGGTGACACCGCGCTGGCGGTCGCCGAGCACGGTGACGCCGAGGTGGCCGTGCTCCCTCAGGGTCGGCCAGGTGCGGGAGCTGTGCTGCACGGCGACGGAGACCAGCGGCGGGTCCAGGGACACCCCGACGGTGAAGGTCGAGGCGACGAGCCCGTGACGGACCCTGTCCACCTCGGCGGCGATCAGCACCACTCCCTGCGGGACATGGGAGAAGGCCTCACGGAGCGCGGAGTCGGTCAGCATGCTCCCGACTGTAGGACGCGTGCCGTGCCCGCGCACTGCCGGGCCCACACCCTGGGACCTGGCCGACACGTGGCGTCATAGGGGCAGGTCAGCCGTTCGACGTCGCTTCGCTCAAGGCGCTGATCTGGAAGCTCGCGCCCTCGGGGTCGGCGATCGTCGTGATCCGCCCGAAGGGTGAGTCGACCGGGCCGTCGAGCACGCTCCCGCCGAGCTCCCGCACCTTCTCGAGCGCGGGATCGGTGCTCTCGACGCCGAAGTAGACACGCCAGCCCATGGCGTCCTCCGGCATCATCCCCGCCGCATCGCACAGACCCCAGCTCGCGCTCTCGCCGGGCCCGTCGGTCGCGTAGCGGAAGTCGCCGCCGTCGTCGTCGGTCTCCTCGGCCATCGGCACCAGCTCCGCGTCGAACACCGCGGTGTAGCAGGCTGCGGCGTCGTCGTAGCGAGAGGTCATGAGCTCGAACCAGACCGGGGAGCCGGGGGTGCCGGTGAACTCGTAGCCCTCGAGCTCCCGTGGCTGCCACATCCCGATCGCGGCGCCCACGGAGTCGATCACCATGGCCATCCGCCCGTAGCCGCCGATGTCCTGGGGCGGGACCGCGATGCCGCCGCCGGCGGCGAGGGCCTTCTCCGCGCGGTCGTCGACGTCCTCGACCGTGAGGTGGACGCCCCATTCCGAGGGAAGGGGCGTGCCCTCGGGGCCGGTCATCCCGGCCACCGACATCGCGCCGCCCACCAGCTTCCCGTCGTGGCGCACGAGGTGGTAGCCGCCGAAGTCCTCGCCGAGGTCCTCGAGCTCCCAGCCGAACAGGCCGGTGTAGAAGGGCGCGACCGCGGCGACGTCCTGCGCGGAGAGGTCGAGCCAGGTGCTGGTGCCGATGGGGCGGGTCATGGTTCCTCCTGCGGTGAGGGTCGCAGTCGCGGTCGCGGCCGGGCCGGTCGGTGCTCCCACGCTAGGACCGGGGCGGGGAGGAGGTGTGTCCGATCCTGCGCAGTCGGGGGCGGAGCGCACGACGAGGCGGTGCAGGCGCAGCGCTCAGGAGCGACACAGCACCGGCAGGGCGGACAGCATCGGCATCGTTCCGGATGCCGTGGAGGCACCGAAGCGCAACGTGACCTGCGCCGGACCGTGCAGCGGCTGCGGATGCGCCGCGACCAGCGGCGCCTGGGGAGCGAGCATGTCCAGCGGGTCCGCCCGCGGAGGCACCGCGAAGCCGAGCAGGAAGGGGGCGCCCTCGCACAGCGGGAGATCGACGTGCTCGACCCCCGACACCAGCACTCCCGAAGCCGGCAGCCCGATCGGGGCGGGCTGCGGGTACCAGCCCACCCAGAGCGAGGGGTCGCCGTGCCGGTCCGCGCCCTCGGGCAGCTCCAGGACGGCGCGGACGCCGACGGGGTGCGGGCGCAGCAGGGCGAAGGGTCGCGGGGGGCGGTCCGCGACGGTCTGCGCAAGTCGGCGCAGCTCTCCGGGCGAGACGCCGACGGTGCTGCGGAAGCGACGGCTGAAGCTCGACAGCGAGTCGAAGCCCACGGCGCACGCGACGTCGATGACCGGGTCCTCGTCCGCCAGGAGCAGCTCCTTCGCGCGCGCGATCCGCAGCGCGATCAGATACTGGCCCGGGCCGATCCCGAGCCGCGCGCTGAACATCCGCGAGAAGTGGAAAGGGCTGTATCCGGCGTGGTCGGCGAGGTCGGAGACCTGCAGCGAGGCCGCCTGCGTCCGGGCGAGATCGACCACGGAGGCGAGGGCGGCCTCCGGCAGGCGGGCTGTGCTGGCGGTCACACGGCACAGTGTACGGAGACCCGTGCGCGTTCGCCCCCGCGGTGCTCAGGCCTCGTCGAGGACCACGTCGGCCGGTCTCGAATCGCGCAGGAAGAACGCGCCGATCAGGCCCAGTGCGGCGATGGCGGCCGAGACGTCGAAGGCGACGTTCACCCCGTGGATCGCCCCGCCGACCCCGTGCTCGGCGGGGTCCAGCGCGGCCACGGTCATCACCGTCACCAGCACCGCGGTGCCGACCGAGGCGGCGATCTGGCGCAGGGTGTTGTTCACCGCGGAGCCGTGGGGGATCATCCGCTGCGGCAGCTGGTTCAGCGCCGCTGTGGTGACCGGCATGATCACCATCGCGGTGCCCAGCATCCGCACCGCGTTGACGATCGCGATGTAGGTGAAGGTGGTGTCGGGGGTGAGCCGTGCGAGCAGCAGGCTCATCGTGGCCAGCAGCGCGAAGCCGACCACCGCGAGCGCACGGGCCCCGAAACGGTCGAAGATCCGTCCTGTCACCGGGGACATGACGCCCATGACGACCGCGCCCGGCAGCAGCACGAGACCGGACTCCATCGCGGAGAAGTCGCTCATGTTCTGCATGAACAGCGGGATCATGAGCATCCCGCCGATCATCGCCATGAACACCAGCATGCCCAGCACCGTGCCGAGCGTGAACATCGCATTGCGCAGCACCCGTAGCTCGAGCAGCGGCTCCGGGATCCGCAGCTGGCGACGCACGAACCACACCAGGGCGAGCGCGCCGACGACGAGGGGGGCGATCACCTGGGCGCTCGCCCAGCCGCTCGAGCCCGCCGTGGAGAAGCCGAAGAGCAGGCCGCCGAAGCCGAAGGTCGACAGGATCAGCGAGAGCATGTCCAGGCGCGGATCCGTCTGCTCGGTGACGTTGCGCAGCGTGAGATGCGCGAAGACCAGAGCGCCCAGCGCGATCGGCAGCATCATCACGAACAGCACCCGCCAGGACCAGTGGTCCACGATGAAGCCCGAGAGCGTCGGGCCGATCGCGGGAGCGAAGGAGATCACGAGCCCGAAGGTGCCCATGGCGGTGCCGCGCCGGTGGATCGGGAAGATCGCGAAGAGGATCGTCTGCATCAGAGGCATGATCATGCCCCCGCTCGCGGCCTGGACGACCCGGCCCAGGAGCAGCACGGGGTAGACCGGCGCGATCGCGCAGATGACCGTGCCCAGGGCGAAGACGCCCATCGCGGCGAAGAACATGGTGCGGGTGGTGAACTTCTGGATCAGGAAGGCCGTCGCGGGGATCATGATGCCGTTGACCAGCATGAACAGGGTCGTCACCCACTGGGCCGCGTTGGCCGTGATGCCGAAGTCCGCCATGAAGGCGGGCAGGGCCGTGTTCAGCAGCGTCTGGTTCAGGATGATCACGAACGCGCCGACCAGCAGCACCGCCATGACGACGTTCGGGTTCGCCGCCACCGGCGCGGCGCCGCCTCCGCTGTCGTTCCTCTCGCCGTCCACGGCGGGCACCTCTCTCGAATCGATCGCCACCTGGCCCCTCTCTGCTCGCACCGCTCGACGCGGAGGACGGCCTCGGCCGCCCCCACGACACTAGGTCGAAAGTTGCAGTCAGTGCAAGGTCAGTCCGGGAGGTGAGCGCCTCATCCGTCCCGGCGGGGGGCCGGGCCGACGGAGCGGCACGCGCCCTGCGCCCGGGCTCGCCCTCTCCGTCGCCGAACCCGCTCGCCGCCCGGGCTCGCCCCCCGTCGCCGATCCGCTGCGGGACGCTTCGTCGCCCGGCCGCCGAACCCGCTGGGCCCCCATGGACGGGCGTTCGGTCGAGTGCTTGGGTGGGGTCAACCGCCCCCGGATCGACCCGGAGGCCCCGTGCGAGGAGCGAGTGCCATGGATGCATCAGCGAGTCGGGAGGGAGCTCCCGGCCCCGGCGAGCTCGTCATCGATCTGATCCTGTCGCTGGACGGCTGCGCCGCCGACGCGGTCCGGCGGATGAAGCGCGAGGCGACCATGCCGCTCCTGCTCACCGGCAGCCTCAGCCTCGGCCACTCGCTGATGCGGGAGGGACTCGTGGACCGCTTCCGCCTGGTGCTCTTCCCCGTGATCACCGGCCGCACGGGGCTCGAGAGGATCTGGGACCGGTTCGAGGACTACTCCCTCGAGCTGCTCACCGCGCGCACCTTCGAGGGCGGTCTCCAGCTGCTCGAGTACGCCCCGACCCACCTCGAGCAGCCGCCCGGCACCGACTGGGACCGCGAGGCGGCCGCGGCGTCCTGAGCCGCGGCGGCGCCCGCCGACCCGCGGACGGCGGCCACGGTCCCGGCGGCGCCCGCCGGCTCGCGGACGGCGGCCACGGTCCCGTCGGCGTCGGCGTCGGCGTCGGCACCGCGCGGCGAGCCGCCCTCGGGTGCCGACGCCGATCGGGCTCGATGCTCAGCTGAACTGGATCCCGCCGTCGACGAGCAGGGTCTGCCCGGTGACGTAGTCCGAGTCCTCGCCGGCGAGATACGAGACCATCGCCGCGACGTCCTCGGGCACGGAGACCCTGCCCAGGTGGATAGAGCGGGCGTTCTCCGCGAGGGCCTCGCCGCGCTGCTGGCCGTGCTTCGCCGCGAGCTTCTCGTCGATCAGGTCCCACATCGCGGTGCCGACGATGCCCGGACCGTAGGCGTTGACGGTGATGCCGTGCTCGGCCCATTCCATCGCCGCGGCCTGCGTCAGCCCGCGCACCGCCCACTTCGTGGCGGAGTAGGGACCGAGCAGCGCGAAGGGCCGGAAGGCGACGATCGAAGCGGCGCCGATGATCTTCCCGCCGTGTCCCTGCGCGATCATCTGCCGTGCGGCCTGCCGGTAGGAGGTGAAGACACCGGTGACGTTGACGTCGAGGATCTTCTGGAAGTCCGCGGCGTCGTAGTCGATCAGCTCCTGGACCTGCGCGATCCCGGCGTTGGCGACGAACACGTCGAGGTGCCCGCCCGCCGCGACGGCCGTCTCGACGAGGGCCTGGACGGACTCCTCCTCGGTCACGTCGGTCTCGGCGGCAGTCGCGACGCCGCCGGCGGCCGTGATGGCCTCGACGGTCGCGGCCACGCCCTCCTGCATCGAGGGCAGGTCGGCGACGACCACGTGCAGGCCGTCGCGGCCCAGCCGCTGCGCGATCGCCGCGCCGATGCCCCGGGCGGCGCCCGTGACGACCGCGACCCGTGGCCCCTCCGGGGCGCGGTCGCGGGCGGTCTCGACGGTGGATCGGGTGTCGGGGGTGGTGCTCATGGTGACTCCTCCTCGAGTGGCGGCGGCACGTCCGTCGGGCCGCCGCGGCCAGCAGACCAGCGCCCCCGCGAGGCCGACAACGACCCCTCTCGCCCCGTGAGAAGCCATGAGCCGGCAGGGGACCGACCACGCCCGTGCCGCCCCGACCGGGAGCCGTCCCGTGCCGCCCTCGTGCACCCGGGCCGCCGCGTCCTCGCGAGCGGGGCACGACGCGGCGGGCGGGGTGCGACGGTGCGTGCGGGGCACGAAGAGGCGGGCGGGGCACGGAACCGGCTGCTCCGCGCCCCGCCCGCCGCGTCGTCGGCGGAGGATGTCAGTCGACGGTGATCTCGCCCATCGGGCCCCAGCCGTCGCTGTCGATCTGGTGGGAGATGATCTGCGGCTGCGCGGCGAGGTACTGCGGGAACTCCTCCTGCATCTTCTTGAAGTGCGGGGAGTCCACGTGGGGGCCGGCGCCCTCGTCGGTGAACGCCTCGATGAGCACGTAGGTGTTCGGCTCCTTGACGCTGCGCGACCACTCGAACCACAGGTTGCCGGGCTCGGCGAGGGTGGTCTCGGTGAACTCGCTCGCGATCTCCGGCCACGTGTCGGCGAACTCGGGCTTCACGGGGAACTTCACGTTGATGAGGATCATCGTCGGGTCCTTTCTGAGGGGTGACGGGTCCAGCCTGCCGTGTCCGGCAACGGCGCGGAACCATGATTCTCGCAGGGCAAGAAGCAGGTCTCGGGCACAATGGTCGCCGGAAGGAGGACGATGATGACCTCGAACGACGCCACCCGGCCCGCGGCCGACCAGGGAGGACAGATCGCCCGTGCGCTCGCGGTGCTCGAGGCGGTGGCCGAGCACGGCAGCAGCACCGCGCGCGGCATCGCCGAGGCCACCTCGATCCCGCTGCCCACCGTGTACCGCATCGCCCAGGAGCTGATCCGCAGCGAGTACCTCGTGCACCTGCGGGCGGAGAAGCGCTTCGCCCTGGGCTACCAGCTGCACCGCCTCGCCGTCGGCCTCCACGACGACCTCGGCATCCCGCGCACCGTGCGTGAGGAGGTCCATTCGATGCACCGCGACCTCGGCATGGCCGCCTATCTCGCGATCCATCGCGGCACGGACTTCGTCGTCGTGCACGTCTCCGACTCCCCGCAGGCCCCACGGCTGTCCCCGCTCGGCTTCGGCTTCCACGAGAGCCCCCACGCGACCGCCTTCGGGAAGGCGGGGCTCGCCTCCCTCGCCGCCGAGGAGCAGGAGGAGTACCTGCGCTCGGGGCCGCTGCGCGCCCACACCGATCGCACGCTCGTCGATCCCGAGGAGCTGCGCGCCCAGCTCGCCGACATCGCCGAGCGCGGCATCGCCTGGGAGCACCAGGAGTTCGTGCCCGGCACCAGCTGCCTCGCCGCGACGATCAAGGCCGACGACGGCATGCTCGTCGGCACCGTCGCCGTCTCCGCGCCCGTCGCCGCCTACGAGGGGCGGATGCGTCACGTCGAGGACCGTGTGCGGGCCTGCGCCTCCCGGGCCGGGCGCGCCTACCGCTGGGGCACCCAGCCCCACTGATCGGCGCCGCGGGCCGTCGGCCGCCCCTGCCGGACGCGTTCTCGCCGCGCGATAACGCCCCTGGGCCGCCGCCCGGCCACCTGTCTACGGTGTGCCTCGGAACACTGACGAGGATGCAGTGGGAAGGGGATGCCATGAGTGCACCGGACGGCGACGAGGCCGTGAACCAGATCGAAGGGACGGGCGAGGCGGAGGAGACGCTCACCGCTCTCGTCCGCGCGGCGTTCCCGCACGAGCGGGTGCCGGAGTCCGCCTACCGGAGAGCCGCCGACACCGTGCGCTGCGCCGCGGAGGAGAGTGCATGGATGCGGGTCAAGCTCGCCCACGGCCTCGACTCCCTGCAGGCCCTCGCGGACGGGCGCTTCACCGAGCTGAGCCCCGAGGAGGCGCTGCCGCTGCTGCTGCGGATCCAGCACACGACCTTCTTCGGCTTCGTGCGGCAGACCGTCGTCGTCAGCCTCTACGAGGACGAGGAGGTGTGGGAGGTGCTCGGCTACGAAGGGCCCTCCTTCGAGAAGGGCGGGTATCTCCACCGCGGCTTCGACGACCTGGACTGGCTGCCCGAGCCGCGGATCGAGGAGTACGACGGGGAGCCGCTGGAGGAGGTCGTCTCCGACCTGCCGCGCGCGGCGACCACCACGAGCGTCCGGGGCGCCGCCGTCCCGGCCGGACAGAGCAGGGCGAAGGCCGGACGCACCGGCCGCAGGACGAAGGGGCGGGCATGACCACCATCGATCACACCACCGAGGCCGTCGTCATCATCGGCTCCGGTGCCGGCGGCGGCACCCTCGCGCACGAGCTCACGGCGCAGGGCATCGAGTGCGTGCTCCTCGAGGCGGGTCCGTACCTGCGCGGCGAGGACTACATGAACCTCGAATGGGCCGCCTTCGACCAGATGGCCTGGACCGACACCCGCACCACCTCGGGCAGCTGGCGCGTGGCGAAGGACTTCCCGAACCTCCCGGCCTGGATCGTCAAGGCCGTCGGCGGCACCACCACCCACTGGTCCGGCGCGACCCCGCGCTTCAAGCCGCACGAGTTCCGCACCCGCAGCACCTACGGCCGGGTGGACGGCGCGAGCCTGATGGACTGGCCGCTCACCTATGAGGAGCTCGAGCCGTACTACACCCGTGCCGAGGACGCGATCGGCTCCACCCATCGCGGCGGACGCCCGCCCCTGCCGGCGAACAACAACTACAAGGTCCTCGCCGCGGGCGCCGAGAAGCTCGGCTACCGCCATTACGCGACCGGCCCCTACGGCACCAACGCCGAGCCCTACGACGGCAGGCCCGCCTCGATCCAGGACGGCTTCAACTTCCAGGGCGACAAGAACGGCTCGAAGTGGTCGACGATGGTGCGGGAGATCCCCCGGGCCCTCGCGACCGGTCTGCTCGACCTGCGTCCGGACTCGCACGTCGCCCAGATCCTGCACGACCGCGCCGGACGGGTCGATGCGGTGCTCTACCTCGACTCCGAGGGGAACCTGCACCGCCAGGCCGCGAAGCTCGTGTGCGTCGCGGGCAATGCGATCGAGACGCCGCGCCTGCTGCACCTCAGCTCCTCGGCGCTGTTCCCCGACGGGCTCGCGAACTCCTCCGGCCTGGTGGGCCGCAACTACATGCGCCACATGACCGGGAGCGTGTACGCGCAGTTCGACAAGCCGGTGCACATGTACCGGGGCGAGACCATGGCCGGCTGCGTCAGCGACGAGTCCGTGCACGACCCCTCGCGCGGCTTCGCCGGCGGCTACTACATCCAGACCATCTCGCTGGGGCCCGCCTTCCTGGCGAGCTTCGTCGAGCCGGGCGCCTGGGGGCCGAGCTTCACCCTGCTGCTCGACGCCTACGAGAACACCGCGGGCTGCTGGCTGGTGGGGGAGGACATGCCGCAGGAGTCCAATGCCATCACCCTCGACTCCACCGTCACGGACCAGCACGGCCTGCCGGTCGCGCACGTCCACTTCGACGACCACCCCAACGATCTCGCCATGCGCGAGCACGCCTACTCGCGCGGCGAGGCGCTGTACGAGGCCGTCGGGGCGGTGGGAACGCACCGCACCACGCCCTACCCCTCCACGCACAACCTCGGCACCTGTCGGATGAGCGAGCGTCCTGAGGACGGGGTCGTGGATCGCTTCGGGCGAGCGCACGACGTGCCGAACCTGTTCATCTCGGACGGCTCGCAGTTCACCACCGGCGCCGCGGCGAACCCGACGCTGACGATCGTGGCGCTCGCGATCCGTCAGGCGGAGCACATCGCCGAGGCGCTGCGGACCGGCCAGGTCTGATCGGAGCTCGGCCGACCGACGCCGGTCCGCCGAGCTGCGGGCCGGCCAGGTCTGATCGGGTTCGGCCGGGCCGACGCCGGTCCGCCGAGCTGCGGGCCGGCCAGGTCTGATCGGAGCTCGGCCGACCGGCGCCGGTCCGCCGAGCTGCGGACCGGCCGCCGGGTCGTGGAGCGGCCTTCACCGTCCGAGTGGCGCAGCTGGACCGCTCGACGCGCTGCGCAGTGGTCCTGCCACTCGAGCCAGCCGGGCGAGCAGGCCTGGCCGCCTGCCGTCGTGCCCCGGATCTGAGTGCTGCATCTGGACCGCTATGAGCGCGGCATGACGTTCCAGACGCAGCACTCGGTGCTCCAAGGGGCCGGCGGGGCGGCCGACAGGTCGGCTCGGCCCGGGGCTCAGACGTTGATGGTGACGTCCCCGGACTCGTGGAGCTTCCCGGCGAGCTCGGTCGCGGCCTCGTTCTGCTGCTGCATTGTGGCCTGCTGCGCGAGCTGGTCCCGCATCTCCTCGAAGGAGGGGACCTCCTCGGCCGAGCCGCCGGCCGCGGACTGCTGCTCGACGAGCGCGTCGTACTGGGCGCGGAGCTCCTCCTCGCTCGGCTCGGCGACGTCGGCCTCCTGCTCGATGTAGGTGGTGATCGCGAACTGGGAGGCGGCGTCCTCGCGGACCTGCTCCTCGGTGACGCCCTGCTGCTCGAGCGCGGCGACCACCTCGTCCCCCGAACCCAGGCCGCTCTGCTGGGCGATCTGGTCGAGGGTGGTGTCGATGTCCTCGTCGGTGGCCGTGATGCCGGCGTCCTCGGCTCCCTGACGCAGCAGCTCGTTGTCCACGAGCTGCTCGGCGACCTGGGTCTTCAGCTGCTCCTCGTCGGGGGCCTGCCCGCCGGACTGCTGCTGCATCGACATCTGCTGGTACTGGGACTGGTAGCTCTGGACGAAGTCGTCCTTGGTGATGTCCGTGCCGTTGACGGTCGCGACCACGTCGGGCACGTCGGAGACATCCGCCTCCGGAGCCTGCTGGCCGTCGGGGGCCGCGTCCCCGCCGTCCGAGGCGGCCGGAGCGGCCTGACCGCCGCCGTCGGAGGCCTGCGAGGGATCGTCCTGCCCGCCGCTGCATGCTGCGGTGAGACCGAGCGCGGCGGTGAGCGTGAGAGCGGCGAGGGTGCGCCGCAGGGCTGAGGTGCTTCGGACCTTCACTGTGCCTCCTGGGATCGTTGGCCCGGGCGACGGTACGCCCCGAAACCTGCGGGCGCGTTCCGGAAGTGCCCAGGAAGCAGGTCACGGCGTCGAGGGCGTGGGGCGAATCACGAAACGGTAACGGCTCGGGCCCCTGGGCCGCCCGGCCCCCGGGCCCTGCGGCCTCTCGGAACCTGTGGACCCTCAGACCCCGCGGCCTAAGCGGCCCCTCGGCTCCTCGGACCCCGCGGACTGCTCCGAGCCTCCAGGGCGCGACGTGCTGGACTCCCGGGGCCTCGGATCGTGCCGTGCTCGACGCCCGGAGGCTCCGGGCTCTCGTCCGATGAACGGCGCGCCGGCCCGATATCGACCTGCCTGTCGCCCGTCGCCCACCGCCGTAGGACGCCGCAGGGGCCCGCCCGCCTCACGGCGCACGGGCCCCTGCGGGACGGGTCGACAGGTCATCACTCGAGGTGCTCGAGCGCGTAGACCGTCATGGCATCGCGCACGTGCTCGGCGAAGGGGCGGCCCTCGACCGTGAAGGTCGCTCCGAATCGGGGATCGGCGACGTACATGTCGCCGAGCCCGACGAAGGCGTCGGCTCCGGGCTCCTTGTCGCCCCAGCTCGCCCCGACCCATGCGTGCAGCCGGGCCGTGAGCGCCTGGACCTCCTCGTGCCCCGCGGGCAGCTGCCGTGCCGAGGTGTCGGCGAAGCCGGCCACCAGAGCGTCGATCTCCCTGCGGAACTCTGCCTTCTCGGCGTCGCTGCGCGCCCGCCACCATCGGTCGGAATCGGCGTAGGCCTGCTTGCCCCACCGCTCCTCGACCTCCTCGCGATACTGCGCATGGTCGAATCCGTCGAACATCGTGTCCGTCATGAGCTCTCCTCCTGTCTCGAGAATCCGGATCGTGGATCGCACCGAGGCGGCGATGCGGGCCAGCCGCTGCTGCTCGTGCTCGAGCTGCTCGGCGTGGTTCCGCAGGGCGGAGGCGATCTCCACCCGCTCGGTCAGGACATGGCCGATTTCCGGCAGCCCGAGACCCAGCTCGCGCAGGACCAGGATCCGCTGCAGACGCAGCAGTGCCTCGCGGTCGTAGAAGCGCAGCCCGCCGGGCCCGGTCCGGCTCGGATCGAGCAGACCCCGCTGCTGGTAGTGCCGCAGGGTGCGGCTGGTGGTGCCGGTGATCCTGACGACCTCCTGCATCGACCATTCCTGCATCGGGTGCTGGCTCGGCGTCATGGCTCCTCCTTCCTTCGTCCTCCTCGGTGCATGAGCCATCCTGACGCTTGACGTCGCGTCAAGCGCAAGGGGGTTGCGACGACGGCGCCCGCCGGGCCGTGGTCCGGCGGGCGCCGAGGCGGGGGAGGGGGTCGACTGCAGAAAGGGGCGTCAG
>Ga0308157_10001166_pt1 | contig 59994 bp, 58 predicted proteins | sample PhyBR1_FD_201035 | JGI IMG/M metagenome (GOLD analysis project Ga0308157, IMG submission 201035) | Phyllosphere microbial communities from UC Gill Tract Community Farm, Albany, California, United States - DLSLB.R1 | ecosystem: Host-associated > Plants > Phyllosphere > Unclassified | place: USA... | reverse complement strand
GGCTACCAATGCGTCAGCCTGCGAATCGGCAGTTTCGGCTACGGTGACCATTCCAGTGCAGCTGGCCGCGCCCGTAACCCCAACGGTTACCTCGACCCCTGCAACATGTGCCGCTAACGGAACCGCTTCCATTACCAATTATTCGGCAACACTGAACTATGCGTCAACTCCAACAGGGGCAACCGTAGGGGCATTGGGTGCAATCAACGGAACTGCGGGAACGGCTTACACTTTCAAGGCTACCAATGCGTCAACCTGCGAATCGGCAGCTTCGGCTGCGGTGACCATTCCAGTGCAGCTTACAACAAATATTAATAGTACAGTAACACTAAATTCTGGTGTTTTAACAGCAGTTCAAACTGGTGCTAATTACCAATGGTACAACTGTTCTGGTAACATTCCTGTTGGAAGTAATAATGAAAATTTCACTCCTGCACAAACTGGTGATTACAAAGTTGGGATTACTGTAGGAGGCTGCACAGTAACATCTGCTTGTATAACAGTTGCAACATTAGGAACCACTAGTTTTGAAACTACTTCTAAATTCACTATTTACCCTAATCCTAGTCAGGGAACTGTAAATATTGAGACTGACTCAAATGGTGAATACCAAGTGATAAATCAATTAGGTCAAATTGTAAAAACATTCAGAATAAAGGCTGACGTTATTAATACTATTGATTTACAAAACTTGAATGACAGTGTGTATTTTATAAAAGAAGTGAGTGTTAAAAGCAAATCACATAAACTAATAATTAAAAAATAGTTTAAAATTATTAATTTAAAAAGAAAGCTGATTGAAAAGTACTTTTCGATCAGCTTCTTTTTTTTATACCAATATCGGGATTACGCTAGAAAGTTATAAACTACTTCACAATTACTCACTTGTATAAAATAGAAACACATTTAGAATTATTAAAAACGAGAATTCTCATTAGGAATAATTCTGGTTCTTTGTACGCAGATTAAACAGATTTTATTCTCTTTTATTTTGAACTATTAAAATAAATGAACCCGAACTATCGCGAATTGGTGAAGCAAATCCTTTTAACCTATGGCATTTGGATTCTAATGTGAATTTGGATTTAAAAACAGACTACCTTAAATCCAAAAAGAGATTACCTTATTAAGATAATCTCTTTTTTATACAAATTACTGTTTCAGAATTCTTCAATGCAATTTTAAAATGGAACATCACCATCATCATCGTCGTCATTGTTAAAATTACTTCCAAAAGCTTCATTTGCAGATGGAAGATTTTTGGTAATAAACGAATCATCATGATTCATGCTTGAAGGTAAATCGTCATAACCGCCACTATAATCTTCTAAATTATCAAAACGTCCTAAATGTCCAATAAATTTTAAACGAACATTTTCGATACCACCATTTCTATGTTTGGCAATCATAATTTCTCCTTGACCTGCAGTTGAAGATGCTTCTTCATCATCCCATTCATCGATTTTATAATATTCAGGACGGTATAAAAAGGAAACGATATCCGCATCCTGCTCAATCGCTCCAGATTCACGAAGGTCTGAAAGTAATGGTCTTTTACTCGATCCACGTGTCTCAACAGCACGCGATAACTGCGAAAGTGCAATTACAGGAACATTTAGCTCCTTTGCCAATGCTTTTAAATTTCGAGAAATAGTCGAAATCTCTTGTTCACGGTTTCCTCCCCCTTTTGAATTTCCACCAGCAGTCATTAACTGCAAATAATCAATAATAATGATTTTTATACCATGCTGAGACACCAAACGTCTTGCTTTAGCCCTTAAATCGAAAATAGACAATGAAGGCGTATCATCAATAAAAAGAGGTGCTTTTTCTAAATTTTTCACTTTGGTACTCAATTGTTCCCACTCGTGTTTTTCTAGTTTTCCTGTACGCAGCTTCTCAGAAGACAAACCAGTTTCCGAGGAAATTAATCTGGTAATCAGCTGTACCGATGCCATCTCCAACGAAAACAAAGCCACCGGATGACCAAAATCTATCGCTATATTTCTGGCCATAGACAAAATAAAGGCCGTTTTCCCCATCGCTGGTCTCGCTGCAATGATAATTAAATCACTTGGCTGCCAACCAGAAGTAAGCTTATCTAATTTATGAAAACCAGTCGCTACACCACTCAATCCTTCCTGACCTGCAATTTCTTCAATACGTTTTTTGGCTTGTAATACTAAACTTTGAGCCGTTTCGGAACTACGTTTGATATTTCCTTGCGTTACTTCGTAAAGTTTGGATTCGGCTTGATCTAATAAATCAAACACATCGGCCGTTTCATCATAGGAAGCTTCAATAATTTCAGATGAAATTCGTATCAAACTTCTTTGAATAAACTTCTGAAGAATAATTCTGGAGTGAAATTCAATATGCGCTGAGGACGAAATTTTTTGCGTAAGCTGAATCAGATAAAAATCACCTCCAGCTAAATCCAACTTTGCATTTTTTCTAAGTTGGGCAGATACAGTCAACAAATCAATTGGCTGCGTATCATTGAATAATTGAACAATGGCTTCAAAAATATATTTGTGAGCATCTTTGTAAAACGCATCTGCTTGCAGAATATCAATTACATCATCAACCCCTTTTTTATCAATCATCATTGCCCCAAGCACAGCTTCTTCTAAATCTAATGCTTGTGGAGGTAATTTTCCTTTTTCCAGGTTTATAATAGTTGTTTTGTCCACTTTAATTGGACTCATATTTTTGAAATTTTCCATGTAGCGAAAGTAACCAAAATTTAAAAAAAATCACAATTGAGTTATTACTTCTCATTGTTTATAAATAAACTTTTTTTGTTTATAACAAAAAAAAATCCGAAACGATAAGGCTTCGGATTAAGATCTTAAAATGGTAGCTTATTCTTTGAACTCCCCCATTTTACAGTATTTCTCCATTCGTTGAGCGATTAAATCTTCTGTTGATAAGTCTTTTAGTTCATTATATCCTTTTAAGATGTATTGCTCTACTGTGGCAAAAGTTGTTTCTCTATCATAATGAGCTCCTCCCAATGGCTCAGGAATAATATCATCAACCAATTTTTGTTTTTTCATATCGGCTGAAGTCAATTTCAATGCTTCTGCTGCTTGTTCCTTATAATCCCAGCTTTTCCATAAAATGGATGAACAGGATTCTGGTGAAATAACGGAATACCAAGTGTTTTCCAACATATACACGCGATCTCCAACACCAATTCCCAAAGCACCACCTGAGGCACCTTCCCCCACGATAATAGTTATAACTGGTACTTTTAGAAGCACCATTTCAAAAATATTTCTAGCAATGGCTTCTCCTTGTCCGCGTTCTTCGGCTTCCAAACCTGGATATGCACCGGGAGTATCTACTAATGTAACTACAGGAATACCAAACTTCTCGGCCATTTTCATCAAACGCAAGGCTTTTCTATACCCTTCTGGGTTAGCCATCCCAAAATTTCTATATTGACGTGTCTTGGTATTAGTTCCTTTTTGTTGACCTATAATCATAAACGATTGCCCACCTATTTTACCTAAACCACCAATCATGGCCTTATCATCCTTAAACCCCCTGTCACCATGAAGCTCTAAAAAAGTATCTCCGCAAAGTCCTTTAATATGATCTAGGGTATATGGTCTACTTGGATGTCTTGACAATTGTACACGTTGCCAAGCTGTTAAGTTTTTATAAATCTGCTTTTTGGTATCCTCTAATTTCTTGTTGATTTGCTTACAAGTATTCGTAACATCAACATCAGATTCTAAACCGATAATAACACATTTATCTAATTGTTCTTCAAGTTCTTTTATAGGAAGCTCAAAATCTAAATATTCCATAGGATTTGTGCGAATTTATTATTTTTCAATTTTTATTTTGGAACTGCAAATATAAAATTTAATATCATTATACACTTTACTTTTTTACTTTAGTAAAAAAAATAGATTTAATAATAATGAAAAACCTCACGTTCAATCTTCTTTTCTATAATGCTTAATAATACCATTTGACAACACTGTAATTACAATTACAACAGCGCCAATATAAAATTCCGTACTCATTTTTTCTTTTCCTCCAATGATAAAATAAGCCAACACTATTCCGTAAACAGGCTCTAAATTAGTAGTTAACATGACAGTGTATGGAGACAATTTCTTCATGACCTTAACTGAAGCCGTAAAGGCATAAGCGGTACAAATTGAAGCTAAAACTAAAATCAAGATCCAATTTTTTGCAGTCATCACAAAAATATCAGCCGAAAAAGAACCTTGAAATAAAAAATAAATCGAGATGAAAATAAAACCTGCCAAAAACTCATAAAAAGAAATCACAGAAGGATCATGGTCTACAATTAATTTTCCATTCATTAAAGTGAACAATACGCCTAATATAATTGAAACCAGTGCCAATAGCATTCCGTTCCAATAATTAATTTCGACTTGCATTATCAATCCTAAGCCAGCAATAATTACCAATCCAAAAAAGACTTCGTACCAAAGCACTTTTCTGCCATAAAATAAAGGTTCCAATAATGATGCAAAAAAAGCTCCCAATGAAAAAACCGATAATGTGATGGAAACAGTGGACACTTTTATAGCTTGGAAAAAGAAAATCCAATGCAATGCAATTAACAACCCAACAAATGTAAATCTGGATAAAACTTTTGGAGAGACTTTAAATGATTTTTTCCTTATTCTAATAAAACAAGCTAGAAAAACAGCTGCAAAAAACATTCTGTACCAAACTAAGAAATCGGACTCAATAGTAATTAATGCTCCTAAAATTGCCGTAAAACCCCAAATAAAAACAATTGAATGTAAATTAAGGTAGCTTTTTAAATTATCTTTTTGCATTTCGTAATAAATAAACAGCCAATATTCCAAAAACTACGTTAGGTAACCAAACTGCCAACAGTGGAGAAAAACTTGATTTCTCTGCCAATACGCCAAATATTTTATCAAAAAATACAAATGAAAAAGCCACAGCAATTCCAATAGCCAAATTAACTCCCATTCCTCCTCTTCTCTTCATTGCAGATACCGAAACAGCAATAATAGTCAATATAAACGCCGAAACAGGAACACTATACTTTTTATACAAAACAACTAAATAGACATTGATATTAGAAGATCCACGTTTTTTTTCCTTATCAATAAACGCGTTTAAATCCCCTAAACTAAGAGTCTCAGCAATATAAACTACAGGTGCCAAATCCTGAAGATCAAAACTGAATTTCATCTTCTTTTCTGGCGCCTTTTCGATCACGTCATTCTCTGGACCAACAGTTCGTTTGGTGTAATCATAAAGTGTATAATCTCTCTCTTTTGGATTCCATTGAATTCTACTGGCGGTAATCTTAAACTCTAGCTTTTCTTTCTTAAATCTCTCCAATGAGAAATTAAAAGCCATTTTGGATTCATTGTTAAAACTATTTACATAGATAAAATCATGATCGTTTATTTGCCTATACACATCCGTATTATCGCCCTGCATGAGTTCCTTTCCTCCTGTCCGGAGATAGGTATACCTAAAATTATTATACCCCTCACTAGACACGGGGATAACCCAAAATCCCATTAGTAAAACTATAATGGACACAATGGAAGCTCCTATAATGTAAGGTCTCAAAAAACGTGTAAACGAAATACCAGAACTTAAAATCGCAATAATCTCTGTGTCATTTGCCAACTTGGAAGTAAACCAGATAACCGATATAAACAAAAATATCGGAAAGAGATTATTCATAAAGTAAATCGTAAAATGATAATAATAAATGGCAATTTTTAAAACTGGCACTTGATTAGCAAGCATTTTATTAATCTTCTCAGATATATCTATAATTATTCCAATAGGAGCAAACAACAAAAGCATCACCGCAAATGTAGCTAAGTATCTTTTTAAAATGTATTTGTCAATTATTGTTAGCATTCTTTCGAGTTTAAAAGTTTAAGGTTTAAAGTTTAAAGTTTGGCGCGAACCTTTAAACTTCAAACAAAAAAACATTAAACAGATTTTATAGTCTTTGGCTCATATTTTTCACCATCATTTCTTTCCATGGTTTAAAATCACCGGCTAAGATATGCTTTCTGGCTTCACGAACCAACCACATATAAAATCCCAGATTATGAATTGTAGCAATTTGTTTACCCAAGTATTCATTGGCAGCAAACAAGTGACGCAAATATGACTTAGAATACTCAAGATCTACAAATGTGTATCCCATTTCATCTATTGGAGAAAAATCAGCTTCCCATTTTTTATTTTTAATATTGATAGTTCCGTTAGCCGTAAACAGCATTCCGTTACGAGCGTTACGTGTTGGCATTACGCAATCGAACATATCAATTCCAAGAGCAATATTTTCAAGAATATTAATTGGAGTTCCAACACCCATCAAGTAACGGGGTTTATCTTCTGGCAAAATTTCGCAAACTACTTCAGTCATTGCATACATTTCTTCAGCAGGCTCCCCTACCGAAAGCCCTCCGATAGCATTTCCTTGCTGCCCTGAATTGGCAATATATTCTGCAGATTGTCTTCTTAAATCTTTATAGGTACTCCCTTGAATAATTGGAAAAAAAGTTTGCTCATACCCATATTTAAAAGGCAACTTATCCAAATGATTGATACATCTGTCCAACCAGCGATGGGTCATGTGCATAGAGCGCTGTGCATAACGATAATCACAAGGATATGGTGTACACTCATCAAAAGCCATAATAATATCGGCTCCAATGGTACGTTGAATTTCCATCACATTTTCTGGTGTAAAAAAATGATAAGAACCATCGATATGCGATTTGAATTTCACACCTTCTTCCTTAATTTTTCGGTTTGCCGAAAGTGAATACACTTGATATCCACCAGAATCAGTCAAAATATTACGATCCCAATTCATGAATTTATGCAATCCACCTGCTTTTTCAAGAATTTCGGTTTGTGGACGCAAATACAAATGATAGGTGTTTCCAAGAATAATATCAGGATTTATTTCTTCTTTCAATTCCCGCTGATGAACCCCTTTTACAGAGGCCGCAGTCCCAACAGGCATAAAAATAGGCGTTTCAATGACACCGTGATCTGTAGTAATGCTACCCGCACGAGCTTTCGATTGCGGATCCGTTTTTAGTAAATCAAACTTCATCTATCTTTTTTATCTATTTTTTTGGTCAGATGTAATTCGCCTATAATCTCTTTTCTTAAATCAAGATTAATTCTGGCTCATTTCATATATCCTTTTTATCAGTGCGCAAAGATAGGTTAATTTAAAACCCGCATCAAAAAAATATTTTTCATCCGATGAAATGAGAAAAGGAATACTGACAACTAAATGGAAATACTTTTCGAAATAAAAACAGACAATTACTAATTCAAAAATGTTCAAGCCTAACTTCTGATTTATTAATTCTTAAAAACGAAAAAATTTAGAATTATAATTTTAAATCGGCAATAAAATAACATTTTAGTTAAAATTGTCCTTAAAATCATTTGTCTCCCCGCAAAATAAAAATTACTTTTGCTCCAGTTTAACTTTTACATACAAAATGAAGCCTAACACACAACAATTAAACGATTTAACTATCCAAGTAAGAAGAGATATTCTTCGTATGGTTCATGCTGTCAATTCAGGTCACCCTGGGGGTTCTCTAGGATGTACTGAATTCCTAGTAGCCTTGTACCAAAATATAATGGATCGCAAAGAAGGATTTGACATGGACGGAATTGGAGAAGACTTATTTTTCCTTTCAAACGGACATATTTCACCTGTATTTTACAGCGTTTTGGCAAGAAGCGGTTACTTTCCAGTAAAGGAATTAGCAACTTTCCGCCTTATTAATTCAAGACTACAAGGTCACCCTACAACTCACGATCACTTACCTGGAGTTCGTATTGCATCTGGATCATTAGGACAAGGTCTATCTGTGGCAATTGGTGCGGCACAAGCTAAAAAACTAAACAAGGACAATCATATTGTATACACACTACATGGAGATGGTGAATTGCAAGAAGGCCAAAACTGGGAAGCCATCATGTATGCATCTGCCAAAAAAGTAGACAACCTTATTGCAACTGTCGACCTTAACGGAAAACAAATCGATGGTACTACCGACGAAGTTTTGGCAATGGGAAGTATTCGTGCCAAATTCGAAGCTTTTGATTGGGAGGTTATCGAAATTACCAAAGGAAATGACATTGAAGCTATCATTGGAGGAATGAATGAAGCAAAGGCAAGAACTGGAAAAGGAAAACCGGTTTGTGTTTTGTTACACACTGAAATGGGTAACGGTGTAGATTATATGATGTACAGTCATGCTTGGCATGGTAAAGCGCCAAATGATGCACAGCTTGCAAATGCTTTGGAACAAAATTATAACACAGGAGGCAATTCAGATTATTAAAAAAAAGCTTTAAGCACTTAGCGGTAAGCTTCATGCATATTGCCTAATGCCTATTGCGTACAGCAAAAAGAAAATGAAAAAATATATAAACACAGGAAGTAAAGATACCCGTTCAGGTTTTGGAGTGGGAATGACTGAATTAGGTCAAAAGAATGAAAAAGTTGTTGCACTTTGTGCTGACTTGATTGGATCATTAAAATTTGATGATTTCAAAAAAAATCATCCAGAGCGTTTTTTCCAAATCGGAATTGCAGAAGCTAACATGATTGGAATTGCTGCTGGTTTGACAATTGGCGGAAAAATTCCTTTTACAGGAACTTTTGCTAACTTCTCAACTGGTCGTGTTTACGATCAAATTCGTCAATCTGTTGCTTATTCAGACAAAAACGTGAAAATTTGTGCGTCTCACGCAGGATTGACTCTTGGGGAAGACGGTGCAACACACCAAATCCTTGAAGACATAGGGTTAATGAAAATGTTACCTGGAATGACTGTAATCAATACTTGTGATCACAACCAAACAAAAGCGGCTACCATAGCACTTGCTGATCATCATGGCCCAGCTTACTTGCGTTTTGGACGTCCGGTTGTACCTAACTTCACACCAACTGACGAACCTTTCATCATTGGAAAAGCAATTCTTTTGAACGAAGGAACCGATGTAACAATTGTTGCTACAGGACATTTGGTTTGGGAAGCTTTAGTTGCTGCAGAAGCATTGGAAGCAAAAGGAATTTCTGCCGAAGTAATCAACATTCACACTATTAAACCTTTGGATGAAGAAGCTATATTGAAATCTGTAGCTAAAACCAAATGTATAGTAACTGCCGAAGAACACAATTACCTTGGAGGTCTTGGAGAAAGCATTTCAGGTGTATTGGCTTTAAACAACCCTGCTCCACAAGAGTTTGTAGCTGTTAAAGATAGTTTTGGTGAGTCTGGAACTCCAGAGCAGTTAATGGAGAAATACAAATTAAACAATCAAGCGATTGTTGAAGCTGTAGAAAAAGTTCTTAAAAGAAAGTAATTTTCTCATTCAAATAAAAAAACCATTCGTAATCACACGAATGGTTTTTTTATGACTTAAAAAAAAATAAAAACATTGTTATTCTTAATGAAACATCACTTTTATTGACTCATTTTGATACAATTTTTATCCAAATGTCTTTTCAATCTATTAGGATCGGTTGTATTACCAGAGCAATCCGGAATTTTATCAAATTCATAATAATTCCCATTTTTATCCTTAACCTCTCCTCTTGTTGCATAACCATCACCATCATCATCGAAATCACCATAATCAGGGATTCCGTCTCCATCGGTATCATCTGGATTTGAAACTCCCGGAGCTAGATAATACATATATCTATCATGAAACTTCCCAACACCTACATCCTCCAAATAAGAAGGAACACCATCGGCATCATGGTCCAATCTTTTTAATGCATATAATTTAACACTAAACACTAATGGCGAATAAGCAGGAATACTACCTTGAGCTTGATTATAATACCCTAATGCAGAAGGCAAAAACATTACCCCCACACCAAAATCATTATATCGTATTGTTCCGTTATCATTAGAAGAAACCCAACCAGTTTTAAATTCAGGAAAAGCCTCAGCCCAACCGCGAATAACACCAATTCCTCCACCGTAACTTTGACCATCTAAATTATATTGTACTTGACCATTATTTGAAGAATCAAATACAGTACCGGCTTCATCCATTAAAGTTCCTTTATAACCAGCAAAAACTGCATCTACGTTACAAGGATACTCTCCTCCGGATTGATTTGACAGATTTATACCACCTTTTATTCCTTCCCTAATTACTAGTGTATATACCTCATACTCAACAGCACCTATAGTAACCTTTCTAGAAGTTAATCGTGGAAGAGTTGAACTATCTAAATAAGCCCATATAGCCGTTTGATTAGCATCAATTTTCGAAATCGTAACATCTTGATCGTCTGGAAAACCAGGATGACTTAATACTGTAAAATAATGTGTTTTCAAATAATTTTCAATAGTAGCTATATCTGTTTTATATTGCTCACTAAAATCCCTTGGAGGAGTTATTTCAATATCATCATCATTTTTATCGTTACAAGAATTTATTGTAAAAGCTGCCATCAAAACAATAAAATAAAACTTAATTTTGTTCATTATATTAGGTATAGTTTAGGTCGCAAATATACATTAATGATTTACTTTTGTAAAGTATTTAACTCCGATTTTAGAAAATTCATGAGAATAGACAAATATTTATGGTGTGTTCGGTATTATAAAACCAGAAATATGGTTACCGAAGCTTGTAAAAAAAATCATATTACTGTAAATGGCATTGTTGCCAAACCTTCAAAAGAAGTTTTCCCTACCGATAAAATTACTTTTAGAAAAGATCAAATCACACAAATTATTACCGTACTTGATATTCCTGACAATCGTGTAGGTGCGAAACTCGTTGATATTTACAGAAAAAATGAAACTCCTGCTGAAGCTTATGCTCACTTGGAATTACTAAAATTATCAAAGGAGCATTACAGAAAGACCGGAACCGGAAGACCAACCAAAAAAGACCGAAGAGATATTGACGAATTTGGAAATGACTTTACCGATGAAGACGAAACAGAGTAAAAATACTGCTTCAAGTTTCTTATTGAACTTGAATTAATGATATCAATTTCGCCCAACTTTTTTATCTTTGAAAAAACAAAAAACAATACGCCATGAGCAAGAACATCATTCTTACCAATCAACAAATAGAACACACCACCAAAAGAATAGCTTACCAAATTTATGAAACTTTTGTTGAGGAAGAAGAAATTGTGATTGCTGGAATAACTGACAATGGTTTTGTTTTTGCCGAAAAAATTGCTCAGGCACTAAGCATTATTTCTCCTATCAAAATTTCACTTTGCAAAGTCCACACAGACAAACAAAATCCAAAAGCGCCTATAACCACTTCCTTGACAAAAGAAGAATACAGCGACAAGGGGTTAGTACTCGTAGATGACGTATTAAGTTCAGGAACTACATTAATATATGCTGTAAAGCATTTTTTGGATGTTCCTTTAAAAAAGTTCAAAACAGTTGTTCTTGTTGATAGAAACCACAAAAAATTCCCGATTAAAGCCGATTTTAAAGGAATATCTCTTTCCACTTCCCTATTAGAACATGTTGACGTTGTTTTTGACAATGATGGCAATAGCTATGCCAGCTTAAGCTAATAGGTTTAAAATATCATTTACCGTTTCTTCAATAGATTTATCATCAACATTCACTTTGTGCCGTGCATGGTTGTAATAAAAACTTCTATCAAAAAGATGTTTGGCTATAAACTCTTTCATCTCTTCTTCGTTTTTATCAGCTATAAGAGGTCTTTTGCTCTTATTAATCACCAATCTGTTAAATAAGGTATCTATAGATGCCTTCAAATAAATAGAAACCACATTGTCCCCTATTAATAATTCATGATTATTGGCATAACATGGAGTACCTCCACCCAGACCGATAATAATTTCATCCGGAGAATTTAATAATTCCAAAAAATAAGTACGCTCTAACTTCCGGAAATGAATCTCTCCTTTGGTTTCAAAAATTTCTTTTATCGACATTTTTACTTTTTTTTCGATATATTCATCCAAATCTACATAAGGAGTTTCTATAATTCCTGAAAGTTTTTGGGCAATTGTAGACTTACCACACCCCATATAACCTAATAATACAATTTTTTTCATTTGAATAAGACCTTACATATTAAGGCGTTAAGAGTTTTTAATTAAAAAAGACAAATTTATAATAAAAATACTTGGAAACTTCGAAAAAAAGTCCCTATATTTGCACCCGCATTCAAGAAACGAAATGACTCGATAGCTCAGTCGGTAGAGCACATCACTTTTAATGATGGGGTCCTGGGTTCGAGCCCCAGTCGGGTCACAAATTATGTGATCAAAGCATAAGTTTCTTGAAGCAATGACTCGATAGCTCAGTCGGTAGAGCACATCACTTTTAATGATGGGGTCCTGGGTTCGAGCCCCAGTCGGGTCACAAAAACATAGAGACGTTGCTTGCAACGTCTCTATCTGTTTTCGGCCATGTGGAGAAACGGTAGACTCGCCATCTTGAGGGGGTGGTGCTCGCAAGGGCGTGAGGGTTCAAATCCCTCCATGGTCACAGTTTTATCTTTATTCAATCAAAAAGCGTCTTGTTTTACAGGCGTTTTTCTTTTTTAAATTAATTTTCATTCCCACCATATCCAATCTAATATCATAAATCAGGGATCAAGTTCAAAAGTTGGGGACTAGGCAAATAATTTAGTTAATCGAAATAAGAAGAAATCGACTTTTCTGACTCCTCTGAATTGATTTCTGAATGCTTTTATTTTAGCATTAAAAGATTCTGCACCTGCATTTGTACTTCTATTGTTGAAATAGTTTAGAATAGAATCATAGTTGACTTTTATGGTATTCATAATAGTATTAAAGCTTTTAATACCTAAGCTCTCTACATCATTATACCAGTGGGCTAATTTTGTTATTGCAATAGTTTTATCTGTATAATTGCTGTAAATATCAGGGATCAATACAAAAACCTGAGGACTAGCAAAAGATAATAGCATGAGCTTTTTAGATTTGGCACAAAAGTTCAGATTTGAACAAAATAATCAGATAAACTGACAAGAAGAAATCCATATTTTGACTCCTATTTATTAAAGACCTGAATTACAGCAATTACTTTTTTACCAACCAACTTTTCCCCATTAAACCCTTAAAAACTTTTAATAAAAAGCTGAAATTCTGTACTATCTTGGCCACGAAAACCTAAAAAAACGCAATTTTATGCAATTACCGCACCTGATTACAATTATTTTTTATTATTTTCCCCCATCCAAATATAAAAAACACCATCACATAACAAACTTACATACAATATTTTAGAAATTTATTCCTACCAAAAACAATTCAATCTATGACCAAAACTCCACCCTCGCCCAAAATCAATCTTCAGATACTTTTCAGTATAACTTTTATACTTTTAATTTCATTAAATGCTAAATCTCAAACCGTAAAATATGATACTGTAAAAAAACAAAAATACGTTCTTGTTGATGTGGAAAAAACCTATGAACGGATTATAGACAAAGGGTACGAATCAATCGAAATGTTCGAGTCTCTTGGCAATTATTATTACGAACATAACAATCTTAGGAAATCAAAACTGTACTTTGACAAACTATTTGGCAAATACAACACATCTCAAATTTCACCCAAAAGCATAGAACGATATCAAATAATTAAAAAATTATAGTCATTTGCCAAAAAGCGACATCAGTTCATAAAAAAAACAGTAACTATATCAAAAGACATAGTTACTGTTTTTTTTTGCATCAGGTAACCTAAATGAGTATCAAACGAGATACTATCATCTCAAATCAAACACTGCCCTATCTATTTCTTAATTAATTCCTGCAAGGGCTTTAATTGTTCCATGTTTATTTTCGATTCTTTCAAAATCGAAATCATGTTCATGATATTGGTTGGATTCATATCTTTTCCCAAAACCCTAACGACTGCGAAGCCGGTATCATTTTTATTGGCGAAAAAAACAAATTCATTAATATGATCATCGGTTCCAACATAGCTCACGGAAGCACCTTGCTTGCCTGATCCAATCTTCATTAATTGTTGATATTTTATATCTTTTAAAATCAAATTCACTTTAGCCCGTTCTGCTTCGAACTGTGATTTGTTTTTCTCATTCAATTTAAAAGCCAAAATATTAATCTTATCAAAAGAATGTAACGCTTCACTTTGAGCCACTGTCAATTTGGTTTTATCAACATTCAAAATATCCGATGAGATATCCAAGACAATAAAATCTTTATTTTCGGTGTTCTCAACAAAATATTTTTGCAATGAAGGCTCCGAATTACAACTAACAAACAGCAAACCTGTAATCAGTGCGATTAAGTAATAGACAGCTTTCATGCTATTTTTTCCCTCTGGTTGCTTTTTTCAAATCCTCTCCGCCAGGAATCCTCATTTTATCTGTTAAAACCGAAATCTCATTCAGATCAAAATCGCCTGTCAAGGACATCAAGACCGTATCTTCGCCTTTTCCCCCGCCTTCGACAAACATTAACAATTCTCTTATCTGAGTATCCTTTGTTCCCGATTTAACCATGATTTTGACATTTTTCCCTTTGTCATTTATACGCATCAGCTCTTCCAATCCGGCAGTTTTTATATATTTTTCGGCAGCCAATTTCATCTCTCCTTCCACCTTGGAATTTTGGGTTGTAAACACCTTTAAATTGTCCAATTTCTTAATCAGGTTCATGTATTGCTGTGCTTCCTTATCAGAAACATCCATTTTTACCTTACTCATCAATTCGAACATCTTCTTGTTTACGACTATTGATGTCACTTCCTCTTGCCCGTCAAACTTATCGAATGCATTCTGTGCAAAAAACGGACTAGATACTAATACTATTACTAATGTGATTATTAACTTTTTCATTTATTTTATTTGATTTAATGATTATTTAAAAATTTAAATTCTACAATTGGCTCGAATGCTCTAGAATCATTCTCGCTTTATTTTAATTTGGGCGTGCCCCGCCAAAAAAAGTCGGGTCGTGCTGTACGTTCCCGCTTTTTTTTGTGAGGCAAAAAAACCTCACAAAAAAAGAGCTCCACTGCCATCACTCACGCAATAGCATTCTGATAATTACAACATTTGTACCTTAATCAACAAAAACCTTTTCTTTGGTCATTTTATATATCTGAAGATGTTGAACACCTTCGACCCCAACATTTACATTATTGGATAACATGGACAATGCCTTCTGGGTTGCTTCCAAGGCTTCTTTTGGGTCTTCATACGTTCCTAATTCCTTATTCTCTTTTACATTATTACTATTGAAATAAACATAAGTCCCAACACCCACCAAAACCACAACCGATGCTGCAATCGACAACCATGCCACTCTTTGTCTTTTGAAAAACAATGCTATGTTTTTTTCGAAATTTTCGTCTTTTGCTTCTATAAAATATCCAAATAAAGGCTTGTACTGTTCTAAATGTGGCGCAACATCCGATGAAGAAAAATAGTTTTTCAACTCATTTTCTTCGGCAATACTTGTCTCTCCGTCAAAGTATTTTTCTAAAAGTGCTTCCATTCTATTGAATTCCATAACTGTGTGTTTTTAACATATATTCCCTAATTGTTTTTCTTGCTCTTGAAAGTGCTACCCGTACAGCCGTTTCATTCATTTCAGTTATTTTTGCGATTTCCGAAAATTCACACTGCTCAATATCCCTTAACTGAATAATTAACCGCTGTTGATCCGGCAATTGGCTGATGATTTTTTCAACCCATTTTAAACTATCATTATCTTCAATCTTTTTAGACAAACTTGGTTCCTTATCCGTAAAATTACCATGCTCAATTTTGAGATTACTGGCTCTTTTTGATTTCAGTTGATCCAAACAATAGTTTTTGGTCATTGTCATCGCCATTGCTTCAACACTATTATACGTATCCAAATTTTCATTTTTACTCCATAATTTTACCAAAATTTCTTGGGTTGCATCTTCTGCTTCTTCCGTACTCACTAGCAATCTCTTAGCTAACCGAAAGAGCTTGTCCTTGAATGGATTAACTAAAAGCACAAAATCCTTTTGGTTCATAAATAGGGTTATATTAATTTGGTTGTTTAATCAAGACGAATCACAATAATTTTTGTTACAAAAAAAATTTAAATTAAACGAAAGTTAGTATTTTTACGTTGTAGATCTACAATCAAAATTACATGAAGACAACTTTCAAGGTTACCTTATTAATATTCTTGACCTTTTTGACTCTACAGAGTTGCGAAGATATGGATGATAACTATCCATCAGCTACTATTGAAGTTAATGATTTTATTTGGAAAGGTCTTAATTTATATTATTTATGGCAAGCCGATGTTCCTAATTTATCCGATAAGCGTTTTGTCAATCAGGCTGATTTAAATACTTTTTTGCAACAATACGAAAAACCAGAAGATTTATTTAATGCACTTAGGGTAGTCCCTTCAATTGATCGTTTCAGTTGGATTGTAAGTGATTATTTGACGTTGGAAGGTCAGCTTCAAGGAACTACAAAAAATGATGGTATGGATTATGTCCTTTATTATAAATCTGCAAATTCTAAGGAGATTTTTGGATTTGTAAGCTATATAATCCCCAATTCCGATGCTTCTACAAAAGATATAAAACGCGGAGCAATTTTTTTCGGTGTGAATGGCACCCAACTTACGAATGATAATTATAGATCTTTATTAAGTTTGGAAAATTACACTCTTAATTTAGCCGATTATAACAATGGCACTATTACTCCAAATGGAAAATCAGTAAACCTGACAAAAACTACTCTTGCAGAAAACCCTATTTTTATAAATAAGGTAATCGAAACTGGTGGACATAAAATAGGGTATTTAATGTACAATGGGTTTTACCCAAGCTATGACACACAACTAAATACTGCTTTTAGTTCACTAAAATCAAAAGGTATAACTGATTTAGTTCTAGATTTAAGATACAATTCGGGAGGTTCTATCGAATCCGCTACACGATTAGCAAGCATGATAACTGGTCAATTCACAGGTAAAGTATTCTCCAAAGAAAGATGGAATGATAAAATCAATTCTTATTTTGAGTCTGAAGATCCAGCAGCATTAAGAAATCTATTTACAAATACAATAGGATCAACTCCCTTAAACAGCTTAAATCTTAACAAAGTTTATATTTTAACTACCAGAGGTACTGCTTCGGCAAGCGAATTGGTTATCAACGGCTTAAAACCTTATATTAATGTTATTCAAATTGGTGATCTTACTATTGGAAAAAATGTAGGTTCAATCACAATCTATGACTCTCCCACTTTTGGAAAAGAAAACAGAAATCCAAATCACCGTTATGCCATGCAACCTATTGTTTTAAAAATCGTTAATGCGGATGATTTTGGCGACTATCTGGATGGTCTAACCCCTACTTACTCATTAAAGGAAAACCTAGCTAATTTGGGCGAATTGGGCAACAGTTCTGAGCCTTTACTGAGCACCGCCATTGGAAAAATCACAGGAACTGCAAAAATGGTCAAAACAACCCAAGGCAAAACCTTCAATTATGTTAGCGATTCCAAATCAATTTTTGGACAAGACCAAATGTATATTGAGAAAGTTCCGGAAGGTCTTCTAAAAGCCTTATAACAAACGGTTAATTTGTAATATTATCCAAACAGATGATGATTCAAAAATTAAAATTTCAAAAAAATATCCATAATCAAAAAAGGCTTTCAGTGATGAAAGCCTTTTTTTTCCCAAAAACAAAATTACAAATACGTTAATTGATCCAATAGAATACCACAACTACTAAACCAACAACGTATTGCCCTATCCATGTATTAATTATTGAAGTAAAACCCATTTGGTCCCACACCAACAGTTAATTCTTTTTGTAAAGTCCCAGTTAAATTATAAATATAAGCTTTACTATCTGCCTTGTAATCACCACTGTCGGCCAAATAAATACGATTATTATTAACAGCAAATCCATACAAATTAGCAACTGAAGAGGCTTTTACAATTGGTGTAGTTGAAGCCTCAGTAGCTGTTGTACTTATTCCGTAAACCGAATTATATACAGTGTAATAAATTTTATCATTGTAAATATCCAAATATCCTGCACCGTCCAAAGCTTCAGGGAATGTAATCGTAGAAGTTGTTTTGTCAGATAATTTTACTTTTACTATTTCACTTCTGCTACCATAAGGACCTCTCAAAATATATAAAATCCCATCTTTTTCCTCCATTGTATCAGCACTTAATCCAATTGTTATTGGTGTTTCAACCGTTTTTGTGGCAATATTTACAATCGATAATTTCTGACTGTTGTAAGGCTCAGTGATATATAATTTACCATCCTTTTCTATAATTCTGTTGGCTGTTGCGTTTACATTAATTTTAGATTCATATTTATTAGTTGCCAAATCAATAACTGCAACATAATCATCTGTATTACCCTCTGCATCCCATGCACCTCCCCAATCAGCATAAGTATTGGCATTGGTTACATACGCCTTGCCATCTTTTACCACGCCGTATCTTGGATTTTTAAGACCTGTGTCTATTTTTGCTATTAATTTGAATGTATATCTATTAACAACGTTTATAACATTTGAACCGGAAATGATATAAGCATTATCTCCATTAAAAAAAATGTTTTGAGCATACTTCCCAAGCAGGTCACTTCCATTTGCTGCAGTGTATGCATCTTTTGTAAAAGCACTGAAATCATCACTGGAAAATGATACTGTTCCCTGACCGGCACTTCCTTCATTCAAGATAAAAAATCCATTAACATAATCCCCTTTTGGAGTGTTATCGTTGTTATCATCGTCATTTGAACAAGAAACAAATAATGAAATACCAAACGCTATTAAAAGTAATTTACTAATCTTCATAATATTAAAAATTTAAGGTTATATACATATTGAAATTTCGACCCGGCATAGGTCTGCTTTCCAGACTTTCATAATTTTCATTGAATACATTCAAAACCTGAAAGCCCAGTTTAAAAGAATCTAGGAATTTAAAATCATAGTCGATTCCTAAATTTGAAACAGTGTAATCGTTTATTATTTCGTCCGGATCATTATCAGCTCTGGTATACACAAAACCATTATACAAAAACTGAAAGTAAGCGCTAATTCTTTTTCGAGAGTACGAAATAGAAGCAGTTATTTTATCATAAGGAACAAAAAAAAGCTGGTTTCCAGTTGCTACATCTTCAGAAACAGTGTGAGCATATGATGCATTGGCACCAAAATTATTTTTGCCATACTGTTTTTTCCAGCTCAATAAAGTTTCAGAACCATAACTGTTGACATTATCTTTATTCTGTGGAGTCCAAATACCATTTTTACCAGGAACCCACTGTAGCAAATCTTTAATTTTTATGTAATAGAAAGTCTGCGTAAGCAAAATAGTATTGAAAGTGAACACGTTGCCAACTTCCGCCTGATAGGAACTCTCCGGTTTCAAATCAGGATTTCCTCCAGATTCCCAATACAAATCATTAAAGGTTGGAATCCTGAAATTTCGGGATACATTCAATTTCAAATTGTACAGTTTGCCAAACTGATAGGAAGATCCCAAAGAGAACAAAACAGGTGATTCGTAATTGTTTGTAAATTCTTTTCGAATGCCAAATTCATTTTTCCAACTGGTCGAAAAGTCCTGTTTTATCAATAATGAAGCTGAACTAATTTCACGTACATGATTACCAAAACCAGTTCCGTAACCATTCGTTCTATTGTAATCCAAAATTCCGTTTACTTGGGTTGATTTAAATAATGTATATCCAAAATCAGCTTTAGCAATCAGACTTTCGGTTTTTCCGTAAGTATATATATTCGTAGAATTGTCAGCAAAATATTGATAGTTTTCAAAAATATAGGCTGTTTTTAAATTCGTGGTGAGCTTGCCAAAATTCCCGTCATATTCCAATAAATTACGGTTAAACCCATTAACATATTTACTTTTCATTTCAGATTCGGTAACCAATGAAGTATTTCTGTCGGTATTGGACGTTTGACTGTAGAGTTTAAGAATATTTTTATCATTAAGCTTATACCCCAAATTAGCGCTCAAGGTAATCACATCATATTGCCCATTTTGATTCCAACGCTGTTCGCCTTTCCAAGTATATTTGTTTAGGTATTTGTAATCATTGGTGGAACTATTTTTCGAAAAGCCAATTTGTCCGCTCCATTTTTCAGTAGCAATATTCGTTTTATAATTAATCCCGATAGTATTAAAACTGCCATAATCCAGTTTCAAATTACTATCAAATCGATTATAAAAGCTTAAATCATTATTCAAATGAACCGTCCCGCCAATTGCGCCGCTGCCATAAAGTATGCTTCCTCCACCGGCTTTTACACTGATTGAATTATAATCCGACCCTGAAATGGTGTTAAAATCAGTACTCCCATTCATTTGCGAATTAATATTGATTCCATTCCAGATCACGGCTGTCTGCGAAGAAGTTGTCCCGCGAAAAGAAACTGTCGAAAGCATTCCGCGCCCGTATTCCTTGAAATAAAGTGTAGAATTAAAGTTTAGTAAATCCGTCAGTAAAGCTTTATTTTTATTGATAATGGAATCATTAAGCTTTAAAACCGACTGAGAATTGGAGTATTTTTTAAAATTTTTATCAGAAACAACGACCTCCTTTAACTTGTTTACAGACTCATCCTGTGCCGAAATCAATTGGCACATAAAAACAAAAAAGATAAATAGTAGTTTTCTTAAAATCATAATTTCTGAACCTTTTTTCCCGAAAGTTCGATATTCGTTAAGAAAAAAGGCAGGTCTCCTGGCTTGCGTCTTGTTGTTGACCTTCCCGTTTTGAAACAGTGGCTTCGTAGATTACAACAAGCTTGATAGCTTACAGTTGCGGGAACAGCTTAGGTTTCGAACCTAATTCCCTTTTAATGTGTTTTCTTAAAAAGTAAAACACAACCTTAATTCGGGTGCAAATATAGCAGAAATGAATTTACAAATCCTAGAGTTTTATTTTTTATATTTGTAGTAAACAATTTCATTATGGAAACTTTTATCGTACATCCCAAAAACAATGAGGAGAAAAAAGTGATTAAAGCTTTTCTCGAAGCCTTGAAAATTAAGTTTGAAAATCAATCGGATGATTCAGCTGAAAGCTCTTACAATCCTGATTTTGTTGCTATGGTTAAAGAAAATAGAGAAGATTACGAAGCTGGAAAAGGCATTAAAATTGACTTAGATGATATATGGAAATAATCTTCGTTCCAAAATCTAAATCTCATTTAGATTATTTCAAAAAGACAAATAATCAAATCATTTTAAAGAAAATCAAACAAATTTTAGAGTCCATCCAACAAACCCCATACGAGGGAATTGGAAAACCTGAGCCATTAAAACATAATTTATCTGGGTTATGGAGTAGGAGAATTCATCTAGAACATAGATTGGTTTATGAAATAATCGAAGAAGACTCAGTTATATTAATTCATTCCTTAAAAGGTCATTATTAAAAAATAGTTTTTTACATCTCCACCTTAACCACCGCTCCAAAATCCAAAGATGTTTTAAAAGCTTCCTGCAAAGGAAGATTATTTATTTTGCACAAAATACTTCGAATAACTCCAGCATGTGCCACAATAATCAAAGGTTTGTCAGAGTCTTTCGGAATTTCATTTTCAAAAAAATCTAAAACTCTTTCATTCAAATCAACAAAAGATTCGCCATTAGGAACCTTTACGTTTACAAAATCTTCCATCCAAGGATTTAAAACTTCTTGCGGAATGTCATTCCAACTTTGCAATTCCCAATCACCAAAATACATTTCCATCAATCTTGCATCCTCAATAATCGAATCGCCTGCTGTTTTTTCCTGAATATGTTTTGCCAAAATGACACAGCGTTGCAACGGACTGGAATATAAAGCAGCGCCTTTTGGCAATTGGTTTAAAATGTTTTCAAAAACAACATCATACGGTTCCAAAATCCCAACGTTGCTTTGTCCGTAGCAGATTCCTTTTTCACAAACCGTTTCCGTATGACGAACTAAATAAACTTCCATATTCCAATAATTGACAGATAAAAAATCACTTCACATACTTGCTGAGTTGCCCCCAAACAATCTCCAGTATAACCTCCAATCCATTTCTGAAAATAACGGGCCAGAAAAAACCGGGCTACAAAAACCGGAATCAACGCTAACAATAATTGCCATTGAAAAAAAGACAATACCAGCAAAGGCAACAATCCAAAAAACGAAGCTCCAACCACTTCTTTCCAAGTAAAATTTTGAGCAATGGGTTTGCTTTTACTCGTTGCATCTTCCCTTGAATATTGATGGGTAAAAACAATAGAAATAGCGGATAAACGACTTACCGAATGTGCAGAAACGAAGAATAAAAGAATAGTGATTAGTGAATAGTGATTAGTAATTAGTAAAACGCGAGGACTTTGAAGCATTGCAGACAAAGCTGTAAACTTCAATAACAATAACAAAACAACTCCAATCGCTCCATAAGCACCAATGGCGCTATCCTTCATAATCAAAAGGATTTTTTCCTTTGTCCATCCACCACCAAAACCGTCACAAACATCGGCAAAACCATCTTCATGAAAAGCTCCCGTTGTTAAAATCCCAGCAATAATTGACAGAATTACAGCAATTTCATTGGTAAACAAAATAGTTGACAGATAATAAACTAAAAAGGAAATTCCACCAACAATCCAACCAATCAAAGGAAAATAGCGAGAAGCTTTGTTTAAATAATCTGGATTATGGTCAATGTTTTTAGGACACGGAATTCGGGTGTAAAACATCAATGCCGTGAAAAATATATGTAATTGTTTTTTCATTTTTATTATTTATTTGTGGTTCTGTAAACACGTCATTTCGTAGGAACAAACCACGTAGAGATGCGCAACGTAGAGATGCACTGCAGTGCATCTCTGCAACGAATTTACAATAACAAATTATTTATTGCTAACCCCTGCCGATTCAAAACTAGCCATTTCATTTAAAAAATTAACTGCCGATTGTATAATTGGAAATGCTACTGCACAACCAGTTCCTTCTCCCAATCGTAAATCCAATTGTAACAAAGCTTGAACATTCAAATAATTCAATATTTTTTGATGCCCTTGTTCTGCGGAAGAATGACAAAATATAGCATTTTCTTTGACGGCAGGATTCATTTTATAGGCTATTAAAAACGCCACCGAACAAATAAAACCATCAACCAAAATAAGCATGTTATTTTGTTTGGCCTGAAGCATTCCACTAGCCATTTGGAGAATTTCGAACCCTCCGAAATACGCCAATTTGCTTTCTAAATCATTTGGACCATTATAGCCTTCAAGAGATTTTTTAAGAATATTTTGTTTCTGAAGTAGCTTTTCATCAACAACTCCAGTTCCTTTTCCGACGCAATCTTCGATTGGTAATTCCAGAAGAATACTCATCAAAACCGAGGCTGTAGAAGTGTTTCCGATTCCCATTTCGCCAAAGCCGATGCAGTTAGAACCTGTTTTAAAAATGGTATTTACAATTTCTTGCCCTTTCGTAAAGCACAAATCGAATTCGGTTTGACTCATGGCAGGAACATGCAAAAACGATTGAGTTCCCTTCCCTATTTTAGCCGAAACCAGATTAGCATTCGTTGGAAAATCATAATTGACTCCGGCATCAACGATCGTTAACCCAATATTATTTTGTTTGCAAAAAACATTAATTCCTGCTCCACCTTCAAGGAAATTAGTTACCATTTGTCGCGTTACATCTTGTGGATAGGCACTTACACCATGATTTGCAATTCCGTGATCGCCTGCAAAAACTACAATGTTTGGCTTTATTATTTTGGGTTCTAAGGTTTGGAAAACTGTTCCTATTTGTTTGGCTATAATTTCTAAAATTCCAAGCGAACCTGTGGGTTTGGTTTTGTTGTCTATTTTTTGTTGAAGTAGTTCACTAAGCGTGGGATTATCAAAGTGTGATTGCTTCGTTGCTCGCAATGACTCAGGAACCGAAACTGGTGTTGATGTCAAAATCTCCTGAACAAAAGGTTTTTCTGATTTTTGTTTCCAATTCAGTTGTTGCAACATTGGCTGGTTGTCATAATTGGTTGCGGGTTTGCCTACGCAAAAATAGCCCAAAGGTTCAATATGTTCAGGCAATCCTAAAAGTTGCTTGAATTGATAATAATTGATAATCGAAACCCAGCCCATCGAGTAACCTTGCTCGGTCAATGATAACCAAATATTTTGTGCGGAACAAACCGAACTGTATTTTACCGCTTCGTTGCTCCCGACTGTTCCGATTGTAAAATGATTCAAAACTGAACGGTCGTAACAAATGACTAAACCAAGAGGCGCTTCTTCTATGGCCTCCAATTTTAAGGCTTGGTATTGTGCCTTTTGAAGTTCGTCATCGGTTTGATTTTCTGCTTTTTCATTATAGGCTAAAAATAGTTCTTTTATTGCCTTTTTAATTTCAACAGATTTAATCAGATAATATTTTGTAGCATCAGTCAAACCAACTGAAGGTGCATGATGACCTGCCAGTAATGCTTTTTGAATTACTTCATCAGGAACTTCGTCTGTTGTAAAATGGCGAGTGTCTCGGCGGGTTTGTATGATTTCATCTAAAGTCATTTTCGTATAGTATGTTTGCGTTAGGGATAGAAGCGACATCCTATTGTGGCGGGGTTCGCCACAATAGATATAGCGGATAGCCCGACCCTTGTGGTAACGCCCAAAATTAAATTATTTCCCTTTAATCGTTACAGGAATTCCGGAAACCATCAGCACCACTGTATCTGCATTTTTGGCTATGTATTGATTCATCCAACCTTGGAGTTCAACAAATTTTCTGCCAATGTGTGTTTCAGCGTGAACTCCCATTCCGATTTCGTTTGTGACGATGATAATTGTTGCGTCTTTTTGTTGTGCGATAGCGTCCAATTCGGCTTTCGCTTGTTCCAAACTTAAGGCGACGTCGTTTTTATTATCTACAAAAAAATTCGTCAACCAAAGCGTTACACAATCCACAACAGCTACTTTTCCTGAGAAATCAATTTCACTTAAATGTTTTTCTTTCTCAATATTTACCCAACGTTCATCCCTGTCTTTTTGATGTCTGTCAACTCGTTTTTGAAAATCATCGTCCCATTTTCGAGCGGTTGCTACGTACATTGGATTTTGGGCTAATTCTTTGGCTAAATTTTCGGCGTAACCGCTCTTTCCGGAACGTTCTCCGCCAGTAATCAGATATATCATTTTTTATTTTTTATTGTATCGTGTAGAGATGCACTGCAGTGCATCTCTACGGTGCATCTCTACGGTGTATTTTTACAATTAATACGGACAATGCGTGCAATCACTCTTGCAACAATAGCCCCTTTTGAGATGAAACCATGGTTTGAAAACATAGTTTCCATCCTCAAAATAATAATCAATTCCTTCAATAATTTGAGTTGTTTCAGGCAATGAAGAGATGCATTGCAGTGTATCTTTACACATTGCGTTTTCGGGGGTTATAGTTGCTACAAATTCGTCAATTTTATCAGAGCAAGCCTTTTTGAAACAACTCGGACAAAGACAATCGGCAATATCAAACGGATTAAAAATGGGTGGAAAATCATTGCACCAACAGGATTCCCCTTCAAGAGTATCGCCACAATTAAAAGGTTTTTGACAGCTCGAACAATGTTTCTTTTTTATACCATTCATTTGGTAAAGATAGCGTTTGTCTGATTTTTTACTGCAAAAATTAAACAGTAAATTTATATTTTACTATACCTTTGTCGCTATCGAAAAATATAGTCTATGCGATTTTCATTTTACAAAGTTCTACTAATCAGTGTTATTTTTTCTTTTATTGGATGTCAAAAAAACGAAAAAAAAGCCCTTGCAACTGATGCTACTACTACAAACAGTATTCAATTTGCTAAAAGTTTAGCCATTCAAAAACACGAAGGTTTTACTGTAGTGACGGTTTCGAATCCTTGGCCAGATGCGGTTAAAAACTTCACTTATATTCTGAAAGAAAAAAATGGTGTTGTTCCCGATAGCCTAAAAAAATACACTCAGATTAATGTTCCGTTGCAATCAATCGTGGTGACCTCTACAACAAATATTCCTTTTTTGGAAATGTTGGGAGTTGAAAAATCATTGGTTGGATTTCCTCATACCGATTATGTTTCTTCTGAAAAAACCAGAGCATTAATTGATGCAGGAAAAGTTAAAAATGTGGGGCAAAACGAAAAGCTCAATATCGAACAACTTATTGATTTAAATCCCAATCTGATTGTAACTTTTGGCATTGACAACAATAATCCGAGCATTGAAAATTTACAGAAAAGCGGTTTAAAAGTTCTCATTCAGGCCGATTGGATGGAGCAATCCCCGCTTGGAAAAGCCGAATGGCTGAAACTTTACGGAGCTTTATTTGGGAAAGAAAAAGAAGCCAATCAGTTGTTTGACAATATCGTAAAAGAATATAATGATGCTGTAAAATTAGTCGCTAATCAGAAGCCAACTTCGACGGTTTTGTATGGTTCGATGTATCAAGACCAATGGTTTGTGGCCAGAGGCAGTAGTTGGGTTGCTCAATTTATGAAAGATGCCAAAGCCAATTATCTTTGGAAAGATTTGGAAGGAACCGGAAGCCTTGGATTGTCTTTTGAAAATATTTTGGATAAAGCCAAAACAGCTAATTTTTGGATTGCCACGGGTTCATTCAAATCTTTAGCGGAATTGGAAAAAGCAAATCCTCATTACAGTCAGTTTGATGCTTTTGCCAACAAAAACATTTTTACTTTTGAAGCAAAAATGGGAGCTACAGGCGGAACAATTTTCTACGAATTGTCACCATCTAGACCGGATTTAGTCTTGAAAGATTATATTAAAATTTTCCATCCGGAATTGCTTCCAAACTATACTTTTACTTTTGCTCAAAAATTAAACTAAAAACGGCTAGACCTAACAGGTTTTAAAAAACCTTTTAGGTCTGTTAAAAACACAACGAATTGAATAATAAAAACCGAAATACAATTTTATTTCCATTGCTTTTTATAGGGTTAATAATCTTATTCATTGTAAATATTAGCTTTGGTTCTATTACAATTCCTTTCAAAGAAGTTTACACGAGTTTGACAGGTGGTCAAGCCAGTAAATCGACTTGGGAATACATCATCATCAACTATCGGTTACCCAAAGCGATTACTGCTGTTTTGGTTGGAGTGGGACTTTCGATAAGCGGATTATTAATGCAGACTTTATTTCGAAATCCGCTTGCTGGACCTTATGTTTTGGGACTTAGTTCGGGGGCTAGTTTAGGAGTTGCTTTTGTGATTTTGGGAGCGAGTGCGGCACCTTCGTTTTTGAGTGGCATTTTATTATCTTCTTACGGAATTGTTTTTGCTTCGACTCTTGGAAGTACTTCTGTATTATTGTTGGTTTTATTGGTTTCTCAACGATTGCGGGACACTATGGCAATATTGATTGTAGGACTAATGTTTGGCAGTTTTACTAGTGCCGTTGTTGGGGTTCTTACCTATTTCAGTTCGGCGGAACAATTGCAGAAATTTACTTTTTGGTCAATGGGAAATCTCGGCAATTTGTCGTGGACATCAATCCTTATCTTGACGATTTGTGTGTTACTGGGATTATTTCTGAGCTTACTAAGCATTAAACCACTGAACGCATTACTTTTAGGTGAGAATTACGCTAAAAGCATGGGGTTGAATTTCAACAAAGCCCGTCTTATTATTATATTGGCAACAAGTATTTTGGCGGGAAGTATCACTGCTTATGCGGGACCAATCGCCTTTGTAGGATTGGCTGTTCCTCATATTGCCAAGTTAGTGTTTCAGACTAGTAATCATACGGTTTTGTTTTGGAGTACCTTGCTTTTTGGAGCAGGAATAATGCTGATTTGCGATGTGGTTTCCCAGATGCCGGGAATGGAAATTACTTTGCCAATTAATGCGATTACATCTATATTGGGGGCACCGGTGGTTATTTGGTTATTGATTCGGAAGAGAAATTTCAAGTGATTTTCAAATTTAAAATATTATTAAATGCCACTGATTACACTGATTCTCACAGATTAAATCCTTGTAATCATTTAATCTGCGACTATTTTTAAATAAAAAAAATGAATAGTAATAACATCCTTACCACTCGAAATTTAAGCATTGGATACAGTTCCAAAAAAGAAACCGTGACCATAGCCGAAAACCTCAACCTGAACTTGCAGGCAGGAAAACTGATTGCTTTGATTGGGGCAAATGGCATTGGAAAATCGACTTTGTTACGAACAATTACCGGAATTCAAAAACCTTTGCATGGGACTGTTTTATTGAATGATAAAAAAATATCCAGTTACGAACCATTGGAACTTGCCCAAAATTTAAGCATGGTTTTAACCGAAAAATTACCTCCAAGTAATTTAACTGTTTTTGAATTGGTAGCTTTGGGACGTCAGCCGTACACGAATTGGATTGGTACTTTATCCGATGCTGATATTCAAATTGTTCAAGATGCGATCGAGTTAACACAAATTGATCATTTGGCACAAAAAAAACATTACGAGATAAGCGATGGGCAATTACAAAAAGTTTTGATTGCACGGGCATTGGCACAGGATACACCATTAATTATTCTAGATGAACCCACTACTCATTTGGATTTACTGCACAAAGTTTCGTTATTGAAACTCTTAAAAAAACTATCACACGAGACCGGAAAATGTATTTTATTTTCTACTCATGATATTGATTTGGCTATCCAATTGTGTGACGAAATGATTATTATGACTCCCGAAACAGTGGTTCAGGATGAGCCTTGTAATTTAATTTCCAAAGGAAGTTTTAATACTTTATTCAAGGACGAACATATTATTTTTGATAGTGAAAAAGGAAAGTTTGTTATTTCTTAAATATGAAATAACAAATCGTTAATCTAAAATTTTCACTCCTATCTGCCTTTTCGCTTCGCCAACCACAAAAGCAACCGAATTGGCGATATTAAAACTCCTAATCAAGTTAGACATTGGAATCGTCAAATGATTTTCGAATAATGCCATAACTTCGGCACTTAAACCAACGCTTTCCTTACCAAAAACCAACCAATCCCCATCTTCAAATTTTGCATCATAAATGGATGTTGTGGCGTGGGAACTCATCAGGAAAACTCTTGATTTATCTGGAATTTGAGACATCCACTCTTCTACATTTTTATATTCGGTTACATCAAGATGCACCCAATAATCAAGTCCTGACCGTTTTAAATTTTTGTCATTAATTACAAATCCAAAAGGATGAATTAAGTGCAAACGGCTTTCGGTACCTACACACAAACGACCAATATTTCCTGTATTATTTGGTATTTCGGGTTCAACGAGAACGATGTTTAACATTATTGTTTGTTGTTTTGTTGTTATGTACTTTTTTAAATATTTATTTGAAAACTATCCACTTCAATAACTTCTCCTGCCTTCAATTCATTCAAATGAACATTTCCGATTCTCACTCTCACTAGTCTTAATGTTGGAAAACCAACAGCAGCTGTCATTTTGCGTACTTGGCGAAATTTACCTTCATTGACCGTAATAGATGCCCAAGAGGTTGGCCCATGACGTTCGTCACGTATTTTCTTTGCTCGAGGTCCAAAATCAGGAGCTTCATGAATTAATCGGGCTTCACATTTTTTTGTTTTGTATTTTCCTCCGTCAAAACCTATTTCAACACCTTCTTTCAATAAATCAATTGCTTCCTGAGTAATTCTTCCATCGACTTGAACAAAATATTCCTTATCGACTTTTCTACTCCGTATGAATTCGCTCATTTTTCCATCGGTGGTCAGTAAAAGCAAACCTTCCGAATCTTCATCAAGACGTCCTATTGCCATAGTGCCTTCTGGGAAATCGTGCAATTCTCCCAAGAGTTTTTTCTTTCGCTTCAATTCATAAATAAATTGGCTTAAATAGCCGTAGGGCTTAAAAAGAATAAAGTGTCGATGCATTCCATTTTTTTTTATACAAAGATAGTTTTGTTTGATTAGCATTTAAAATGAACAAAAATTTAATTGACCAATATTTACAAAACAATGATCCATAAGTTTAAGTTTTAACAATAATGTCTTAACTTTAAAGAGGTTAAATTTGATTCGTAAAATTATATTATTTAATACTTATGAAAAACATTTACTCTTTTCGGTACCTATTGACTTTTTTTAGTTTTTTCTATTGCTTTTCTGGGAGTCTTTTAGCTCAGACAATGCCAACTCCTCAAGTCTTGCCTTATACTCAAGATTTTTCGTTTGCTCCAACAGTGACAACGTATCCAACAGGCTTTCAGGGTTGGACAGCAAGTATAGTGCCTGGGTCTGCATATAATACAAATGCCACTCTAGTTGCTGACAGAGATTTGGTAGCTAACAGCACGGCAGTTACCAATAGTGGTAATTTTCATAACTATGATGGGAAAATAGGATTTCTAAATAATGGTTCGCTTGATTTGGCTATAGGTTTTGCATTTACGACAATAGGCCAAAAAGCAATTCAGGTTCAATATGACGCTATGACAATTCGTAATCCTTATGACATACCGCCAACAACAACCAATACACGTATTAATGAAATGATTCTACAATATAGAGTTGGTACTAATACTCCCTTTATTTCACTGTTGCCCACTGCGTATACAAATAATGATGTAAAACAAATAACAGCTGTTACGACTCCTCAAAATCTGAAAAAGATAAAAATCATTTTACCTTCAGAATGTGAAAATCAAGCTATAGTACAAATTAGATGGATTTCGAAGCAAAACTCTGGAGCTGGATCCCGCCCCTCTTTTGCTATTGATAATATTGACATTCGAAGCGATATCTTGGCTCCAGTAAATGAAACTGCTTACCCAAAAGCGGATAATATTTTATCTCAAAGTTTTGACTTTTCCAACAAACTGGATGAAAGAGGCAAAACCTATTATGTATTACTACCATCAGGAAGTACGGAACCTACAAAATCTCAAATAAAATCTGGACTTGATGCAAACGGATCCGTGGCATTACAATCAGGATTTTTAGACATTACAGATCCTTCTCAAGTGTTTGTGAAAAATTTTACGGGTTTGGTGTTTAATACAGCTTACAGTATTTTTTCAATTTCCGAAGATCCTTATGGAAATATACAATCAGTTATAAATAAAATTGATGTTACAACTTCAAATGTAATTGCTCCTTCTCTATCTACAACAAAGACTTCGCTTGACTTGGGATTTTCAGAAACAAATTTTGATTCGGAAAGTTTAAGTTATCAAATTCAGGCTTCTAACCTTACACAAAATGTTGTTGTAACTGCTCCAGCCAATTTTAAAATTTCCAAAGACAATAGCACTTTTGAGACTTCCTTGACATTTGCTATATCTGATTTTGCATCAAATGCAACTCCAACAGTTTATGTAAAGTTTACTCCAAATTCAACCACTACTTTTTCAGGTCAAATAACACACCAATCAACTGGCGCGACAAGTAAAACAGTAACTCTGACGGGTACTGGAATTAATCCCTACATCCAAGGTTTTAACGATACAAATGTATTGACAAACAGTGGTTGGACACAATACGATGTGGCTGGAAATAGTAACAAATGGGCATATACTTCGATAACCAGAAATGTAAATACAGGAACCGGCGCAGTACTTATGAATGGCTATTCTGATAGTGGAGCTAGTAAAGATTGGTTGATATCACCAAAATTGCGTTTGGACAATTTTAATCAATTGCCTTTATTGTCTTTTTATACCCGTAAATTTTATGCAGGTACCAGTTTAAAGCTAATGGTTTCTGTTAATTACGATGGAAAAAGCAATCCAGAAACCGCTACATGGACAGAACTCGATGGTGGTTTCCCAACAGAAACAGGAACTTACAAACCATCTCAATATATAGATTTGGAAGCATACAAAACTAGTCACACCTATTTGGCCTGGGTCTATGAAACTACAGCCGGAGGGACAAATAACGCAGCAGAATGGTCATTGGATGATATTGCCATTACGAACGAATCCGGATATATTGCTTCAAATCCCAATTTAGATTTTGGAGATGTAATTCCTAACACGATTTCTTCTAGTCAATCTTTTATCTTTAAGGCAAAAAGATATAATGATATTACAATTACTGCCCCAGCAAATTATCAAATTTCATTGGACAATACAGTGTTTCAATCGAATGTTATTGTAAACAGCGCAGAGGCATCAGCGGGTAAAACAATTTATGTCCGATTTACACCTTCGGTAAAAGCATTAAATATTTCAGGAACATTAACCGTTACAGGAACTTCAGTAAATAAACAAATAGGATCTTTAACGGGGTCTTCTTTACCAAAAGCTGATACTTTTGACATCGTAACTTACAACTTGGAGTTTTTTGGCACTGACGTAAAAGGAACTGATGGAGTTGAGTTTGGTCCAACAGACGATGCCTTGCAAATTGATAATGTAGCAAAAGTAATGAATAAATTAAACGCTGATGTTTATGTGGTTCAAGAGGTGTCTGATGAAGCGGCAGTGGATCAGCTAATTCAAAAATTGAACATTAACGGGAAAACATTTGACAAAACAATCTCACCATCATGGTCGTATTCATTTGAGCCACTTGATCCAAATTTTCCTCCCCAAAAATTAGTTGTTCTTTATAATAAACAAACAACTACAATAAAAAGTTCCCGCGTATTATTTAAGGATTTATACGATGGTGTTCGTGCAGGAACAAAAACTTTACCAAATTATCCGGGAGGAAATGGAGCCAGCTTTTTTGCCTCAGGGCGTTTGCCTTATATGGTGCAAATCGAAACCAATATTGGAGGGGTTAAAAAACTAATTAATTTGGTAGACATTCACGCCCGTGCCAATAGTGGAACCGATATTTCAAAATACAATATGCGAAAATATGACACTGAACTACTAAAAGACAGTTTGGATCTTTATTATTCAAAGTCCAATTTGGTGATTTTGGGAGATTTTAATGATGATGTAAAAACATCGGTTATTGCTGGAAATCCTTCATCCTACCAAAAAATAGTTGAGGATACAAACAATTACAATCCACTTACTTTGGGTATTAGTAATGCAGGGGCTTATAGTTTCTTAAGTTCAGGTGGCTTTTTAGATCATATTATTATTTCCAATGAATTAACAGATCAATATATACCAAATTCAATTGCCGTATATGATCCTCGCACCGATATTGCCAGTTATACCACCACGACATCCGATCATGGACCAGTAATTGCACGTTTTGAATTAAAAGAAAGTAACCTGTCAACAAATGATTTTACATCGGAAAATGGATTTTCTGTAAAAACCTATCCAAATCCCGTAATCGATATTATGAATGTTTTTGTCAAAAGTAATACGGAGAAAAATCTAAAATTAAGAATTTATGATATCAGCGGTCATTTAGTTGGAAATTCAATCGAAATTATTGGCGGACAGCAAAATACATTGGTATCACTAAAAAATCTTAAAACCGGTATCTATATTTGTACATTGACCGAAAATAACAAAGTCGTTTTTAAGGATAAGATTATAAAAAAATAACCCGAATTCATTCCTTACAATAGGCAGTTCTTTTGAATTGCCTATTTTTTTTTAACCAAAAGCAATGTTAAATGATTGAAATTTAAGCTATACTATTTATAGTTTTGATAGATGAAACAATTATTCTAAAAACTAACGTTATGGAAAATAAAGATTTAGGTTCGAAAAAAATAAATAACAAACAGGAAGTAAATGAAGGTTTCAGCGGTAAAAATAAGTTTAGCGAAGCTGATTCAGATTCATCGAAACTTAATGAAGAAATAGAAATTGATGCACAAGGAAATAAAAAAATAGTGCAAAGATCACGAAATGCAGGTGGAACCAATATTGATGCCTCTGCTGAAAACGAAAATGCAAACCGTGGTGTCTCTACTGAAGCAGATGTAAAAAAAACAGTAGAAAACAGGGATAAAAATTCGGATATAACACCCAATCGCTATCCAAACTCGCATCCGGACAACCACATAGATCGAGGAAATCAGAAATTAGATGAAAATGATTAAGTTTTAATTCTCGACAATAAATTATATCGCTAAATGCTAGATTCCTAATGGATTCCTAGCATTTTCGATTCTAAAACGAAATATTCAGTCCCACATTAAACATCCATTGAAACTGATTGAAGGATTGATTTTCTAATGGATTTACATAATAATTCATTCCCGGCTCTATAAAAAATTTAGTTTTTTTATAAAACTCATATTGCAAAGTACTGCTCAATAATGTTCCGTAAACAAATTCATTTACATTTTTGTTTTCCCCTATAGAATTGCCACTCAATAATACTTCATTAGCAATAAGCTTGCCAACAAAACCTCCCGTATTCATGCTAATACTGGCTTTCTTTTTGCTTAGAAGAGCGTATGAAACCTCAAATGGCATTTCAAAATATCTTAAATTCTGAGTTACATTTCCTGTTTCAAAACCTGTACTGGCTTTTGAATTTTCGGCAAACATATAATTTTCATTATTCGAAACTGAAGTTATATTGCTTTTGAGAGGACTATTTTGAGCTGCATCGCTAGGAAGTGCCCCAGAACTCAAACTACTCGCCAATCCGCTGCGATCATAATAGGAAACCCCATCTATTTTTTGTCCAAGTTCATTAATTTTGAAACCTGAACTTACTGCCCATTTTTTATTCAACTTGTAATTGGTTTTAATACCATAACCGTTAGATTGTTTGGAAGCAACCGTATTTCCCAACGCTTTTTCATTGGTATAATTTTCAGATCCCATAACACCTGCAAACACTTGTAGCGACCATTTGTCAACAACTTCCGAATTTGTTTTTTTCTTCTTTTTATTCTTGTCCAAGTCAGCCAAAGCATTCTCCAATTGTGCAACTTCTTTCTTTATTACAACTGAATCTTTAACACTGGTATTTTGTGCAATTGTTTTATTGGTATTCAAGTTAGCAATCTCGGAATTTTGATTAGTCGGAGCCAATTTAGAATTTATATTTTCCTTATTTTGTTTGGACTCATAAACATTGTCTTGAGAACTAGCTATCGCTTTGGTATTTTCATTAGGATTACTTTTTGAAGAAAAATTATTTACCCCAATAACTGAAGTCGGATTATAAATACCAACCACTGTATTTGTATTGGTAACAGTAACTTCAGATTGTGATTTACTACTACTTTCAGCAATTAATGATTTGTTTTTTTCTTCTTTCGCCCCCTTAAAACCCTTATCATTATTTACTGTAGACGAAATAACAGGAATAGTTTTGGCTGTAGCCAAAGTGTTATTTGTCAATGAGGTGCGTGTTTCCTTGGTGTTTAAATTTTGACTTTCAGTTTCATTTGTACTATTTTTTTTATCATCAAGAGATTTTGTTACAGTAGTGTTTCCTCTTTCGTTTGCATTCTTATTGGAATTTAAGTTATCCTTCGATTCGTTTTGAAAAACAACTCCACTCCCATTATTTTTTATAATCACATCGAGACCACCTCCTTGATTTGAGTTCATATACCAAATAGTTGAAAGTGAAAGCCCAGCCACTAAACAAGCGGCAGTCCACCACCAAAGAACGGGGCGCTTTTTCTTTTTCGGTTTATCTAATTCTGCTTCAATATTTGCCCATAACTCGGGTGGAGGAGCACTTGAAAAGTTCTCCAGTGAAGAAAAAATAGATTTTGCTTCTTTGTTTTTCATTCGTAATTATTTTTATTTGAAATCAATCTGGTCTTTCTTTATTATACTAGACAGAATTTCAAATTCATGCTGTTTTAGAATTTAGAACCATCAAAATTTTTTTCTTTAAAATACTTTTGGCTCTATTAAAATTTGATTTGGATGTACCTTCGCTTATTTCAAGTAAGGCGGCAATTTCCCTATGTTTCATTTTTTCAAAAACATATAAATTAAAAACCAACCTATATTGATCTGGCAGTTCCTGAATATATTCCAATAATTTTTCTTGTTCAATGGGTGCTAATTCTAATTCTTCTTCTTCAGCGATATTGGTATCAAAAACATCCAAAAACAAAACTCCTTTTTTCCTTTTCTTTAATGTTTCCAATAATTTATTGATAAAAATTCGCTTAATCCAACCCTCAAAACTTCCTTCAAATTTGTATTGTCCCATTTTTTGAAAGGCAATCACAAAGGCTTCCTGAAAAACATCCTTGGCATCATCTTCATTCCGCATATATTTTAGGCATAGCCCATAAAGCACAGGAGAAAACAGCTGATATATTTTCAGCTGGGCTTCTCGGTCATTATCGACACATTTCCTAATATACTTGTCTAAATTCTCTTTCAAGAAATCGTGGTGTTGGTTTATTTATGGTTCTTCCTTGTCTCTCCGAAATAAGTTTTATATCCTTCCTTGAATGCTATTTCATGGTTTTTTAAAAACAAATCATCTTTTGGGTTAATTTCCCAAATATCTTTTGCAAAAATAGTTTTCTCTTTGATATGTTCATCAATTTTATTCTCTTCTAGTTCAACGGTTTGATAGTCGCCTTCCTCTGTAAAAATAAAAAAATCCCAAACCCAGCTTTGCATGGCTTCCTCTTTGGAAATTCGTCTAAAACCGGAATTTTCATACGTGCAGGAAAGAACAGTAAAAACTATAAAAAGAACAAATAATATTTTCTTCATAAAAATTTATTTTGAAAAACATCAGAAACTATTTGAACAATCATTTTTGCAAACAATAAATCCTTTTAACCCAGATTCCAACAATGGATCCGGGCTAAAAGAATCAAAATTCAATACTATTAAGACTTCGTTTTAAGCAAAGCTATTTTATCTTTAATCACTTTCTTAAATGCAATTACTTCTGCAGTCTGATCTGTAGTATTATCATTGTCCAAATATATTTTGGTAACTACTCCTCCTTGACTCCACTCAAAGTAAACTCCTCCCTGATCATGAGCATCTGGTGATCCAAACGTTTTGGTTTGTCCTTTTAAATTTTTTATTTCAGTTGGAATTTTTGAAATGAAACCTGTAAAATCATCTTTATAGGCCAATGTTTTAGAGTCAATTGTATTAAATTCAGCAGGAAAATTGCTTACATTTAAATATTGTATTGTCTTGTAGTTTTCAGTTCTATAAAATTGATAACAATCTGTTCCGACACAATAACCATAATAGGAACCTACAACTGCATAATCTGCAATCTCTTTCACTCTGGAAAATATAATAGGTTTATTCGATTTAGGCAGAAGTACAAAATCCGAAGGGTAGGTTATAACAGTAAGAACGCCTTCATCAGGGCTTGGTTCTTTTTCAGAATACTCCACCAGAATTTCACAATCATTTTCACGAATAGCCTGAATTTTTATTTCATATCCGCTCGATGGTTTTGGTCCTGACAAAAGTCCTAATACTCTTTTTTGGGTAAAATCAGGTAGAGGTCCAATAGGATCACAAGTGGTAAAATATTTTTGTAACTCTTCATTTGAATTTATAATTAAATAAATAGGTCTTGTTGGATTTTCTTTTAATTGACCACAATAGGCAAAATACTCAAAAGGAACACTTCTAACAATCCCACAATCCTGCACCTCATTATCAATTGGATCCGTACAGGAATAAAAACCAAGAGCTACCAGCATTACTAAAATAAAACGTTTCATATTTATTCTTTTTATTAATTTATATATTTACTAAGATGACCCATTTGTAAAAAGGTTGCGTGCTGATAAAAAAAATGTTCATTTAGCATAGGATTTGCAATAATTCGTGAAATTTCATTTTTTAAAATTAAGTACTACGTATTAATGCGTACTTTTGCATTCTTAAAAAGAAATATTTATGCTAACTATTCTTCCATCATTGATAGTATTAATTGCACTTGTAATAGGCATTTTCGTTGGGAAATTTTTATTTTCTGCTCGATTTCAGTCCGAAAAAATAAGTCTGGAGGAGAAATTAATTGCGCTTAATTCTCAATTAAACCAGCAAAAAGAACAATTTCAATTGGATAAAAATGCATTTGAAAAACAACTGGAATTATCCAATTCAGAAAAAGAAAACATTCGGAACGAGAAAGACAGTTTAGCCATTCAGCTTTCGAAAAAAGAAGTCGATTTTGAAAATCTTTGGGAACGCAACAAGGAACAAAAAGACGAAGTTGAAAAACTACAGGAAAAATTCACCAAGGAATTTGAGAATCTTGCCAATAAAATACTGGAGGAAAAATCGAATAAGTTTACCGAGCAAAACAAGGAAAACATAAAAAATATCCTGACTCCATTGCAAGACAAAATTCAGTTATTCGAAAAGAAAGTTGAAGACACACATAAAGAAAGTATTGACTACCATGCCGCGTTACGCCAGCAAATACTTGGCTTAAGCGAAATGAATGCCCAAATGAGCAAGGAAACCCTGAATTTGACTAAAGCCTTAAAAGGTGACAGTAAAATGCAAGGAAACTGGGGAGAATTGGTTTTGGAACGAGTACTCGAAAAATCAGGATTGGAAAAAGATAGAGAGTATCATGTACAGCAATCGCACGTGAATCAAGAAGGAATGCGCGTGTTTCCAGACGTTGTAATCAATCTTCCTGACGGGAAAAAGATGATTGTCGATTCTAAGGTTTCCTTGACGGCTTATGAAAAATACATAAACGAGGAAGATGAAATTTTTAAGAAAACCTTTTTAAGAGAACATATCAATTCGATAAAAAGTCATGTCGATCAATTAGGTGGAAAAAATTATCATGATTTATACCAAATTGAAAGTCCGGATTTTGTTTTGCTTTTTATACCTATGGAACCCGCTTTTGCTTTGGCACTAAACGAAGATCAAACCTTATACAACAAAGCCTTCGAAAAAAACATTGTAATTGTGACGCCTTCTACCCTACTGGCAACCTTACGCACAATTGACAGTATGTGGGCAAACCAAAAACAGCAGGAAAATGCATTTGAAATAGCAAGACAAGCAGGTGCTTTATATGATAAATTTGAAGGCTTTGTTGCCGATTTAATCAAAATTGGCAAAAAAATCGAAGAAAGCAAAGTCGAATATCAAGGCGCCATGAACAAACTCGTGGAAGGAAAAGGAAACCTCATCACAAGCGTCGAAAAACTCAAAAAAATGGGTGCCAAAGCTAAAAAAGCACTTCCCGAGAGCATTTTGAAAAGAGCGGAAACCGATGAAAATTCGCTTTTAAACTAAATTCATTTAAAAAACAAAACCAATAATTTTAACCAATACAATTAAAGACAACTTTGTCTTTTCACCAAAAATAAATCTATGGACAAAATTTTCAAAACAGTTGCTTCATCACATGTCAGTATTTCAGTATTGATGTTACCTTCACATACCAATTTTAGCGGAAAAATTCACGGAGGTTATATTTTATCTCTTTTAGATCAAATTGCCTTTGCCTGCGGGTCTAAATTTTCAGGAAATTATTGTGTAACGGCTTCAGTAGATACCGTGAATTTCTTGAAACCTATCGAAGTCGGCGAACTTGTGACCATGAAAGCTTCTGTAAATTATGTTGGAAAAAGTTCCATGGTTGTTGGTATTCGTGTAGAAGCCGAGAACATTCAGACCGGTCTAAAAAAACATTGCAATTCTTCTTATTTCACTATGGTAGCCAAAGACAATGAAGGTAACAGCGTGCCAGTACCCGGTTTAGTTTTGTCAAATTTTGAAGATGTAAAACGTTTTTGCAATTCATTGAAACAGATTGCCTTGAAAAAAGAACGTGACCTTCATGAAGAAGTCTTCAATTACACTTCAAAAGATACTTTGGAGAGCTTGAAAAAATACAATATCCAAATCAACCTAGACTAACAGTCTATTTTCGAGTTCCTGATTCATCATTAAAAATAACCAATATGAAAAACAAACTTTTCATATTGGTTATTTTTTTGGCGTAATTTTAATACTATAGTCATAAATATTTTCGTAACTTTAAGTACAACCATTAATAGAAAAGATTATGAAAAATTTTACTCTATTAGCCCTGTTATTAGTACTTTACTCCATTGAAGCGCAAAACAAATTTAGTTCATCCAAATGTGCTATTTATTTTGAGGCATCAGTTCCATTGTTCGAAGCCGTAGAGGCAAAAAACAATGACGTGGACTGCACATTGATTCCCAATAAAAGCGAAATAGTCTTTACGGCCGTCATTAAAAAATTCAAATTCAAAAGAGATTTAATGCAAGAGCACTTCAACACCAACTATATGGAAAGTGACCGCTACTCCAAAGCTACATTTAAGGGAATTATCGAAAAATTTGATTTGAAAGCAATCACCGAAGAAGAAAAGGATTTTTTGATAAAAGGAAAAATAACAATTCATGGTCAAACCAGAATGATTACCGTTCTTGCAAAAATTAAAAAAGTGGATAACGGAATTCAAGTAAATTCCAATTTTATACTCAACACGGATGATTTTAATATCGAAATCCCAAATATTGTAATTGCCAAGATTTCAAAAAAAGTAAATACTCAAATTGAATGTGTTTTAAACTAAACGTTATTTTACACAGTTTTTCAAAGCCTTTCTGAGGTTTTTAAATTGAAACCTAAACCCCATTTTCTTTATTTTATCCGAAGAAACCCTTCTTCCTGTCAAAAGCAATGCCGCTCTCTCCCCAAGTGCCAATCGGATTAAAAAAGCAGGAATATTGGGAAACCAAATCGAAAAGCCAAAAGAATTAGCTAATTCTTTGGAAAAAGTTAAATTGGTTGTACTGTCATTAATTGTAGCATTATAGGCACCTGTCATTTTTCCGTTTTCTATAGCCTCAATATAAATCATGCACAAATCATGTACATGAACCCATGGCATATACTGTTTTCCTGATCCTAATGCACTGCCTAAACCTTTTTTGAAAATCGGGCTTAGTTTTTTCAATATTCCTTCCTCTTTTCCCAAAACCAAACCCGTGCGTATTTTTACGGTACGAATACCCAATCCCAACATCAAATCGGCAGATTTTTCCCATTCCTGACAAACAGTTCCAACAAAATCATTGGCGGGCAAAGTGCTTTCGGTACAAATGCCTTCGCCATTGACTGCTCCATAATACCCAATACCCGACGCCGAAACAAAAGCATCAATTCTTTTATTCAGCTTTTTTAAAGTATCATAAATCAATTGTGAAGATTTAACCCTGCTATTTAAAATTGCAGCTTTTCTTTTGAAAGTCCATCTTTCTTCGGCAATACCCTCGCCAGCCAGATGGATAATATAATCGGCATTTTCAATAGCTTTTTCATCAATGCTTTGTTCGTCAACATTCCAAACATAATAAGAAACTTTTTCCGTATTTGGCCTAGTATTTCTGGTAAGTATCGAAACTGTATAACCTCTTTCCAACAATTTTTCAGTGAGATACCTACCAATAAAACCGGTACCTCCTGTTATTAAGACATTTTTTTGCATAATTATTAAAATTTGAGGAAATCAATTATTACATGCAAATATAAGCCAATGCATTTTTTAACAGTACTAATAAGAAGTTAAACGTAAGCGGTTTATACACAAATTATACTTAAAATAAGGTGATTATAGTATTTAGAAGCCAATCCAGCTATCCGTTTCAAGCTCTCGGTCATAAAACTTTTTTTCTAGGCAGTGGCAGGAGCTTCTTTTAGTCGCTCTGCCACTGCGAGAAAAAATAGTTTTATTTCCCTCAAGGCTTTCCACTTCTATCTGGGCTAGAAAATGTGGTGTTGAATCATTTCAAGATTCCCGCTTTATAAGTAGCAATAGCCCTGTCTCTGGCAAAAGCATGGTCTACCATTGGCTCTCCGTATCCCAAATCAAATTCTGGAATCCATTTACGGATATAGCTTCCTTTTTCGTCAAACTTTTTTAACTGGATATCAGGATTAAAAACCCTGAAATAGGGCGCCGCATCACAACCCGTTCCAGCAGCCCATTGCCAGTTACCAACATTGGCAGACAAATCATAATCCAATAACTTTTCGGCAAAATAAGCTTCGCCCCATTGCCAGTTGATGAGTAAATGTTTGCACAAAAAACTCGCCACTACCATACGCACCCGATTATGCATATAGCCAGTTTCATTGAGTTGTCTCATACCGGCATCGACCATAGGGTAACCCGTAGTTCCTGTACGCCAGCGCTTGAAATCTTCCTCGTTATTGCGCCACTGAATTCCGTCATAAGCCGATTTGAAATTATGAGTGACCACTTTTGGAAAGCTAAACAGAATTTGCATAAAAAATTCCCGCCAGATCAATTCACTCAAAAAAACCTTATTTTCCCAATATGCCCAATCGACTAACTTTCGAATACTTACCGTTCCAAATCGCAAATGAGGCGACAAATACGAAGTGGTATCCATAGCTGGAAAATCTCGGGTTTTATGATAATCCGCTATTTGGGAAAGATTAAATGGCTGTACTTTTATAGTGCTTTGCTCAAAACCAATTTGCTGCAAGCTCGGAAAATCGAAGTGTTTTTGGTGAAAATTAGTCAAGTAATTAATAGTAACGTATTCCTGAAGTGGTGCCATGAATTTAAATTTTTCCAGCCATTTATCTTTATAAGGCGTAAAAATGGTGTAAGGCAATCCATCAGATTTTGTGATTTCGAGTTCTTCAAAAATCACTTGATCCTTGAAAGAAAAAAAAGAAGCATTATTTGCTTTGGCCAATGCCTCAATTGCCTGATCTCTCTTTATGGCATAAGGCTCATAATCTTTATTCAAAAAAATTGCCGAAACGGAATACTGCTCGAAAAGAGATTTCCAAACCTCGGTTGTTGTTCCTATTTTGATTAAAAGTGAACTTCCGAGATTTTTTAATCTGTTATTTATTTTTTGAAGAGATTCATGTATAAATCCTACGCGGGCATCATTTTTAGGCAAACTATTTAGAATTTCGGTATCGAAAATAAACAAGGGAATTACAGGCATTTCAGATTGTAAAGCGTGGTACAACGCCACATTATCTTCCAGACGTAAATCACGACGGAACCAAAAAATAGAAACTTGCTGTTTTGTCATTATTATGAATTAAAAAATGGGAATTCATTGATAGCTAGCAGGTTCTAAAACCTATTAACCTGAACTCGATAATTAATAGATATCGCTCCGATGAAGCTTAAAAAATACTGCCATTTTGAACTTCTATAAATAGTATGCTCCTATGGAGCTAAAAAATTTCTTTACCAATATTGAATTTAGCCACAGAGTGGCAATATATTTATAGAGAACAATAACAGTTTAGTATATCAGAGCTCCATAGGAGCGAAATATATAAACGTGTAATAATCGAGTTCAGGTTATTAGGATCTTGAATTAAAAAGTTCGTTAACCTTCTGAAAACGATAATCAAAGATTTCGTTGAGTTTATTCTTAACGATTAAAGCATTTACAATTCTACCCAAAAAACCAAATGGCAATGCATAATGCACCACATCGGTCATTTTTACTCCAGTTGGAGTCGTTTCGAAAAAATGTTTATGATGCCAAAAGCTATAAGGACCAAAACGTTGGTCGTCTATAAAATAAGCTCTGTCCTTAACTTGTGTAATCTCAGTAACCCAATTTACTTTTAATCCCAAAAGAGGCGAAATTTTATATTGAATAATCTGTCCCGCATACATTGATTGACTGTCAAAATCGGTAATCTCAAATCCCATCGATGCGGGAGTTATTTTTTGTAAATTTTTTGGATTGGAGAAGAATTCCCAGCATTCATCTAGCGATGCGTTGATATGCTGAACGGTTTCTTTTTTATATACTTTCATTTTTCGTTTCTATTATCTCAATTAATACCAAACTCATCAATAACATTGTAAAAGCATAACCAGCATCCTCTACAGGTATTGTTCCCAATCGAATACTTAAATTTTCATTATTATTGTAAAAAACGACTGGTTGATCTATGAAACTGCCGGTAAGAATTCCGTTGACAATTAAAAACGGAATCAAAATGATTAAAAAAGTAATAAAATAGGTTTTTAAAATCGTAGGAAATTTAAAAACGGCTATAGTCAAAACTAAAATAAACACTCCAAAATTGACAAAAGTATACCATTTATCGAAATTCAATACAGTCACTGGAACAATGAAAATCATCAAAATCCAATACACCTTTTTTACAATACTATCGCTCAAAGCCACGTTGGGCAAGAAATATTGAAAAGAGAAATGGATAAACAGACTGGCATACGGAATGCAAATAAAAAACAACCATTCTTCGATTGGCAAGCCAAAAAATTCTATTCCGTAATGATATCTGGGATTAAAACTCCAAACCCCCATTTTTGTGAAAATAATATCCCAAATAATAAAAAAGATAGCCGTTACTAGCAAAGCCGGAAAAATTACTTTCCAGCGATTACTGTATTTCATTCTTTTTTCGAAACTGTACAAAAACGGAATTAAGAAGGACGCTATATTTAATAAAAGGTACAATGACATACTATATTTTATAATATTTAAAAGGTACAAACAGCATTCCAAAACATTCGCCGTGCTGTTTATCCAAATGTTTATGATGCACTTTGTGCGCTTTTCTCAATCCGATCAAATATTTGTTTTTACTGTTTTTGAACCATTTAAACCGCTGGTGAATTAAAACATCGTGTATCATAAAATAACAAAATCCGTAGGCAGTTATTCCCAAGCCTATAAAAAACAGATAATTCATACCCTGCTGTACTCCAAAATAAAAAAGAACGATACTCGGAATGGCAAAAATGACGAAGAAAATATCATTTCTTTCAAAAGTATGTGCGTATTTTGGCTGATGATGATCGGAATGAAAATACCACATGAATCCATGCATAACGTATTTGTGCGTGAGCCAAGTGACACATTCCATGAATAAAAAAACTCCTAAAAAAATCAGAAAAGAAACCATATCCTTTTTATTAAATTATTTGAGTGATTAACATTAAATAAAACCTGAAAAACTACATCTTTGTCTCCTAGCCCCGATTGCAGTGAAAATCCTTTTGTGCCGGGGTTCGGCACAAAAGATTGCAACGAAAAGCGGGACCAGTCTCACTTAAAATGCCAAATCTTTCTGCTCCAGAATAATCACATTAACTTTTACACTAATTTCAATTTATAAGATACGAAAGATTGCGCCAATAATCCTGCCTTGGAATAATTGGAAACCCTAATTCTGGAATTTCCTATTTCATTACAAGGTGTGTGTGCCAGTTTTTTTAGCAGTTTTCTGTAATAGACATAGGCAGTGTACACTCCAAATTTGGCCTCCAAAGGCAGTTTTCTGATTCCCTGATAAGCAATTCTAAAATCTTCCTCGATTTCTTCGATGATTGCTTTTTTTGAATTTTCATTGAAAGATTTCAAATCGACACCAGGAAAATAATTACGGTTCAACAGTAAATTATCGTCCTTTAAATCCCGAAGAAAATTCACTTTCTGGAAAGCAGAACCAAGTCTCATCGCCTGATCTTTCAGCTGATCATATTTGACTTCATCGCCTTTGACAAATACTTTCAGGCACATTAAACCCACCACATCGGCAGAGCCGTAAATGTATTCGTTGTATTCCTCTTTGCTGTGATAATCGGATTTGATTAAATCGAGTTTCATGCTCTTGAGAAATGCCTGAATCATATCGTCCGATATATTATATTCCTTGACCGTTTGCTGAAAAGAATTCAAAATCGGATTTAAACTGATGCCGGATTTCATGGCTTTGTAGTATTCGGCTTCAAAATCATTGATCAAATTCTCTTTGTCGTAACCGTGAAAGGAATCCACAATTTCATCGGCAAAACGCACAAATCCATACACGCTGTAAATGGCATCACGAATGCTTGGCGCCAACATATAAACCGCCATAGAAAACGAAGTACTGTAATTCTTGGTCACCAATTTACTGCACTTAAAAGACACATCGTCAAACAATTTCTTCATATCTATTGATTTAAAAGTTGTTTATCTATTAATTCCGATACCAGTTTTCCCGAAATCAATGCAGGAGGGACGCCTGGACCCGGAACGGTTAACTGTCCGGTAAAATATAAATTCTTCACTTTGGAACTTTTGAGTTTTGGCCTCAAAAAAGCTGTTTGCAACAGTGTATTTGCCATTCCGTAAGCATTTCCCTTGTATGAATTGTACTCCGAAATAAAATCATTTTTACAAAATGACAGTTTGAAAATAATATTGCTTTTTACCGTTTGTTGGGTCAAAATTTCGAAACGTTCCATTATTTTATCAAAATATTCGTTGCGTAAATCTTCGGCATCTTCAATTCCAGGTGCAAGAGGAACCAGAAAAAAACCAGATTCCATTCCCTCTGGAGCGGCAGATTTGTCTGTCAGGGATGGGAAATTAGCATAAAACAAAGGCGCTTCCGGCCATTGAGGTTCATCGTAAATAGCTTTGGCATGCTCTTCAAAATCGACATCGAAGAACAGAGCGTGATGCGAAATATTTTTTAATTTTTTATTGAAACCAATATAAAACAACAATGAAGACGGTGCAAAAATTCGGCTTTCCCAATACGCTTCTGAGTAAGCTCGATGTTCTTTATCCAATAAGGTTTCGGTATGATGGTAATCGGCACCGCTCAAAATGATATCAGATGAAATTGTTTTTCCATTGACTACAATGGATCGGGCTGTTTTATTTTGGACATTGATTTTCTCAATATTGGCATTGGTTACAAAAGTGACTCCCAATTCTCGAGCCAGACTTTCGATTGCACGAACGACATCAAACATTCCGGTTTTTGGATGCCATGTGCCCAAACCAAAGTCGGCGTAATTCATAAAGCTATAAAATGAAGGCGTGTCGGAAGGTTTTGCACCAAGAAACAAAACAGGAAATTCAAGTATATGAATGAGTTTTTCGTTTTTAAATTTCTTTCGAATGTCTTTACTGATATTGCTAAAAAACTGACCCACTTTCTTGGCAGTTTCTACAGTTACTAATTCTAATGGAGAAACACCGGGACGATACACTAAATATTTGATGGCGATATCGTAATTGCTTTTGGCTTCACACATAAACTCCTGTAGAATTCGTCCGCTTCCTTCTTCGATCGCTTCAAAATCTGCTGCAATTTGTGGCAGATTATCAGCTATTGCAATAAAATCATCAATTCCATAATACACTCTATAAGCTGGCGAGAGTTTTATAAGCTCATAATAATCGGTTGTTTTTTTACCAAAATCAGCAAAAAAACGTTGAAAAACATCGGGCATCCAATACCAGCTTGGTCCCATATCAAAAGTAAATCCTTCGGCTTTTAATTGACGGGCTCTACCTCCTATTGAAGCATTTTTTTCGTAAACGGTTACTGCATGACCGCTTTTGGCCAAATAGCAAGCTGCAGCCATTGCCGAAAACCCAGAACCTATTATTGAGATTGATTTTTTCATTTGTTTAACAAATGTACAAAAATCTTAAACAAAAAATCAAATGTTTTCTATTAAATCAGGAATGGTTTTAAAAACTTTAACATCTGCAGGAAGTAAATTAAGATTTATAAATTCAGTCATCTTACCAATCAGCCAAATTTGAGAACCATCACCCAAGAGTGCTTCTCCCATAGCTTTCACATAATCATCCACGTATTCCCGATCTGGCTGTATCGTAAAATAAGACAGAAAAACAATGGAATTAAAATGCTTCTTTAAATCTTTGAGATTATGTAACGGCAGGCTTTCGCCCAAATAAATCACTTTATATCCCTTGGAAACTATTTCGTAATGCAGATATACCAATCCTAACGAATGAATTTCATTCAGCGGAAGCGACAGTACATAAACCTTATCCGTTTTTAGTGGTTTAGCTTCTTCAGCCTTTTCAATATTTACCAATACTTTTTTCAATATCAGACAGCTGATAAAGTGCTCGTGTGCTGGTGTAATTGTATCTGTCTGCCATAAAAGGCCAATCTCATCCACCAACGGAATAAATACCTGATGAAAAATTTCCTTAAAGGATTTATCTTCCATCAACCAATTATAGGTATTGGAAAAAAGCTCCTGATCAAAATTCATCATCGCCATCTTAAAAGCGTTAACAGCATGGTTTTTGGCATTTTTATTCGAAACAATTTCACGTGTTATTTCGACTATTTTTTCATCTGTAAAAGTTGCAATTTTAGAAATCTTATACCCATAATCACATAGTAAGGTAATATTCAACAATTTCTGAAGACTCGACAAAGAATACAAACGTATATTGGTATCAGTGCGCATAGGTTGCAGGATATTGTATCGCTTTTCCCAAATTCGGATAGTGTGTGCTTTTATGCCCGAAAGATTTTCAAGATCCTTAATACTGAAAACATTTTTAATATTGTTCATTTATAACTTATATTTTGTTAAACAAATATAACTATATTTTCAAAATACTTTTTCAAAATATGATTTGATAATTTTAAATCTTTCATTTTAATTCATTACTTCATTTTTATAACTAATTTCTTTATCAAACCTTAAATTTCATATCCCTAATCCCTAAATTCTCTTTATATTTGTGCCTTTCGAAAAAACAACAAAAAATGACTACTCTAAACGAATTGAATGCTATATCACCAATCGATGGTCGTTATAGAAACAAGACAGTATCTCTGGCTCCTTTTTTCTCTGAAGAAGCATTAATCAAATACCGCGTTTTAATTGAAATTGAATATTTCATTGCTTTATGCGAAGTTCCTTTGCCACAATTAAAAAACGTAAATCCTAATCTTTTCGACAGTTTACGTGACATTTATAAAACCTTTTCTACCGAAGACGCTCTTTGGATTAAAGAAACCGAAAAAGTTACCAACCACGACGTAAAAGCGGTTGAGTATTTCATAAAAGATGCTTTTGAAAAACTGGGATTATCTGCGTACAAAGAGTTTATTCATTTTGGACTGACTTCACAGGACATTAACAATACTGCGATTCCGCTTTCGACTAAAGATGCATTTGAGCAAGTTTATATGCCATCATTGATTGCCGTGATTTCCAAATTAAAGGAATTGAGTCAAGAATGGGCTTCGGTTCCGCTTCTTGCACGCACGCACGGACAGCCTGCTTCGCCTACTCGTTTGGGTAAAGAAATTGCTGTTTTTGTAGAGCGTTTGGAAGAGCAAATGCGTTTGTTGTTTAATATTCCGTTTGCGGCTAAATTTGGCGGTGCTACCGGAAATTACAATGCGCATCATGTGGCGTATCCGCTGATTGACTGGAAACAATTCGGGACTAAGTTTGTTCAGGAAAATTTAGGTTTGCATCATTCGTTTCCAACGACACAAATCGAGCATTACGACCACTTTGCAGCATTTTTTGATGCATTGAAAAGAATCAACACGATTATTATTGATTTGGACAGAGATATTTGGACGTATGTTTCAATGGAATACTTCAAACAAAAAATAAAAGCGGGAGAGATTGGTTCTTCAGCGATGCCACATAAGGTAAACCCGATTGATTTTGAAAATTCTGAAGGAAACTTAGGAATTGCCAATGCTATTTTCGAACATTTATCGGCCAAATTACCAATATCAAGATTACAACGCGATTTAACAGACAGTACTGTTTTAAGAAACATTGGCGTACCAATGGGTCATACTATCATTTCTTTTGAAGCTACTTTGAAAGGTTTGAACAAATTATTACTGAACGAATCTAAATTTCACGAAGATTTGGAGAAAAACTGGGCTGTTGTTGCCGAGGCGATTCAGACAATTCTACGTAGAGAAGCCTATCCAAATCCTTATGAAGCCTTGAAAGGTTTGACAAGAACCAATGAAGCGATAACAAAAGATTCTATTCATGCTTTCATCGGAACATTAGAAGTTTCTGATGAAATCAAGGCGGAATTACTGCAAATCACACCAAGTAATTTTATAGGAATTTAATAAAGCCTTAAAATATTTTATAGTAAAAGCTATCCTTTTAAGGGTAGCTTTTTTTTGTTGCTAATTACTTTATTTAACTGCAAAATTCGTAAAGTTCCTTATCAAAAATAAATCTCGCAAAGACGCGAAGATTAAAACGTATTTTCTTTACATCTTCGCGTCATTGCGAGAAAAAATTTAAACATAACTTAATAATTAAGAGTTAAACACGCAAAGCTTTGCGAACTAAGCGAAATTCCTTGTGCTCTTTGCGGTTAATTTTTCACAATTCGAGGTTAAATTTTCAAAAGCAACTGCCGCTAAATCTTTAAAAAAAATCTTTTTTTGTAAATTAGCCATCAACGATTTTTACAAGTACAAATTACAATCTATTATATGAGCCTATTAACCGATGTGTCCGAAACAACCAGCCACTTAAATCCATTAATCAGCGATTTGGGTCTTATCTTAATGACTGCAGCTGTTGCTGTCGTACTATTTAGAAAACTCAAACAGCCATTGGTATTAGGATATTTGATTGCGGGATTCTTGGCGGGTAATCATTTTGATTTTTTCCCTTCGGTCAAGGAAATTAAAAGTGTGGAAGTCTGGGCAGAAATCGGTGTGATCTTTTTGCTGTTTAGTCTCGGGTTGGAATTTAGTTTCAAAAAATTAATGAAAGTGGGCGGCACCGCTTCGATTACCGCCGGCGTCCAAATTGTAAGTATGTGTCTTTTGGGATATGTTGTGGGGCAATGGCTGGACTGGCCAAAAATGGACAGTATTTTTTTGGGAGTAATTCTCTCCATATCTTCCACCACAATTATTTTAAAATCATTTGACGAATTGGGTGTTAAGACTCAAAAATTTGCGGGAATCGTTATTGGTTCTTTAATTGTTCAGGATATATTGGCCATTTTAATGATGGTTTTATTATCTACCGTTGCGGTTAGCAATCAATTTTCGGGTGGCGATCTTTTGATGTCGGTTGTCAAATTGCTCTTTTTTCTTGTGCTATGGTTTTTGGGAGGAATTTTTATCATTCCTACCGTACTCAAAAAAACAAAACACCTGCTCACTGACGAAATGTTACTGATAATTTCGCTATCACTCTGCCTTATGATGGTTATTTTAGCTGCAAATGCAGGATTTTCGCCAGCGCTTGGTGCCTTCATAATGGGATCCATCATTGCCGAAACCACCCAAGCCGAACATATCGAACATTTGGTAAAACCGGTAAAAGATTTATTTGGAGCTGTTTTTTTTGTATCTGTCGGTATGTTAATTAATCCCGATGCGCTTTATCAACATGCAATTCCTGTTGCAATTCTATCGGTTGTAACTATTTTTGGACAATCCATCAGTTCTACTTTTGGAGCAATATTATCAGGACAACCTTTAAAGGATTCTATACGAACAGGGATGAGTTTGTCGCAAATTGGAGAGTTCTCCTTTATAATAGCAACCCTAGGCGTAACGCTGAAAGCAACCAATTCCTTTTTGTATCCGATTGTAGTCGCTGTTTCGGCGGTAACCGTGTTTACAACCCCTTTTATGATTAAATATTCGCTTCCTTTTTCTGAATATTTGGCGCATAATCTACCTCGAAAATGGGTAAAACGAATAGAACGTTATTCGGCCAGTACACAGGCGATAAAAACAGTCAGTTTATGGCAAACGGTTATCAATGCTTTTCTAATTCAGGTAATCCTGCTTATAGTGATTATTCTGGCTGTAATTCTGCTTTCTTCCCGTTTCATGCTGCCATTGGTCGAAGACTATCATTTTGGAAATATCATTGGAGCATTAATTACGCTGGCAATCGTATCTCCATTTTTGTGGGCACTCGCTTTTCGCCGAGTTGCTGTCCGCGAGGTCGAAGAATTAATGTTGGATCGCAAATCAAGAGGACCGCTGACCATGCTGTTTTTCATCCGTATAGTGCTGTCCATTTTCTTTATTGGTCTGTTGCTGAACGTATTTTTCTCTCCAAAAATTGCATTCATTGCATTCATCGTTGCGGTGGTCATTTATTTTATTTTTCAAAAAAAACTTCACATGCAATACCATAAAATTGAAAACCATTTCCTAAGCAATTTAAATGACCGTGAGATCGCCAAAGCCAAAAGAAGCCGAAGCGACCTTTCTCCTTGGGACGGCCACATGGCGATATTTGATATTGCAGCCGAATCCAATATAGCCGGTGAATCCCTAAAAAAACTACAGATTAGAGAAAATCTGGGCGTTAATCTTGTTTCTATAAAACGCGGCGATGTCATGATTCACATCCCCGATGCTAACGAACGTGTTTTCCCCGGTGATGAAATCTGCGTTATTGGAACTGATGCTCAAGTACAGGAATTCAAAAAATACCTGCACCAGCACGAAATAGATCTTTCTCCAGAAGTTGTGGAACCAGACATAGTTTTGCGCCAAATCGAACTAAAAAATCACACCTTTTTAGGAAAAAGCATCAAGGAATCCAAACTTCGTGAAAAAACAAAAGGATTGGTCGTGGGTATCGAAAAAAGAGGAAAACGTACCCTAAACCCAGAGTCGAATGTCATTCTTGAAAAAGACGATATTTTATGGATTGTTGGTGATAAAAAACTATTGTGGGATTTGGCTCATGATTAACATTTTCAAAATAAAAACGAATAAAAAACACAAGTCAAAGGCTGGTATTTTTTTTTAGGAGCAGAACAATGGGGTTTCAAAACAGCTTTCCTCCCGCTGTACGTTACAATCTTGTGGGCTGAACCCCAGCCCACAAGGATTTCCACTTTCATCGGGGCTAGGCGACAATTTTTGTTTTTTACAAGAACTATTTTAAAAAAATTACCAACTATTTTTGACTACATTACCTAAAAACCTCAGTTCGGATTGTCAATCCTTTATGAAATATCAAATAGGAATAGGCTAAAGTCACTATAAGATTAAAAAAAAGGTGCAAGAAATAAATCCTGCACCTTTTGACTTTTAGACTTTCATCTTTAAGACTATATTATCTCGAATAATTCGGAGCTTCTTTTGTAATTGTAACATCATGCGGGTGGCTTTCGTTGATTCCGCTGGCAGTAATTCTAACAAAACGTCCTGTATCCTGTAAAGTAGCAATATCCTTAGAACCGCAGTATCCCATTCCGGCACGAAGACCGCCAATGAATTGCTGCATACTTTCGTTCAATTCGCCTTTATATGGTACACGACCAACAATTCCTTCAGGAACAAGTTTCTTAACATCATCTTCCACATCTTGAAAATAACGGTCTTTCGACCCTTCCTGCATGGCTTCAACAGAACCCATTCCTCTGTAGGATTTGAATTTTCTTCCTTCAAAAATGATAGTTTCACCTGGCGATTCCATCGTTCCTGCCAATAATGAACCTAACATTACACTGTCAGCGCCTGCAGCAATGGCTTTAGGAATATCCCCTGTGTAACGAATTCCCCCATCAGCAATTACAGGCACTCCTGTTCCTTTTATAGCCGCTGCAACTTCAAGCACTGCAGAAAATTGAGGAAATCCAACTCCAGCAACAACTCTTGTTGTACATATAGAACCAGGTCCAATTCCTACCTTTACACCATCGGCACCATTTTCAACCAAGTATTTAGCTGCTTCAGGTGTGGCAATGTTACCAACGATAACATCAAGTTTTGGAAATTTTGCTTTTACGGCTTTCAATACATCTACAACACCTTGAGTATGTCCGTGAGCCGTATCGATAATTACAGCATCAACACCTGCATTTACAAGAGCAGTTGCTCTATCAACAGCATCGGCAGTAACTCCTAGAGCGGCAGCTACTCTCAATCGGCCAAATTTATCTTTATTGGCATTTGGTTTTTGAGTCAATTTGGTAATATCTCTAAAAGTGATTAAACCAACCAGCTCATTTTTACCATTTATAACCGGTAATTTTTCAATTTTGTGACCTTGCAATACTACTTCAGCTTCTTCCAATGAAGTTCCTTCGGCAACAGTTACCAAATTTTCACTAGTCATCACTTCAACAATAGGTCTTGAACCATTTTTTTCAAAACGTAAATCTCTATTGGTAACAATTCCTTTTAGAATTTTATTTTCGTCCACAATTGGAATCCCTCCAATACCATATTCTCTCATGGCTGCTTTAGCATCCGAAACGGTCGAAGTCAATAATAAGGTAACTGGATCGATAATCATTCCAGACTCAGCACGTTTTACTTTTCGCACCTTGGCTGCCTGTTGTTCGATAGTCATGTTTTTATGTAAAACACCAATTCCTCCTTCTTGTGCCATGGCAATTGCCATAGAACTTTCGGTAACCGTATCCATAGCTGCAGATACAATAGGGACATTAAGTGTAATATTTCTGGAAAATTTTGATTGGATACTCACTTCGCGAGGAAGGACATTTGAGTAGTTAGGGACTAATAATACATCATCGTAAGTTAAACCTTCGCCGATAATCTTGGAGTCGTGTGCTTTCATGTTGCAATTTCTAGTTGAATTGCGTGCAAATATACACAATCTTAAGCTAAAAAACACTTTGCTAGGCTATTTTATTTTTCAACAGAACTATAAATCAGTATTTAAATGGGAGGCTTTATGCTTACTGTAATTCAATTGTCTTTAGTCTTTTGGATAAAAATTTTAGAAAATTTATTTATTGCTTCCTCCGGAAATAATGTTAAATCCAATTTGAAACGTGAGAGCATTTGCCTTGGAAATATCCTTATAGGCCAAAAGATTGTCGGCCATTGCATAAAAATTGAAAACACCAATTTTTGTGGTTAATCCTAAACCTATATTTGAGGATGAATACGAATCGATAGTGTAAGTGGCTTTCATTTGCAATCCCTGAAGAATCCGTCTTCTATAATATCCAGTCAAAGCCATCATAGGCTCCTTTGGTGTGCTCATTATGAAAAGCTGGGCTCCCACGGCACTTCGATACCAAGAATCCTCATCTGTTGCGCAATTGCATTCGGTTTGCCTTTCTTCTTCAAATGAATATTGATATGAAGAATAAAATTTCACTGGACGCCAAGTTGTATATTTATGATAGAGTGTGTCCAAAGGAATAGCTTTTTGAAAATCCTCATAAGCGTCACCCAGAGTCCCTGAAGAATTAAAATCGGTGATGACTCCCCTAAATTTATAATCTCCTTTTAGGGTAAAGTTTTCAACATCATTCGAATGTTTAATAAAGCCTATATCTATCAAACTGGCGGTTACTTGTATATTGCGTTTAGGGTAATAAGTAAGTCCCAAGTCTACTCCAACTCCTAAATTCCCCCCTAAAAAAGCTCTTTTAGTGACATCCTCTCTCAAATCACTTGCTGCATCACCATCATAGTTTTCATCTAGATACTTCGCCACTCCAGATGTATTAAGCTCCAAATTGGAATATATTGACTGGTCATAAATCTGATTTTCTCCTTGTGAAGTAACAAAATAACCCGAATTATGCGTTGATGTTCCATTAAAAATACTGGAATAAATTTTTCCTCTTGCTCCAAGAATAAGCTTCTCATTAACTTGCTTATTAAAACCAACATGAAAAACCGATAACAATTCTGCCTTTACACTCAAATGACCCAAATCAAATGACTTACCCATATAATCCTTGTTTCCATACAAGGCCAATGTAATCATGTCTGATGGGATATAAATAAAAGAATCAAGTTCTTGATACATTCCAAAAGACACATAGGACTTACTTTCGGAACCACCAACTCGAAATCCAGCGGTAAATATTTCCAATTGCTGATTGGCAGTAATATAATCCTTGCTGTTGGTTGAAGCGGCTACATTCTTAACTTTTGTCGAAAAATCCACTCCATTATTAGCGAATAAACTATACGCATCAAACCCCGTAGAGCCAAAATTGGCTGAAATACCAGATAACAATGGTACTCCAAAAAACCATTTGTATTTTACATCTGCACCCGGATTGGTCAATAGACTTTGTGGTTGAGGCGTAAAATTATATAAAATCTCCTTGTTCTGAGAAAAACAATAAACGGAAAGAAAGAAGTTTAAAAGGACAATTATTTTTCTCATTGTACGTCGAAATAAGCGGTTATACTTGAACTTAATTCAACTCTCCCAGGTGTGGATGCCGTTATTGGTGGTCCTGCAAACATTCTGACCGTAAAAACCATGCTGGTTGTTTTCTTTAATATATCAACATTGGCAGCAGTAAATGTTTCGGTTTTTTCAGAAAGAACCTCGGTTCCATTATAGGCAGGCACATTCATTGTTATTGAATGAATGGCTTGTCCTGTATCATCCAAAAAAAAGATATTAAAGGCATAAGCCCTGTCAATTGTATTTTTAATTCTGAAATACAATTCGGTTTTAACCAAATCTTCTTCAACAAATGATGTATTCAAAAAATCAACATTGGAAGTATAGGTAAAAATTGGAGTTTCAGATCCGTTTGAAATAAAGTCGGATGCATTTTTTTTAATATAAGCAAGATTGGTTGTAAAAACTGGCTGTATGTTTAAATCACTTGCTTGTTCGAAATCCAAATCACTACTACACGAAAAACAACAACTCACCAGTGTTGCAATTAAAATAATTCTTGTGAAAAAAGTGAATTTCATAAAGTGGTATTTTAATTATAGAAATAATCGTTTTTTGGAACTCACTAAAGTAACAAAAAAAAATCAAAAACACCTCGCCACAGCTACTTAAATAGAACATGCACATTTAAATTATAAATGCATGAATTGTCTCAAATTTTAATGAATTTTAAAATGATTCTACACTTACAATTTGTGTCTAATTAAAAAAACAACGAAATGAGATAAAACCAAACTGCTTTTAGTGAAAGTCTCCAAATAACTTGGAAGCTTCATTATAAACACTTTCAAAACTCATGGGACTGCAATTGGTGTTTTCTTTTTGAACCGTAAAATAGGATAGTAATTTTTCCGTAGGCATATTACCCGTTAAATTATCCGAAGCCATTGGACAACCTCCAAACCCTTGAATTGCTCCATCATAGCGACGACAACCTCCTTTATAAGCCGCATCTATTTTTTCCAACCATTTATCTGGCGTTGTATGAAGGTGGGCTCCAAATTCAATCTGGGGATATTGCGGGATTAAATGCGAAAATAAATACTCAATCACTTCTGGAGTAGAACTTCCAATGGTATCCGAAAGTGATAAAATTTTCACTCCCATTCCTGCCAATTTTTCGGTCCATTGCGCTACAATTTCAACATTCCATGGATCGCCATAAGGGTTTCCGAACCCCATGGAAAGATAAGCGACCACTTGTTTGTTTTTTTTGTCAGCAATATTTAAAATCTCATCCAAGGTTATCAAAGATTCGGCAATCGTTTTATGAGTATTACGCATCTGAAAATTTTCAGAAATTGAAAAAGGAAAACCTAAATATTGAATAGCAGCAAATTCAGAAGCCAAGGTTGCTCCTTGAACATTGGCAATAATAGACAATAACTTGCTTTTTGTCTTGGATAAATCCAGTCGGTCTAAAACCTCGGCTGTATCTTGCATTTGGGGAATGGCTTTCGCCGAAACAAAGCTGCCAAAATCAATTGTATCAAAACCCACCCTTAACAAAGCTTGTATGTAAGCAATTTTTCGTTCAGTAGGAATAAAGGTCTTTATGCCTTGCATGGCATCTCGTGGACATTCAATGATTTTTATCGCCTCCATAACATCCAAATATATAAAAAGGTTTTGAGTTATAAAGAAAGAAAAACGATATCCTACTATTTTCTTTTCGCCAAAATTGCCTTATTTATTTTCTTTATTAAAGTTGGCCCTTCATAAATAAAACCAGTGTATAATTGAATTAAACTCGCACCTGCCTCCAATTTTTCCAAAGCATCTTCGGCAGAATGTATTCCTCCAACACCGATGATTGGAAATGCCTTATTACTCTTTTCAGACAAAAAGCGAATCACCTCGGTAGATCTTGATGTCAAAGGCTTTCCTGACAATCCACCAGTTTCAGTTTGATCAGAGGATTTTAATGCTCTTCGTGAAATGGTTGTATTGGTTGCAATTACACCTGCAATTTTTGTTTCTTTTACAATATCAATGATATCCAATAATTGCTCATCAGTAAGATCCGGAGCAATTTTAAGCAATATTGGCTTTTGTTTTGGCTTTGCCAAATTCTTGTTTTGTAAAGTTTGTAACAGTTGAGTAAGAGGTTCTTTCTCTTGCAAGGCACGAAGATTAGGCGTATTGGGAGAACTCACATTGACAACAAAATAATCTACATATTCGAATAAGGCGTCAAAACAAATCTCATAGTCCGAAGTGGCATCTTCGTTTAGGGTTACTTTATTTTTTCCGATATTTCCTCCTATAAGTACACCTTTATTTTTCTTCAATCGTTCCACCGCTTCCAGAACTCCTCCATTATTAAATCCCATTCTGTTGATGATTCCCGAATCTTCCTTTAATCGAAACAAACGTTTTTTCTCATTCCCTGGCTGCGCTTTTGGAGTCAGGGTTCCAATTTCGATAAAACCAAAACCTAAATTTGAAAGTTCCTGATACAAGGTGGCATCTTTATCAAGACCAGCTGCGAGACCTACAGGATTTTTAAACTTCAAGCCAAAAACTTCTGTTTCCAGTCTTTTGTCATCTACTTGGTATAACAATCTAAAAAAAGAGGAAAATCCTGGGATTCTTGAGATATTTTTAATTAGTGAAAATGTAAAATAATGCACTTTTTCGGGATCAAAACAAAAAAGTATAGGGCGTATAAAAGTTTTGTACATAGCTCAAATATTGATTGCACAAAAGTAAAAAAATGTTTTTAGTTTTAAGGCATGGAAATCTGTTTATAACCAACATTTTATTCTATTAAATCAACAAAAAAACATCAACTTCATACTTTTCCAATAAAAAAAATGAAACGATAGTATACTTCTTATTTTTCGGCAGACAATTATTTTAGACAGACATTATCCAAAATGAGTCATCCAAATTTTTTTTTAAAATCATTCTGTTGTTATAGATTCGAACGACTCCAAGAAAGGAATATTACTGACAAGTCCTGTTTATCAATGTAAATAAAATACAGTATTATAATGAAGGAAAAAGTGTTTTTACTACATTTGGCACCAAATTCAATTAAACTAATAAAAACAAATCTTAAAATGAAAAAAAAGTCGATTAAAAATATTACCAGATTTTTATCAATATGTCTGACACTCTCTTTTTTAGTATCATGTTCATCTTCAGACGACAAAGAAGTTTCAGTAGTTCCCACATTTACAAAAACAAATACTACCAAAACTGAAGCATTTATCGAAGAAGCGATTACATTAACAATCGAAGGAAAAGATTTCACGGACATAAAAGTTACCTCTAGTAATTCAACGGTTGTAATCAAAAAAATTACGGCATCCACTTATGAAATTACATCTCCTGTAGCCGCATCAACAAATATAACTGCCGAATTAAGCAATTCATCTAATAAAAACTCCCAAATTATAAAATTAAACTTCCACGAACATGGAATAAAAGATTTAGGCTTTCTTGAAGTAGAAGGGATCAAAATCAGCGACAATGGTACTAAAATTTTGGCTTTATTGGGCGAGCCAGATGTCAAAACATCAGACTCAACTGGTGATCAATGGAATTATCTCTCAAAAGGCCTTTCAATAAGTTTTACAACTGGCTCAACTACAGTAAACGCTTTTAGGATATACAGCTTAAGTTTTACTTCTCAACCACAAATTTACACTAAACTTGCTTTCAAAGACTATCCGAATGATATATTATACAGCGGATGGAAAATCGACAATTCCAGTACAACAATGGATGCTGTTGTAAAAAAATTGGGGGCTCCACAAAATAAATTCTATAATAATGGATTTACAGAATATAATTACATAGACAAAAACAGAAGTATTAAATTTGTTTTTTCCGCAAATGGTGTAGATGACATTGTTGGAAAAACAATTAAGTATATTTTTATATAATAATCTAAAGAAAAAAATATCCAAAGAGGCTGTCCAAAAAGTAAGGACAGCCTTTTTTGTTTGCTGTTTTTAATCTAAAATAGTATTTTAGAGTTGTACAAAAAACATGCAATGGCTAAAGTAATATTTAAATCTCAATCGATCAATA